>JACCDH010230037.1_pt1 | contig 17312 bp, 18 predicted proteins | sample 7442481 | NCBI WGS metagenome assembly JACCDH01 (sample SAMN15323433, study PRJNA562643) | freshwater metagenome | isolation source: river surface water | place: USA:Blue River Watershed | collected 2017-08-15
GAGAAAAAGCGCCAGAGGCGCTCTATTCTCTCGTGCTGCCCGACAAGGACTCGAACCTCGATACCTTGGACCAAAACCAAGTGTCCTACCATTAGACGATCGGGCAATGTGTGCGAACGCATTTCTGCGCTCGCATAATGTAGCATACTTCGGTAAAAAAATCAGCTGGTTTGGGGGTGCATTTTGGCACCCTTAGGTAACCTTATTATGTCCTGGATTTTTTGAAGCAATCCATACATTTGAGGTTGCTGGTATCACGCGGGGTAAACGGTAGTGAAGTAATGGCACTCCCGCAACCGCTACACGACCATGAGCCCTCGACCCGGGGCTTTGGGGCACCATCTCCGGTACCACCACCTGCACTCCCGCCCGCGTCACGACTCTTCATAAAGCAGGCACGGCAGGTTAGTCCGTCGGTGCGCTTTGGTTCAAATGGTAATTCGGTAATCGCTCCCCCACAGCCGCTACAGGACCAGTTTCCTTGATACATATATATACGTTAATTGATTAGTGATTTGTTCGGTGCTCCATCGCGGCTTTGATAAAGGCGGTAAAAAGCGGGTGTGGTGCCAGTGGTCTCGCAGTCAGTTCGGGATGGAATTGTGTCCCCACGAAAAACGGATGCACCGAGGCAGGTAATTCTACCATCTCCATCAGCTGTCCATCAGGAGATGTGGCTCCGAAGACGAGCCCTGCTGCGACCAAGTCGTCAACATACTCGGGATTCACTTCGTAGCGGTGACGGTGCCGTTCGGTGACTATTGGAGTCTTGTACGCAGCGTACGCTTGGGTGCCTTTGGTGACTACCGCCTCGTAGGCACCGAGTCGCATCGTACCACCCATGTTGCTCTCTGCGATCTTGGCACGTTGTTCGGGTATGATACCAATGACCAGATGTTTTGCCTTTGGGTCGATTTCTTCGGTCGAGACACTAGGGAGTGCGAGTACATTGCGTGCGTACTCGAGGACCGCCAGCTGCATACCGTAGCAAATACCAAAGTATGGAATTTTGTGGGTTCGTACGTACTCGATAACTTTGAGCTTACCTTCGATCCCTGTCTTCCCAAATCCCCCGGGCACCAGGACACCGTCATACTCAGCAAGTGAAGAGAGCGGGCGTGTCCCAGTTTCAAAATCAAGTGAGGACAGATAGGTGATCTCAGCTTTGGTACCTAGCTTGTATGCCGAATACTTGAGGGCTTCAAGAACTGAAATGTATACGTCTGAAAGGACAAAATCTCCCGAACTAAAATACTTGCCCACTACCGCTATCTTCGTTACCGATTTCGTAGTCTTGGAACGAGTGATAAATTGCTTCCAGGCCTTGAGGTCGCTCGGTTGTGGCTTCAGACCGAGGATTCGGCAGAGAGATTCAGAGACGCCTTCTTTTTCAAAATTGAGCGGAATGTCGTAGATGCTGGCGACATCAGGGGCTGAGATCACGTGTTCTGGTCGAACATTGCAGAAGCGAGATAACTTTTCTTTGCGCTTTTGGTCGATTGGCTCGGTACTGCGAGCGATAATCATATCGGCAAATACTCCCGCACTATTGAGTGATCGTACGGCAGTCTGTGTGGGCTTGGTCTTCATTTCGCCGATACTCCCCGGTACCGGCAAGTAAGACACCATCACTACCGCCACATCATCCGGCATATCACTCTTCATCATGCGGACAGCTTCGAGGAAGAGGACATTCTGGTACTCACCGACGGTCCCGCCGATTTCAGTTATCACCACATCGGCCTTTGCTTCGGTCCCTGCTCGCTTGATACGGTCGATGACTTCCAGCGGAATATCAGGTACCACCTCGACATTTCTTCCTTTGTATTCGAGATTTCGCTCTTTTTTGATGACTGATAAGTACACGCTACCAGTGGTCATATAGTTGATTGCTGGCAAATCGATATTGAGGAAACGTTCGTAATTGCCCATGTCTTGATCGGTTTCGAGACCGTCCTTGAGCACAAAACATTCTCCATGCTCGGTCGGGTTCATGGTACCGGCGTCGACATTGATGTACGGATCAACTTTAATCGCAGTGACAGACAATCCGCGACCTTGCAGTGTGAGGGCAATCGAGGAAGAGGAGATCCCTTTCCCTACCCCACTCATCACACCACCGACGATAAAAATGTACTTTGGACTTTTTGTGCGAGCTCCTTTCTTTTTTTCTGTAAGCGAACGGTTGGTCATACGAGGAAACGGCTAGTACTACAGAATAATTTATACGCGTAAATAGCGAGTAATAGCGAGGATACTCGAAACCAAGCCAAGTGCCACACCAATACCCACCAAGGTAGCAAAAATGGAAGAGAAATGAGTCACAAAATAGAGATGCAAATCAAACTCAAAGAAATCAGCGGTCGCCGGCCCGATCCAAATCATAATTGGATATAAGATGGCCAACGCCAAAATACCAGAAATGACTCCATACATGACCCCCTGGAGCATAAACGGACCACGAATGAACGAGTTTGAAGCACCCACCAAACGCATCACCGAAATCTCTTCTCGAGCGGTGTAAATGGCCAGACGAATGGTATTAAAGGTGATCAGAACCGCTGCCACAATCAGCACTACCATTGTTACCACGCTCGCCCGCTCTACCGCGCCAATAATGTCGGTGAGCTTTGAAATCGAATCTTTGTTATCGGCGTAGTTTACTTCATCAATCAAGGGTGATTGTGGTGTTTCGCTCGCTTTTTGTTCATCAAGAAATCCTGCAATGTTTTCGTATTGGGAAGTCTCATTGGCACGAATCGAGAGTGTGGCACCGAGGGGGTTTTCACCAAGTTCTTCGAGCGCTTGCATGGCCACACTATCGTTTTGATTCTTGAGTCGGTAGTCTGCCAAAGCATCTTCACGTGACGTATATTGCACTTCAGCGACATCAGGCAGTGACTCGACCGCGGTCTTGAGCGCCATGATATCAGTCTCGGACGCGGTGGTCACAAAGTACACATTAATATCAACCTTCGATTGAATGTTCTGGAGAGAGACTGTTAGCAACTGCTCGAGAAGCATAGTCGACCCAATCACAAACAACGCCACCGTAATCACAAAGATTGAAGCCAAAGACACGTACGCGCTTCGCCAAAAACCAATAAATCCAGACCGTACTACTCGTCGCAAACCTGTTACCATATACTTACTTTATAGCACGTACTTACCAGTGTTGTCGTCGCGAATTATTCGACCACCATCCATCGTGATCACGCGTCGACCAAGTTCATCAATAACACCCTTGTTGTGAGTTGTCATGACGACGGTAGTACCGAGGTCGTTAATCTTGCGCAAAATCTGCACCACTTCGTACGTTGCGATCGGATCGAGATTACCTGTCGGTTCGTCGGCAATGATGATATCTGGCTGATTCACGATCGCCCGAGCAATTGCAACCCGCTGCTTTTCACCACCAGAGAGTTCACCAGGAAAATTCCACGCCTTGTCTGTCAGATCTACCAGCGCCAAGGCTTGTGGTACATTCTCTGCAATCTCTTCGTCACTACGACCATTAGCCTCCATGGCAAACGCGATGTTTTCGTAGGCTGTTTTGTTAGGGAGGAGTTTAAAATCTTGGAAGACCGTACCGATCTTGCGACGGTAGTGAGGCAGCTTTGACCGCGGAATACGATGGATATCAAGGGACTCAAAAAAGACCTGCCCATGAGTCGGTGCTTCTTCAGCAATAATCATTTTTAGAATAGTTGATTTACCTGCCCCCGAGTGACCAACAATCGAGACAAATTCTTTCGGATCTATCTGGAAGGTGACCTCTTCAATGGCTGACTGCCGCCCGTCATTATAAAGCTTAGAGACCTTGTCGAAATAAATCATAGATAGTAACTATTTTACGCTATAAGCGGGCTCGCGTCGAGAAAAACCTGTATATCCCCTTGTAACACTTGTTCAATTTGCCGCACTTCGACCCCGGTCCGATGATCTTTTACCAGTTGGTATGGATGTAACACATACGACCTGATCTGACTGCCCCATTCTATCTTCACTGTTTTCTCGACCGAGAGCCCTTGCAGTTCATGCTGGTGTTGTTGTTCGGTGAAGGCGTAGATTTTTCCTACCAATAGTGCCAGTGCTCGCTCACGGTTTTGTTGCTGACTTCGCTCGGAAGATACATGGACTGAAATGTTGGTCGGTAGATGTGTCATCCGCACCGCAGTCTCACGCTTGTTCACATTCTGTCCACCAGCGCCACCCGATTTTGCAAAGGTGACTTCGATCTCATCTTCAGGAATTGCCACGGCAGCGACATCGGGAATAGCTGGTGAAACTTCGACCAAGGTAAATGAGGTTTGTCGTTTGCCGTTGGCATTAAATGGTGAGATCCGTACGAGTCGATGCACACCCGACTCTGTCGCCAACGTACCATAGGCACCCTTGCCTTGCACTTCAATCACCACATTCCGATACCCACCTTCGGTATTTTCATTACTATCGATTTCAATCACTCCCCAGCCACGATTCTCAGCATAGCGACGATACATTGCAAGGAGCATCCGAGCAAAGTCTTCTGCATCATCACCCCCTGCCCCAGCCACAATGGTGATGACCGCATTGGCTTTATCATACTTACCTTCGCCAGATGCTTCTGCTTTTAGATCTTGGAGTTCTTTAATCATTGCCTGCGCTTTTTGGCTGTCTTGCCAAAAATCTGGTTGCAGCATGGCAGTTTCAATGGTGGCAATTCGTGTCTGTGGATCTGACATAGTACAGAGAGTATACCAAATTAAACCTATATTCTCATCTAATAAAACGCTACCTAAAATTGGCAAATGACTGTTAGTTACATGCTGTTATTTGATTTCGAATGGTTTTTTGGTATGATAGCCATGCTCTTTAACATTGTTGTGTTACTGTAGCAAAAATCGGGTGTATCCAAATCGCCCAAGGGATAAATAGCTAGAAACTCGACGTCGGTTGATTCATTGAAAAAACCACGGTTCGGTCACTCGTGCGCGATCCCAATAAAGGGGGTGGCCGAATACGAGCCGCCCCCACCTGTTGCCAATGTAGCTCAGTTGGTAGAGCACATCCATGGTAAGGATGAGGTCTCCAGTTCGATCCTGGACATTGGCTCAAAAAACAAAACACTACGATCTATCGTAGTGTTTTGTTTTTGATATAGAGATTACGTCCGTTGTAGCAATACCATCAATAGTACCCCCACCACTGCCCCACTGAGGTTAAAGATCAGATCTAGCATTGCATTTGCATAACCACCCACACCATTATTTTCGATCGAAACGGCAATGAGGAATTCCATGATTTCATTGAGTCCGCTGATTCCAAGTGAAATCATTGTGGCAGCGAGCGCTACCAGGAACGTATGTCCTTTGATGGCAAGCGGTACACGTAGTGTATGATACGCCATCACTGCTACTAAACCATACAGATACGCATGCACGACCTGATCATATTTGAGGATGTAAAAGTCACCACCAAGATCAAGGAATGGGTAAATCTTGTACGCAAAGAGCACCCCATCGACTGTCTGCACTGCCCCACCCGCTACGTGCATCAATCCCCAGATTGATAAGAGCCATAACATCCAAACCGGAAACTGCGTGTGTTTAAGCGTAGCAAATACACCCGCAAAGATAGCCACTATAACTGCTACATAAATAACGAATTCGAGGTTCAGGTCACGAAGGAAGTAGATACCGCCAGCAATCAGATATAAGGCTGAAAATGAAACAACAGGAATGAGAGATTTTGTCATAATACCAAGTATACCACTTATACCTATATCAGTGCACGAAAAAAGCCAGCTGCGCGGTCGATGGGACTCGAACATTACATGTTCAGTACAAGTGTCGTATCATACTCGCTAACGCTCCGTGCGATATACTCCACCTTTTCGAGCCCCTTTCGAAGCTTCACTTCTCACGACCACTCATAACGTAAAATGGCCATCACTATCGTGATGGCCATTTTACTAACTGCGCGGTCGATGGGACTCGAACCCACGGCCTCTTCCGTGACAGGGAAGCGCTCTAACCAGCTGAGCTACGACCGCAATTAATTCATGTATTCTGTTACAAAGTAACAATGGCAAGAGTATATACACTTTTTCAAAAAAGGGCAATATCTTGCGTGGTGTCGATGGGTAGAGTCGAACTACCGTCTAGGGTTTATGAGTCCCTCGTTCTAACCGTTGAACTACACCGACAAGTGAGTGATGTGCAGTATACCAGAAGATTAAAATTATTCTAGTCTCTTTGAAACCGTCTTGAGGAGTGCCAAAATGCGGTATTTAAGATTAGTGCTTTTAACTACTCGCAATGCTACTACGCCGAAATAATTATCATGATTTTCATAGCGTTGCTTTGGACGTTGTTCTAAATAGATTGGTGACTTGAATTGAATACTGGGTATATCGAGCTCGTTCTCCCAGTATTTCATGATGATATGTTCACGCGATTTATGCTGTACAGCGATATACACATACGGTCGAAAATCGGTACGTGGGATCTGTAAGCATTCCTCAAACCAACGCATCATTACTTTTATAATGTGCGAGTCACTATTCACTACCGAGGCCTGTCCAAAACGTGATTTTACGCCCTCACCCCAATAAATACCGAGTCCAAGAAAAAATAAATCAGTTGTCTGCACCTCTTGTATCTTATGCTCTGCCCAACTACATGCTTCATCAAGGGCGTCTATCCGTTTTTTACGATTCATTTCCGCTCCCTTTTGCCGACCAGCAGAACCGGCTGCGATTTGTTTGGCCTTCAGTTTTTCTTTTTGTATTGGTGTCAGCTGTATGTCTTGACACCATACACTCGCTGAACCACGTGAGATCTGCAGTTTTTTTGCAATGTCTTTTATACTCCAACCTTGTCGGCGTAACTTTAAGGCTTGTAGTTTTTCTATACTTTTAGACATATGTTTATAATAACATATGTCACTGGTTCAGTTACACCAAGCCGTGCATGAGGTTTTTCTCTCGGGACTCTAGGATTGTTTCGGCTCGGGTAATATCCTCGGGGTAACCAATCGGGATCCAAAGTTCTTGCTCAACCACCGCCATCGGGTACTTTTCAACATACTCAGCAATTACATCAGTCAGATAGTATTCCCCGTTGCGCTCGACTTTGATAGCAAATTCAAAAATGTGCGTATCCAGTACCATAACTCCAGTGGAAGCAAGATTTGATGGCGGATGTACTGGTTTTTCTACAAACTCAGCCACAGTACCGTCAGGATGACGAACCACAATCCCAAAACGTTCTGGAGTCTTTGTCGGCATGGCAAGCAGGGCTCGGCTGTATGATGTCACTCGCGCGAGATCATTCGCACCATGAATATCATCCCCAAACATGAACAGAAATCGCCCCTTGAGTAAATCACGGCAAAGCCACAACGCCTTGGCAGTACCAGATGGCGTCTCTTGCGTAATATATGTCATCTTGCGTCCCATGTAGACATCACCGCAATGAGCTTTGATTTGGTCTTCGAGATACCCAGTCACGATGATTATTTCATCTACAGCACTCGGTAAAGCTTCTACAATATGATCAAGCAATGGTCGCCCATGTACTTTCACCAGTTGCTTTGGAGTCTTATCTGTTAATGGTCGTAGACGCGTTCCCTTCCCTGCCGCTAAAATGACACATTGCATATTTTTTATAGTACCATTTTATCCATTAAAAAGTTACACATTATTTGCATTATTTACACAAAAGTTGTATAGTCTTCAAACCTCTTAATTGAGAATTATAGCGGGTTAGAGGAGAGGTACCTCGGGAGGCTCAATAGGGCTCATCCACAGAAATGTGACATGGAATCCTTGCCAAATTCGGTGAAACCTTCGTTCGCTTGCAAAATGAGAACATGGCAATACCGAGCCAAGCCTCAAGACAATATGTTTTAAGGAAGGTGTAGAGACTAGATGGTAAGTATCTGACTTTGCTCACGCAAAAAGATAAAGGTATAGTCCAGACCCCAAAATACTGCTTCGCAGTATGTAGCGAAAGCTATAGTGGCACGCATAACCTCCAGACCCCGGTTCGATTCCGGGACCCGCAACACGTTTTCCAAAACCGCCCTAGTTACTAGGGCGGTTTTGGTAATTAGAATCAAAACAAAAAAGCTACACGAATGTGTAGCAGTTGCGGTGAGAGTGGCGGCGAATTCCGCCACTCTCGGGAAGAACGTCAGGGACTATGTGCACCATGAGCCATGGCGTGCTCAGCACGTTCCAGTTCATCGTCGACAACCAGACCTGCAAAGTTCACCAGGTCGATGCCGGTACCGATATCGTGACCACGATATGCGAAGCCATGACGTCGACGAAAGAAGTCGATATACGGAGCCTTCCAGTCTGCGCACTTTCCATGATCTTCTTCGGCCTCCTCCTGCGTGAACTCGTACATGAAGCACAGCCCGATTTCTTCGTGGCCGGTGCCGCGCACGTACAGCTGGATGAAACGACCTTTCGCAATGCCAGCCTTGACGAGCTCCTTGGCTGTCTCGGTCAGCTGCTCGGTTGTAACACCGTAGCGAGGATTGGTCTTGGCGTCGAGGAACTTCCAAGCGCCAGCCATCAGGTTTTCCTGGTGGCCTGCTTTTTTGGCTCTGTCAATAGGGTTGAGCATCTTGCTCTCCTTTGGTTGAGATTGAGTTTAAAGATGTAGCACGTTGATGCGGCTACGCAAAAAAGATATCACGTTTAATTGACAAAGTCAATATTTCATGATTAAGTTTAGATACATTCGCTCCTATCGACTGGGTATGGGGACTGGCACGATACCGGTGCTGGTTATAAACGAATCTGTCAGACGACGTCATGATCTTCCCAGTTACTGCTACAGTTTGGTCAGTAAGCTCTTCGTCACCAGCACCGCTGGTAACAAAGGAGCACAGAAAGATGAAGACCAAAGATAAGCTCTTTAGATTCCGCATCATCGAAACGACCTACAGAAACTACCTTGTTTATGACGAAGGACCGGGCTCAGCAACCAGTGTTGAATCAGAATCATCAACGCATGTGCTACGAGAATGGTCCACCACTGAAACATGGGCGAAGGAACTGATCGACAAAGGTGACCCTCACCTCCACATGCAGTCAAGTAGTCGAGACGGTCGTTACGACTTTTCGTACACACTTGAATGGGCTGAGGTCGGCAAGACAGATTGGAAGTACTACGGTCACATTCCACGTTACACACATATCGATTGTCGCTACTGTGGAGACCTCCTTCCATACCCTGGGGCAGATTGCCCCCGTTGTCAGGATTGGGTCTGATACACAAAACTCCCCAAGGCCGGTATCGCACTGGCCTTGGGGATCTCTTTTATATTTCACCGAGGTTGTTTAATTAAACAAAATTTGTAGCATGACTCTTGTAATAGATTCCAATTCTGTCGTATCTCTGCAACACGATACAAAACACCCACCAGCAGCGCTGGTGGGTGTTTTGTGGTCTGTCCTGATTCTAAAACAGTATACAAATACAATAGCTACAGTAAACCCATCTCGGCAAACACGCGTTCGTAGCGAACAATAGTTTCTCTGGCGAGCTTGTGTGTCAATATAAAGTCGACACCACTGTGCGCAATTTCATTACGAATCTTGTGTGCTTCCCACGCATCATCAAGTGACTGCAAGGCTTGTGGCGAGACACTGCGCAACCGTTCACCGAGAGAATTGCCGGCATACCCTTGACGCTTGAGGGCTTCGTCTAAGATAATGTCAGCTTCAATAATAGCGAGCTTCCAGTCGTTGGGATTTTCGGAATCAACATGTTGCTTCATGTCAGCAAAACGATTTGAGGTGGCGCCTCCCGTACGCTGACGAGCGTAGGCCTCTTCCTCAGCAGCGATTTTATTGCTCTCTACTTCTACAAGTTCGTCGAGGTGAATCGAGGCGTACACATACAAAAACAAAAATACCGCCGAAGTGATGTAAGCCAGTACCACAAAAATGGTCCACAGTACCGCGAGCACGCCAGTTACCTCATCCAAGGTAAAGCCGGCAAACAGACCGTCACTACCAAAAATCAGCTGGAGCAATGGGGTTAAATAATCATACCCAATCACATCGATTGGAGTAGAACTGACAGCAATAATATCTTCTTCAGGCATATGTATGTTAGTCGCGACGCACGTCGTAGGTACGCATTCCTAAATCAAAGAGGCGTGCATCCCCACCATGTGGTGCTATATATTGTACTCCAACCGGTAGCGAAATACCGTCGCGCTCCACAGTTCCCATTGGTACCGAAATGGCTGGCACCCCGGTGAGATTTACGGGTACTGTAAAGATATCTTGCCGATACATCGAGAGCGGGTCTTCTTGGGCACCCAGCTTGAAGGCTGGCGTCGGTGCTGTTGGGGTCATGATGATATCTACTGTTGCAAAACGATCGGCGAGTTCGGCTCGCATCGCTGTACGGACAGCCTCAGCCTTGCCATAGTAGGCGTCGTAGTACCCCGAAGAAAGCACGTAGGTGCCAAGCAAGATTCGACGCTTTACTTCCGCACCAAACCCTTCCCCGCGACTTTTTTCATAGACTGCAAGTAAAGTGTCTCCGGCAGCGCTATGGCCATATCGAATACCATCATAGCGGGCAGTATTGGAAGACACTTCGGCCGGCATCACGATGTAGTAAGCTGCCAAGCCTTGTTCAAACATCGGTAATTCAATATCAACGACCGTGTGACCAAGTGCTTCGAGGCGCGCTACCTCAGCCGCAAATGCTTCCAATACATCAGCGTCGACACCCGAAGTGAGGAAACTGCGTGGAACACCAATACGATACGTTTCTTTGGTGATTATCTCTCCGTAGGTCGCTGGGGTGATTGTAGTAGCGTCCATTTCGTCCTGACCAGCCATACATTGATGTAAAAGGGCTGCATCTGCTACTGTGTGTGTAAGAGGGCCAGCCTGATCCAGCGATGACCCCATCGCAATAAGACCATAGCGAGAGACAGCACCGTACGTTGGCTTAAAACCTACCAATCCACAATAACTCGCTGGTTGCCGAATCGAGCCACCTGTGTCTGTACCAAGCGCTGCCGGAACTGCTCCCATCGCCACCGCTGCAGCTGATCCACCCGAAGATCCACCTGGTACACGTGTCTGATCAACCGGATTACGTGTCGGTCCAAAGGCTGAATTTTCGGTAGAACCACCCATGGCAAATTCGTCCATGTTGGTCGCTCCGATAATAATCGCTCCCGCTGCTTTGAGTCTAGCGACCACTGTCGCATCATACGTCGCAATATAGTGTTCAAGAATCTTGGAAGCCGCTGTGGCTTTCTTGCCAGCATAGAGAATGTTGTTCTTGATAGCGACAGGAACACCGAGCAAGGGTAATACTGGTCGTCCCTCGGCGTAGGCTTCGGTGGCCACGGCAGCAGCTGCGAGCGCCTCCGCTTCATACACATCAAGAAACGCATTGATTTCTGCATCTTTGGCTGCTATGACAGCAAAGACTCGTTTGATTTCTTCGGTTGGTGTCGTGGTACGCGCGATGTACGCAGCGACCAAATCAGTAATAGTACGAGGCATATTATTCATCTTGAGCGATTATTTTTTGTACTAAAAAGTACTGTCCTTGGCGGGTTGGTGCTGCTGTTAACATAACTTCGGTATACTGTCCGGGCTCAGTGGTGACCACGTCTGGTCGCATTTGGTTGTATACGACCCCTACTTCTTTGCGCAGTTCACCGGTACCAGCCATTTTTGATACAGCCCCCACATACGCCAAAATAGCGCTGATTTCTGTACCAAAATTAGTTATCTCACGGTCGCTGAGTGACAATCGGGACAATGTGCCCAAATGAATGATTTCTTCTTTTGTCATACTGGCATCATATCACTTCCCAGAAGACTCGGCTATACGAGACAAAAACACCGCTTCAGAGATGACAGGGACACCAATTTTAGTGGCTTCTGCGACTTTGCTGCCTGGCTCTATACCGGCCAACACAAAACTGGTTTTTTTGGACACACTGGAAGCGACTGTTCCCCCATGAAGGCGAATCAGATCTTTGACCGCATCACGACTGTACGTGGACAATGTACCGGTCACCACAATAATCTCACCCGCCAATCGCTGGCTACTACCCACAGCCTGTTCGTTGGTTACTTGTATATGTGATAGTAGTGTCGTGAGGAGGGTGGCATTTTCGGTATGTGCAAACCACTGAACCAAGGCCGTTGCAGTTTCTTCACCGATCCCGTGCACACTAGCCAAGGTATCAACCGTAGCAGATTTAATGTCAGCAATCGTACCAAAATGCCGAGCCAGCAACCGTGCTGTTTCTTCACCAACCCCATCAATACCAAGCGCAATCAGCACTCGATACAATGGCTGTGTCCGCGCAACGGTAATAGCTGCTATCACATTCTGGGCAGATTTTTCTTTGAAGCCAGGTAAAGCAACGACATCTTCGTACTGCAGAGTAAACAAATCAGCCGGCGAAGCAATTAGTTCAGCATCAAGTAATTGATCAATGATCTTTGGCCCAACACCATCAATATTGAGTGCTGTCTTTGATACAAAATAATACAACCGGCGACGGCGTACAACCGGTGAATCCATCACCGCACAACGATACGCTACTTCCCCGGGTAGACGCATGATGTGACCGTCACCACCGCAACCAGCAACATGGGTAGGAAACGTAAAAACGCTAGCCGAAGCCGGGCGCAGTTCTTTTACAACCGCGACTACTTCTGGAATAACATCCCCCGCTTTCTGTAAAATTACCGTATCTCCGACCCGGACATCGAGTCGCTTGATCTGGTCTTCATTGTGTAACGTCGCCCGCGCAACCGTAGAACCAGCAATCAAGACTGGACGCAAATGTGCGACCGGCGTCACGACTCCGGTCCGCCCTACTTGCATATCAATCGACTCGACCACTGTCGTGGTTTGCAGTGCGGGGAACTTGTACGCTACACCAAAGCGTGGCGCCTTGGCGGTATACCCGAGCACTGTCTGTACGGCGACTTCATTAATCTTGATCACCACACCATCAATACCGTACGGAAAATCATCACGATCACGTTGCCACGCTTCGTACGTTGCTTGCACTGCAGACAAATCGGTACACAATCGGGCATGTGGGTTGGTTGGCAGACCTAAGGTGGCCAATAGTGCCAATTCTTCCATTTGGGTTACGGGAGGCAGGACACCCGTTGCGTAGACAGACAGCGCATCAATATCGTAACAATACAAAGACAAATTCCGTGCAGCAGCAACTGCCGGGTCTAACTGTCGCAAAGTGCCCGCAGCTGCATTACGCGGGTTTGCAAACAGGGTCTCTCCGGCGGCGCGTTCGGCATTCAGGCGTGCAAAATCATCGGTCTGCAGCACCACCTCACCAACACACAGTAAATCAACCGGGAGAGACAGTGTCTCAGGCAGAGACGCAATAGTACGAGCAGTATGAGTTACGTCTTCACCGACTACCCCATCGCCACGTGTGACGGCCTGTATTAATCGACCCTTTTGATAGGTGACCACTAATTTCAAGCCATCAATTTTGTGTTCTGCTACATAGGTAAAATTACTCGGACGATCAGCATCGCGGAGTATGCGTCGAGCTCGCTCTTCCCAATCATATAAAGACGCTTCATCAAATACGTTATCAAAAGACCACTGCGGTACAGCATGAGTTACTTTGGCAAAGGCTTCACGTACTGCCCCGCCGACCGTCTGACTCGTAGACACCTTCCCTTCCACTTGTAATTCTAATGACTCGAGCTCAACCAAGAGCGCGTCATACGCTTCATCTGAAATTTCAGGCGCGTCATCACGATGATACTTCTCGCGATGATACGCAATAAGTGCCCGCAATTTGGCCAAGCGCTCGGCGGGGGGTATGGTAAGCATGCTAGAATTCTAGCAAAACTTCGCGCCGAACGGAACCAGGGCTCGTCCGCTGATTACACGGTTTGTTATATCCGGTTACCTCAGCAATAGTGCAAATGGAGCCTGGACCACACGACTTATCTCCAACAGTATAGCCAGGGAATACATTAACGAGATTTGTAATAACATAATTACCAGTGGCCGCAGCGTCTACCCGCATCACCACCATGTCGATCACACTACACCGATCGCCACTAGGCCCCCACGTGATCTCAGCTCCATACCGACGGACAGCACCGGTACCAGTTGTTGCAAAAGTAACAACAGGAGACGAAAAAGTATCTCTCAGAGTATCCGCAACGTTGTTAAAACAAGTATATGGAATATTGCCTGGTAAACTTGTGCTCAATGTACTAGAAGACTGGCGGTGTAAATACCGAACACATTCCATGCCGGCATTAGCAGCCTGAAAAGCCAACTCGGAATCACGGGCAGTGACTGTTAATTCGATTTGCTTGAGACTCAGTTCAATCACCGCTAGCGTAATCGATACAACAGCAGTCACCACCAAGAGCGTCATGAGGAGAGCAAAGCCTTTTTGGGTCTGGTTATTGTGTGTCATAAGTGTTGGTGAGATACGTCACTAGTTCTACCTTCTGACTCGCAATCAAGTCACCAGTGCGCCACGTCACGGTTGATGTTGCCACCGCACCTTGCGGTCGACCCGACGCGCCAGGAATCAAAGCGATTTGAATCGTACGAGTAAATGGAGTAGACGATGCGTTAGTGGTTGTATGCGTATATCGTCGCGCAGTCAAACTATTGGTACGATACAACCGACAATTTTCGATATTGGTAGAACAGTCTACTACCGTATACCGCTGACCAGTTGCTGTCGGGGTCAGACCGCACATTTTGATTGTAGTACCATCTTTAATACAGGCATCAAACGCCCGTACGGTATCAAATTCTTGCCAAGGATTTGGGGCGCTCGTCCCACCGGTAAACGTATCTCGCAAATCCCCCAATACCAAATTATCACGACCGAGCTGTACCAGCTCAAGACCTTCTTGTGCCAAAAAGAAGGCAGTGGTCTGATCGGTTGAAAAGGTATTACTTTGATTGACCTGTGTCATGATACGCATTGGTCCCACCATGACCAAGAGCAGTACCGTAATTGCCACCAGTACCTCAACCAACGTAAAACCAGCTGTAGGATGTTTGTATATCATATATCAAGTGTACGTTGTGTGACGGTAGTTTGAACAGTAAAATCTTTTGCGATATCGGCATTGACTGCGGTTGCATCGATAGTCACCGTCACTGTTGGCTGATCGATATCTGAAGAACCTGTAATAGCGCCGGCACCAGCCATTCGGTCAGTACCAGTGACAAAGAATCGTACGGAGTTCACTCGCACATCAGGACCAATCATACGTACCGGAACTTCGTTGTTCACTTTGCGCATGATGGTGTTGTTGGCAAAATAGTACGCAATTCTTTTCGCACCACCGCCCGTAATACTAGTGCCCGCCTCGCGGAAGGAAATACCGACATTACCCGTAGTACAGTCCTGTACCTGTGTAGTACTAGCACTCACCGATCCTTCGGTCAAATTGATCACACTACCACAATAATATTCGGTACCGGTACGAATCTCACGCGTCATACTATCGAGTGCAAAAGACATGTTATTCATCGCCGACTGCTCGGCTACTGATTGGGCATTACCACCAATCACGACGAGCAGGGTACCGACCGAAGTTGTCGCAATAACAGTAAACAACGCCAACGAAACGAGCATTTCAATGAGAGTAAAACCACGCTGTTGAATCATAGATACCATAGTGTACTAATAGGTTAACACAGCGATTTGTCCGGTTTTGGTCACTTCTACTCGACGCACATCCCCGGTACCATTGGTAGTAACTCCCGTACGAGCGACATGGACAGCAATAGCCTCACCTGATAAATAATCGATTGAATCTGCACAGTCATCTTTTATACAAAAATACCCATCAAAGTTAGGTCGCAGGAAAGTCACCCCCATCTTAGCTAGGTCATCAGCACCTAAACCTGTTGCCCGAAGTGCTCGTATCTCAAAGCGCTTGTCGAGGCGACCAGTTGCCCCAATTTGTTCTCCACTGTCATACATACCTCTCCGGCCAGTACTGTCATTATCACGGAACATAATATAAGTATGCTGATTGGCGGTACTGGTATCAAAATAAACACCATAACGGCGCGTACTCTCATCCCCTCCACTCACCGCGAGCATCTGCGCCTGCCGTAACGTAAAAGCAATCTCGTACGCTTGATTACGTAAGAGTATGGCTCCATTAAATGAAGACTGCCGGGTCACAACCACCGTGGTCAAAAGCGCCATAATAGACATACTGACCATAAGCTCTACCAACCCAAAGGCATGTGACGAGCGGATTGATTGTTTAGACAGGTGTAACATAAGACATAAGCGTCACCACATCGATCCGCAATAAGTAGACAATCAGAAAGGACAGTATCAGAAACGGAGCAAAGGGAACTTCACTCTTCATTGTAAGCCGTTCGGTGACGAAACGTAAGTGCGGTTGTCCCCTTTTCTGGCGATACCACTGTGCAGCCATCAGCGCCAGACTAATAATAGTTCCAATCCAAAAAGCCAAGACAATCATCGAAAATGTCCCGAGTATTCCCACCATGAGTGAGAGCGGAATAGCCAGCTTGGCATCACCAAAGCCGATCCACCGCCCCTCAGAGTATTTCCACAATCCAGCAAAGAAACCGAAACCAATCAGTGCCGCCAAGAGACGATACAAAACCTGCATAAAATCAGGGACGACATACCACTCGTAGGCCACATGGATCACTGCCAATACCCCCAAGACATACACAAGACTATTCGGGATCACCATGTGCGTAATGTCGTACACCACTATCACTACCAAGACCGAGACGAGTACCCACAACAATGGCCACAGCCACCACGCCGGCACCAAGGCCACTACCGCAACAAAGAGGAGGCTCGTGATCAGCTCCACCCAAAAATACCGACTCGGGATCCGTGCCGTACAACAGCGACACCGTCCACGTAAGACGATATACGAGAGCAAGGGAAACAAGTCATACCATGACAAAGGAGACTGGCAGGACATGCAGTGCGACGACCCAGACAGTGACTTCCCGGTCCGGAAGCGATAAATGAAGACATTGAGGAAACTACCAATAATCACCCCAAACCCCGCTGCCAAAAAGTACAATTGCCACGCCGGTAGTGCAAGTAGTGCTGACATATGGGTAAGTATACACGACAAAAGGGTGAGCAAGGCTCACCCTTTTGTCGTGTCTGTACATAACAGATAATCAATTATCTGTTAACAACAACCCTATGAAGTAGGACAGGTTGTTGATGCAAGAGCTGTATTTCTCTCTCCAGAAAAGCCAGTTGCATCAGCACAGAAGTAGTCA
>JACCDH011033432.1_pt1 | contig 17303 bp, 18 predicted proteins | sample 7442481 | NCBI WGS metagenome assembly JACCDH01 (sample SAMN15323433, study PRJNA562643) | freshwater metagenome | isolation source: river surface water | place: USA:Blue River Watershed | collected 2017-08-15
AATGCCGGCGGCGCGGCCAGTCAATTCGGCCATGATCACCTTGGGATCAATGCCATAGGCCAGCATGTGGCCATGGTCGCGATAACCGGTGATGACGCTGTCCTTTTCGCCGTCCAGCGCTGATTGCAGACCGACAGCGACAGCTTCCTGCCCAATGTAGAGGTGGCAGAACCCACCAATCAGGCCAAGGCCGTACAGTTGGCCCGCCCGTTCCTCGAACCGGCGGATCAGCACCATCTGTTCGTAAAAGGTCAGCAGCTCCTGATCACTGGCTTTATAACGCTTGTTGGCAGCATGCGCGTCTTGAAGGCTGCGCAGCGCAAAGCCTTCGTCGGCGGCGGCTACGGCCTTGGCGGCAGTCGGTTTCTTGGCCAATTGTGGTCCCCTGGGGTGGAATCCTCTGACGCGCCTATAGGGCGCGAGCGCCGTAAGGGAAACCGGTGCATTCGTATTTTTGCCCTGGGCTGCCGAGCCGGCCCGGCGCAAGGCCCAGTCAGTTGAGCAGTATCACCACTTCGTCAGGATGGACGAGGTTCATATCCTTGCGAACCAGCTCGCTCGCCATGTCCGCGTCAACATTGTCAGGATTCAAAAGGGCAACGCGGTTCTTGAGCACATCCCGCTCCGCCTTAAGCTTTTCAACCTGCACCTGCTTCTCGGCCAGTGCGCGATTGTATTCGCTCCACGCGAGAATTCCGCTGGGACCGGCCAAGGCGACACCAAGCAAAAACAACAGGCCCAGCAAAGGCGAAGCCTGCCGGACATTCTGATTGAGAATTTTTGGTTCGTTGCGCCCACCCATGCCGACCTTAGAATCACATTCGATTCAGCGATTCAAGCGATAATTCTCAGGAAATTGGGAAAAGCCGGAAGACCACAAGAAAGCGATTCAAATTCAGACGCTTGCAATTAGGTACAATTTGGACACGCCCAACACAGTCGACCTTCTGATCCTGTCGGCCGACCTGTTCGCCCTCGCCGGCTTCACGCTTCTTGCGCTTTGGGCGAACCGGATATGGCCTTTGTTTATCGCTGCCTTGCAATTGCTAAGCTGCGCTTCGCATTTCGGCAGGGAAATCTCATCCAAGGTGGAACCGCGGGTCTATGCGGTGCTCATGCTTGGGCCAACAGTGGCCGCCCTGGTCGTCCTGCTGATTGGCACCCTGGCGCAGCGTGTGCGGATCAAGCGCGGCGTTCACCTGCCCAGCTGGAGCAAAGGAACCGCTCTGCCTCGCTGGTTCCCGGCTTTCCTGAAGCAATAAACGCGATCGCCAGCCGGCTTGATGGGCAAAAGGTGGAACACCTGTTGGTCTACCTGCTCGATAACAATGGCAAATGCATCGGATCGCTTGAAGTCTCCTCCGGGCTCAGGGACCGAATTCGCGGCCGATACCGCACAATTGTTTCTGCCGCCTTGGCAACGGGTGCGCGCCAGCTTCTGCTGGCGCACAATCATCCCTCTCACAGCCCCATGCCAAGCGCGGCTGACGTCAAATTGACCCGCGATCTGACGCAGATCTGCGCGCCGCTGGAAATCGCAATCATTGACCATCTGATTTTTGCCGGTGGCCAGATCACCAGCATGCGCAAGGCGAAACTGCTATGAAACATGAAGGTCCTGATGACAGGCACATCCCACTATTGCCGGCCTCCACAAACATGAACCGTTATCATTATTAGGTTCTGAATTTTTTCGAAAAACAGAGAGAATCAAAGAGGTTTTAAAACAATCATGCGACTAGCAGAATTACGAATAATTGAATCACGCATCGGGCTACGAATGATACCCACTGAACTTGAAATCATTGATCACCTACACCGTCACGGACCGACAAGCGTTCGCGAATTGATGACAGCAGCACGGGCATCTCCATCAGGTTATCACCTGACCAAGCGATGCTTGTTAGAGATGGGCTTAATCACCCGACAGCAATGCCAGATTGACCGAAGGATTGCCCTTATCGACCTCAGCCCGGAACTCCGCGACCTGTTAAATCAGTTCGACAAGACTGTCGTGGGCAGACTTCGGATGCGCTTCAAATCGAAATTACCCGAGTATTCGGCAGCACGCCGACAGTAAAGAACGCGGTTGGTCATCGAGCGCTGAGGTTCAATCTCAGCATGAGTTCGCGAAAATATCTCTCAACTTTTGCCAATCCGATCAACGCTGTGCGTCAGATCGCCAAAAGACCAGGAAAAATCGGCATGGAACGCAACAAGCCAGATGACACCACGCCAATCCTGGCGCGGCTCCGCCGATATCTGGCCGAGCTATCCTCAGATCCAGCTGAGGCTGATCCTGAATTCGTGGAAGAGGCAAACCTGCTGGAGACCACCGACCTTTCGGTGCTGGTCGCGATGGCCGGCGAGGAAAGCCAGCGCCGGGCGCTGCGTCGGCGCCATCTGCCCGCCGAGCTGCTTGGCGAACCAGCCTGGGATATCCTGCTCGACATCTTCGCCAATCGTGCCGTTGGCAAGCGCGTATCATTCAAATCGACCTGCCTCGCCACCGGCGTACCAGCAAGCGAAGCCGTTCGCTGGGTGAACCTTCTGGAAGCTGAAGACCTGCTATTTCACCGGCGTGATGCCAAGGATCCATGCTGCTTGTGGCTCGACCTGACCGATCTGGGAATGGAAAGGATGTGCGCCCACTTCCGTGAGATTCGGGCGGACAGGCCACTATGAAATTTCGAAAATAGAGCAACCGATCGGATGTGTCGGCCGGCCAGGGACCGAGGTGCGCAGTCGCGGCCTGCGGCGCCCCCTTTATCAAGCTAGTTCAGCCTGCGCATTAAGCGACGAGACCGACGTCAAAAAAACGATTATCGCTTTTGACTGTCGCTTAGTTCGCAAAGAGAGGCGCCCTCCGCTGAATAGCGAGGCGTGAAAGAAGTCATTTCGAGGTAGCTTGGTGCGCCCGACGGGATTCGAACCCATGGCCCCCAGATTAGGAATCTGGTGCTCTATCCTGCTGAGCTACGGGCGCCCCGCCCTCCCTTACGGCCGTGGGCGGCAGCTGGCAATCAGTTCGCCTGTTCGGGTGGCACAACCGGGAACGGCAGCGGCATGACTGCAACGCCTTCCTCCAGCAGTTCCTTTGCCTCTTCCAGCGTTGCCTTGCCGTGGATCGGTTCGGCATCGCGTTCGCCATAATGGATCGCACGGCTTTGTTCGGCAAAGTCATCGCCTACCCAGCGTGATTGCTTGAGCGCTTCGGCCTGCACCTTTGCCAAGGCTTCAAACATTGCCTGCGCTTCTGGCGGGAGGGCGGCGGCGACGGGAGAAGACTTCACCGGCACCAGCTGGTTCCCCTTTTTAGGCACTGCCGGGGCCATCGGCGCCTTTTCGACTGCGATCGAACCGCAGTGCGGGCAATCAACCAGTCCGCGCTGCTGTTGCGCGGCAAAGGCATCGGACGAGGCAAACCACCCCTCGAAGCGGTGCCCGGCAGGTTGGCAGATCAGGTCAAACACGATCATGGCCCGGCCTATGTGTGGATTGGCCGGCGATTGGCAAGACTGGGCAGCTGCGCACGCACGTCCGCTATCCGGGCGGGGTCAATCTCGGCAAAGCCCAGCCCCGGTTCTTCACCACCCAGATCGAGCAGGACTTCCCCCCAGGGATCAATCACCAGGCTGTGGCCATAAGTTTCGCGGCCATCTTCATGCCGGCCAACCTGGGCTGCGGCGATGACATAGGCGCTCGCCTCGATCGCGCGCGCGCGTTGCAGGACATGCCAGTGTGCAGCACCAGTCGGGCGGGTGAAGGCCGCCGGGATTGCAATGGCGTCACAACGCACCTGCCCCAGAGCCTCAAACAGTGCGGGAAATCGCAGGTCGTAACAGATGGTCAGGCCGAGCCGGCCAAGCGGCGTGTGATCGACCGTGACAACCTGATCACCGGGCGCATAGGCACTGGATTCACGCCATGTCTCGCCGCTTGCCAGGTCGACATCGAACATGTGGATCTTGTCATAACGGGCAGCGATCATGCCGTCGGGGCCAATCGCAAAACTGCGATTGACCCAGCGCCCGTCTTCACGGGCAATCGCCAGGCTGCCCAAGCCTACCCAGATCCCGGCCCCGGCAGCAGCCTCGCGCACCGCGTTCAGCACTGGGCACTGGTCTTCGGGAACGATATTCTGCCCCCCACGCGCCCGATCGCGGTCAAGCAGGCCCGACATTTCGGGCGTAAAAATCATGCTTGCCCCACCGCTTGCCGCGGCACCGATGGCGCTGACCAGGGTTTGTGCATTCGCCACCGGATTGATCCCGGTGGTCATCTGCAAAACGGCAATACGGGTCATGCTGGTCCGTTACAGGCCGAGCAGCGGATCAAGCTTGCCCGCCGCATCAAGGGCATGAATATCGTCGCAGCCGCCCAAGGCCTGATCGTTGACCAAAACCTGCGGAACGGTGCTGGCGCCCGGTACCCGGCGGACCATTTCCTCACGATCCTTGCCGCCCATGGTCACGTCGATCTCGGTATAGCTGACGCCCTTGCCGTCCAACAGCGCTTTGGCGCGGACGCAATAGGGGCAACCCCACTTGGTATAGATTTCGACTTTGGGCGCAGACATGAATGCTCCTCTTGAAACTCGCTGCAGCTATCATACATCGCGGATGGTGTCATGGTCCGAAAGGGGATGATACCAAACCGCAGGGCGCCATGACGGGTCCTGCACAAGCCAGAATTGCTCAATGGAGGATTTTGCCATGAACCGTTTCGATTTCACCCCCTATCGCCGTACCATGGTTGGGTTTGACCGGCTGTTTGACCTGCTGGAAAACCACAACCGCCTGAACAGCGGCGACAACTACCCCCCCTTCAATATCGAGCGCCGCGGCGAGGAAAGCTATCGCATCACGCTGGCCGTGGCTGGTTTTAAGCCGGCCGACATCGAAATCACGGCCCAGCAGAACCTGATGGTTGTCCAGGGCCGCAAGGGTGAGGAGCAGCAGGCCGGACAGTTCCTGCACGTCGGCATTGCCCAGCGCGGATTTGAACGTCGGTTCGAACTGGCCGATTATGTCCGCGTCGAATCCGCCAACCTGGAAGATGGCCTCCTAATCATCGATCTGGTGCGCGAGGTGCCGGAAGCGATGAAGCCCAAGAAGATCCCGGTGGGCACCCAAAAGGCCCTGACAATCGTCAGCGACGAAGTGCCGGATAGCAGCGCTGCCGCCTGATCATTGCCGTTTCGCTAAAAATAAGGAGGGTGGGGCCTCGCGGCTCCACCCTCCAGCGACGTTTGCACGCCGCCTTGTCGGGTCATGATCGTCCGGGTCGCAATAGACGATCAGACTGACGACAAGCCCGAAAACCGTTGTCCGCCCACCACCGAGCTAGGGTAATCCCTAGTTCGAATGCAAGCGTAAATTTAGAAATTGGCTAGGCGAAATTAACTATAAGGTCAGACCAGCCGGGCCTGCTGGACGGCTGCCGCAATAAAACCAGCAAACAGCGGGTGCGGTTCAAACGGACGGCTTTTCAGCTCGGGATGGAACTGAACGCCAATAAACCAGGGATGGTCTGGCCGCTCGACAATCTCGGGCAGCAGCCCGTCAGGCGACATGCCGGAAAAGACCAGGCCGCCCTGCTCCAGCGCATCGCGATAGGCAGAGTTCACCTCATATCGGTGGCGGTGTCGCTCGGAAATGGTCGTTGCACCGCCATAGACAGCCGAAACGTGACTGTTGGCGCCCAGCTTGGCTTCATAGGCCCCCAACCGCATCGTTCCACCAAGGTCAGTATCCGCGCCTCGCTTTTGCAGGCCTTCGGCGCTCATCCATTCGGTGATGATGCCAACCACGGGCTCGGCCGGTTCGCCAAATTCGGTTGAGCCTGCCCCGGCAATCCCGGCAGTATTCCGCGCGGCTTCGATACAGGCCATCTGCATGCCGAGGCAGATACCGAAGAACGGCACCTTGCGTTCGCGGGCAAAGCGGACCGAGGCAATCTTGCCTTCGGAACCGCGCACGCCGAACCCCCCAGGAACCAGAATGCCATGCATCGGTTCAAGCCGGGTTACGATTTCCTCGTCACCGGCTTCAAACAATTCGGCATCGATCCACTTGATATTGACTTTGACCCGGTTGGCCATGCCCCCGTGGATCAACGCTTCATTGAGGCTCTTGTAGGCATCAGGCAGGCCAACATATTTGCCCACCACGCCAATCGTAACTTCGCCTTCGGGGTGCTGATAACGATCGACGATATCCGTCCACCGACCAAGGTCCGGGGCCGGGCTGGTCATGCCAAAATGGTGCAAGACCTCCGCGTCCAGCCCTTCGGCATGGTATTGCAACGGTACGGCGTAAATGCTCCGAGCGTCCAAAGCCTGGATCACGGCTTCCTTGCGGACGTTACAGAACAGCGCGATCTTGGCGCGCTCGTTTTCCGGCAAGGGGTGTTCGCAGCGGCACAGCAGCAGGTCTGGCTGCACGCCCAGGCTGGTCAGTTCGCGTACCGAATGCTGGGTCGGCTTGGTCTTGAGCTCACCGGCAGCTGAAACATAGGGCACCAGCGTGACGTGGACCGAGCAAAAGCGTTCGCGTCCCAATTCGTTTCGTAGCTGGCGGATCGCCTCGACAAATGGCAGGCCTTCGATGTCGCCCACCGTCCCGCCGATTTCGCACAGGACGAAATCCAGGTCCTCGGTGTCAGCCAGGGCGAATCGCTTGATCTCGTCGGTGACGTGCGGAACCACCTGCACCGTCGCACCCAGATAATCGCCACGCCGCTCCTTGGCGATAATGTCACGGTAGATCCGACCCGAGGTGATATTGTCTGCCTGACGCGCCGAAACGCCGGTGAAGCGTTCGTAGTGGCCAAGGTCGAGATCGGTCTCTGCCCCGTCATCGGTCACATAGACTTCGCCGTGCTGATAGGGGCTCATCGTCCCCGGATCGACGTTCAGATAAGGATCGAACTTGCGAATGCGGACCTTGAATCCGCGCGCCTGCAGCAATGCTGCGAGGCTTGCCGCCATGAGACCTTTGCCAAGCGAGGAGACCACGCCGCCGGTAATGAAAATGAACCGCGCCATGGGAGTCGGGCCCTAAGCAATAAATGGGGTAACGGGCAAGCGCTGCTTGCCGCAATCCACAAGTGAAATGGATCAGCCTGCCGAAAAAGCAGGCCGGGCTTTATTGCTTGGCAGGTTCACCCTGCGGCGCAGCAACCGGTGCAGCAGCAGCGCCAGCCGGCGCCGACGGCACTGCCAGCGGATCGGCGCTGACCGGCGGACCGGCCGGAGCAACCGTGCGATCAAGCGAGGTGTCGATCCCGCCGCCAGCAGAGGTGCTGGCTGCGATGGCCGCCAGGGCAATGCTCAGCACCACGAACAGGGTAGCCAGCACCGCAGTCGACCGGGTCAAAAAGTCTGCCGCCCCACGCGCCGACATCAGACCCGCCGGGCTGCCGCCCACACCCAGACCGCCGCCTTCCGACTTCTGCATCAGAATGACGGCGACCAGCAAGGCTGCCACAATGGCCTGAACAACGGTGAGGAAGATGAAGATCGACATTAGGCGGCTTTCCGCTGGAGAGAATTGCTGTTCGCGCATCTAGGCGCGCCTCGCTTTGGTTGCAAGCGTGCCGCGCTATTCCTCACCCGGGCCGGCAGCAGCCAGAACAATTGCCAGAAAGCTCTCGGCTTGCAGGCTTGCCCCGCCGACCAAGGCGCCGCCGACTTCGTCGGCGGCCAACAGCTCTGCCGCATTCGCCGCATTGACCGACCCGCCATAAAGGATCGAGACAGCGGCACCTTCATTACCGTAAATCGCCTCAAGTCGCGCCCGGATCGCGCGATGGATCGCTCCAATGTCGGAAACCGAAGGCACCCGTCCCGTGCCAATCGCCCAGACCGGCTCATAGGCCACAGCCACCCGCGCGGCCACACCTTCGCCTGACGGCAATGACCCGTCAAGCTGGGCGCAGACGATCGCTTCAGCCTGCCCGGCATCGCGCTGCGCCTCGGTTTCTCCAACGCAAACGATGACTTCAAGCCCGGCGGCCAAGGCCGCTTCGGCCTTGGCCTTGATTGCGGCGTCGGTTTCGGCATGCATCGCCCGGCGCTCGCTGTGGCCGAGAATAACAAAGCCCGCCCCCGCATCGGCCAGCATCGCGGCGGCAACATCGCCCGTAAAGGCACCGCTTGCCGCAGCATGACAGTCCTGCCCGCCAATTGCCATCGTCTCGGCATTATCCGCCATGGCCTGGATCAGGGTAAAAGGCGGCGCCACGGCAACACGTACCCCTGGATGCCGCGCCGCCCCGCGATCAATCGCCCGCGCTTCGGCCAGCATGGCCCGCGTGCCATTCATCTTCCAGTTGCCGACAATGAAGGGTCGGTTTGCCATGCCTGTAATCCTGTAGTGCTGTTTGACCCGGGGCCGCGCCCCTGCATAACTCTGCGCCTAGGCCAGCGGCGCCATCTTTGTCAAAGCAGGTTGTGGATCATCAGCAGCAATGTTCATTCGATCATCAAGTGGCATTGCCCGCACGGCAAATGCTGCCTAAAGCCGCGCCTCAGGCCCGGTCTTGCGGGCACTCCATTTGATCCTGGCGAGTTGGCATGCTGCAGATTTTTCGCAAGTCCTTTGGTTCCAAGCTGGGCGCTGGCCTGGCGATGGGCTTTCTCCTGCTTCTGGGGCTGGCCTTCGCGGCCGGCGACATCGCTGGCAACAAGAGCTTTGGCGGTGCTGCCGGAGGGGACCGGGCAGCGGCCGTGGGCAAGGGCCGGGTTGACACCGTTGACGTTGAACGGGCCGTCAGCCGCACCGTGGAGAATCTTCGGCGCGAGCAGCCGGGAATCACGCTGAAGGACTTCGTCGCCCAAGGCGGCTTCGATCAGGTTGTTCGCAATGTCATCGATCTTGCCGCGATCAGCGAATTTGGCAAGCAGCACGGGATGCACGTGGGCAACCGCCTGATCGACAGCGAAATCGCCAAGTTGCCCGATGTCCAGGGTCCTGATGGCAAGGTAAGCGAGCAGCTGTATCAGGCGTTCCTGCGCCAGCGTGGGCTGACCGATGCGCAGTTACGCCGCGAACTGGGTAATTCGTTGATGGCCCGCCAGTTGCTGACCAATGCGGACTTCGGCGTGAACGTCCCGGCCGCGGTGGTGCAGCGCTATGCCGCCGTGCTGACCGAGCGGCGCACCGGCGAGATTGGCTTGCTGCCTTCCGCTGCATTTGCAGCCAAGACCCTGCCCGGCGACAGCGAACTCGCTACCTGGTATGCGGCCAATCAGCAGACCTTTAAGCGTCCGGAACGCCGGGTGATCCGGTACGCAACCTTTACCGACGCAGTCCTGAAGACGGTTCCGGCCCCGACCGAGGCGGAGATCACCGCAGCCTATAATGCCAACAAGGCAAAGTATGAGGCGAGCGAAAGCCGCCGGGTCAGCCAGCTGATCCTGCCAACCGAAGCTGCTGCCAAGGCAGCCTTGGCCGAAACAGCGGGTAAATCGCTGGAAGCGGTGGCGACCGGTAAGGGGCTTAGCGTTGCGGCGCTTACTCCGCTCGCCAAGTCCGCACTGGCGATCCAGACTTCACAGGCCGCGGCAAATGCCGCGTTTGCAGCACCTAAGGGTAAGGTGATTGGCCCAATCAAGGCACCGCTGGGCTGGGTCCTGCTGCGGGTCGATGCAATCGAAGGCAAGGCCGGCAAGACACTGGACCAGGCTCGCGCAGAACTGTTGCCCGACCTGATCGCACAAAAGCGCCGCGCAGCGCTGACCGACTTTTCCGCCCGGATTGAAGAAGAATTCGATAATGGCGCCAATCTGACCGACATCGCCAAGGAACTCGGTTTGACCCTGACCGAAACGGCTCCGCTTCTGAGCAATGGCCAGGTCTTCGGACAGGATGGAAAGACCGCGCCGGCCGAGCTGTCACGCGTTCTGCAAACCGCCTTTGCGATGGAGAGCGAAGGTCAACCGCAGCTTGCCGAAATCGACGCCGGCAAGCAATTCCTGGTATTTGACATTGGCCAGATCCAGGCCTCGTCTGCACCGCCGCTGGCTCAAGTCAGGCAGCAGGTCATGGCTGAATACCAGCTGGCCAAGGGGGCCATTGCGGCCCGCGCCGCCGCGCAGAAAATCGAAGGCATGGTCAAGAAGGGCGCTGACCTTGGCACTGCCCTCGCCACGCTTGGCCTGGCACTGCCCCCGGTCGACCGGGTCGACCTGTCGCGCGAAAAGGTCCAGCAGCTGGGGCAGCAAACCCCGCCTCCGGTCGCCATGCTGTTTGCCCTGGCCAAGGGACAGGTCAAACTGATGGCCGCCCCGCGCAATCGCGGCTGGTATGTGGTCAAGGTGACCGATGTGATCCCAGGGCAGGTTGCGGCCAACGATCCCCGTTTGCCGGAATTCCAGCAAACCGTAGCCCGGGTTACCGCCCAGGAGTATTCACAGCAGCTACGCGCAGCGATGCGGACTGAGGTTGGCGTCAAGCGGAACGAGGCGGCGATCAACGCTCTCAAGTCGCGCCTGTCCGGCGGCAACTAAGCGCAACGCGGCGTGTCGGGACTGAACAACCGTGTTGCTGCACTGGCGGCGCTGGCGAAAGGCCGGCCCGCGCTGGTCTGGCAGCGGCTGATCGCGGATACCGAGACCCCGGTCGGCGCAGCAGTCAAGCTGATCGAGGCCGGCCGCGGGGATTTCCTGCTTGAATCGGTCCAGGGCGGCGAGGTGCGAGGGCGCTACAGCCTGCTCGGGCTCGATCCTGATCTGATCTTCCGCGCAACTGGCGCAACCTGCGAGATCAACCGCGTCTGGCAGCATGATCGCGATGCCTTTACGGCGTTGCCCGGCGAGAGCCTGACCGAGCTGCGCGCGCTGGTCGAAGCTTGCAAAATCGACGTACCCCAGCCGCTGCCTTCGGCGCTGGCCTGCCTGGTCGGCTATTTCGGCTATGAAACCTATGGCCTGATCGAAAACCTGCCGCGCCCGGCCCCCAATGCGCTGAACCTGCCGGATATGCTGTTTGTCCGCCCGACCCTGTTGCTGGTGTTCGACCGGTTGAGCGACGAATTGTTCGCGATTGCCCCGGTCTGGCCCGGCGAAGGCGCCCCCGAACGCGCCGTGGATCAGGCCGCAGAGCGCATTGAGGCCGCCCTGGCCCGCCTCTCGGCATCGGCGCCTGCTGCCGCGCGCGTTGCAGACCTCCCGCAACCGGCGCTGCAGGCGGTGCTCGCCCGGGATGAATACGCTGGCATGGTGCTGAAGGCGCAGGACTACATCGCGGCGGGTGACATTTTCCAGGTGGTTCTGGCCCAACGCTTCACCACACCCTTCGCGCTGCCCGCGCTTGATCTTTACCGCGCCCTGCGCCGGATCAACCCATCTCCGTTCCTCTATTTCCTGGACCTGCCGGGCTTTGCCCTAACCGGCTCGAGCCCGGAAATCCTTGTACGGGTCCGCGATGGTGAAGTGACCATCCGCCCGATCGCAGGCACTCGTCCGCGCGGCAAGACGCCCGAGGAGGATCGCGAGAACGAAATCAGCCTGCTGGCCGATCCCAAGGAGCGGGCCGAACACCTGATGCTGCTTGATCTTGGCCGCAATGATGTGGGCCGCGTTGCCGAAGCCGGAACGGTTCGCGTGACCGAAAGCTACACGGTTGAGCGCTACAGCCACGTCATGCACATCGTCTCGAACGTGGTCGGCAAGCTCGACAGCGCCAACCACGATGCCATCGACGCCATGTTTGCTGGCTTCCCAGCCGGAACCGTAAGCGGCGCGCCCAAGGTTCGGGCCTGCGAAATCATTGCCGAACTCGAACCCGAAACGCGCGGCGCCTATGCCGGCGGGGTGGGGTATTTCTCGCCCGATGGCAGCCTCGATTCGTGCATTGTCCTGCGCACCGGGGTGGTCAAGGACGGCACCCTGCACGTCCAGGCCGGGGCCGGGATCGTGGCCGACAGCAACCCCGATTACGAACAGCGCGAATGCGAAGCCAAGGCTGGTGCCCTGATCGCGGCAGCCAAAGAAGCTGTTCGGGTGGCGGCCGAGGCCACCTACGGCCAATAGCCCAGCCCGCTTGACCCGGAGCGCCGCTCGGCTAGCTTGGGGTCATGCGCAAATTCATCCTGCCCCTGCTCGCCCTGATCGCCGCGCCGCTTCACGCTGAAGACTGGCGTGCCAAGTCCACCGAACGCGACGTCGTGCTCAAGGATTTCACCTTCGCTGAAGGCGGGAAGATGGACGTCAAGATCCATGTGACCACCCTTGGCACCCCGAAAAAGAACGCGGCCGGGCAGATCGAAAACGCCGTGATGGTGCTTCATGGCACTGGTGGCAGCGGGCACCAGTTCTTTCGCCCGCAATTTGCTGACGAACTGTATGGCCCGGGCCAACCGCTCGACATCACCAAGTACTATGTGATCCTGCCAGACAACATCGGCCACGGCAAAAGCTCAAAGCCCAGCGACGGCATGAAGATGGCCTTTCCGCGCTATAACTACGCTGACATGGTCGCCAGCCAGCACCGGATGCTGACCGAAGGCCTGGGCGTAAAGAAGCTCAAGCTGATCCTTGGCACCTCGATGGGCTGCATGCATGCCTTTGTCTGGGGCACCACCCGCCCCGGCTTTGCCGAGCGGCTCGCCCCGTTTGCCTGTAATGCAATGGAGATCGCCGGGCGCAACAGGATGTGGCGCCAGATGTCGATTGACGCGATCAAGGCCGATCCGCTGTGGAATGATGGCAATTACACCGCCGCGCCCGAAAGCGGCCTGCGCACCGCGCGCTATATCTCGATGATCGCAGGGGCCAACGCCCTGGCGCTGCAGACCGAATACCCCACCCGCGAAAAGGCCGAGGCTGCCCTGCGCACCGGCTATGCCGCCCGCGCCACGGGCGATGCCGATGCCAATGACCAGATTTACCAGCTGGACAGTTCACGCGATTACAACCCGGCGCCGGACCTTGCGAAGATCACCGTCCCGGTGCTGTGGATCAACAGTTCGGACGATTTCATCAACCCGCCGGAACTCGGCATGGCCCAGCAACATGCAAAGCTGATGTCCAAGGCGCGCTTCATCCTGTTCCCGTACAGCCCCGAGACCAGGGGTCATGGTACCCACACGTGGGCCAGGTTCTGGAAGCCCGACCTCGCGAAGCTGCTGGCTGAATGAGCCTGGACATGACCGCCAGCCGCCGGACGCTCTATCCGCCGGTCGAACCCTTCGCCAGCGGCATGCTCGACGTTGGTGATGGCCATAGCGTCTATTGGGAGCGCTGCGGCACCCCGGGCGGCAAGCCGGCCGTGTTCCTGCACGGCGGCCCCGGCGGCGGCTGCGGCGCCAAGCACCGGCAACAGTTTGATCCCGCGCTATACGACGTCCTGTTGTTCGATCAGCGCGGCTGCGGGCGGTCGACACCCTTTGCCTGTCTTGAGGCGAATACAACCTGGCATCTCGTAGCCGATATCGAGGCGCTGCGTGAACTGGCCGGGCACGAACAGTGGATGGTTTTTGGCGGATCGTGGGGCTCCACGCTATCGCTCGCCTATGCCCAAACCCATCCCGAGCGGGTGACCGAACTGGTCCTGCGCGGGATCTTCCTGGCCAGCCAGAAAGAGGCCGACTGGCTCTACAAGTATGGCGCGAGCGAGCTTTATCCCGAAGCCTGGGCCGAGTTTGCAGGCCATATCCCGGCCGAAGAGCGGCATGATCTTGTCGCTGCCTATCACAAGCGGCTGACCAGTGATGACCCCGCCGTGCGCCTTGCAGCGGCCAAGATCTGGTCGATGTGGGAAGGCGTCACCGTCACCCTGCTGCCCGATCCTGACATGCTGGCAGACTTCACCGCCGATGATCACGCGGTCGCAGTAGCTCGGATCGAAAACCATTACTTCAGCCACGATTGCTGGCTTGAGCCCGACCAGCTGCTGAAGGGCGCCCATCGCTTGCGCGGCATTCCCGGCGTGATCGTGCAAGGGCGCCATGACTGCTGCACGCCGCCAGCCGCGGCTTGGGCACTCAAGCAGGCCTGGCCCGAAGTTGAACTGAAAATTGTCCCGGACGGCGGCCACTTGTTCACCGAACCAGGCACCACCGACGGCCTGGTTCGGGCAACCGATCGCTTCGCCGGCAAGACTGCCGCTTGATTGCGGCCCGTTAAGGGTTCAAGGCGCGCGGCATGATCCTGGTTATCGACAATTACGACAGCTTCACCTGGAACCTGGTCCATTACCTGATGGAACTGGGCGCCGTGGTAGAGGTCGTGCGCAACGATGCGCTGTCGGCCGGACAGGCGATCAGCAGCGGCGCGGAGGGCTTCCTGATCTCGCCCGGCCCCTGCACACCGAACGAGGCCGGGATCAGCCTGGACCTGGTCGGTGCCTGCGCCGATGCCGGTAAGCCGCTGCTCGGCGTATGCCTGGGCCACCAGTCGATTGGGCAGTACTTTGGCGGCAAGGTGGTGCGCGGGGGGCTCATGCATGGCAAGACCTCGCAAGTTACCCACGATGGCACCGGTCTCTACGCCAGCCTGCCCTCGCCCTTTACGGCAACGCGCTATCACTCGCTGATTGTCGAGGACATTCCCGATAGTCTGGTGGTCAATTGCCGCTCGGATGATGGCCACGTGATGGGCTTCCGCCACGCGAGCCTGCCGATTCACGGCGTACAGTTCCATCCGGAAAGCATCGCCACCGAACATGGCCATGCGATGCTGGCTAACTTCCTAAACATCTGCGGAATCAAGGCGAAGGAACTGGCGTGAGCCTGTTGTTCCAGATTCGTCACCCTGAACTTGTTTCAGGGTCCATTTTACAAGGCAGGCCAAGGCTTGCGGAGAATCTCGACTGCGCGGCAAGAGCCGCTCCTGCAATTTGCGGTCAATCGGCCCAATGGATGCTGAAACAAGTTCAGCATGACGACGTGAGGGTAGCTGCGTGAGCCTGTCGTTGGGGGAAGCCGAAGCGCTGTTCGGGCGGATGCTCGATGGCGGCATGGCCGATGACGCGATTTCTGGCGCTCTGATCGAACTGGCGGACCGCGGCGAAACCGCGGCCGAAGTCGCGGGGCTGGTGCGCGCGATGCGCGCGCGGATGACCCGGGTTACCGCGCCGGAGGGAGCCATCGACGTCTGCGGGACGGGCGGCGACGGCCAGCACAGCCTGAACGTATCGACCGCCGTGGCGCTGGTCGTCGCGGCCTGTGGCGTTCCCGTCGCCAAGCATGGAAACCGGGCGGCCTCAAGCAAGGCAGGCGGCGCTGACACGCTCGAAGCACTCGGCCTGAACCTGGCCCGCGCCTCGGAACTGGCTGAGCAGACCCTGCCCGACCTGGGTATCGCCTTCCTCTTCGCTCAGGCCCACCACCCGGCGCTGGCCCGCGTCGGCCCGATCCGCAAGGCGCTGGGACGGCGGACGATTTTCAACCTGTGCGGCCCGCTGGCAAATCCGGCCGGGGTAACGCGTCAACTGGTCGGCGTGGCTCAGCCATCGCTTATCGCGCTCTACAAGGACGCGATGGAATTGCTCGGCACCGAAGCCGCGTTGATCGTATCCGGGGCCGAAGGGCTGGATGAGTTGTCGATCGAAGGGACCAGCTATCTGGCTGCGATCGGCCTGCCGCCCCTTCCCGCCGAACTCCGGCCTGAGGATGCCGGCCTGCGCAGCCATCCGCTGGAAGACCTGCGCGGTGGCGACGCGGCCTTCAACGCCGATGCGTTGCGGCGTCTGCTGATGGGAGAGGCGGGTGCCTATCGCGATGCCGTCCTGCTCAACAGCGCGGCGGCGCTGGTCGTGGCTGGAGCGGCTGAGGACTGGTTTGAAGGCGTTGAGGAAGCAGCAGAGGCGATCGACAAGGGTCTCGCCAAGGGGCTGCTCGATTGCTGGATTGAGACTGTGAAATGACCGACAAGCTCGCCGAGATTTGCGCCACCAAACGGGTGGAAGTTGCCGCCCGCAAACCGCAGGGCCTGAACCACTGGTCCGCCCCTACCCCGGTGCGCGGGTTTGAAGCGGCATTGCGCGCCAAGGCGGCAGAGGGTTTTGCCCTGATCGCCGAGATCAAGAAGGCCAGCCCATCAAAAGGCCTGATCCGTGCCGATTTCGATCCCCCGGCCCATGCCCGGGCCTATCAGGCGGGCGGCGCGGCTTGCCTGTCCGTCCTGACCGTCGCGCCCTATTTCCGGGGGCACGAGGATTACCTGATTGCCGCGCGGGCTGCTTGCGACCTGCCGGTGATCCGCAAGGACTTCATGGTGGATCCCTGGCAATGCGCCGAGGCCCGGGCGATGGGCGCCGATGCCATCCTGATCATCGTCGCCGCGCTGGAAGATGCCGCGATGGTCGAGATTGAGACGGCCGCGCGTGAACAGGGGCTCGACGTGCTGGTTGAGGTGCATGACGAGGCCGAGATGGAGCGCGCGCTGAAGCACCTCCGCTCAAAGCTGCTCGGCGTAAACAATCGCAATCTGAAGACCTTCGAGGTTGATCTCGGCACGACCGAGCGGCTGGCCGCCATGGTTCCCAGCGACGTCCTGCTGGTCTGCGAAAGCGGGATCGGCAGCCACGGCGATTGCCAGCGCATGGCGCGCAGCAATGTCCGTACCTTCCTGGTCGGGGAAAGCCTGATGCGTCAGGCAGATGTCGAAGCGGCCACCCACGCGCTGCTCTTCGGATAGGCTGGCCCTGCGCCGCGCTTTCTGACAAGACAGCGGCATGACCAAACTCACCCACCTCGACGAAGCGGGCAATGCCGCGATGGTCGACGTTTCGGCCAAGCCCGCCACCGAACGCGAAGCCATTGCCGAAGGCCGCATCACCATGTCGGCCGAGGCGCTGGAGGCGATCCGCGATGGCGCGGTGAAAAAGGGCGATGTGCTGGCCACGGCGCGGATCGCCGGGATCATGGCGGCGAAGAAAACCAGCGACCTTATCCCGCTGTGCCATCCGCTGATGCTGTCCAAGGTGGCGGTTGATTTCGCCTTTGAGGACAATGCCCTCCGGGTGACGGGAATGGCTCGCCTGACCGGTCAGACCGGCGTGGAAATGGAAGCCCTTACAGCAACTTCCGTCGCACTCCTGACAATTTACGACATGGCCAAGGCGCTCGACAAGGGGATGGTGATTGGCGGGGTCCGCCTGCTTGAAAAGCGCGGCGGCAAGTCGGGCGACTGGCGAGCGGCAGAGTGATGAGCGCACCGCTGCCGCTGGAAGAGGCGCAGGCCCGGCTGCTGGCCCTCGCCAATCCCTTGCCGCTTGAGCGGGTCGACCCGCCCTCGGCACTGGGGCGCTGGCTGGCCGAACCCTTGATCGCTGCGCGGACACAGCCGGCCTGCG
>JACCDH011581153.1_pt1 | contig 17297 bp, 14 predicted proteins | sample 7442481 | NCBI WGS metagenome assembly JACCDH01 (sample SAMN15323433, study PRJNA562643) | freshwater metagenome | isolation source: river surface water | place: USA:Blue River Watershed | collected 2017-08-15
AGCGCCAGATTCTTGACCTCGCCCTCGCCCATCTGCTCGAACATATTCTCCAGCTTCGCGGCCTGCTGCTTGGCCAGCTTCACGTCGCGATATTTACCCTGCCTGAACAATGCGATTTCGCGCGCCTTGCGCTCATCACCAAGCACCATCGCTTCTTCGCCAGCGGCAGGCACTTCGGTCAGGCCCTGAATCTCAACGGGGATGGAAGGACCTGCCTCGTTAATTGCTTTGCCGTTCTCATCGAGCATTGCGCGCACACGGCCATAGGATGAACCAGCCAGCACGATATCGCCGCGCTTGAGCGTGCCCGATTGCACCATAATAGTCGCCACCGGACCACGGCCTTTGTCGAGCTTGGCTTCGATGACCAGGCCCTTGGCAGGCGTGTCTACCGGTGCCTTGAGTTCCAGCACTTCGGCTTGCAGCAGGACATTTTCAAGCAGGGTATCTATGCCCTCACCCGTCTTTGCAGACACGGCGATGAAGGGCGAATCGCCACCATACTCCTCGGGAACAACTTGCTCGGCAACGAGCTCGGTCTTCACGCGGTCCGGATTTGCACCCGGCTTGTCGATCTTGTTGATAGCGACGACGAGCGGAACGCCGGCAGCTTTTGCATGGGCAATCGCTTCCTTCGTCTGGGGCATCACGCCATCATCGGCAGCAACAACCAGAATGACGATGTCGGTCGCTTTCGCGCCACGTGCACGCATCGCGGTAAATGCCTCGTGGCCAGGCGTATCCAGAAAAGTGATCATGCCGCGCGGCGTCTCGACATGATACGCGCCGATATGTTGCGTAATGCCACCTGCCTCGCCAGAAGCCACTTTGGCGCGACGGATATAGTCGAGCAGCGAGGTCTTGCCGTGATCGACGTGACCCATCACCGTTACCACCGGCGCACGCGCAAGCATCTCGGCATCGATATGCTCATCGCCTTCCTCGAGCAATGCCTCAGGGTCGTCGAGCTTGGCCGCATGCGCGACGTGACCCATTTCTTCGACGACGATCATCGCAGTTTCCTGATCGAGTACCTGGTTGATGGTGACCATCTGCCCAAGCTTCATCAGTTGCTTGATGACCTCGGATGCCTTGACTGCCATCTTGTGAGCCAGCTCGGCAACAGTAATTGTTTCAGGCACGTTGACTTCGCGCACCACCGCTTCGGTAGGTTGCTGGAAATTCGACTCACGCTCTTCAGCATGGTTGTTGCGACGGCCACGGGGACCGGCACGCCAGCCATCACGACCGCCAGGGGTGGGCGCGCCACGTGTCTTCAGACCACCCGCACCGCGCTTCTTCTCGTCCTGCCAAGTCGACGACACATTCGCAGACTTGATTGATTTTTTCTCTCCGGGCTTCTTGTCGTCTTTCTTCTCACCGGGCTTTTTCTCAGCGGGACGATGCAAGGTGCCTTCGGCACGTGCAGCTGGTTGCTCAGGCGCCTTGATCACCTTGCGCGGCGAATTCATCATGGCCTTGATCTGAGCAACTTCATCGGCAACGGCCTTGCCGGCCTGCGCGGCAGCCGCGACACGCACAGAGACTTCGGCGGCATGGGCCGCCTCAGCGGCAGCTCGTTCTGAGGCGTCTGCGCCCGTATCACTGGCTGCAGCCGCGCTAGCACGCTCTTCAGCCGCGCGCTCCGCTTCGACCCGTTCAGCCTCAAGCTTGGCAAGCCTTTCCTGCTTCTCACGCAGTTCTGCTTCCTGGCGCGCGATCAGCTCGGACTGTCTGCGAGCCTCTTCCGCACGACGTGCAATCTCAGCATCATCGATAACGCTGGCCTTGGCCTCCTCGACTTCCTCGACGACCGGGGCATCGTCACGCTTGACGAAGGTACGCTTCTTTCTGACCTCGACCTGAATAGTGCGCGACTTGCCGCTGGAGTCCGCCTGCTTGATTTCCGTTGTTTCTTTACGGGTCAGGGTGATCTTTTTCTTCTCGCCATCCCCTGTCGAGCCATGGACCTTGCGCAGATGCCCGAGCAGCTTGTCCTTGTCTTCCTTGGATAACTGGTCCTCGGCCGAGCTTTTGTCAACGCCGGCTGCCTTGAGCTGCTTGAGCAGCAGGTCGGCCGGCATTTTCAGCTCGGAGGCAAATTGGGCTACGTTGTTGCTTGCCATTCAGTCCTCTTTTCTAGTCGCGCTATCGATGATGTCGGTAATGGGAGTCACTTGCTCTCTGCAAGACTCCAGACACGAGCTTGCAATTCTTTTGCACGCTCATCATATTTCGCATCGATCAGTCGCATTTCATCGTCCGTGGCATCCTTGAACTCTTCGTCGATCAGCTGACGCGCGCGCTCTGTCGGCAGGGCGAGGATCGCGCCAAACTCATCGTAGGCAAGGTTACCGAAAGCTTCCAGTGTCTTGATGCCAGCAAGGCCCAGCTTGCCTGCGGTTGTGCGGTCCATGCCCTCTAGGTTGATCAGCCCCTCGTCCATGCCCTCGAGACCCTCTTCCGATGCGATCGCCTCGGTGACGAGTGCGTCACGAGCGCGATTGCGCAGCTCGTTGACGGTCTCTTCATCAAAGGCTTCGATGTCCAGCATTTCGGAGATGGGCACATAGGCAATCTCTTCAAGTGTGGAGAAGCCTTCCTGGGCAAGGATGTCTGCGACTTCCTCATCCACATCAAGTTTTTCCATGAACAGCTGACGAATGACCGCGCGCTCCGAGGCCGCCTTGTCTGCCGACTCTTCGGCAGTCATGATATTGATCTGCCAGCCGGTCAGCTCTGAAGCAAGCCTGACGTTCTGACCACCACGGCCAATAGCTATCGCGAGATTCTCTTCATCGACCACGACATCCATTGCATGCTTTTCTTCGTCGACCACGATCGAAGAAACGTTGGCTGGCGCCAGCGCACCGATCACAAACTGCGCAGGATCGTCGGACCAGAGCACGATATCGACGCGCTCGCCACCCAGTTCTCCAGTCACGCTCTGCACACGCGAGCCGCGCATGCCGACGCAGGTTCCGATCGGATCGATACGCTTGTCGCTGGTGTATACTGCGATCTTCGCGCGCACACCGGGATCACGTGCGGCCGATTTGATCTGCAGCAGGCCCTGCTCGATCTCTGGAACTTCCAGCTCGAACAGTTTCATGATGAATTCAGGCGCGGTTCGCGAGAGGATCACCTGCGGACCGCGCGCGTTGCGATCAATGCGCAGGATGTAGGCACGCACACGGTCACCGATGCGCAGATTTTCTTTCGGAATCATCTGGTCACGCGGCAGTCGTGCTTCTATCTTGCCGGATTCGACGATGGCATCGCCGCGTTCCATGCGTTTGATCGTGCCCGTGACGAGTGAATCGCCGCGCTCTAGAAAATCGGACAAAATCTGTTCGCGCTCAGCATCACGGATACGTTGCAAAACAACCTGCTTGGTATCCTGCGCGAAACGACGACCAAAATCGACGGACTCAATCGGCTCTTCGATGTAGTCGTCGACTTCGATATCATCAATCTGCTCCTTGGCTTCGAACAGCAGGATTTCCTGGTCCGGCAACTGGAGGCCGGCCTCGTCTGGTACTACATGCCAGCGGCGGAAGGTTTCAAATTCGCCGTTGTCGCGATCGATCGCCACGCGAATATCCACCTCGCCCTCGTAGCGTTTTTTGGTGGCCTGTGCGAGCGCATGCTCCAGTGCGCCGAACACGACCTCCTTGTCGACGTTCTTCTCACGCGCCAGCGCATCGACCAGCATCAAAATTTCGCGACTCATTTGCGGCTCCTGAAATCTACTTTTGGCACCAAACGTGCCTTGTCTACTTCTGCCAGCGAAAACTCCAGCATCGCCGGCCCTTCATTTCCTTCGAATTCAAGCTTGAGGGTCTCGCCGTGAGGCTCATGCAGAACCCCCTGGAAGGACTTGCGATTGCCTGCACCCGGCAGGGTCATGCGCAGCTTGACAACCGCTTCCTGTCCGGCGAAGCGGGCGTAATCGGCAAGCTTCTTGAGTGGTCTGTCCAGACCGGGCGACGAGACTTCCAGACGCTCGTAGTCGGCGTCTTCGACAGTCAGCACATGCAGCAGCTGATGCGTAACCTTCTCGCAATCCTCCACCGTGACAGCGCGGCTCTCCTGCTCCGGCACGTCGATGTAAACTGTGATGTGCCCATGCCCGCGCCGCTCAAAATCGACCAGCTCGTATCCCATGCCGGTGACCGTTTTTTCAATTAGCGCCGATAGAACCAAACCACACTCCGCTCCGGCCGCCTTTGCGGGCAACCGTTTACAAACTTTTCAGGAAAAAAAAAATGGGCAAGTGCCCATCTTTTTTTGCTTCACGCCCGGCGTGCCGCGTTTTTTCAGTCAGCAAGCCAGATCGGCCTGCTGAAATCGCGCGCACCGCACAGGGCGACGCTTTGTTAAGTATCTGATTATAAGCGATAAGCCCGCCCGCTGCAATGCGTCAGCGGCATTCTGCAGGGTTATCAAAAAGAGAAATTTCAGGCATGCGCCCGCTTAGCCGCGTGAGCGGCGGCGCTGCTGGGTGCCAGCGCCGAACCGATCGTTGCTCCAGAGCCCGCCCCCTTGACCGTTTCGGTTCTGCGGGTTGCGGCGCTGGCTATCGCCACGATTTGGACGGCCACCATTGACGACCATGGGCAGCCCGATTGCCGTCTGCAATGGGTCCGGCTGTCGCGGCTTGCCGGGACGCTTGCCGTTCTGCTGTCCATTATGCGGTCCGCCATGGGGCCCGTTATGCACGCCGATGCGATTCCCATTCGGCTGCTTGCCCCGTGCCTGCGGCCCCTGGGGTTTCTGTTGCTTGCTGTTTTTCTGCAGACCGCTGGCTGCCATCAGCCCTCTGACCGCATGCTCGTCGAGCTCTTCCCAGCGCCCGCGCTTGAGACTGGCGGGCAAGGTCATCGCACCATACCGGGTGCGAATCAGACGCGAAACGGTCAGTCCGACAGACTCGAACATGCGGCGAACCTCGCGGTTACGTCCCTCGGAAATGATCACCCTGTACCAGCGGTTGGCGCCTTCGCCACCGCCATTAATGATTTTGTTGAAATTTGCCGGACCATCATCGAGCTCGACACCAGAGAGCAGCTTCTGGCGCATGCCTTCTTCAAGCTCGCCCAGCGTACGTACAGCGTACTCGCGCTCAATGCCATAACGCGGATGCATGAGGCGATTGGCAAGATCACCTGAAGTCGTGAACAGCAACAAGCCCTCCGTATTGAAATCCAGGCGTCCGACAGCAAGCCACTTGCCGGTTTTCATCGGAGGCAGTCGATCAAATACGGTGGCACGGCCTTCAGGATCGCTGGTGCTGACGATTTCCCCCGCAGGCTTGTGATACACCAGCACTCGTGGCGGACGGGTACTCACCTTGCGCTGAACAAGCTTGCCATTGATGCGAACCTGGTCGGCCGGCAAGATGCGCTGGCCGATATGCGCTGGTTCGCCATTGACCGATACACGGCCAGCAATGATCAGCTCTTCCATGTCGCGCCGGGAACCCATGCCGGCCTCGGCCAGCACTTTATGAAGTTTAGGAGCGTCGTCGTCAGCAGTCAGATCACGACGCACCGGCTTGGCCTGGCGCTGCTGACGGGGCGCGTTATCCTCCGTGCCGCTCGCCTGATCATAAGCATCCGAGGTGACGAAACTGAACACAGCGTCGGCATCCATGCCCGGACGACCAGCATTGCGTGGATTCTGCTGGTGCCTGCGTTCCTGAGACCCATGCTGGGCCTGCTGACCGTGCTGCCCGCGCTGCGCATTCTGCTTTTGCGCATGCTTGCGCGGTGGCTGTGACTGACGGGGACGCTGCGAAGGACGCTCCTGGTCATCCTGAACACCCTCGGCAGCCGGAGTTTGCTCGGCTGGTGCCGCGTCTGTGTTTCTTTCTGCGCGCGCGCGCCGCAGTGAGCGCGGGCCACGAACGCCGCGACGGGCGGGTTTCTGATCCTGGGCTTTCACCTCGTCGCCGCCTTGCGTTGCGGCAGAGTCAGGCTCGCGCTCGTTGTCTGAGGTGTTTGGTTCAGCCTGGGTGTCAGTGGGATTGTGGGCTGTCATTATCTGATTCGGGGTGGGGTTGATCAGCAGAGCCGCCTTCGGCGCGCTCTGCTTCCTGGGTTTGTCCGGCGTTGTCTTCGCTCGTTCCGTCGTCTGTTACTTCGTGTGTCATTACGTTGCCGGTGATTTCTCCGGTGTGTTCGCCACGGGCCACGCTTACGGAGTGCGCTTCTTGTTCACCAGAAGCTGCCTCTGCGCTGCCACTATTGTCGGTATCGGTAAACTCGATAGCCGCCTGACTCAGCGTCGCTTCAATGTTTTGCTCCATCGCCTGCATGGCTTCAGAAGCATCGCCACCCTCGCCTCCGACTGGCTGCAAAGCCGGCAGTTCTTCGAGCGAGGACAGACCCAGGTCATCCAGAAACTGCTTGGTCGTTGCAAACAGCGCAGGTCGGCCCGGCACATCGCGATGGCCGATGGCATCAATCCAGCCTCTGTCTTCGAGCATCTTGATGGTCTGCGAATTCACTGCAACGCCCCGAATATCTTCAATATCACCCCGTGTGACCGGCTGACGGTAAGCAATAATGGCGAGCGTCTCCAGCGTGGCACGCGTGTATTTGGGCGGCTTTTCCGGGTTAAGTCTGTCCAGGAAAAATTTCATTTCCGGGCGACTCTGGAAACGCCAGCCGGTGGACAGTCGCACCAGTTCAATTCCCCGCTCGGACCAATCCTCGGTCAGTTCATCGAGCAGCAAATTGATCGCATCGGCATCGAGCGAAGACTCTTCTTCCTCTGCCGAAGCGGCAAACAGCTTTTTCATGTCGTTGATCGTGAGCGCTTCGTGCGCGCACAGCAACACGGTCTCAAGGACTTTTTTCGCCTCTGCGGTATTCATCTGTGATTCTTGCAATACAGGTTGGTTGCTATGAACAGCTAACTAAAAGGCCTGCATCAAAGTTGCTGCGGCAGGAGCTGTATCGATTGGTGCTTGCTGCCAGCGCCCGGTGTGGTGGGCATTATGGAGGGCTGCTGGCGCTCTAGGGCCGGTCTTCAAGACGCGGCAGGGACAGCGGGCTAATCGTTCCCGGGTTGGGAGGAGGGCCGCGTCAAACCCGAACTGGCGCGCATTATAGGGCACTTCCCCGGACTTGTCATTGCCTCAAGGTGCAACAAACCGCCACACTCGCGATCAGTCGGAATTGGCTTGTGCGCCAGAGTACTTTGGCCACTTGGCCAGCAAGCTCGCCGTGGCCGCCACGGTGGAAAAACAAAACCCGGCCACTTGGACCGGGTCTATGCTGTTTTGGTTGCGGGGACAGGATTTGAACCTGTGACCTTCGGGTTATGAGCCCGACGAGCTGCCAGACTGCTCCACCCCGCGTCTGAGGGATCGAACTATACAACCTCTGAGTTCGTTTTGCAAATGGTGTTTAGCGAACTTCCTGGCATGGGCTGGGTGTTACACTGAATTGGATGAGCAACTGTACTATGTGCTCCGACCAACCTTTTCACATTTGTTCAAATCTCCGCAATGAATTTCTGCTCAGGCTGCGGCCATCCGGTGCAGGTCCGTATTCCACCGGACGATAATCGCGAGCGCCATGTGTGTACGCATTGCGGCGTCATTCACTACCAGAACCCTAAGATGGTCGTCGGCAGCATTCCATTGTGGGATGAACAGGGTGCAGGACAGGTGTTGCTCTGCAGACGTGCGATCGAGCCGCGGCATGGTTATTGGACACTGCCGGCAGGATTCATGGAAAACAATGAGACGACCGCCGAAGCTGCTGCAAGGGAAACCCTAGAAGAAGCTGGAGCACGCATTGAACTGCGTGAGCTATATACGCTGATGAATGTGCCTCATGTTCATCAGGTACATATGTTCTACCGGGCACGCCTTCTGGATCTAGATTTTTCGGCCGGAACTGAAAGTCTTGAAGTCAGACTGTTTACGGAAGCTGAGATACCCTGGGACGATATTGCCTTTCCGACGGTATCTCACACGCTGAAATTTTTCTTCGCCGATCTTGCGGCTCATCGAAACGGACAATCGTTTGGATTACGTTCGATGGATATACGCCGCAAGATGCGCGAGTAACTGCGAAGACCCGCTGTTTACCAGCTGACTTCACGCTCCGGTGTGGCAGTGATCTTGTGCACTGAGAGATCAGCGCCCTCGTACTCCTCTTCGGGATCAAGACGTATACCTACCATGCGTTTAAGCACGCCGTAAATTAACCAACCGCCGGCGACGGCAATTACGATACCTATCAGGGTGCCGATCAGCTGAGAAGACAGCGATACGCCGCCGATGCCGCCCGCTGACTGCAGCCCGAAAATGCCGGCCGCAATGCCACCCCAAGCGCCGCACAGCCCGTGCAATGGCCACACGCCGAGCACGTCGTCGATCTTCCAGCGGTTCTGGGTCAGCGTAAACATCCACACGAAGATGGCACCCGCAATGCCGCCGGTAATCAGCGCACCCAGAGGATGCATCAGATCGGAGCCTGCGCACACGGCGACCAGACCCGCAAGTGGTCCGTTGTACGCGAAGCCGGGATCATTCTTACCCAGCACCACTGCTACCAATGTGCCACCGACCATGGCCATCAGGGAGTTCATCGCAACGAGGCCATTCATTTTGTCGAGCGTTTGCGCGCTCATCACGTTGAAGCCAAACCAGCCGACGGCAAGTATCCACGCGCCCAGCGCAAGAAAAGGAATATTCGACGGAGGATGTGCGGCAACAGCGCCATCTTTGGTATAACGACCGCGTCGGGAGCCGAGCAGTAATACGGCGGGCAGCGCCGCCCAGCCGCCGACCGCATGCACCACGACGGATCCGGCAAAGTCATGGAAAGGCGCGCCAAAACTGGCCTCTAGCCAGGCCTGTATGCCGAAGCGCTGATTCCAGGCGATGCCTTCGAAAAAAGGATAAACAAAGCCAACCAGCAGCGCGGTTGCGACAAGCTGCGGATGAAAGCGCGCACGCTCAGCGATCCCCCCGGAGATGATCGCAGGAATTGCCGCAGCAAAAGTCAGCAGGAAGAAGAATTTGACGAGCTCGAAGCCGCTTTTCTCGGCAAGCACGGTGGCGCTGCTGAAGAAATGCACACCATAGGCAATGCCATAGCCGACAAAAAAATAGGCAATTGTCGAAATCGCGAAATCCACTAATATTTTTACCAGTGCATTAACCTGATTCTTCTTGCGAACCGTGCCCAGCTCCAGAAAGGCAAAACCGGCATGCATTGCCAGAATCATGATGGCGCCAAGCAAAATGAAAAGAGTGTCCGCGCCGCTGCGGAATGCGTCCATGAGGGCTCCCTGATAATGTGCAAAAAATGCGTAAAGCCCTGCTTCGTAGCAATTTCTATTCCTTTTTGGTGCGACTTCATACTAATCACTTAAGTCATTGAATATCAATGGTTTGTTTTTCCTTACAAGAGCTTGACACACGGAAACGCACTCATAAAGTGCAAGACAGGACACCGAATTGGTGAAACGAATGATTCCCTGGCTGGAGCCAGACACTCCCTTTCCTGACCCCTCAGAGGCCCTGACCGAAGCCGAAGGTGCTCCCGGGCTGCTCGCCGCAGGCGGAGATCTGTCTCCTGAGCGGCTGCTGGATGCCTACCGCCGGGGAATTTTTCCCTGGTTCTCCGGAAACCAGCCGATTCTCTGGTGGAGCACCGACCCGCGAATGATCTTGCCCGTCAAGGAATTTAAAGTCTCGCGAAGCCTTGGCAAGACCCTAAGGAAAATTGATCGCAGCATGATGGACGGAGGCCCGTGGCGGGTGAGCTTTGATTCGGCGTTTCGAGCAGTGATACAAAGCTGCGCAGCGCCGAGAGAAGACAGCGATGGCACCTGGATATCCTCGGAGATCATCGATGCTTACTGCGTGCTGCATGATCTCGGCTACGCACATTCATCGGAACTCTGGCTGGACGGCAGACTGGTGGGCGGTGCCTACGGGCTGTCGATCGGCCGAATGTTTTACGGAGAATCCATGTTTGCCCGCGTCAGCGACGCGTCGAAAGTCGCTCTCGCCTATCTGGTGGAATTTTTACGGCAGGAGGGCGTCCAATTCATTGACTGCCAACAAGAAACCTCCCATCTGGCCTCGCTGGGCGCGCATCCCATTCCCCGTACAGAATTTATTAAGCTAATGAAAACAGCCACGGCCGCCCCCTCTATACAGTCTTGGCGGCCTAGACAATTGTTTGCAGCCGGTAGCCGCGACAAAAACGCGGACTTCAGTGTACGATCTTCTGAAATTAACCAGATACCACCTCGCGGGACGACATGACGCACCTGAAGGACCTGCCATTTTCGACGCTGCAGTTTTACGCGACGGCACCCTATCCGTGCAGCTATCTGGACAACCGCCAGGCACGTTCGCAGGTCGCCACGCCTTCGCATCTGATCAATGCGGATGTGTACTCAGAACTGGTCAAGAACGGTTTTCGTCGCAGCGGTATCTTTACCTACCGCCCCTATTGTGACGGCTGCCAGGCCTGTACGCCAGTACGTGTAAGTGCCGCCGAGTTCTCACCCAACCGCAGCCAGCGCCGAGCATGGAAACAGCATGAGGAGCTGACCACCTGGGTGTCACGGCTCGCCTACGTGCATGAGCACTACGAGCTTTACCTGCGCTACCAATCGGCACGCCACGCAGGCGGCGGCATGGATCAGGACAGCCGAGACCAGTACGCGCAATTTTTATTGCAGAGTAAAGTGAATACCCGGCTGGTCGAGTTCAGAGAACCCGATGGTACGCTGAGAATGGTCAGCATCATTGATGTGCTGGATGACGGCCTGTCCTCCGTATATACCTTCTTCGATCCAGACCTGCCGCGGGCAAGTCTTGGTACCTACAACGTGCTGTGGCAGATCGAACAGGCTCGTCAGCTCGACATTCCCTACGTGTACCTGGGCTACTGGATCGCGCAAAGCGACAAAATGGCCTACAAGACCAACTTCCGTCCGATAGAAGCACTGCGCAAGGGTCGCTGGGAACAGCTCTGATCTCACCGTCGGGTACCTGCGCGCTTGCAGGTAGAATTGCGCTGCTTTCCCTCTTCGCTCGCTCACCGTGTCCGACAAGTTCCTCTATTCGCTCGCCCGTCCGCTATTGTTCTCGCTTGACCCCGAGACCGCGCACAACCTGACCCTTCCGATGCTTCGCGCCACAGCGCGGCTGGGCATCCCTCAGCGATTGACACATCCGGTACAGGACGCTCGTAACATCATGGGTCTGGAGTTTCCGAATGCCGTCGGGCTCGCCGCTGGTCTCGACAAAGATGGCGCTTATATTGATGGACTATCGGCGCTGGGCTTTGGCTTCATCGAAATCGGCACCGTGACGCCGCGCGCTCAGCCGGGCAATCCCAAGCCCAGAATGTTCCGCCTGCCAGCGGCGCATGCACTGATCAATCGCATGGGCTTCAACAACGGAGGCGTTGATGCCTTTGTCCGCAATGTGCAGTCCTCACGGTTTTATCAGGAGAAGCGCGGCGTACTTGGGCTGAACATCGGCAAAAATGCCGACACCCCGATAGAGCGTGCGACCGAAGACTATCTGATCTGCCTCGACAAGGTTTATCCGTATGCGTCTTATGTGACGGTGAATATCTCATCACCAAATACCAAGAACCTTCGCCAGCTACAGCAAGCCTCCGAGCTGGATGATTTGCTGTCGAGACTGAAAGAAGCGCAGAGCCGTCTGGCTGACAAGCATGCACGCTACGTTCCGATCGTTCTGAAAATTGCCCCTGATCTGGATCAAGAGCAGGTCAACACCATTGCTGATGCGCTGCTGCGACACCGAATGGATGGCGTGATTGCCACCAACACCACGATCACGCGAGATGCTGTACAGGGTCTCGCACATGCAGATGAGATGGGCGGGCTCTCTGGCGCACCCGTCGCGACATTGTCGAACCGCGTGATACGTTCACTGCACCAACTGCTGGGCAAGGATATCCCCATCATCGGCGTGGGTGGCATCCTGAGTGCAGAGGATGCACAGGCCAAGCTGGACGCAGGTGCCAGCCTGGTCCAGCTTTATACTGGTTTGATTTATCGTGGCCCGGCGCTGGTCAGAGAATGCGCAGAAGCCCTGTCGACCCGACAAGATCAATGATTCAACCGGCTTTGTTTTAACCCTGCAAAAAAAACGGAGACAAGCATGGACAAAGTAATACTCGGCGAGAGTGACCTGGAAGTCTCGAAAATCTGCCTCGGAACCATGACCTTTGGTGAGCAGAACACCGAGGCAGAAGGTCACAGCCAGCTCGACTACGCGCTCGAGCGTGGCATCAATTTCATTGACACGGCGGAGTTGTATCCAGTGATGCCGCGCGCAGAAACTTACACTGCCACCGAGAGCATCATCGGCAACTGGATCAAGAAGACGGGTCGCCGCGAAGACATCGTGCTGGCCACCAAGGTCGCTGGCCCCTCAAAAGCCATGAGCTGGATACGTAAAGGCGAAAATAATTTCGACCGCAAGAACATACGTGCTGCGCTTGAAGGCAGCCTGAAGCGCCTCAAGACCGACTACGTGGATCTTTATCAGCTGCACTGGCCCAGCCGTAATGTGCCGGTGTTTGGCCAGTTGTTTTTCAAGCCGGAGAATGAGCGTCCTTGTGTACCCATCGAAGAGACACTGGAGGTACTGGCCGAACTGATCGACGAAGGCAAGATACGCTACATCGGCGTCTCCAATGAAAGTTCATGGGGCGTATCCGAATTCATCTACTGCGCGCAGACCATGGGACTGCCGCGAATCATCTCTATCCAGAACGGCTATCACCTCGCCAACCGCTGCTTTGAAAGCGGACTGGATGAAACTTGCTATCGTGAGAATGTGGGCATGCTGGCCTACAGCCCACTTGCCTTTGGTCAGCTGACTGGAAAATACGTAGAAAATCCCCGGGCACAAGGCCGGCTCACGCATTTCCCGCCAGAGTGGAGCCCGCGTTACCTTCGCCCACGCGTGGTCGAGGCGACCAGGCGCTATATGCAGATCGCAAAGAGGCATGACATGAGCATGACCCAGCTGGCTCTGGCGTGGTGCTACACGCGCTGGTTTATCGCCTCTACCATCATTGGCGCAACATCGATCGAACAGCTGAAATACGACATCGACGCCTATTCGATCAAACTGTCAAATGAGCTCGTCAAAGAAATCAATGAAGTACATGCAGACTTCATGAATCCGGGACAGTAAGCATTGCAAGTGAAAGAAAGCCGGTCAGGCACATAACTGACCGGCTTTTTTATTTCCAGAGCAGCGGCAATACAATCAGTCCCCAGGTCAGTAGCGCAAAAATGAAGGACAACATCACTGCTGCGCTACCAAGGTCCTTTGCATTCTTGGACAGAGGATTTTTTTCGAGAGAGACTCGATCCACCACTGCCTCAATCGCAGAGTTCAGCAACTCCACAATCAGTACCATCAGCAGCACACCGATCAGCGCGATGCGCTCCAGCACAGTCACCGGAATCAGGAGCGCCACGATGACTCCCGGAACCACGATCATCATTTCCTGACGAAAGGCATGCTCGTAGCGCCAGGCGGTACGCAAGCCATCTAACGAATAGAAAAAAGCGGAGAAGATGCGCTTTACACCGCTTCTGCTCTTGAATTCACTGATGGGCTGACTATCGTCACTCATGGGTCAGGCAGATTTTCGTTCTTTGTACAACTCTCTGAAGGTCTTTCCTGAGGGCGCCGGCATATCGCGATTATCCGTCCAGCCACTGGCCAGCGGCAACGTGTGAATCAGACGCTTGCTGCCACCCATGAATTTCAGCGCACGCGCGGCGATACGGGTCGCGAGACGATACAGCGCAGGCCGCTTTGCAACAAATTTCCAGACGGCGAAGGACAAGTATTCAACACCTGGCCGCAGGCCGCGCTCAAATTGTTTTTCACGAAGCTTTCGCAGCAGGTCTGGCAACGGAATCTTCACCGGGCAGGCTACATGGCACTCCCCGCACAGCGTCGATGCCTGCGGCAAGTCCAGCGTCTTGTCGATACCGACATACGATGGCGTCAGCACACTGCCCATCGGGCCCGGATAGACCCAGCCATAGCTGTGGCCGCCGATCTTCTGATAGACCGGGCAGTGATTCATGCAGGCGCCGCAGCGGATGCAGCGCAGCATGTCTTGAAATTCACCACCGATGAGCCCTGTGCGACCGGCGTCGACCAGCACAAAATACATGTGCTCCGGACCGTCTTTCTCATCGCGCGCGCGCGGGCCGGTCAGCAGCGAAAAATAATTCGAGATCGACTGACCCGTCGCAGAGCGCGGCAGAAGACGAATCACCGTAGCAAGATCAGCGAGCGTCGGAAGGACTTTTTCAACGCCGGTGACAACGACGTGTACCTTGGGTGGCACGATAGTGCACATACCCTCATTACCTTCATTGGTGACCACGGCGACGGAGCCAGACTCGGCAACGATAAAATTACCGCCAGTAACGCCCATGTCTGCCGACAGGAAATGCGGGCGCAATACCTCGCGCGCCTCGCGCGTCATTTCCGGAATATCCGTCAGGCGAGGCTTGTTGTGCACCTTCGCAAAAAGATCCGCGATCTCTTCCTTGTCTTTGTGGATCACTGGAGCAATGATGTGCGACGGCGGCTCATTATCATTGATCTGCAGAATGTACTCGCCCAGATCCGTCTCGATGGGCGTCACGCCCGCTGCTTCGAGTGCACGATTAAGCTGCATCTCTTCCGAGACCATGGACTTGGACTTGATGACCTTTTTGACTTCATGTTTCTTTGCGATCTCGACCACCAGCTTAGAGGCCTGCTCAGCCGTCTCTGCATAGAGTACGGTCGCACCACGGCGCGTAGCTTCCTTCTCGAAGATGCCAAGCCATACGTCCAGGTTTTCAATCGCGCGCATACGGCGTTCGACAGCAGCGTCACGCGTAGCTTCGAAGTCGTCCAGTTCGGTGAGAGCGGTCGCTCGCGCCCCAACGAACTTGGTCGAGAATTTTTTCATGGTCTGCTGCAGACGCTGATCCGCCAGCTTCTGGCCAGCCCGCGCCTTGAAATGCATGCTCTGAACTTGCATCACGCGTCTCCTGAAAGTACCTGTGCGACATGCAGCACGCGGGTCTTGTGGTCACCCGTGCGGCGCAGCCGGCCTTCGATGTTGAGCATGCAGCCCAGGTCACCGAGCACTACTGCATCGGCGCCGCTGGCGTGGATGTTTGCGCACTTGTCGTCAACGATGGCGGTCGAGATATCGCCATACTTCACCGCGAAGGTCCCACCAAACCCACAGCAAACACGCGCCTGATTCATTTCGCTCAGCTGCACTCCCTCACGCTTGGCGAGCAGTTCGCGCGGCTGGCGCTCTACGCCCAGCTCACGAAGACCCGAACATGAGTCATGGTAGGTGACCGTGCCGCTGAAGCTGCCTCTGTCAGGCACCGGTAGTTTGTCCAACTTGACCACGCTGACGAGAAAATCGGTCAGCTCGTAAACACGGGACTTGATGCGGGCGTAGCGCTCCAGCAGCGCCGGATGGCCGGCCAGTATGTCGTCGTAGTGCGTCCTGATGGTGCCACCGCAAGAGCCCGAGGGAATCACGATGTAATCGAACCCCTCGAATTCATTAAGGAACTTCTCTGCCAGCTCACGCGCTGCCGCCTTGTTGCCACTGCTGTAGGCCGGCTGGCCACAGCAAGTCTGGGCGTCGGGTACCACGACCTCGCACCCGGCTGCTTCCAGCAGCTTGATGGCAGAAAAGCCAATTTCCGGACGCATCACGTCCACGAGACACGTCACTAGCAGGCCAACACGCATTGCTGATCCCCATTTATATGTGTTTCTGATAGATCCGATTATCGGCGCAACAAACCCGCGAAGTCACGCCGCACTGCCATGAAATTAATTTGCGCACTTGCAGGAAATCTTTAGGCCTGATCTTGTGATGATGTTTCACATTGTGGTATAAACTATTTATTGCATCGCACCAAACCACCATGAAACAAGAATCCCCTGCAAACGGCGACAAGACCTCCATCCAGGTGATTGAACGCATGATGGCACTGCTGGACGCACTGGCAGGCTATCCGGATCCTGTCAGTCTGAAAGAACTGGCAGGCGCTACCGGGCTCCATCCGTCCACCGCCCACCGAATATTGAACGACATGGTCGCTAAGCGTTTTGTCGACCGATCGGAACCCGGGACCTACCGGCTGGGCATGCGCTTGCTCGAACTGGGCAATATCGTGAAAAGTCGTCTGAACGTTCGTGAGGCGGCCTTACCTTTCATGCAGGCGCTGCATAGAAAGACACAGCAAACGGTCAACCTGTCCGTACGTCAGGGCGATGAGATTGTATACATTGACCGCGCATTCTCCGAGCGATCCGGGATGCAGGTGGTAAGGGCGATCGGCGGTCGGGCTCCATTGCACCTGACGTCCATCGGCAAACTTTTCCTGTCAGTAGATGACACGAAGCTGGTGCGCGCTTATGCGACCCGTACCGGGCTGGCCGGGAACAACAAGAATTCGATCACTGATCTGACCAAGCTGGAACGAGAGCTGTCGCTGGTGCGCGCGCGAGGTTACGCCCGGGACAATGAAGAGCTCGAACTTGGCGTGCGCTGCATGGCTGCCGCAGTACGCGACGATGCAGGCCGTCTGATCGCCGGATTGTCGATCTCGGCACCCTCCGACAGACTCAAGGATGAATGGCTGGAAGATTTAATCGCCACGGCGAATGATATCTCTTCAGTACTGGGTTACCGGGCGACGGAGAGCGCCTGAAGTTCATTCTCTGATTGAGTATGAATGAAGCTCTGTGGCAAGTAACTTTCAGGCCAGACTGTCCCAAGTGATCAGTGCAGATCCGTACCAAACATCGCATCGAGCGATTCGGCGGAAAGTACATCCTCGGTCAAGGCGTCCAGCGTGCTCTCGTCTGTCCGCGCGAGCCGGTCAACGACCCACACCGGCAATTTACCGAACCTTACGGTCAGTTGCTTCACAAGTAACTGCACCTTTCCTTCCAGCCGTCCCTGTTGCAGGCCTTGCTGTATGCCTTGCTGCATCCCTTCCTCAATCGCCAGACGTTCTATCGACGTGACATATCGCATCTTCGTAGCCTCCTCCAGTGTGCTCAGATCCTGCCTCAGTTGTACCTGCAAATCCTTAGGCAGACCCATCATCCAGTCAATCACCCGAAACAAATCCACCACCTGCTGCTTCTCAAAACCCCGCCGGTACAAGCCCTGCACCAGCTGCCATTTGGCCGCATGCCGCGCACTTGCATC
>JACCDH011156034.1_pt1 | contig 17296 bp, 17 predicted proteins | sample 7442481 | NCBI WGS metagenome assembly JACCDH01 (sample SAMN15323433, study PRJNA562643) | freshwater metagenome | isolation source: river surface water | place: USA:Blue River Watershed | collected 2017-08-15
GAAAGTTCTGGCCTGATCGTGACGTTCAATATCCGGCTCTGCGCGGTCAGCGCATGCGGCCGGCGCTTATAATGCAGGGTTTCGCAAAATCACCCTTTTTCTCTGATAAATCATGGAACTGGCCAAGGCCTTCGAACCCGCAGACATCGAACAATACTGGCGAACCGAATGGGAGCGCCGTGGGTATTTCACCGCCACGCTGGACGAGGGCAAGCCTTCGTTTGCGATCCAGCTGCCGCCGCCGAACGTGACCGGCACGCTGCACATGGGCCATGCGTTCAACCAGACCATCATGGACGGTCTGACCCGCTACTACCGGATGCGCGGCCATAACACCGCGTGGATCCCCGGTACCGACCATGCGGGCATCGCGACGCAGATCGTGGTCGAGCGCCAGCTCGATGCGCAGAAGATCTCGCGTCATGACCTCGGCCGCGAGAAGTTCCTCGAAAAGGTATGGCAGTGGAAGGAGCATTCGGGCTCGACCATTACCGGCCAGATGCGCCGCATGGGCGCCTCGACTGACTGGAGCCGCGAATACTTCACGATGGACCCGAAGATGTCGAAGGCCGTCACCGAAGTCTTCGTGCGCTTGTACCAGCAAGGCCTGATCTACCGTGGCAAGCGCCTCGTGAACTGGGACCCGGTGCTGGGCACCGCCGTGTCTGACCTCGAGGTGGTGTCGGAAGAAGAAGACGGCAGCATGTGGCACATCCGCTATCCGTTCGCGGATGGCAGCGGCCACCTGACCGTGGCCACCACCCGTCCCGAGACGCTGCTGGGTGACGTCGCGGTCGCGGTGGACCCGACCGACGAGCGCTATGCGCATCTGGTCGGCAAGCTGCTGAAGCTGCCGCTGACGGACCGCGAGATTCCGGTGATTGCCGACAGCTATGTCGACAAGGCTTTCGGCACCGGCTGCGTGAAGATCACGCCGGCGCATGACTTCAATGACTATGCGGTCGGGCAGCGCCACAACCTCGCACAGATCAGCATCTTCACACTGGATGCGAAGATCAACGACAACGCCCCGGCTGCCTACCAGGGCATGGACCGCTTCGCGGCGCGCAAGCAGATCGTGGCCGACCTCGATGCACAGGGCTTGCTGGAGCTGGTGAAGCCGCACAAGCTGATGGTGCCGCGCGGCGACCGTACCGGGGTCGTCATCGAGCCAATGCTCACAGACCAGTGGTTCGTCGCGATGAGCAAGCCGGCGCCGGAAGGTACGCATAATCCCGGCAAGTCGATCGCCGAAGTCGCGCTGGAGAAGGTCGCGAATGGCAACATCAAATTCGTGCCCGAGAACTGGACCACCACCTATAACCAGTGGCTCAACAACATCCAGGACTGGTGTATCTCGCGCCAGCTGTGGTGGGGCCACCAGATCCCAGCCTGGTACGACGCCGACGGCCATATCTATGTCGCGCGCAATGAAGACGATGCAAAAGCGCAGGCGAAAGCCGCCGGCCGCACTACGGACCTGAAGCGTGACGACGACGTGCTCGACACCTGGTTCTCGTCGGCGCTGGTGCCGTTCTCGGCGCTGGGTTGGCCGGACGAGACGCCGGACCTGAAGCTGTTCCTGCCGTCGTCGGTGCTGGTGACCGGCTTCGACATCATCTTCTTCTGGGTCGCGCGCATGGTGATGATGACCTGCCATTTCACTGGCAAGGTGCCATTCGAGACCGTGTACGTGCATGGCCTGGTGCGCGATGCGCAGGGCCAGAAGATGTCCAAGTCCAAAGGCAATACGCTGGATCCGATCGATCTGATCGATGGCATCGACGTTGACGCGCTGGTGGCCAAGCGTACCGCCGGCCTGATGAACCCCAAGCAGGCCGACAGCATCGCGAAAGCGACCAAGAAGGAATTCGCGAATGGCATTGCGGCGTATGGCACCGATGCGCTGCGCTTCACGATGGCCAGCTATGCGTCCCTGGGTCGCAACATCAACTTCGACCTCAGCCGCTGCGAGGGCTACCGCAACTTCTGCAACAAGCTGTGGAATGCGACCCGTTTCGTGCTGATGAACACCGAAGGCAAGGACTGCGGCCTGGACGAGCATAGCGCCGAAGCCTGCGCGACCGGCAGCTATCTCGACTTCTCGCAAGCGGACCGCTGGATCGTGTCGCTGCTGCAGCGGACCGAGGCCGAGGTCGAGAAAGGCTATGCCGAATACCGCTTCGACAATATCGCATCCGCGATCTACAAGTTCATCTGGGACGAGTATTGCGACTGGTACCTCGAAGTCGCGAAGGTGCAGATCCAGAACGGCACCGAGCAGCAGCAGCGCGCGACGCGCCGCACGCTGCTGCGCGTGCTGGAGACGGTGCTGCGCCTCGCGCATCCGATCATTCCGTTCATTACCGAGCAGCTGTGGCAAACCGTCGCTCCGCTGTCGGGCCGCAAGCTGGATCCGGCGGGCGACTCGATCATGCGCCAGGCGTATCCGGAGCCGAACCTGAAGAAGCTCGACGAGAAAGCCGAAGCCTGGATGGATGAGCTGAAGGCACTGACCGATGCCTGCCGTAACCTGCGCGGCGAGATGCAACTGTCGCCGGCGCAGAAGGTACCGCTGGTGCTTGAGGGCAGCGACCATGCACGGCTGCAGGGCTTCGCGCCCTATCTGCAATCACTGGCCAAGCTGTCCGAGGTGCAGGTGGTCGATGCGTTGCCGGAGTCGCCGGCACCGGTATCGGTGGTCGGCAGCACGCGCCTGATGCTGAAGGTCGAGATCGACGTCGCCGCCGAGCGCGAGCGCCTCGGCAAGGAAGCGGCGCGTCTCGAGGGCGAGATCGCGAAAGCGAACGCGAAGCTGTCGAACGAGAGCTTCGTCGCCCGCGCGCCGGCACAGGTGGTCGCGCAAGAGAAAGAGCGCGTCGCAAACTTCAGCGCTACGCTGGAGAAAGTGAAGGATCAGCTGGCCAAGCTGAAGTAAGACCACGGGCGGGTCACTGGCGGCCCGCCTGCACCCATTGGCTTCACGTCCTGTGTTATCGCTTCTTGCGGCGCATGGGGTACGTCCTGCCTTCCGGCGCCAGCTGAAGTAATATCTTCGAACATCGCCGCAAGCACTGGCGGTGTCGCTGTCGCACCCTCGGTTGCGACGGATGGACTATAACGACAACAAATTCGGAGGAGCCCGCATGACCCGCAAACTGTCCGGCCGCCTGCTGCTGGCCTGCGTCACCCTGTTCACCCTGTTCGCATCGCTGCCGATGGCAGCCAGCGCGAACGAAGCCACGCCGGTCGGACTGTGGCGCACGATTGACGACAAGACCGGCAAGGAAAAATCGCTGGTGCGCATTACCGAGGTCAATGGCGAGCTGCGCGGCACCATCGAGAAGCTGATCCGTGAGCCGAATGAAGACCAGAACCCGGTGTGCGACAAGTGCAGCGGCGAGAAAAAGAACAAGCCGGTGCTGGGCATGATGATCCTCGGCGGCCTGAAGCGGGACGGCAAGGAATGGACGGGTGGCGAGATCCTTGACCCGAACAACGGCAAGACCTACAAGTGCAAAATGGCGCTGGACGATGGCGGCAAGAAGCTGAACGTGCGCGGCTTCATTGGCGTGTCGCTGCTGGGGCGCACGCAGGTCTGGCTGCGCGAGGAGTAAAACAAATCAGGCGGCGTCGCCCGGCGTCGCATCCCACAAGTCGCCCGTAGGACTGGTGCGCGGCGCGGCAACGCCGAAGTGACGGTAAGCGAGGGGTGTCGCGATGCGACCGCGCGGCGTGCGCTGCAGGTAGCCTTGCTGTATCAGGTAAGGCTCGAGCACGTCCTCGATGGTGTCGCGCTCTTCGCCGATTGCGGCCGCCAGGTTGTCCAGACCGACCGGACCGCCGCAGAATTTGAACAGCACCGCTTCCAGCAGCTTTCTGTCCATCAGGTCAAAGCCGACCGGATCGACATCCAGCATCTTCAGTGCTGCATCGGCGATGTCTTTCGTGATCTGGCCTCTGCCCTTCACTTCCGCATAGTCGCGCACCCGGCGTAGCAGGCGGTTCGCGATACGCGGCGTGCCACGGCTGCGGCGCGCGATCTCGAGCGCGCCATCGTCGACGATGGGCGCATTCAGCAGCGCGGCGCTGCGGGTGACGATGCGCGCCAGTTCTTCCGGCGTGTAGAACTCGAGCCGCGCGACGATGCCGAAACGGTCACGCAGCGGATTGGTCAGCATGCCGGCGCGCGTGGTCGCGCCAACCAGCGTGAACGGTTGCAAATCGAGCCGCACCGATCGCGCGGCCGGGCCTTCGCCGATCATGATGTCGATCTGGTAATCCTCGAGCGCCGGATACAGGATTTCCTCGACCACCGGCGACATGCGATGGATCTCGTCGATGAACAGCACATCGTTCTTCTCGAGATTGGTCAGCAGCGCCGCAAGATCGCCGGCGCGTTCCAGCACCGGGCCTGAAGTCTGCCGCAGATTCACGCCCATCTCACGCGCGATGATGTGCGCCAGCGTGGTCTTGCCCAGGCCCGGCGGGCCGAACAGCAGCGTGTGGTCGAGCGCCTCGCTGCGCTTCCGGGCGGCAGCGATGAAGATCTCGAGCTGTCCGCGCGCCTTTTCCTGTCCGATGTATTCGTCGAGATTGTGCGGGCGCAGTGCGCGCTCGATCGCCTCTTCGTTCGGAGACACCGGTTCGGCGTCGATAATGCGGCGCTCGCTGAAATCGTCGGTCTGTATGCTCATCGCCGCATTGTAGCCCTATGCGCGTGCGTCAGCCCTTGGACAAGGCCTTCAGCGCATGGCGTATGCCGTCGGAAACCGAGCTGCCTGCTGGCACCTGCTTGATGGCCAACAGCGCTTCCTTTTCGGAATAGCCAAGCGCCAGCAGGGCGCTGAGGATGTCGTTGCTGCTCTCGCCTTCGGCGCCGCCGGGTCCCGAACCGATGTCGGCGCCGAGCTTGCCCTTCAGCTCCAGCAACAGCCGCTCGGCCGTCTTCTTGCCGATGCCAGGAATCCTGGTCAGGCGCCCCGCCTCCTGCAGCGTGACTGCCTGCGCGAGATCTTTCACCGACATGCCGGAGAGGATCGCCAGCGCGGTGCGCGCACCGATACCGCTGATCTTGATGAGTTCGCGAAACAGTTCGCGCTCTTGCGGGGTGCCGAATCCGTACAGCAGCTGCGCATCCTCGCGCACCACCATGTGGATCAGCAAGGTGACTTTCTCGCCGGTCGACGGCAGATTGTAGAAAGTGCTCATCGGCACGCTGACTTCATAGCCGACACCGTTGCAGTCGACCAGCAGTTGTGCGGGGTTCTTGTCGAACAGGATGCCAGACAGGCGGCCAATCATGGGGATTCCGGGTCAGAAGTAATTGCAGCGATGATAACGCAGCGAGGCCGGGGCCTGACAGGCTCAGACCAGGCGTCCGCCGCGCACGCGCAGGCCCTTGCGTGCGAGTTCCGGCGCCAGGCCGCCAAGCATCTCGCGGCCGACGCCAGCATTCGCGTGGCAGATCGCGACACCGAGCGCATCGGCTGCATCGGTGCCGGGCAGGCCGTCGAGTTTCAGCAGACGCTGCACCATGGCCTGCACCTGGGCCTTCTGCGCCTTGCCGTGCCCTGCGACCGCCTTCTTCATTTGCAATGCCGTGTATTCGGCGACCGGTAAGCTGGCATTCACCAGCCCGCAAATGGCCGCGCCGCGTGCCTGCCCGAGCAGCAGCGTCGATTGCGGGTTCACGTTGGAGAAAATAATCTCGATCGCTGCGCAGTCAGGCTGGTAGGTACGCGCGATTTCGCCGACGCCATCGAGGATGACCTTCAGACGTGACGGCAGGTCACCGTCGGGGATGCGTATCGTGCCCGACGCAACGTAGTGCAGACGATTCCCTTCCTTGTGGATCACGCCAAAACCGGTGATCCGCAGGCCAGGATCGATGCCGAGGATTTTCATGCGCGCATTATGACAGCAGCGTAGGGTACAGGTCTTGCCAGTCGGGGTTGGAGCGTTCTATCAGCTCGATTTTCCAATCGCGCTTCCAGGCTTTCATCTGCTTCTCTCTCTGGATGGCGCCAACAATTGACTCGCAATGCTGATACCAGACCAGATAATTCACGCGATACCGCTTGGTGAAGCCTGGGACGAATCCGGATTTATGCTCGAAAACGCGGTTGATCAGGTCGCGAGTAACCCCGATGTACAGGGTGCCGTGCCTGCAGCTGGCGAGGATATAGACGTAAGCCATCGGTCTTGGCGAACATGGATCCCAGCTTGCGCTGGGATGACGGTATCAGAGGTCAACGAACTCCTTATACGTCGTCCCAGCGCAAGCTGGGACCCATCGTCGCAGACCAACAACGCATTAATGCCTGAAATGCCGCGTCCCCGTCAGTGCCATCACGATGCCATGCTCATCCGCCGCATCAATCACTTCCTGATCTCGCATCGAGCCTCCCGGCTGGATGACGGCGGTCGCTCCGGCCGCGACGACCACGTCAAGCCCATCGCGGAACGGGAAGAACGCATCTGACGCGACCGCCGATCCCGCCAGCTGAAGGCCCGCGTTCTGCGCCTTGATCGAGGCAATACGCGCAGAATCGACTCGGCTCATCTGGCCGGCGCCGACACCCAGCGTCATGCCGTTGCCGCAGAAGACGATCGCATTCGATTTCACGAACTTCGCGACGCGCCATGCAAACATCATGTCCTGCAGTTCTTTCGGCGTTGGCTGCTTCTTGCTGACGATCTTCAGTTCAGCCAGCTGTACATTCTTCGCATCCGGCGATTGCAGCAGCAGGCCGCCCCCGACACGCTTCATGTCATACGCATTGCTGGCGTGGCCGAGCGGGATCTCGAGCAGACGAACGTTCTGCTTCGGTTCGAATACCTTGCGCGCATCAGCGGTGAAGGACGGCGCAATCAGCACTTCGAGGAACTGTTTGGCCACCGCTTCGGCTGCCTTGCCATCGAGTTCGCAATTGAACGCGATGATGCCGCCAAAGGCCGAGGTCGGATCAGTCTGGAAGGCCTTCGCATAGGCTTCGGTCGCATCCGCGCCGACCGCCACGCCGCACGGGTTCGCATGCTTGATGATCACGCAGGCAGCGCCATCAAAAGTCTTCACGCATTCCCACGCCGCGTCGGCATCAGCGATATTGTTGTACGACAGTTCCTTGCCCTGCAGCTGGCGGTAGTTAGCCAACGCGCCATCTACCGCAACCACGTCGCGATAAAAAGCGGCTGACTGATGCGGGTTCTCGCCGTAGCGCATGTCCTGCACCTTGGCGTAGTGCAGGTTCAGCGTGTCTGGATAGGCCGAGCGGGTTGCATGCTGTCTGTCAGCACCCAGCGCAGTGAAGTAGTTGGTGATCGCGCCGTCATATTGCGCGGTATGCGCGAACACTTTCTTGGCCAGCGCAAAACGGGTGTCATACGACACATCGCCGCTCTTTGCACGCATCTCGTCGAGCACGCTTGCGTAGTCAGCCGGATCGCAGATGACGACCACGTCCTTGTGATTTTTTGCGGACGAGCGCAGCATCGCCGGGCCGCCGATGTCGATGTTCTCGATCGCGTCTTCCAGCGAGCACTGCTCTTTCGCGACCGTCTGCTGGAATGGATACAAGTTGACCACCACCATGTCGATGGTCGGAATCTGGTGCTGTGCCAGCGCGGCCATGTGCTCCGGGAAGTCGCGGCGCGCAAGGATGCCGCCATGGACTTTCGGGTGCAGGGTCTTCACGCGGCCATCGAGCATTTCGGGGAAACCGGTGTAGTCGGCGACTTCGGTCACTGCGAGTCCGTTGTCGGCCAGCAGTTTGGCGGTGCCACCGGTGGACAGTAGCTTGACGTTCATCGCCGCGAGCGCGCGAGCGAATTCCAGCACGCCTGTCTTGTCGGAGACCGAGATCAGCGCTTGTTTAATCATGGCGAGGTAACAAATGAAAAAGTAATGAGGCTGGTATTCGCTTGACGTTCAAACGAACACTCAGAGCAGGCCGTGCTGCTGCAGCTTCTTGCGGAGGGTATTGCGGTTGATACCCAACATCTCTGCCGCATGCGACTGGTTGCCGTCGGCGCGCGTCATCACGGCTTCGAGTATGGGCTTTTCGACGGTGAAGACCACCATGTCATACACATTCGTCGGTTCCTGCTCCCCCAGGTCGCGAAAGTATTTTTCAAGACTTTTGCGCACCACGTCCTGGATGTTGTCTTTGCTCATTGAAACTCTTCGGGGGAAATATTGCTGAATTACGCCGCCAGCAGCTGAGCAGCGGGCGCATATTGTAACCGGTCGCCGTAGACCAATTGCGATTCGAAAAAAGCATCGACCGCAGCGAGCTGAGTATCGCAATCTTCAATGCGGTTCATCTGCTGCCGGAAGGCTTCACCCTCTGCAAGATCACGTACATACCATCCGATGTGTTTACGCGCGGTACGCACACCAAGATAGTCGCCATAAAACGCGTAATGCGCGCGCAGATGCTGATGCATCAGCTGTCGCACTTCACTGATCAGCGGCGCTGGCAGCAGCATACCGGTACGCAGGTAATGATCGATCTCGCGGAAGATCCACGGACGACCCTGCGCTGCACGACCGATCATCACCGCATCGGCGCCGGTCTTCTGCAGCACGTATTTCGCCTTCTGCGGACTGTCGATGTCGCCATTCGCAACGACAGGAATCTTCGCCTGCGCCTTGACGGCAGCGATGGTGTCGTACTCGGCCTCACCCTTGTAACCGTCCGCCCGGGTACGGCCGTGCAGCGTCAGCATCGCGATGCCGGCATCTTCGGCAATGCGCGCAATCGTCAGCGCGTTCTTGTGGTTGCGGTCCCAGCCGGTACGGAATTTGAGCGTGACCGGCACGTCGACCGCGCTGACCACGGCCTGCACCAATGATGCGACCAGCGGCTCGTCACGCAGCAGCGCCGAGCCGCACCAATTATTGCAGACCTTCTTCACCGGACAGCCCATGTTGATGTCGATGATCTGCGCGCCGCGGGCGACATTGAAGCGCGCCGCCTCGGCCAGCAACTGCGGATCTGCGCCGGCGATCTGCACGGCCTTGGGTTCCATCTCACCCTCATGATTGATGCGACGCGCGGTCTTTTCGCTGGCCCACACGCGTGGGTTCGACGCGGCCATTTCCGACACCGCATAGCCCGCGCCAAGCTCCTTGCACAGCTGACGGAACGGCCGGTCGGTCACGCCAGCCATCGGCGCGACGAAGACGTTGTTGCGAAGTTGATAGGGACCGAGCTGCATGGCAATCACGGTGCGGAGCGAATCCGGGAAACGACGAAGGGTGCGTATTGTATACGCAATGCTGCCTAAATTTTCATCAGGCAATGCGGGTGTGACTGCTTATTTATGCTGCATTGCGCAGCGAATTAAACAACACGCAACGCTGTCCGCAAATCAGCAGGTTTCAGGCTGCAGGATGGGAGCGGTCGATCTCGTCGAGGCCGGCGGCTTCCAGGTGGCTCGCGTCGGACCATTGCACGATGCGGAAGCGCTGGCCATCCCATTGCAAGCGATTGATCGCCGCGTTGACGATGCCGAAATTGGGTTCGGCCTCGATGCTCATGCCCGTCGCTGCGCGATACAGGCAATCGAGCACGCCGCCATGGGTGACCACGACGAGCTTGCCAGCGGGGTGAGCGCTGACAATGTCGGTCACGGCCTGCACTGCACGATCATGGAACTCCTGCTGGGTTTCGGCTTGGCGCTCGCCCTCCGGGAAACGTGCATGTAGCTCGCGCGCACGCCATGCGGCGAACGCCTGAGGATAACGCTGACTGATCTCGTCATACAGCAGGCCCTCGAACGCGCCATAGCAACGCTCGCGCAGCGATGCGCGCAGGATCACCGGCATGTTGTGCGCATCTGCAGCGGGTTGCGCGGTCGCGCGCGCCCTGCCCAGATCACTCGAATAGATCGCCAGCGGCCGCTCGGCAGCCAGCGCACGGCCCAGGGCCTGCGCCTGCCGGACGCCCGCCTCGCTGAGCGGGATGTCGATGTGGCCCTGCATGCGGCGCTCGCGGTTCCATGCAGTCTCGCCGTGACGGATCAGCAGCAGCTCGATCATTCGGAGGCCTGTGGTGCGGAAGCCTGTGGTGCGGAAGACTTGTTGGGCACAGCGTCGCTCGCCGTCGCTGCCTGCGCAGCCGGCGCGACTTGCAGCCAGAATGTCACCGGGCCGTCATTGACCAGCGCAACCTTCATGTCGGCGCCAAAGCGACCGGTCTCGACGACCGGATGCGCAGCGCGTGCGCGCTCGACCGTATAATCGAAAAGCTCGCGCGCCAGCGCCGGCGGCGCGGCGGGCGTGAATGAGGGCCGGGTGCCAGAGCGCGTATCAGCGGCCAGCGTGAACTGCGGCACCAGCAGCAGCCCGCCGGCCACTTGCGCGACATTCAGGTTCATCTTGCCGCCACCGTCGCCGAACACGCGATACGATAGCAGCTTGGCCAGCAGTGCCTCGGCTTCCTTGCGGGTATCGCCGCGCTCGGCACAGAGCAGCACCATCAGGCCACCGTCGATCTTGCCGACGACCTCACCATCGACAGTCACGCTGGCCTGCGACACCCGCTGCAACAAGCCGATCATGCGACGCCGATCACGACAGTGTGACGCGCGCGAATTTGCGCTTGCCAACCTGAACGACGAAGGTACCGGCCTCGACCTTCAAGCCCTTGTCGCTGATGGTGGCGCCATCGATGCGCACACCACTTTGCTCGACCATGCGCAGCGCCTCGGACGACGACGCGCACAGGTTGGCTTGCTTGAGCAACTGGCCAATGCCGAGCGGTGCGCCGGACAGCACGACTTCGGGTACCTCATCCGGAATGCCGCCACGCGCGCGGTTGTTGAAGTCGGCCAGCGCATCCTCGGCCGCCTGCCGCGAATGGAAGCGCTCGACGATTTCCTGGGCCAGCAGTACCTTGATGTCGCGCGGGTTGCGGCCGCCTTCGACGTCTGTCTTGAATTGCGCAATCTCGGCCAGCGAGCGGAACGACAGCAGTTCGTACCAGCGCCACATCGCGACATCCGAGATGCTCATGACCTTCGCGAACATGGTGTTGCCCGGCTCGGTGATGCCCACATAGTTGTTCTTGGACTTGGACATCTTTTCAACGCCGTCCAGGCCCTCGAGCAAGGGCATCGTCAGGATGCACTGCTGCGGCTGGCCATAGTCTTTCTGCAGTTCGCGGCCGACCAGCAGGTTGAATTTCTGGTCGGTGCCGCCGATCTCGAGGTCAGACTCCAGTGCGACCGAGTCATAGCCCTGCATCAGCGGATACAGCAACTCATGTACCGAGATCGGGGTGCCGGCCTTGAAGCGCTTGGTGAAGTCTTCGCGCTCAAGGATGCGCGCCACCGTGTAGCGCGCGGACAGCTGGATCATGCCGCGGGCACCGAGCGGATCGCACCATTCGGAGTTGTAACGGATCTCGGTCTTCGCCGGGTCGAGCACCAGGCTGGCTTGCGAGAAGTAGGTCTTCGCGTTCTGCTCGATCTGCTCACGGGTCAGCGGCGGACGCGTGACGTTGCGGCCCGAGGGGTCTCCGATCATCGATGTGAAATCGCCGATCAGGAAGATCACCGTGTGGCCCAGATCTTGCAGCTGGCGCATCTTGTTGAGCACGACGGTGTGGCCAAGGTGCAAATCGGGTGCGGTCGGATCGAGGCCCAGTTTGATGCGCAACGGCTTGCCGTTTTTCTCGGAAAGCGCCAGTTTCTGCGCGAATTCAGCCTCGATCAGCAGTTCTTCGGCACCGCGCCTGACGATGGCCAGCTGTTCTTTGACTGCATCGGAAAGAGGCAGCAGCGGCTGATTTGCACCAGACTGGGCCGAACCCGGCGCGGCACTGGAGGGCTTGGAATTGGCGTCCATAAGTACTTGTATCTGCTCAAAAAAAGGCGTTTCGCCTTTGCTATAATGCGCGCTTTGTTTGTCGAGTTTCCGGCCGGCTAGCGCTTTGCACTACGGTGCGCTCTTTGTACTGCCGAAAAACCCCAAATTTTATCTGATTGCATGAGTCTGAGAGCCAAATTACTGGAAGCTGCTGCCGCGCTGTGGCCGGCACTGCGCGCTTCCCGCAAGACGCGTGTGTTCTCAGGCCTGGCCGCTGGCCTGTCGCTGGTGGCGTTTGGCGCTGCCGGCGTGGCCCCGATGGCGCCGGATGCATCGGACCTGCCGGTCACGCTGGTGGTGGAAGAACTCGCGCTGCCCGACCTCGCAAGCCAGATCGATGCTCTGCGCCCTGTCGCGCGCTATGTGGCCGAGGAGCGCGTTCGCCCCGGTGACAGCCTGGCTGCGCTGCTTGATCGGCTGGGCGTCCGTGATGCGCAAGCGGCCGGCTTCATCCGCAGCGATGCTGCCGCGCGCGCGTTGCTGAACCTGCGCCCGGGTCGCCGCGTGCAAGCCACTGTCGATGTCGATGGTCGCCTGCTGTCGGCTTCCACCCTGCTTGATGGCAAGGATGACATCAAGCGCCTCGTGATCGAGCGTCAGGCAGATGGCTTCGTCACGCGCGAAGTGCAGGCAACGATCGACACACGCATGGAAATGCGTGCCGGCGAGATTCGCTCGTCGCTGTTTGCTGCGACCGATGCGGCGCAGGTGCCGGATGCGGTGGCCATGCAGCTGGTCGAGATTTTTTCGTCGGACATCGACTTTGCGTCCGACCTGCGCAAGGGTGACCGCTTTCAGGTGGTGTACGAAACGCAATGGCAGGATGGCGAGCCGGTACGTACCGGCCGCGTGCTGGCCGCCGCATTCCAGAACGATGGCAAAACCCATTCAGCCATCTGGTATGGCAGGCCGGGCAGCAGCGATGGCGCGTATTACGACCTCGACGGCAAATCGCTGAAAAAGGCTTTCCTGAAATCGCCGCTCGAATTCTCGCGCGTGACCTCGGGCTTTGCGATGCGAGCGCATCCGATATCCGGGCAGTGGAAGCAGCACAAGGGTATCGACTTCGCCGCTGCGACAGGTACGCCGATCCGCGCAACAGGTGATGGTGTCGTCGATTTTGCCGGCGCTCAGGGCGGCTATGGCAATGTCGTGATCGTGCGTCATGGCCCCGTGTATTCGACGGCCTACGCGCACATGAGCCGCATCGCCGCAAAGCGTGGCGAGAAGGTATCGCAGGGACAAGTGATCGGTTATGTTGGTACCAGCGGCTGGTCGACCGGCCCGCACCTGCACTATGAATTCCGCGTCAACAATGACGCGCGTGATCCGAATTCCATCGTCGTGCCACATGCGCCAGCGCTGGCCGGCACCGAGCTGCAGCAGTTCCGCAGCGTCGCCGGTGACATGCGCCATCGCTTCGCTCTGCTGTCACCGGGCGCGATGCAGCTGGCTGCGCGTTGATCTCTGCAGCGCCGGGTTGAAGTAAGATCCGGCGATGGCTTCCTCCCCGCTCTATATCGGACTGATGTCCGGCACCAGCCTCGATGGCGTCGATGGCGTGCTCACGTCCTTTGATGCTGCGCCAGTTGCTGCGCACCTTCCATTCCCCGAGGATTTACGGCAAACGCTGATGGCGCTGCAAGCGCCGTCACACAACGAAATTCATCACGAAGCACTGGCGGCTCAGCGGATTGCAAGGCTGTATGCGGAATGCGTGCAACTGCTGCTGCAGCAGTCCGGCCTGAAGGCCGATGAAGTGACCGCGATCGGCGCACACGGACAGACCATACGCCACCAGCCGACGCTGGGCTACACGCGACAAATCATTGATCCCGCGCTGCTGGCCGAGCTGACGGGCATCGATGTCATCGCAGATTTCCGCAGCCGTGATATCGCCGCCGGCGGACAGGGTGCGCCACTGGTGCCGGCCTTTCACCAAGCGGTGTTCGGCAACAGCCAGAGCGTGCGTGTTGTCGCCAATGTCGGCGGCATCAGCAATATCAGCATCCTGCGTCCCGATGGCAGCGTCGGCGGTTATGACACCGGCCCCGGCAATCTGCTGATGGACGGCTGGGTGCACCGGCACAAAGGCGCTGCCTATGACAGGGATGGTGCGTGGGCAGCCTCGGGCAAGATCCTGCCCGCACTGCTCGATCGTTTGCTGCAAGAGCCCTATTTGGCGCTGCCGGCGCCGAAGAGCACGGGGCGCGACCTGTTCCACGCGGACTGGCTGGCTGCTCAGTTGCGCGGCTTCGATGCTGCCGATGCCGCCGATGTGCAGGCCACGCTCGCAGCCTACACGGCTCACACGATCGCAGCGGGCGTGCAGCGCGATGCACCGGATGCAGAGGCCGTGTATGTGTGCGGTGGCGGCGCGCTGAATGCGCACCTGATGACGATGCTGCAAGCATCACTCCCCATGCCGGTATTGCGCACCGATGAACTGGGCATCGCTGCCATGCATGTCGAAGCGATTGCCTTTGCCTGGCTGGCGATGCGCTTCTGCCAGCGCCTGCCGGGCAACTTGCCTGCGGTCACCGGCGCAGCTGGCCCGCGTGTACTGGGAGCGCTGTACCCGGCCTGAAACCACGGGCGGCGGTGCGCTGGCGAGTCGTTAACTGGCTAAAGTCGGCGGCGTCGGCGAACTCAAGGCGAGCTGCACGGATCGGGGACTGCAAAAGCAGCGGCATGAAAAAAGCGCGGACGAGTCCGCGCTTTGTCGCTCGCCGGCAAGCCGGCACGGGTGATGTCTCAGGCTGAGAACGACGAACCGCAGCCGCAGGTGGTGGTCGCGTTCGGGTTCTTGATCACGAACTGGGCGCCTTCGAGGTCATCCTTGTAATCGATCTCTGCGCCGACCAGGTACTGGTAGCTCATCGAGTCGATCAACAGCTTGACGCCGTTCTTGTCCATCGTGGTGTCGTCTTCGTTCACGATCTCGTCGAACGTGAAGCCGTACTGGAAGCCGGAGCAGCCGCCGCCCTGCACGAACACGCGCAGCTTCAGGTCCGGGTTGCCTTCCTCGTCGATCAGTTGCGCGACCTTGTTCGCGGCGCTGTCGGTGAAGATGATCGGTGCTGGCATTTCGGTGGGTGCGTTCATGTGAAACTCCTGCTGTGAACCAATGGTTCAAAATTATAGCCCTGCCGCGGAATCGGCGTAGGGACTGCTTCCCCGGGGATTATGCGGCCTCCCCGGAGTAATTCAACCCTGCCAGGCGCAGGGATTAGCCTGCACCGGCCTTCAAGACGCTCGCTCAGGGCAGCCTCAGGGCAAGATCGGCACATGCTTCAGGCCGGTGGTCTCGTCCAGCCCGAACATCAGGTTCATGCACTGCACGCCCTGGCCGGCCGCGCCTTTGACGAGGTTGTCCTCGACCACCAGGATCACCAGCAGATCGCCGCCACCCGGACGATGGACCGCGATGCGCAGCATGTTAGATGCGCGCACCGAGCGAGTCTCCGGATGGCTGCCCGGCGGCAGTACGTCGACGAAAGGATCGTTGGCAAAATGCTTCTCGTACAGCGCCTGGAAGTCGATGTCGCGTGCGTCGGGCAGCAGCGTCGCATACAGCGTCGAGTGGATGCCGCGAATCATCGGCACCAGGTGCGGCACGAAGGTCAGCCCGATCTTGCGGCCGGCGATCGCTTCCAGTCCCTGCACGGTCTCGGGCAAATGACGGTGGCCCTTCACGCCGTAGGCCTTGAAGTTATCGGCCGCCTCGGCCAGCAAGGTGTGCACCTCGGCCTTGCGGCCGGCACCGGACACACCCGACTTGCAGTCAGCGATCAGCGCCGCTTCATTGACCAATGGCTTGCCCTGCGCCAGCAACGGCGCAAAACCCAGTTGCATCGTCGTCGGGTAGCAACCGGCCAGGCCTACAACGCGTGCCTTGCGGATCGCATCACGGTTCACTTCCGCCAGACCATACACCGCTTCCTCGAGAATGTCCGGGCAGGCATGTGGCATGCCGTACCACTGCTCGAACACGGCGGTGTCCTTGATGCGGAAGTCGGCGGCCAGATCGATCACTTTCACGCCGGCCGCAAGCAGCTCTTTCGCCTGCGCCATTGCCACGCCATGCGGGGTCGCAAAGAACACCACGTCGCACTGGTCGAGGCGCGCCTTCTCGGGCGTCGAGAACGCGAGCGACACATGGCCCCGCAACGACGGAAACATGTCGGCCACCGGCATGCCATCTTCCTTGCGCGACGTGATCGCGGTGAGTTCGACCCCTGGGTGCGCTGCGAGCAGGCGCAACAGCTCCACGCCCGTATAACCGGTACCGCCGACGATGCCTACCTTGATCATGCCTGACTCTCCTGATACGACGTCGATGCGCCTGCCCTATTGAACCATGCGCAGCTGAACCTGAATGAAAAAAAGCCGTCGGAGCAACCCGACGGCTTTGGTCTTGCAGAAGCTTCGGATTAACGCTTCGAGAACTGCTTGGCGCGACGTGCTTTGCGCAGGCCGACCTTTTTACGCTCGACTTCACGTGCATCGCGGGTCACGAAGCCGGCTTTCGACAGCTCGGGCTTCAGCGCTGCATCGTAGTCGATCAGTGCGCGGGTGATGCCGTGGCGCACCGCACCGGCCTGGCCGGACTCGCCGCCACCGTGCACGTTGACCATGATGTCGAAACGCTCGACGTTGTTGGTGAGTTCCAGCGGCTGGCGGATGACCATCAGACCGGTCTCGCGCGAAAAATATTCGTCGGCGGCCTTGCCGTTGACGACGATCTTGCCGCTACCGGCCTTGATGAACACGCGGGCCACTGCACTCTTGCGACGGCCGGTTCCGTAGTTGTAGTTACCGATCATGGCTGTTCCTTAGAGTTCGAGAGGCTTGGGTTGCTGAGCGCTGTGCGGGTGCGAGCCATCAGCGTAAACCTTCAGCTTCTTGTGCATCGCATAACCCAGCGGGCCCTTCGGCAGCATGCCCTTGACAGCCTTCTCGAGCGCACGGCCCGGATGCTTGCTTTGCATGTCGCGGAAATTGGTCTCGTAGATACCGCCCGGGTAACCCGAGTGACGGAAATACTTCTTGTCGAGCGTCTTGGCACCGGTCACGCGCAGCTTGGCGGCGTTGACGACGATGATGTAGTCGCCGGTATCGACGTGCGGGGTGAATTCAGGCTTGTGCTTACCGCGCAGACGGCGTGCCACTTCGCTGGCGACACGTCCGAGCACCTTGTCGGTGGCGTCAATCACAAACCAGTCGCGCTGGACTTCATGTCCTTTGGCGGAAAAGGTTTTCATGTCAAAAAATCCTGATAAAGGGTGAATGCTCTGAGGTGGTTCCGCGTGCCATGTCGACTGCCCATGTTGCCGGCCGCGGACGCAGCCTTGTTATGTTTTCCCCGAGAGCAAACCGGGGAACCGGCAATTATAGTGTTTTCAAGGACTTGGCGTCAAA
>JACCDH010556684.1_pt1 | contig 17295 bp, 14 predicted proteins | sample 7442481 | NCBI WGS metagenome assembly JACCDH01 (sample SAMN15323433, study PRJNA562643) | freshwater metagenome | isolation source: river surface water | place: USA:Blue River Watershed | collected 2017-08-15
GCAGTAGCAGTAGCAGTAGCAGTAGCAGTAGCAGTAGCAGTAGCAGTAGCAGTAGCAGTAGCAGTAGCAGTAGCAGTAGCAGTAGCAGTAACGGTAGCAGTGCCAACAACAACATCACACTGAACAACAACCTCAGTGATTTGTATGGGAAACTGACTTTAGAATACAAATTCACGGATACTAGCACCATATACAAGGATAGCGTAATATACACAGCAGCAAACGTGAATAACAATATTATTAGCAACGTCGCCGACAATTCAGCAATTAAATACATATCCTGCTTTATCAATCCAAGTTACTCAGCATCAATACCTTTTAATTACGTATGTCTGATCTCGAATCCCAGCACCACACAAAACAATTTTGTTGGAACAGATATGTTTATCTTTAATATTAACAATAGTGGACAAGTGCTGGGGAATTACGAATACTGCACATCATCACTTAACACTTGCCTTTTGTCACTGGTCAGCGACCCTGATGGATCGGTAAGTGGCTCAATTAATAAATCCAGCTCTGCTCTGGAAAACGAATCTCAAAATGTTGATACAATGGACAACCATCTGGAAAAACTAAATTTTAAAAGAAATAAACCAGCCTCAACAAACTTCAACACATCTGAAATATCGAACTCTTTACAGATCAACAGCATTGTACGAAATTTTGAATCAAGAAATTTACTTAACGGTGACCAATCGCGGCCGTCATCACACCTAACGCTTTCAAATTAAACAACTCCAAAGAAATTACCCCTCCGAATTGCACTCATTAATAAAAACGATAGCGTCAACAATAGTTTTTAAGAGCATGTAGCTTTCAAAGCTTGACCAAAGCATTTTTGCGGTCAAGCTTTTTTTTGACTTTCATCGTAATTTAAACTAATCAAGATGGTCACGTGACATCCGCCTTCAATCATACCAACAGTGGTTAAAACAAATTGGCGCCAACCAACTAATATCCGGGATTTTCAGGAAAAAATCTAAAATGGCCTTCTGACCTGTCCTATTTGACCAAATCAATCAAATGGAAGTAGGGCAATGATTCAATATTAATCCTATACTTCAGGATTGAGATTTAAAGCGAAAGTAGTTTTAATCAATTTCTGATGCGAGAAACAATCCGGCCTAGGCTGTAGCCAGTCTTCAGTAGATTGGCGCCTTGGCATCTGGCACCGCCTATGCGTTCGAGGCCTACACATCCACCGTGAACTTGACAGCATCGGTGAACTCCTTACTCCAGTCGCCAGCCATAAGCCAGCTTGGTTTTGTTGGCGATGCAGGACACTAGCGATCATTACCGCCATTGGCTCAACAGCAATTGGTCGTGATCCAAAGTGCCATACCAAGGGCAACATGGGGCCGTGAACGAGGGTATGGCCCGCCAGTACTGCGGGCTGGCTTCGGCATAGGTGTAGTCCAGAGCGTGTTTTCCAGCGTCTTGGGCCAAGGCACCCGCTCCGGCCATGGCGGCTACAACGCCCAGGCCATACAGCCATGCGGATGATTTGGATGGATGGGATGGGTTCTTCATGGTCATTCCTAGATCAGTTGCGCTTGATGCGTCGATGGGGGCTTGTGCTGATTTGAATTGCTCAGAGAAATTTACATCACATGGTATTCAAGCCCTTTGGATTCTTGCTTTTTTTGGAAACAAAAAACTTTGACACCAGGGCCATTGGGTGGTCTGGGATAATCACACCCCATGACGATCACCATCAAAACCGCCGAAGACATCGAAGGCATGCGCGTAGCGTGCCGCCTGGCTTCGGAAGTCCTCGACTACATCGAGCCCTTCATCAAGCCGGGCATCACCACCAACGAGATTGACAAGCTGTGCCACGACTACATGGTCGATGTGCAGGGCTGCATTCCCGCGCCGCTGAACTACGCGCCCGGTGGTTACAAGCCCTACCCCAAGTCGATTTGCACCTCGATCAATCACCAGGTTTGCCACGGCATTCCGAATGACAAGCCGCTCAAAAAAGGCGATTCGCTCAACGTGGACATCACCACCATCAAGGATGGCTGGCATGGCGACACCAGCCGCATGTTCATGGTGGGCGAGGCCTCGATCGCGTCCAAGCGCTTGGCCAAACTGACGTATGAGGCCATGTGGAAAGGCATCGAACAGGTCAAACCCGGTGCCCATTTGGGCGACATTGGCCATGCGATCCAAAAGTTTGCCGAGGGCCACGGCTTTTCGGTGGTACGCGAGTTTTGTGGGCACGGCATTGGCCGGGGCTTTCACGAAGAGCCGCAGGTGCTGCACTACGGCAAGCCCGGCACACTGATGGAGCTGGTGCCCGGCATGATTTTCACGATCGAGCCAATGATCAACGCCGGTCGCAAAGAGATCAAGGAAATGGGCGATGGCTGGACCATCGTGACCAAGGACCATTCCCTGTCGGCCCAGTGGGAGCACACCGTGGTGGTGACCGAAACCGGCTACGAGGTGCTGACCTTGTCGGCAGGCAGTCCGGCCATCCCCGACTTCATCACCGCCAAAGCCTGACATGACCGAACTGGCCCCGCTGCGCGAAGCCTACAAACGCGACAAGGCAGCGGTGCTGCAAAACTTGGCCGCCAGTGGCGCCAGCACCCGGGGCCTGCCAAAGACCTTGCGCCAATTGGCGGGCCTGGCCGATGCCCTGCTGATCCAGCTCTGGCAAAACGCCGGTTTTTCAGGCGATGCGTGCTTGGTGGCGGTGGGTGGTTTTGGCCGGGGCGAGTTGCTGCCCTATTCCGATGTGGACGTGTTGGTGCTGCTGCCCGATGGTCAGTCGCCAGAGACCACGCCTGAGTTGCAAAGCCAGTTGGAGCGTTTCATTGGCAGCTGTTGGGACACGGGCCTGGAGATCGGCTCGAGCGTGCGGACTCTGAGCGAGTGCTTGGCCGAGTCGGCCAAAGACATCACGGTGCAGACTTCTTTGCTGGAGTCGCGCCGCATCACGGGCGAACCCAAGCTGTATGCGCAGTTTCAAGCCCAATACCAAGCGGCCATGGACGCGCAGGCCTTTTTTGTGGCCAAGACGCTGGAGATGCGCCAGCGCCACACCAAGTTTGAAGACACGCCCTACGCGCTGGAGCCCAATTGCAAAGAGTCGCCCGGCGGCTTGCGCGATTTACAGATCATTTTGTGGGTGGCCCGCGCGGCAGGCCTGGGCCACAGCTGGGACGACCTGGCCCGCAAAGGCCTGGCCACGCCACTGGAGGCGCGGCAAATCAAGCGCAACGAAGCGCTGCTCAGCCTGATTCGCACCCGCTTGCACCTGCAAGCGCGCCGCCGAGAAGACCGCTTGGTGTTTGACCTGCAAACCGGTGTGGCCGAGTCCTTTGGCTACAGCGCCGACGTCAGCAGCGATGGCCGCATTGCCCTGCGCGCCAGCGAAAAGCTGATGCGCCAGTACTACTGGGCCGCCAAGGCGGTCACGCAACTCAACCAAATTTTGTTGCTCAACATCGAAGACCGCCTCAAAAGCGATCGGGGCCAAGGCTTGGACAGCTTCCGCCCGATCAACGAGCGCTTTTTTGAGAAAGCCGGCCTGATCGAAGTGGCCAGCGACGACCTGTACGAAAAGCACCCCCACGCGATCTTGGAAACGTTTTTGCTGTACCAAGCCACCACCGGTGTGACGGGTCTGTCGGCCCGCACCCTGCGGGCGCTGTACAACGTGCGCCCGATCATGAACGCGCAGTTCCGCGCCGACCCGGTCAACCGCCAGACCTTCATGCAGATTCTGCAGCAGCCCTTTGGCATCACCCACGCCATGCGGCTGATGAACCAGACCTCGGTGCTGGGCCGCTACCTGTGGGTGTTCCGCCGCATCGTGGGGCAGATGCAGCACGACCTATTCCACGCTTACACGGTGGACCAGCACATCCTGATGGTGCTGCGCAATGTGCGGCGCTTTTTCATGGCCGAGCATGCGCACGAATACCCGTTTTGCTCGCAACTGGCCGCGGGCTGGGACAAGCCTTGGATCTTGTATGCCGCAGCGCTGTTTCATGACATCGCCAAAGGCCGGGGCGGCGACCACTCTCAGCTGGGCAAGTCGGAAGTGCGCACCTTTGCCCGCCAGCACAAGCTGGACAAAGCCGATGCGCAGCTGATCGAGTTTTTGGTGGGCGAGCACCTGACCATGAGCCATGTGGCCCAAAAAGAAGACCTGAGCGACCCCGATGTGATTGGCCGGTTTGCCCAGCGCGTGGGCAACGAGCGCAACCTGACGGCGCTGTATTTGCTGACGGTGGCCGACATCCGGGGCACCAGCCCCAAGGTCTGGAACGCCTGGAAAGGCAAGCTGCTGGAAGACCTCTACAAATCCACCTTGCGGGTGTTGGGTGGCCGTGCGCCGGATGCCAACGCCGAGGTGGAGGCCCGCAAGCGCGATGCGCTGGTGGAGCTGGCCCGCCATGCCGAGCCGCACGAAGGCCACAAGGCCTTGTGGGACACGCTGGATGTGGGTTATTTCATGCGCCACGACGCGGGTGACATCGCGTGGCACGCCCGCCAACTTTCGCGCCATGTGGCCAAGCCCGACCCGGCTGGCCCCCGCACCATCGTGCGGGCGCGCATCTCACCGGTGGGCGAAGGCCTGCAGGTGCTGGTGTTCTCGCCCGATCAGCCCGATTTGTTTGCCCGCATTTGCGGCCATTTTGACCAAGCGGGCTTCAGCATTTTGGACGCCAAGGTCCACACCACCCGCACCGGTTGGGCGCTGGACACCTTCCAGATCGTCACCGCCATGCTGCCCGAGCATTACCGCGAGCTGATCACCATGGTCGAGTCGGGCCTGACCCGCACCCTGGAGCTGCAAGGCCCCCTGCCCGCGCCCAGCCGTGGCCGGGTGTCGCGTCGCGTCAAGAGCTTTCCGATCACGCCTCGGGTGACGCTCAAGCCCGACGACAAAGCGCAAAGCTGGCTGCTCAGCATTTCGGCCAGCGACCGCATCGGCTTGTTGTATGGCATTGCCACCGTGCTGGGCAAGCACGGCATCAATTTGCAATTGGCCAAGATCAGCACCTTGGGCGAGCGGGTGGAAGACACCTTCTTGATCAGCGGCTCGGCTTTGCAGCAAAACAAAGCGCAGATCGAGATCGAGACCGAACTGTTGCAAACCCTGCAAGCCACCTGAACCCCTGCGGGGGGGAGCCAATCACTGGCTCAGGCGCGAACAATAGCGGCAGACCTTCGGGTCGAACCAGGTTTTGGAGAACTCAGCCAACTCGTTGCTGGCCGTCCACGATTGCCGCTCGATGTAGGCGGCCCAATCGCCCACTTGCAGTGGCGATGCGACTGGCGCCCAGGCTGGCGAAGGGGCTGCGCTGATTTGGTCCTCGACACGAGAGATCCAGACATTCAGGCGCTGCTGGTAAAACAAATACATCGAGTCGCCGAGCTCCGGGGCGCTCAAGGCCGTGATGGTCTTGGCCGGAAACCAGATTTCCTCCAAAGCCACCGGCACCTGGCTTAACAAGCGCAGGCGGCGCACCCGCCAGCAAACGGCCCCGTCCCACTGGGGCATGCCGAGTTCCGGTTTGGCGTGCGCCACGTCCAAGATCTGCGCCGTGGGCAAACCGGGTCCATCGGTCAGCTCCAAGCGGAACAGCTCATAAATTTGCTGTTTGCCTTGTACGCTTTTGACATAAGTGCCAGAGCCCTGAATCCGCTCCAAAACACCTTGCTCCTCCAGCAGGGCCAAGGACTTTCGCAAGGTGCCGACGGCCACCGACAGGGTCTGGGCCAAAGCGGCTTCGGTGGGCAAACGCTCGCCCGTGTGCCAATAGCCGGCCTTGATTTGCCGGACCAAGAGCTCGGCGATTTGCTGGTAAACCGGCAAGGGGTGCGCGTGGTGTGCAGAGTTCATGCCCCACAGTATGACAAATCAGTGGAAACCCCCAAACCAACTCGCGTCAATTCATATACTATTCATACACTTATTGAGTGAGGTCACACATGAGCATCGTTCCCGTCAAAGGCCAAGACATCCAGGGCGCTGAAGTCGCCTGGTTTGCCCCCCTGTGTTCCGATGATTTTCGCCACCTGGGCGTGCCCGATGGCGATTTGCGAAGCAGCTGGGCCAACACCAGCCGCATCGTGCAAAGGTCCGAGGAGCTGGGCTTTCGCAACATCTTGTGCCCCTCGTCCTACCAAGTGGGTCAAGACACGCTGACCTTTGCCGCCGCCGTGGCGCCCATGACCAAGCGCATGAACCTGCTGGCCGCCATCCGTTGCGGCGAAGTGCACCCCGCCATGCTGGCGCGCACCGTGGCCACGCTGGACCACATGTTGGAAGGCCGATTGACGCTCAACGTGATTTCGTCAGACTTTCCTGGCCAGCAAGAAGACAGCGCTTACCGCTACCGCCGCTCTTGGGAGGTGGTCGAGATCCTCAAGCAAGCCTGGACGCAAGACGAAATCAATTACGACGGTGAAATCTACAAGCTCAAAGGCCTGTCCACCGACCCCGTGCGGCCCTACCAGACCAACGGCGGCCCCCTGCTCTACTTTGGCGGCTACAGCCCTGACGCGCTGGCGCTGTGCGGTGCGCATTGCGACACCTATTTGATGTGGCGCGAACCCAAGGACATGCTGGCCCAACGCATGCGCGATGTGCACGCCCAAGCCGAGAAATACGGCCGCGTGCTCGACTACGGCCTGCGCGTGCACATGATCGTGCGCGACACCGAGGCCGAAGCGCGTGAATACGCCGAAGAGCTGGTTTCGCAACTGGACGATGAAAAAGGCCGTGAGATCCGCCAACGCGCCCTGGACGCCAAGAGCCTGGGCGTGTCGCTGCAAAGCGCCAACCGCGACCGGGCCGACGAAGACGGCTACGTGGAGCCGCATCTGTGGACCGGCGTGGGCCGCGCCCGCAGCGGTTGCGGTGCCGCTTTGGTGGGCAGCGTGGACCAGGTCCTGAGTGAAATCGAGGCCTATCAAAAGATGGGCATCCGCGCTTTCATCTTCTCGGGTTACCCTCACCTGCAGGAATGCGAGATTTTTGGCACCAAAGTCTTGCCGCACCTCAAAACAGTTTCACTCGCCCACGAATACGGACGAGTCCCATCCCAAACACCGCCCACCCCGCTGGGCAATGGAGTTCGCAAATGAGTTCAAGAGAGATCGGCCGCCTGGCGCTGCCCAACGGCCGCAGCCTGAGCCGCATGGCCTATGGCGTGTGGCGCCTGTCCGAGGCGCAAGACAGCTCGGTGAACGCCAACCTGGCCCGCATCGACGCTTGCTTGGCGCAGGGCATCACCACCTTCGACCATGCCGACATCTATGGCGACTACAGCTGCGAAGAACTGTTTGGCCAAGCCATCAAGGCCCGCCCCAGCCTGAAAGACCAGATCGAGATCGTCACCAAGACCGACATCATGCTGCTGTCGGGCAAATGGCCTGACACCCGCGTCAAGCACTACGACACCAGCCCTGCACACGTCACGGCCAGCGTGGACCGCTCGCTCTCGCGCATCGGTGTCGATGTGATCGATTTGCTCTTGATCCACCGCCCTGACCCGCTGATGGACGCACAAGCCTTGGGCGCATGCCTGGACGGCATGATCGACAGCGGCAAGCTGCGCGGTGTGGGCGTGTCCAACTTCATGCCTTGGGACGTGGACCTGCTGCAGTCGTGCATGAAGCACAAGTTGCAAACCAACCAGATCGAGCTGAGCCTGTTGAGCACAGCCCCCTTCACCAATGGTCAGATCGCCCATGCCCAGCAGCACCGCATGCCGGTGATGGCCTGGTCCCCGCTGGGCGGTGGCCGTCTGCATTCGCAAGCGCACACCGCGGGCACCGCCGCCGCCCGCTTGGCACCCAAGCTGGCCAAACTGGCATTGGCTTCGGGCACCGACACCACCGCGGTGGCCATGGCCTGGCTGATGCACCACCCGGTGAGCGTCTTGCCCGTGATGGGCTCCAACCAACTCGAGCGCATCCAGCGCTTTACCGATGCGGCCCGTGTGCCGATGGATCGCCAGACCTGGTTTGAACTCTACGAAATGGCCAATGGCCACGAAGTGCCTTGATGAAAGCGCCCATGCGACACATGCCCGACGACATCGCCACAGCTGCCAGCGCGGCTGTCCCTGTGAGTGACCCTGCCGATTACCGCAAAGCACTCGGCTGCTTTGGCACGGGCGTCACGGTGGTCACGGCCCACCACGAAGGCCAGGATTGGGGCATGACCTGCAACTCCTTCAGCTCCGTTTCCCTGAACCCCAGGCTGGTGCTGTGGAGCATCCGCAAAGAGGCCAGCAGCCTGCAGGCCTTCACCCAATCGGGCGGCTTTACTGTGAGTGTCTTGGCCAGCGCTCAAGCCGACTTGGCGATGCAATTCACCAAAGGGTCCATGCCCGAGCGATTTGCTGGCGTGAGCGCCACACGTCAAGCCAGCCAGCGCTTGCGCCTGGACGGCGCCGTGGCCTGGTTTGATTGCAGCTTGCACCAGTTGGTCGATGCCGGCGACCACCACATCGTCATCGGCCAGGTGCAAGACTTTGGCTGGCACGACGCCTCCCCCCTGTCGTTTTGCCGCAGCAAATTCGGCTTGTTCCAGGCTTTGCCAAGCTAAACCCTGCGCTCCTCCCGCAGGTCGGAGCTTCAGCTCCGACATGGCTGTCTTTCGCGCAAGGCTCAGCTGTGGCAAGCATTCGTCGGGGCTGAAGCCGCCGACCTACCGGACGTTTTGGGCCACTAGCTGCTGAACTGCTTCAGCACGGGAATCAATATCAACCCTTGAGGCCGCCTTGCGTGAGGCCGCCGACGACGCGCTCTTGGAACAAGGCGATCAAAATCGCCACCGGCACGATGGCCACGATCAAGGCCGCTGAGATGATGGGCCAAGGAAAGGTGAACTCGCCTTGGTAGAGCGCAATGCCCACCGGCAAGGTTCGCACCGCGGGGCTGGAGTTGAGCGACAGCGCCAGCAAGAACTCGTCCCATGAATTCACAAACGCCAAAATGCCGGCCGTAAAGACCCCAGGCGCGGCCAATGGGACCACCACGCGCCACAGCGCCCCCATGCGGGTGCAGCCGTCGATCATGGCGGCGTTTTCCAGATCGCGCGGAATGCTCTGGAAAAAGCTGACCAGCACCAGCGTGCACACCGGCATGTTCAGCACCACATAAGGCAAGATCAGGGCGATGTAGGTGTTGAGCCAGCCCAAAGCGCGCATGGTCTCAAAAATAGGTACCAGCAAAGTCACCAGCGGGAACATGCTGGACGCGACGATGCAAGTCAGGATCAGCTGGCGGCGCTTGAGGTTCAGTCGGGCAATGGCATAGGCGGCGAATGCGGCTACCACCAGCGACAAAGCAGTAGCGCCACAAGCCACCAACAAGCTGTTTTTCAGATAGGTCAGCAAGGGCTGGTCGGTGAAGGCCCTCACGTAGTTGTCCAGCATGGGCTTGGCGGGCCACCAGGTGATGGGTTTTTGCACCAATTCGGCTTCGCTCTTGAGCGAGGTGAACAAGATCCACACCGCCGGGAAAAAGCCGTTGACGACCACCATGCCGGCAGCGATCCAGCGCAAAGCGGGCGAGCTCCAGAGGCCTGTGGGGTTCATTGCGCGTTCTTTCCGATCTGCTTCAAATAAAAGCCGGTCACAAACATAGAGATGACGAACATGAACACCGCCAGCGTGGAGCCAAAGCTGATGTCCGAATAGTCGATCGTGTATTTGTGGATCAACATGGCCAGGGTTTCGGTGGCTTCACCAGGGCCCCCGCGCGTCATGGTGTAGGGGATGTCAAAGGTCTGCAAGGCTGTGATCGTGCGAAAAATCAGCGCCACGATGATGCTGGGCATGAGCATGGGAATGGTGATTTGCCAAAACTGCTGCCAGCGCGAAGCACCGTCCACCTCGGCTGCTTCGTAAAGCGATTTGGGGATCATCTGCAAGCCGGCCAACAAGATCAAGGCCATGAAGGACGAAGTCTTCCAGATCACCGTCAGGCAAATGGCGGCCATGGCCCAGTGCGGTTTGAGCAGCCAGCTGGTGGGCTCGCTTTGCAGACCCAGGCGTTGCAACACGTCGTTGACCACGCCGTATTCGGTGTGGAAAAACCAGGCAAAAATCAAACCCGCAAACGACAGGGGCAGCGCCCAAGGCAAAAGCAAAGACAGGCGGACTGGCCACTTGCGCTTGAAAGGCAAATTGGCCAGCAAGGCCAAGCCCAGCCCCACAATGAGCGCACCGGGCACCGTGATCAGCGTGATCAGCAATGTGTTTTTCGTGGCGTTCCAAAACAGCGGGTCTTGCACCACATCGAGGTAGTTTTGCAAGCCCAAAAACGCGCCGTTTTTGTCCACCGCATGAACGCTGTTGTAGACCAGCTTGCCAATCGGATAGACCACGATCATCAAGAGCAACAAGAACGCTGGCGCGAGCAACAAGATCGCGAGCGTTTTTTCACTGGGGTCTCTGAGTTTGGACAGCATGGTCTGGGGGAGGCAAAAAAACAAACCCGGGCGCGATGCCCGGGGTCTGTGAAAAGCGCCGCTTGCGGTCAGCGCATCAAGCGACCCACGCGGGCGGCGATCTCGTCAACACCGGCCTCAGGCGTTTTGGTGCGGGCCAAGATGGCGCTGGTGGTGGTGCGGATGATGTCCGACACCTGGCCATAGTCTTCCACCATGGGTCGGCTTTGGGCACCCAAAACGACCGGCAGTGCGTCCTTGAACCATGGCACGGCCTTGTTCACTTCGGCGTCCGAATACACGCTTTGGAACACCGGCAAGATCGAGCCTTCACGCGCGATGAACGCGCTGGCTTGCTTGGACGAGAGGAACTGGATCAGCTTGCCTGCGGCGTCCTTGTTTTTGCCGTAAGCGTTCATGGCCCATTGCCAGCCGCCCATGCAGGTGGCCGATTTGCCGCCGGTCATGGCCGGCAGTGGCATCACACCCACTTTGCCTTTGACGGTGGAGTCGGCATCGTCCTTGAAGCGGTCAAAGGCAAAGCCCCAGTTGATCGCAAACACCGCCTGACCGGCTTTGAATTCGTTGACGGTGATCGGGGTGGTGACTTCGGCCACGTTCTTCTTGATCACACCTTGATCGACCATGGTCAACCAGCTTTGCAAGCCCTTGACCGCCGCAGCTTTGTCCAGCGTCAACTTGCCAGCGGCATCGTTGAACTGTTTGCCCTGGCCCCAGTAAGGCAACAAGAAGGTGCAGACCGCGCCTTCAATGGGCGCACCTTGGATGGACAAACCCTGCAAATTCGGCGCGTTTTCAGCCGCCATGATTTTGCGAGCCGCCGCAGACAACTCATCCCAAGTCTTGGGCTCGGCCACGCCGTGCTTGGTCAGCAGGTCTTTGCGGTAGTACATGAACATGGCATCGCCCTGGCTTGGCATGGCATACAGCTTGCCGCCGATCACGTTGGCATTTTGGTAAACCGGCAGGTAGTCATTTTTGAGGGCTGCAGCCCCACCGACGTATTTGTCCAGGGGCTCGATCCAGCCTTTGGAGGCGTATTGCGCGGGGTTGACGATGTCGATCAAGAACAGGTCAATGGCCGAGTCCTTGGCGTTGAGCACGGTGGACAGGTACTGGCGCTGCAACTCGGAGGTGGCGCCACCGGTTTCGATCTCGACCTTCACGCCAGGGTTGGCCTTGTTGTACTGCTCGAACAATTTGGCTTGCAGGTCTGGGCGCTGGTTGGGACCAACGAACACGCGCAAGGTGGTTTGCTGCGCCCATGCGGCGCTCACGGCCATGCTGCTGGCAAGTGCCAGCGCGGCCCATTTCAAAGTGACACGTTTTTTCATGGCTGTCTCCTGGTTAACGAAGGTCTGAGGGGAAGAATCAAAGGGCTTGGCCGGTGGCCGGGTCAAACAAATGCATGGCTGCTGGGTCCATGTACAGGGCGTGTGTCGACCCAGGTGCGGCTTTGAAGCTGGCCGGGCAACGCGCCACCAACTCGGCTTGGCCCACCTGGAAGGTCACCAGCGTTTCGGCCCCCAAGGGCTCGCTGATCACGACGCGTCCGGTCACGGTCACCTCGGCAGGCACATGGCGAGGTGCCAAAGCGATGTTTTCGGGGCGAATGCCAAACACCTGTGCTGGCGAGTGCGCGGCTTTTTGGCCCAAAACTTCGGGCAAGGCGAACTGCACACCGCCCACATCGGCCTGCCCGTTGAGCACGGTGCAATCGATCAGGTTCATGGGTGGGCTGCCGGTGAAACCCGCCACAAAACGCGCTGCAGGCCGGTTGTAAATCTCATCGGGCGTGGCGTATTGCATTTTGTGGCCGCCACTGAGCACGACGATGCGATCGGCCAAAGTCATGGCCTCGACCTGGTCGTGCGTCACATAAATGATGGTGGCACCCAGGCGTTGGTGGAGTTTTTTGATCTCGCTGCGCATCTCGTTGCGCAGTTGGGCGTCGAGGTTGGACAGCGGCTCGTCAAACAAGAACACCTTGGGCTGGCGCACGATGGCCCGGCCAATCGCCACCCGCTGGCGCTGACCGCCTGACAAAGCGGCCGGTTTGCGCTCGAGCATGTGGTCAATGCGCAGCAGCTTGGCCGCGTCCATGACCCGTTGGTGAATCTCGGCTTCGGGGGTTTTGCGCAAACGCAAACCAAACGCCATGTTGTCGTACAGGCTCTTGTGCGGGTACAGGGCGTAGTCCTGAAACACCATGGCAATGTCACGGTTGCGCGGCGGCTCGTCGTTCACGCGTTGGCCATCGATCAGCACGTCACCCGCCGTGATCGACTCCAGCCCGGCAATCATGCGCAGCAAGGTGGACTTGCCACAGCCCGATGGCCCCACAAACACAACGAACTCGCCGTGCTGAATCTCCAGGTCGATGCCGTGGATGACCTTGTGCTGACCGTCGTAGCTTTTTTGGACTTGCTGAAGTTGGACCGATGCCATGGGTTATGGGTTTCTATTGATGTTCATCAAGACGAACTGGATGTAAATGAATCATAGAGGACTTCACGCAGAACACGACATGGGGTTTTCGCCAAGCAATGAGAAGAAAAAGGGTGCTGACAAGCTGCGGTAAAGCACGCGATCGAAGAGATCAATCGAGCAGTTTCAAACTGAAAGCTCCTTGGGTCAGGTCAATGGCTTGGCCGGTGCGGGCGGACTCTTGGGCCGCCAAGCCCATGATCACGGCCGACAAGCCATCGCGCAAACCGACTTCAACTTGGCCTTGGCCGCGCACCACGGCGTTGAATTTTTGGTGTTGGTACAAGGTCGAGCCGTTGTGGTCACCTGCGGCCAGGGCTTGCGGGTCCACCGGCACATCCAGCTCGCGGGGGCCTTTGGGGTCTCGTGGGCTGATGACCAATTTGGGCACGGGCGCATCGCCCAGGTGCGCTGGCCAGAAACGGCCAGGACCCGGTACAAAGCATTCGGCCTTGCCTTGTGGGCCGACCACCGAGATTTCTTCTTGGTAACGCGCACCCTCGGCAAACATGCACAGCTCCAGCATCGCCCGCTGACCGGATGCGAAATCCACGATCACATAGGCGTTGTCCAAGATGTCGGGCGTGCCGTCGGGGTAGCGCTCGTCCAAGTGGTTGTGGTCCACCCCGGCCGAGGCATAGACACGCACCGGCTCGCTTTGCGTCAGGTGGCGCATCAGGTCAAAGAAGTGGCAGCACTTTTCGACCAAGGTGCCGCCGGTGTAGCGGTTGAAGCGGTTCCAGTCGCCCACCTTGACCAAAAACGGAAAACGGTGCTCCCGGATGGTGATCATCTTGACCGGGCCGGTGTTGTGCTGCCCATGCACCTCGCCCGCCAAGGCGGTCACGGGAGGCATGTAGCGGTATTCCATGGCCACCCAGATCGGCGCAGGGTAGCTGGCCTGCAAAGCGGCCAGGCTCCGCACATCGTCCATGCTGGTGCAAGCGGGTTTCTCGAGCAGCACCGGCAGCGGGCGCAGGCGGGCGATCTCGCGCAACTGGTCGGCATGGCAAAAGTTGGGGCTGGCGATCAGCAGGCAATCCACATCTTGGGCCATGACCACCTCGGCCAAGCTGGCGGCGCTTTGGGCGCCGGGCGCCAGCGCCAGGCTGCCGGCCATCATGTGGGCATCGGGCTCAAAGATGCGCGTCACCTGCGCACCAGGTAGCAATGCGATGTTGCGCAAATGTTCTTGTCCCATCATGCCGCAGCCGATGATGCCGTAACGGGTGGTGGTCGTGCTCAAAGTCTCATCTCCAGTGTTCAGTCGGCCAAGGTGTATTGCTTGCACAGGGCCAAAAATGCGTCCAATTGCGGGTCCAGCCCGGTTTCTTCATGCAGCAAAGCCGCCACGGCGGGTGCCATCCGTGCGGCCTGCCGCGCATCGAGAAACAAAGCGCGCCAGCGACGTGCAAGCATATCCTCCACCGTCATGGCCCATTCGGATCGTGCCGCAAAACGAACCATCGCCTCGGTCAAGCCCATGCCCAAATCGCGATCGGCACCCGGCATGGCCTGCACCAGATCGGCTTCGCTGCCCCACAAATGCAGGCCCGGGGCCTGGCTGATGGGATGCACAGCTTGACCTGCAGCAGGTGCGCCCACCAGCAGATGCTTGGCCGTTGGGGCTGGCCCCTTCGCTGCGCGTGGCAAATCGCCCTGGCCCACCAATGACTGCATCACCTGCGCGGCCATGCTGCGGTAGGTCGTCCATTTGCCCCCTGTCACGGTGAACAAACCCGGCGCTTCCCGGCGAATCAAGTGTTCCCGCGACATCTGGCTGGTGGCACCGCCCTTGGAGCTGTCCACCAAAGGGCGAAGGCCCACCCACACGCTGCGCACATCAGCCCTTGTCAAGTCCACGCCCAAGGATTGGCGGGTTTCGCGGAATAAAAAGTCCAGCTCTTCTTGCAGCGGCAAGGGCTCCAGCGGCGCATCGCTGCGCGGTGTGTCGGTGGTGCCGATCAAGGTGGCCCCCAGCCAAGGCACGGCAAACAAGACGCGGCCATCGGCGGTGCGGGGAATCAACACCGCCTCCTCAATGGGCAGGCGCTCACGCGCCACCACCAAGTGCACCCCCTGGCTGGGCTTGACCAGCGCTTTGACCGGCACTTGGCCAGCCCAGGGCTGCAAAACCATTTGCCGCAAAGCATCGACCCAGACCCCGGCGGCGTTCACCACGCAACGGGCTTGCAAGGTGGAAGTCTTGCCATCGCGTTCGTTGAACAAACTGACTTGCCATCCTTGGGCCGAAGGCGCCAAAGTCGTGACCCGCATGTGGTTGTGCACGCTGGCCCCTGCCCGCTTGGCCGTTTTGGCCAAAGCCAGCGCCAGCCGGGCGTCCTCAAACTGCCCGTCCCAATAGCGCATGCCGGCCACAGCACCTGCCACCATGCGCGGCAAGCCCGGCAAACTGCGCCCCAGCGCCTGATGCGAAAGCGCCTGAGTGGCTCCCAAGCCCAGGCGGCCCGACAACCATTGGTAAGCCTTGAGTCCCAGCCCGGTCCATGCCCAAGACAGCCAGCCAGCACCCGGCACCACAAAAGGCAAAGGCTGCGCCAAATGCGGCGCCAAGCCCAAAACGGTGGCCCGTTCGCGCAAAGCCTCGCGCACCAAACGCAAGCGGCCCTGCGCCAAATAGCGCACACCGCCATGCAGCAGTTTGGTGGACCGCGAAGACGTTCCAGAGGCAAAGTCACGCGCTTCCACCAGCGTCACGCTGCGGCCTTCGAGCGCAGCTTGCAGCGCCACGCCCAAGCCCGTGGCGCCACCGCCGATGACCAAGAGGTCCCAGACGGTGTCTTTGGATGAGGCATTCAAGCCTTGAATATTCAAAATAACGCCTTAAACAATCAACAAACAGTGATTTATTCGATTCGTTTTTGATTGTATAGACCGCAAGACGCCCAATTGCGTTATTCTTCACCAACTAGTGAAGACCCCTAGAACCACACCAGAAGCAACGCCCATGGCCCTCAACCCCAGACAACTCGCCATCCTGCAGGCCGTGCGCGATCAAGGCAGCGTCAAGACCGAAGAGTTGGCCGAAGAGTTCGGCATCACCTTACAAACTGCCCGCCGCGACATCCAGCGGCTGACCGAAGCGTCGCAACTGGAACGCTTCCACGGCGGCGTGCGTGCGGTCGATTCGTCCACACGCAACACCACCTACGTCGAACGACAGCGCACCCAGTCCGAGGCCAAACAAGACATTGCCCGCCAAGTGGCGGCGGCCATCCCACACGGGGCCAGCCTGTTCATGAACATCGGCACCACCGTCGAAGCCGTGGCCAGCGAACTGCTGCACCACCGCGACCTGCGCGTGGTGACCAACAACCTGCACGTGGCCCGCATCTTGGCGGCCAACCCGCAATGCGAAGTGGTCGTGGCTGGGGGCACGGTGCGCTCCGAAGACTTGGGTGTGGTGGGCGAAGCGGCGCTGAACTTCATCCGCCAGTTCAAGGTGGACATTGGCCTGATCGGCATCAGCGGCATCGACGCCGACGGCACCCTGCGCGACTACGACATGCGCGAAGTCATGGTGGCCCGCGCCATCGTCGCGCAATCACGCCAAGTCTGGCTGGTGGCCGACCACAGCAAATTCGACCGCCCCGCCATGATCGAGATGGCCCCCCTGAAAGTGGTGCACACCCTTTTTACCGACATCGCCCCCGCACCTGCGCAGCAGCGCTTGATGGCGGACTTGGGGGTGCGGTGTGTGGTGGCGCAAGCCCCAGTTCAAGACTGAAGCCTGAAAAGTCGCGTCAGCTTTTCTTGCGTGGCGGCAAACCCGTGTGCTGAGTCAGCAGCTGGCCTTTTTTGGGTTGTCCCAAGCGCTTGGGCGCAGTAGACAAAGACACAGAGGACTTGCCCCCCGCACCCGTGCTGTTTTTGCGTCGGGCACTTTGGTAGCCCTCTTCGGCCAGCGGCTGCCAGTTGGGAATCAAATGGTGTTTGCCATTGCCGATCAAATCCGCCCGGCCCATGGCCTTGAGAGCTTCACGCAGCAAGGGCCAGTTGTTGGCGTCGTGGTAGCGCAAAAACGCTTTGTGCAAGCGGCGACGTTTGTCGCCTTTGACCACGTCCACTTTTTCGCTGTCGCGGGTGATTTTGCGCAGCGGGTTGCGGGTGGAGTGGTACATGGCCGTGGCCGTGGCCATGGGGCTGGGGTAGAAGGTTTGCACCTGGTCGGCCCTGAAACCGTTCTTTTTGAGCCAGATGGCCAGGTTCATCATGTCTTCGTCGCTGGTGCCGGGGTGGGCGGCGATGAAGTACGGGATGAGGAACTGCTTTTTGCCTACTTCTTCGCTGTACTTGTCAAACATCGACTTGAAGCGGTCGTAGGTGCCGATGCC
>JACCDH010420921.1_pt1 | contig 17289 bp, 12 predicted proteins | sample 7442481 | NCBI WGS metagenome assembly JACCDH01 (sample SAMN15323433, study PRJNA562643) | freshwater metagenome | isolation source: river surface water | place: USA:Blue River Watershed | collected 2017-08-15
CAGCCCGCTCGAGCGCACAAAGTCCAGCAGGCTCTCGCGGCGGCCGTCGCTTTCGGCCAGGATCAGCAGGCGGTGCGGGCTGCTGCGCAGGTGGGCCTGCAGGCGGGCCAGCGGGTCGTCGGCGCCGCGCACCACCGTCAGCTCGGGCAGGGGCTGGGCCAGGGTGTTGTCCTGCAGGCCCTCCACCCCAGGGCGCAATGCGAGCTGGGCATGCGCCTGGGCCTGTTTGTAGAACTGCTCGGCACTCAAAAACAGGGCGTCGGGCGGCAGCACGGGACGCTCCGGGTCGCCTTGCACCAGACGGTAGCGGTCCCTCGTGTCTTGCCAGAAGCGCTGGAAGGCCGGTTCCAGATCGCCATGCAACACCACGGTGGCGGCATCGGCTTGGCCTGCGCCCAAGTAGTCGAACACCGTGGCCGTTTCGTCGAAAAAGAGCGGCAGGTAGTACTCGATGCCCGAGGTGGCCACGCCGTTGCCCATGTCCTTGTAGATGCGGCTCTTGGTCGGGTCGCCTTCGAGCAGTTCGCGCCAGCGGCTGCGAAAACGCGCACGCGCCGCCTCGTCCATCGGGAACTCGCGTCCCGGCAGCAGCCGCACCTCCGGCACGGGGTACAGGCTGCGCTGGCTGTCGGGATCGAAAGTGCGGATGGAGTCGATCTCGTCGTCGAACAGGTCCACCCGGTAGGGCACGGGCGAGCCCATGGGAAACAGGACGATCAGGCCGCCCCGGACCGCGTATTCGCCGGGGCTGACCACCTGGCTCACATGGTTGTAGCCGGCCAGGGTGAGCTGCGCCTTGAGCTGGGATTCGTCGAGCTTCTGCTTGGTCTTGAATTCGAAGGTGTAGCCGGCCAGGAAGGAGGGCGGTGCGAGGCGGTACAGTGCCGTGGTGGCCGGGATCAGCACCACATCGGCGGCTTCCGGGTGTTGCCGCTGGCGGATGCGCCAGAGCGTGGCCAGACGTTCGCTGATCAGGTCCTGGTGGGGCGAGAAGGTGTCGTAGGGCAGGGTTTCCCAGTCCGGGAACATCACGCAGCGCAGCCCCGGCGCAAAAAACACCATTTCGTCCATCAGGCGTTGTGCATCGCTGGCGTCGGCGGTGACGATGGCGGTCAGCCCGGCCTTGGCCTTTTCGCGTTCGGCCAGCCGCGCCAGCAGCACGGCATCGGCCGAGCCGATCGGACGGGGGAGGGTGTAGCGTTGACCGGTGTGCAGGACAGGCAGATTCATGGGGGGGCAAAACAGAAATACCCCCCGCCAAAAATGGAGGGGGGTGAGGGCCCTGATTGTAGGAGCGGTCTCTGACCGCGACCAGGCCGTGGGGATCGCGGTCAGAGACCGCTCCTACAATGGGCGGCAATGAGTCTGTTCCACGCCCTGATCCCCTGTGCCGGTAGCGGCAGCCGTGCCGGCACGGCCCAGCCCAAGCAGTACCAGCCGGTGGCCGGTCAGCCCATGGTCATGCACACGCTGCAGGCTTTGGCTGCGGTGCCCGGCATCGCCAGTGGCTGGGTGATCCTGTCGCCTGCAGACGACTTTGTCTGGCCGCAGACCGGCTGGCCGGCCCATTTCCGCCGCCAGGCCTGCGGCGGCGCCAGCCGCGCCGAGAGCGTGTTCAAGGGTCTGCAGGCCATGCTGGGTGCCGGGCTCAGCGGGCAGGACTGGGTGCTGGTGCACGATGCGGCCCGCTGCCTGGTGACGCCCGCGGAGGTCCAGCGCCTGATCGACGCTTGCCGCGAGGACGCCGTGGGCGGGCTGCTGGCCTTGCCTTTGCCCGACACGCTCAAGACCGAAGCGGGCGGACGGGTGCAGCAGACGGTGGCGCGCGAGCACAAATGGCTGGCGCAGACGCCCCAGATGTTCCGACTGCAGGCCTTGCACGATGCCCTGGCGGCGGTGGCGGGCAGCGGCTTTGCAGGCATCACCGACGAGGCCAGCGCCGTGGAACGCCTGGGCCTGCAGCCGCGGCTGGTCGAGGGCTCGGCGCAGAATTTCAAGGTCACCTACCCCGCCGACTTCGCCTTGGCCGAAGCGGTATTGAGGAGCAGAGCATGAATCTGAGGATCGGTGAGGGCTGGGATGTGCACGCCCTGGTGCCCGGACGCAAGCTGATTCTGGGCGGTGTGCAGATCCCCCACACGGCGGGTTTGCTGGGCCATTCGGATGCGGATGTGCTGCTGCACGCGATCACCGATGCCGTGCTGGGCGCGGCGGCCCTCGGAGACATCGGGCGCCACTTCCCGGACACCGACGAGCGCTTCAAGGGGGCGGATTCCTCGGTGCTGCTGTCCGAGGCCATGCGCCGGGTGCGCGATCGCGGCTGGGAACTGGTCAACCTCGACAGCACCATCGTCGCCCAGTCGCCCAAGCTGGCGCCCCACATGGCCGCCATCCAGGCGTCGGTGGCGCAGGCCCTGGGCGTGGGCGCCGAGCAGGTCAATGTCAAAGCCAAGACGGCCGAAAAGCTGGGCCCGGTCGGACAAGGGCAAAGCATCGAGGCGCGGGCGGTGGCCTTGCTGCGCCAGGCCTGAGGCCACGCCCCCCGATCAGCGGCCTTTTTGCAGTTCCATCTCGGCCATCAGGCCCCCTTGCGGGTGGTTGATGAGCCGCAACTGGCCGCCCATGCGCGCGATCGCGCGCTCGACAATGGCCAGACCCAGGCCCGAGCCCATGGCCGCGGTGCGTGCCGCATCGCCCCGGTAAAAGGGCTGGGTGAGGTGCTGCAGCTGGTCTTCGGGCACGCCAGCGCCTTGGTCCCGGATGCACAGCCGTGCGGTGCTGCCCTCCAGCTGGGCCTCGATGCGGACATGGCTGATGCCGTCCTGCGCGCTGCGTCCGTAGCGGCGGGCGTTTTCCAGCAGGTTGGAGACCACCCGGCCCAAGGCCACCGCTTCGGCCATGACCCAGAGGTCTTCGGGCACATCGACCGCGATGTCCAGGTGCATGGCGCTGCGAAACGGTGTAATGCAGCGGCTGATGAGCGGCGCCAGCAACAAGGGCTCGAGCCGGCTGTGCTCGGGACGGGCATAGCCCAGGAACTGGTCGATGATCTCGTCGAGCTGGTCGATATCGGCGGCCATGGCCTGCCGGGCCTGCGCATCGCTCACGCTCAATTCGGTCTCCAGGCGCAGCCGCGCCAGGGGCGTACGCAGGTCGTGCGAGATGCCGGCCAGCATCAGCTGGCGTTCCTCCTCGACCTTGGCCAGCCGCTCGGCCATGCGGTTGAAGCCGGCGTTGACCTTGCGTATTTCGGGGGTGTTGACCCGTTCGTCGAGGGCGGTGTCGCGGTAGCGGCCTTCTCGCACGCGGCTGGCGGCCAAAGACAGTTGCTTGAGCGGCCGGTTGATCCGGGCCGTGATGGCGGCCGCGCCCAGCAGCGAGAGGCCGGCCGCCAGGGTCAGCCAGACCAGCCAGGCCGAATTGCTCAGGGGACGCAGCCGTTCGGCATCCATCTGCAGCCAGTAGCTGTCGCTTTCGATGCGAAAACCCACCCACAGCCCCGCTTCGCCATTGACACGGGAAGCCACCACGGTGCCTGCCCCGAGGCGCTCGATCAGGATGGCGGCGAGCCGGGCCTCGAGCGCGGATTCGCCGAAGGGCCGGTACCGGTCATCCGGTTCGCGGATCACCAGCCGGACGTCCTCTTCGTCGGCCAGCATCTTGAGCAGCGACAGACGCGCAATCGCATCGGTGTGGATCAGGGCGTTGCGGGTGAGGTTGACGACGGTGGCGATCTGGTGGGCGTTGCGCAGCACCCGGGGCTCGTACTCCTGGGTGCGAAACAGCAGCAGCCAGACCAGGGTGCTGCAGAGCATCAGCAGGCTGAGCAGCACGAAGGTGCGCCAGAAGAGGCTCAGGTGGTGCAGGGGCCGCCTGCGCAGGCGCGCCATCCAACGCATGCCCCCCGGACGCGCCGTCACCTCAGGCGGCTCCGTCGGGCACGAACACGTAGCCCACGCCCCAGATCGTCTGGATGATCTTCGGATGGGCCGGGTCGGCTTCGATCAGCTTGCGCAGGCGCGAGACCTGCACATCCAGGCTGCGGTCAAAGGGCTCGAACTCGCGCCCACGGGCCAGCTGGGCCAGCTTGTCGCGGCTCAGGGGCTGGCGCGGGTGGCGGGCGAGCACCTTGAGCATGGCGAATTCCCCGGTGGTCAGGGCAATGTCCTGGTCTGCTTTTTTGAGGGAACGGGCGCCGAGGTCGAACACGAAGTCGCCAAAGGCGATGACTTCCTGGTCATTGCCCGGCGCACCCGGCACCTCCTGCGCCGGCCGACGGCGCAACACCGCATGGATGCGGGCGAGCAGTTCGCGCGGGTTGAAGGGTTTGGTCAGGTAGTCGTCCGCACCGATGTCGAGGCCGGTGATGCGGTCCACATCCTCGCCCTTGGCCGTCAGCATGATGATGGGCACCTTCTGGCCCTCGGCCCGCAGGCGGCGGCAGATGCTCAGGCCGTCTTCGCCGGGTAGCATCAGATCGAGCACGAGCAGGTCCACGCTTTCGCGCTGCAGGATGCGCGCCAGTGCGCGCGCGTCTTCGGCCATGAGCACATCGAAACCCTCCTGCGACAGGAAGCGGCGCAAGAGGTCACGGATGCGGGCATCGTCATCGACGATGACGATCTTGTCCAGGCGTTGGGCAGGGGTCATGCGAAGGGGCAGGGCAGTCGAACACCAGGGAAGCGTGACACAAAGGCCACGCGCCCGCGTAAGCAAACGTTACTGCGCCGCCCAGCCGCCGTCCATGTTCCAGGCCACACCGCGCACATTGTTGGCGGCGGGGGAGCAGAAAAACACCGCCAGGGCCCCCAGCTCCTCGGGGGTGGTGAACTGCATGGAAGGCTCTTTTTCGCCCAGCAGCACCTTCTTGGCGTCCTCATTGGAGAGGCCCAGGCGGCGGCCTTGGCATCCACCTGTTTTTGCACCAGGGGCGTGAGCACCCAGCCCGGGCAGATGGCGTTGCAGGTGATCCCGCTGGTGGCGTTTTCGAGGGCGGTGACCTTGGTCAAGCCGACGATGCCGTGCTTGGCGGCCACATAAGCCGATTTTTCGGCCGAGGCGACCAGGCCATGCACCGAGGCCACATTGATGATGCGGCCCCAGTTGGCGGCCTTCATGGCGGGCAGGGCCAGGCGCGTGGCGTGGAAGGCGCTGCTCAGGTTGATGGCGAGGATGGCGTCCCAGCGTTCGACCGGGAAGTCTTCGATCCGGGCGATATGCTGGATGCCGGCGTTGTTGACCAGGATGTCGACGCGGCCGAAGGTGTCGGCGGCAAACTTCATCATGGCCTCGATGTCGCTGACTTGGCTCATGTCGGCGCCGTGGTAGGCCACTTTCACCCCCATCGCCGCGATCTCGGCCTGGGGGCCCTCGGCGTCGCCAAAACCGTTGAGCACGATGTTGGCGCCCTGGGCGGCCAGGGACTTGGCGATCCCCAGTCCGATGCCGCTGGTGGATCCTGTGACGAGGGCGGTCTTGCCTTTGAGCATGCTGTCTTCTCCGTATCCATTACGATGCTGAAAAAACCATTATGACCGCTCTGTCCGCGCCGCTGGCCGGGCTGTCGGCCGCCCCCCCAGACCTTGACCTGCGTCATGCCCCAGCCCCGACTTGAATCCGTCCTTTGCCCCCATCCCGAGGGCCAGCACCGCATGGCCTGGTGGTCCTGGGGCCAGCCGGATGCGGCCCATGTGGTGGTGTGTGTGCACGGCCTGACCCGCCAGGGCCGGGACTTTGACCGACTGGCGCAGGCATTGGTCGAGCGCTGCGGCGGCCAGATCCATGTGGTCTGCCCCGATGTCGCCGGTCGAGGCCAGAGCGACTGGCTGCCCCAGCCTGCGCTCTACCAGATCCCGCAATACGCCGCCGACATGCTGGCCCTGCTGGCGCAACTGCACAGCCGTTGCGCCATAGAGCGGCTGGACTGGGTCGGCACCAGCATGGGGGGGCTGATCGGCATGGCGCTGGCGGGCCAGCCTGGCTTGCCTTTGCCCACGCCCCTGCGGCGGCTGGTGCTCAACGATGTGGGGCCCAGCATCGCGTGGCCCTCGGTCCAGCGCATGCAGCAGTATGTGGGCCGCTACGGGCGCTTTGCCGACCTGAACGAGGCGGCCGCCGAACTGCGCCGCCTGTCGCTGGGTTTTGGCCCGGTCCCGCCAGAGCTGTGGCTGGAGATGAGTGCCCACATGGTGCGCCCCTGCCCGGGCGGTGAGCTGACCCTGCACTACGACCCGGCCATCGGTGAGCCGGTCCGCGCCCTGACGCCGCAGGCCGCCGAAGCGGCGGAGGCGGTGGTCTGGGGCCTGTACGACCAGATCCGAGCCCAGGTGCTGCTGATCCGTGGCCAGGACTCCGACCTGCTGACCGAAGCGACGGCCCAGGCCATGACCGCGCGCGGGCCGCAGGCGCAGCTGGTGCAATGGCCCGGTGTGGGGCATGCCCCCACGCTGACCGACCCGGCGCACACCGCGGTGGTGGCCGATTTTCTGCTGGGCGCTTGAGCATGGGGCAGGTCGGCGGTTTCTCCATGCACGCGCCTGCCGTCTTGCAGGCCACGGCCACGCCCGAACTGGCGCAGGGCACGCTCGAGCGGGCCCGTGGTTTTGCGCGGGCCCTGATCGAGAGCGAGCAGCTCGATACCGGCGAGAACGTCTGGGCGCACGCCGAGGCCGTGGCCGCGATCCTGGCCGAGATCGGCGGTTCGCAGGAGATGCAGGCGGCCGCTTACCTGGTCTACGCCTGCCCGCACCTGAACAAGCCCGAAGAGGTCATGGCCAAGGCCTTTGGCGAGAACCTGGCCCAGCTGGCGATCCAGACCAACCAGTTGCTGCACCTGCAACGCCTCTCGCGTGCAGCCGCCAGCACGGAGCAAGGGCCGGACGAGCCCCAGCTGCAGACCGAGAACGTGCGCAAGATGCTGCTGGCGTTCTCGCGCGATTTGCGCGTGGTCATGCTGCGGCTGGCTTCGCGGCTGCAGACCCTGCGCCATTACGCCGCCAGCAAATCGCCCGTGCCCCCGGCGCTGGCGCACGAGTCGCTGCAGGTCTTTGCGCCGCTGGCCAACCGGCTGGGCATCTGGCAGATCAAATGGGCGCTGGAGGACCTGTCGTTCCGTTTTCTGGAGCCCGACACCTACAAGCAGATCGCGGGTCTGCTCGATGAAAAGCGCACCGAGCGCGAGCACTACATGGTGGCCCTGTGCGAGCGGCTGTCGCAGGCCCTGGCCGCGCAGGGCATCGTGGCGCAGGTCAGTGGCCGGCCCAAGCACATCTACAGCATCGTCAAGAAAATGCGCGGCAAGTCGCTGCCCTTCGAGCGGGTGTTTGACATCCGCGCGCTGCGCATCGTGGTGCGCGAGGTGGCCGATTGCTACCAGGCCCTGAGCTGGGTGCACGAGCACTTCACGCCGATCCCCGAGGAATTCGACGACTACATCGCCCGCCCCAAGGCCAACGGCTACCAGTCGCTGCACACGGTGGTGCGCGACGCGGACGCCCGGCCGATCGAGGTCCAGATCCGCACCGAGGCCATGCACGACCATGCCGAGCACGGGGTGGCGGCGCACTGGGCTTACAAGGAGGCCGGCAGCAAAGGCTATGCGGGGGTGAGCGCCAGCAGCGCCTATGACGCCAAGATCGCGGTGCTGCGGCAACTGCTGGCCTGGGAGCGCGACCTGTCCGGCACGGTGGCCGACAAGGGGCTGTTCGATGACCGCATCTATGTGCTGACGCCCGATGCGGCCATCGTCGAGCTGCCGCAAGGCGCCACGCCCCTGGACTTTGCCTACACCATCCACACCAGCCTGGGGCACCGCTGCCGCGGTGCCAAGGTCGATGGCGCCATGGTGCCGCTCAACACCCCCTTGGCCAATGGCCAGACGGTGGAGATCACGGCCATCAAGGAGGGCGCGCCCTCGCGCGACTGGCTCAACCCCGAGCTGGGCTTTCTGGTCAGCCACCGGGCGCGCAACAAGGTGCGTTCGTGGTTCAACGCCCAGATCGCGGCCGAGCACATGGCGCGCGGCCGCGAAGCGGTGGAAAAGCTGCTGCAGCGCGAAGGCCGCACCGCCATCAAGCTCGAGGACCTGGCCACGCAGTTGGGCTTCAAATCGGCCGATGGCCTGTTCGAGGTGGTGGGCAAGGACGAGTATTCGCTGCGCAACATCGAGGTGCTGCTCAACCCGCCGGAGCCCGCACCGACGGCCGACGAAATGGTGCTGCGCCGCTCGACCCGCGGCAGCCGCCACAAGGCGGCGGCGGGGGTGCTGGTGGTGGGCGTGGACTCGCTGCTCACGCAGCTCTCGCGCTGCTGCAAGCCGGCGCCGCCCGATGCCATTGCCGGCTTTGTGACCCGGGGCAAGGGGGTGAGCATCCACCGCCAGGACTGCAGCAATCTGCGCGAACTGCGCACCCGCACGCCCGAGCGCGTCATCGAGGTGCGCTGGGGCGAGCGCAAGAGCGGGGCCGATGCGGCAGTCTATCCGGTCGATGTGGCGGTGCAAGCGCTGGACCGGCAAGGCCTGCTGCGCGACATTTCCGAGGTGTTTTCCAAGGAAAAAATCAATGTGATTGGCGTGCAGACCCAGTCGATCAAGGGCATGGCCTTCATGACCTTCACGGTCGAGACGCCCGACGCGGCCCTGGTTTCCCGCGTGCTGACCGCCCTCCAGCATGTCAAAGGGGTGCGCAACGCCAGAAGGCGCTGAAATCCTGCTACAATGCCAAGCTTGCAGGCGCGTAGCTCAGCTGGTTAGAGCACCACCTTGACATGGTGGGGGTCGTTGGTTCGAGTCCAATCGCGCCTACCAAATTCAAAACCCGACACAGAGTGTTCTGTGTCGGGTTTTTTGTTGCCGCTTCAGGGCTGGGCCTTGAGGCTTTTCTCGATCGCCGCCGTCAGCTTGCGGTCTTCCGGGCCGGTCATGCTGCCGTAGCTCTCGATCAGCTTGCCATCGCGACCGATCAGGTATTTGTAGAAGTTCCAGCGCGGTGGGGTGGCCCCCTGCGCGATCAGCTGCCTGAAGAAGGGGTTGGCCTTGTCACCGCGCACGCTGGAGGCGGTGAACATCGGGAACTTCACGCCAAAGGTGTTTTCGCAGAATTCGGCGATTTCCTTGTTGCTGCCTTTTTCCTGCGCAAAGTCATTCGACGGAAAGCCCAGCACCACCAGGCCGGCGTCCTTGTAGCGCGCGTGCAGGGCTTCCAGGCCCTTGTACTGGCCGGTGAAGCCGCAATAGCTGGCGGTGTTGACCGCCAGCACCACCTTGCCCTGGTATTGGCACAGCGACTGCGGTTTTTCATCTTGCAGCCGGGGCAGGGTGTGGTTGAGTATGGTCGGGCAGGTGCTCGCGGCCGCAGGGGCGAGCCCGCCGCAGAGCAGGGCGGCGCAGCATGTCAGCAGCAGACGGTGGTTCATGGGGCGGTCCTCCAGGGGCGAAATGCCCCACTGTACCCAGCCGGCCAGAACTTTGCCGGGGCTCAGGCCATGCCCTGGTGGCGCAGCAGGGCGTCCAGGCTGGGCTCGCGCCCGCGGAAGGCCTTGAAGGATTCCAGCGCCGGGCGGCTGCCGCCGGCTTCCAGGATCGCCTGGCGGTAGCGCCGGCCCGTCTCCACGCTGGGGCTGCCGTCTTCTGCCGCGGTTTCCTCAAAGGCGGCGTAGGCGTCGGCGCTCAGCACCTCGGCCCATTTGTAGCTGTAGTAGCCCGCCGCATAGCCGCCCGAGAAGATGTGTCCGAAGGTGTGCGCCATGCGGTTGAAGCTGGGCGGCTGCAGCACGGCGACTTCGGCGCGCACCTCGTGCAGCAGCGGCATGAAGTCGAGCATTGGGTCGTGTTCGGCGTGCAGGCGCATGTCGAACAGGGCGAACTCGATCTGGCGCAGCGTCTGCAAGCCGCTCTGGAAGTTCTTGGCGGCCAGCATCTTGTCGAACAGGGCGCGCGGCAAGGGCGCGCCGGTGTCGACGTGGGCGGTCATGTGCCGCAGCACCGACCATTCCCAGCAGAAGTTCTCCATGAACTGGCTGGGCAGTTCCACCGCATCCCATTCCACGCCGCTGATGCCCGAGACGTCCCGCTCGTTGACCTGGGTGAGCATGTGGTGCAGACCATGGCCGAATTCGTGGAACAGGGTGATGACGTCGTCGTGGGTGAGCAGCGGGGGCTTGCCGTTGACGCCCTCGGCGAAATTGCAGACCAGGTGCGCCACTGGGGTTTGCAGGCTGCCGGTGTCGGGGCGCAGCCAGCGGCCCACCACATCGTCCATCCATGCGCCCCCGCGCTTGCCCGCACGGGCCGGCGGATCGAGGTAGAACTGGCCCACCAGCTGCCCCTCCCGTTCGATGCGGTAGAAGGCCACCGCCGGGTGCCACACGGGCGCCTGGTCCGGGCGGATGCTCACTTCAAACAGGGTTTCGATGATCTTGAACAGACCGGCAAGCACCTTGGGCGCGGTGAAATACGCTTTGACTTCCTGCTCGCTGAAGCTGTAGCGCGCTTCCTTGAGCTTTTCGCTCAGGTAGGGGATGTCCCAGGCATGGAGTTCGCCCGCCAGGCCCAGTTCCTGTTGGGCAAATGCACGCAGGTCGGCCAGGTCTTTTTCGGCAAAGGGGCGGGCCTTGGCGGCCAGGTCGCGCAGGAAGCCGATGACCTTCTCGGGCGACTCGGCCATCTTGGGCACGACCGAGACCTGGGCAAAGTTGTCGTAGCCCAATAGCCGGGCTTCTTCCTGGCGCAGGGCCAGGATCTCTTGCATCAGGGCGGTGTTGTCGTACTTTTTGGCCTCGCCCTCGGCCTGGTCGGAGGCGCGGGTGGTGTAGGCCCGGTAGAGCCGCTCGCGCAGGGCGCTGCTGTGGGCGAACTGCATCACCGGCAGGTAGCAGGGCATCTTGAGGGTCAGCCGGGCCTGGCCGCTCTGGCCGTTCTTCTCGGCCAGGGCGCAGGCTGTGTCGATCACGTCTTGCGGCACACCGGCCAGTTCGGCCGGGTCGACGTCCAGCGTCCAGCTGTCGGTGGCATCCAGGGTGTTTTCGCTGAATTTCTGCGAGACCTCGGCCTGCCGCTCCTGGATGGCGGCGTAGCGCGCCTTGGCCTCACCCTGGAGTTCGGCGCCGCCGAGCACAAAGCCGCGCAGGGCATTGCTGCGGGCCTGGCGCTGTTCGTCGTTCAGGGTGGCCGGATCGATGGCCTTGTATTTGGCGTAGAGCCGCTCGTTGCTGCCCAGGCGGGTCCAGAATTCGGTCACGCGGGGCAGGGCGGCGTTGTAGGCGGCGCGCAGCTCGGGGGTGTCGGCCACGCTGTTGAGGTGGCTGACCGCGCCCCAGGACCGCCCCAGGCGTTCGGTGGCCACATCGAGGACTTGGGCGATGTCGCTCCAGCGGGCCGGAAAATCGTCGGCCGTGACGCGGGCCAGGGCCGCGTCGGCCTCGGCCAGCAGCGTGTCCATGGCGGGCGCCACGTGTTCGGGCGCAATGCGGTCAAAAAGGGGCAGTCCAGCGGTCTCGAGCAAGGGGTTCATGGCGGGTCTTTCGCAATCCGTTCGTTCCGGGCCTGGCGCGGACCGAACGGCAATGGGGAGGCTTCAGCAGATGGCGACGCGTTCGGCGGCTTCAAGGGTGTTGACCAGCAGCATGGTGATGGTCATGGGGCCCACGCCTCCGGGCACGGGGGTGATCCAGCTCGCCACCGCCTTGACGCCGTCAAAGTCCACGTCGCCGCAGAGTTTGCCTTCGTCGTTGCGGTTCATGCCCACGTCCAGCACCACCGCACCGGGCTTGACCATGTCGGCGGTCAGCATGTTGCGCCGGCCCACGGCGGCCACGATCACATCGGCCTGCAGGGTCTGGGCCTTGAGGTCGCGGGTGCGCGAGTGGCAAATCGTGACGGTGGCGTCTTTTTGCAGCAGCATCAGCGCCATGGGCTTGCCCACGATGTTGCTGCGGCCGATCACCACCGCATGCTTGCCGCGCAGGTCGTAGCCGATGCTCTCGAGCATTTTCATGCAGCCGTAGGGGGTGCAGGGCCAAAATCCGGGCATGCCGGTCATCAGTGCCCCCGCGCTGGCGATGTGGAAGCCGTCCACGTCCTTGGCGGGGCTGATGGCTTCGATGACTTTTTGCGCGTCGATGTGCCCGGGCAGGGGCAACTGCACCAGGATGCCGTGGATGCTCGGGTCCTGGTTGAGGGCCTCGACGCGGGCCAGCAGGGCGGCCTCGCTCATGTCGGCGTCGTACTTTTCAAGCACCGAATGCAGGCCGCTGTCTTCGCAGGCCTTGACCTTGTTGCGCACATAAACCTGGCTCGCCGGGTTGTCGCCCACCAGCACCACGGCCAGCCCCGGCGTGATGCCTCTGGCCCGCAATGCTTGGGCGCGTGTGGCCACTTCGGTGCGCAGTTGCTTGGACAGGGCGTTGCCGTCGATCAGTTGGGCGGTCATGTTCGGTTCTCGAAAAGGGCGGTTAAAAATGCAAAACGCCCGGCGGGTGCGGGCGTTCGGCTGAGGTCGTTCAGGGTCAGGCTTTGGCCGCGTCCTTGCCCAGGGCGATCTTGAGCAGATCGGCCACGGTGTTGGCATTGAGCTTTTCCATGATGTTGGCGCGGTGCGCTTCCACCGTCTTGATGCTGATGCCCAGATCGTCGGCGATCTGCTTGTTAAGGCGGCCGGCGACGATGCGCTCGAGCACCTGCGATTCGCGCCCGGTCAGCTTGGAGAGCAGGGCGTCGCGGCTGGCGGCCTGCTGGTATTCGGCGAACGCGTCGCGTGCCTGGTCGAGCATGCGTTCGACCAGACCCAGCAATTCATCTTCTTTGAAAGGCTTCTGGATGAAGTCCATCGCGCCTTTTTTCATGGTGTTCACCGCCATGGGCACGTCGCCGTGGCCGGTGATGAAGACGATGGGCAGGGGCGATTTGCGCTCGAGCAGGCGGTCCTGCAATTCCAGGCCGGTCATGCCGCCCATGCGCACATCGACGATCAGGCAAGCGACTTCGCGCGGGTCGAAGCGGGCCAGGAAGGCCTCGGCGGATTCAAAGCAGCGGACCCGGTAGTCCTTGCCTTCGAGCAGCCATTGCAAGGAGTCGCGCACGGCCTCGTCGTCATCAACAACGTAGACGCTGCCTTTTTTGGGAATCAAGCTCATGGACTGGTCTCTGAGGGTTTTTCAGGAAGGGCAACGGCGTGGACGGGAATCCAGAACGAGAACCGGCAACCCACAATTTCATCGGCATTGTAGAGGTTCTGCGCCTCGATCCGGCCGGCGTGGGACTCGACGATGCTGCGGCACAGATTCAGGCCAATGCCCATGCCTTCGGCCTTGGTGGAGAAGAAGGCTTCATACAGGCGGTTGAGGGTTTCCGGGGGCAGTCCCTTGCCCGAATCGGTCACCGAAAACTCGACCACATCGACCCCTTCGTGGCGCCGGGGCACCACCCGCAGCTCCACATGGCGGCGGTCGGGGCTGCGGTCGGCGTTGTCGATCGATTCGGCCGCGTTCTTCATCAGGTTGATCAGCACCTGTTCGATCAGGATGGGGTCCACCATCAGGCGCGGCAGCCGGGCGGCCACGTAATGCGACAGGCGCACATGGCGCCGGCGCAGCTCGATTTCGGCCAGTTCGACCGCCTCGGACACGATGGACATCACCTCCGAGGGGGTCCGGTTGGGCTCGCTGCGTTTGACGAAGCTGCGGATGCGCTGAATGATCTGCCCGGCGCGCTGGGCCTGATGCGCGGTTTTGTCCAGTGCCCACAGCAGATCGGTTTCCTTGATCTGCTGGTTGCGGATGCGCGAGATCATGCCGGTGCAGTAATTGCTGATGGCCGTCAGGGGCTGGTTGAGTTCGTGGGCCACGCTCGAGGCCATCTCGCCCATGGTGATCAGGCGGCTGGCCGTCTGGGCCCGCTCGGCCTGCTGGGCGGCCAGCTCTTCGGCCTTGCGGCGTGGCGTGATGTCGGTGGCGATCACCATCTGGGCCAGTCGCCCGTCGGCCCAGTTGAGGTAGCGAGAACGCACCTCCAGCCACTTGTCCAGGGCCGGCACGAACACCTCGGCGTTCTCGGCCAGGGCCGCCGTCAGGGGCTCGGTGGGCAGGCCCGCCAAGCCATCGACGTCTTCGGCGCTTTCGGTGGCGGTGTAGGCGCCCGCCTGCTCCACCAGTTGCAGATGCCCCTCGGTGTCTTGGCCAAACCATTGCCGGTAAAGCTTGTTGGCAAACAGCAGTTCCTTGCTGCCCAGGGGGGCCACCGACACCGAAGCATCCAGGGACTCGAGCACGATGGTGAAGCGTTCATGCGAGCTGGCCAGCTGTTCGCGGATGCGGTTGGGCTCGGTGATGTCGGTCATCGAGGTCATCCAGCCCGTCTGCTTGCCGGTGGCGTCCACCAGCGGAGAAACGTACATCCGGGCATCGAAGAGGTGGCCGTTCCTGCGCTTGACCCTGACCTGAAACCCACCGGGGCTTTGCAGGCCCTTGAGCTCGTCTTCCAGGCGCTTCATCAGCTGTTCGTGGTCCTGCTCGGGCCAGTAGGGGAAGGGGGCGGTGGCGCCCACCAGCTCCGCTTCGCTCCAGCCGGTCATTTCGCAGAAGGCCGCGTTCACGTAGGTGATGCGGCCCTGCATGTCCAGCGCCCGCATGCCGGTGAGCATGGAGTTTTCCATCGCCCGGCGGAAGTTGGTCTCGGCGATCAGGGCCTTCTGGGCCTGCAGCCTGCGGCGGCTGTGGCGCCAGTTGGCGATCAGCATCCAGGCGGTCATCAGGCTGAGCGCCGCCACCATCCAGAACTGGGCATTGCCCACCACCCCGGTCGAGGTGCGCCAGGTCTGGGCGCGCAGCAGCAAGCCGTTTCCCACGGGCGAGACCGGCACGCGGTATTCGTTGGCCTGCGCCACCGTCCAGGGCCATTCACCCAGGGGATGGCTGCGCTCGGGGATGGTCTGGCCGGCCAGGATCTGGCCTTCCGGATTGACCAGGGAGACGGCGTACTTGGCCAGGATTTCGGTGGGGATGCCGTAGCGCAGCAGGCCCTCGAGCGTGTACTCGGCCATCAGCACCCCGCTGAACTGGCCCTTGTCGTTGGTCAGCGGCGTGTGCATCTGCAGCATGGGCAGCACGCTTTCGCGCTGGGTTTCGGGTTCGATCACGCCGTAGATGGGCTGCATCAGGTCGCGTGCGAGGCTGTAGTGCGTTTCGGTGTCGCCCAGGGGCAGGGCATCGCCTGCGCGCAGCGCCTGGTGGTGCAAGAGGCTGGAGGCGTTGTGTGTGGACAGGATCTGGCGGCGTTCGTCGACCCACGACAAGGCTTGGTATTCGGGGTACTGTTGCACCAGGGCATCGGCCCGCACGGCAAACTGGTCCTTGCGCATTTCCCGGTTGGAAATGTCGCGGGCCATGCGCATGATCTGTTCCTGGCGTTCCAGCAGGCGCAGCCTCAGGCGCTGCTGGGCGTACTCGACGTCGCGACGGACGGCCTCCTGCTCACGCTCGAGTTCTTCGCCGCGCAGGTACCAAAAGGCGCTGGCGATCGCCGCCATGAACAGCACCACGGCCGCCACCGGCGCCAGGTTCGCAAAACGGTCCTGCCGCACCGGCGTCTGCTTTTGCCACCACTGCCGCCAGCGCTGGACCGGGTTGGTGACGGGGAGGGGGGTGTTTCCACGGCTGGGGTTCATGACCGGGCAAGTTTAGGGGAGTTCAGACCCCGCTACAGCCCTTAAATATCATTATGTGAAAACATAAAGCACTATTTGAAAAAATCAAAAATGTGTGCGACACTGCCGCCCCATGTCCATTCAATAACACTGCAGGAGACCGTGCATGAGCGCTGCCAATCCCAACCAGCCCGTCCAGGATGTGGACACCCAGGAAACCCGCGAATGGATGGAAGCCCTGTCCGCGGTGATTGAAAAGGAAGGCGGTGAACGTGCCCACTTCTTGCTGGAACAGCTGCTGGAGCATGCCCGCGAGAACAGCATCGACATGCCGTTTTCGGCCACCACCGGCTATGTGAACACCATCGAGCCCAGCCAGGAAGCGAGCTGCCCGGGCAACATCGAGATCGAAGAGCGGCTGCGTGCCTACATGCGCTGGAACGCCATGGCCATGGTGGTCAAGGCCAACCGCCACAACCCCGAGGACGGCGGTGACCTGGGCGGTCATATCGGTTCGTTTGCCTCGCTGGCCCACATGTTCGGTGCCGGCTTCAACCATTTCTGGCACGCCGAGAGCGAGAACCACGGCGGCGACTGCCTCTACATCCAGGGCCATGTGTCTCCTGGCGTGTATGCCCGCGCCTACCTCGAAGGCCGCCTGAGCGAAGAGCAGCTGCTGCACTTCCGCCAGGAAGTCGACGGCAAGGGCCTCTCGAGCTACCCCCACCCCAAGCTCATGCCCGAGTTCTGGCAGTTCCCCACGGTCTCGATGGGCCTGGGCCCCCTGATGGCGATTTACCAGGCGCGCTTTCTGAAGTACCTGCACGCGCGCGGCATCGCCAACACCGAAAACCGCAAGGTCTGGGTGTTCTGCGGTGACGGCGAGATGGACGAGGTCGAAAGCCTGGGCGCGATCGGCCTGGCCGCCCGCGAGGGCCTGGACAACCTGATCTTCGTCATCAACTGCAATCTGCAGCGCCTGGACGGTCCGGTGCGCGGCAATGGCAAGATCATTCAGGAACTCGAAGGCGAGTTCCGCGGCGCCGGCTGGAACGTCATCAAGTGCCTGTGGGGCTCCAACTGGGATCCGCTGCTGGCCCGCGACAAGACGGGCGCCCTGCGCAAGATCATGATGGAGACGCTGGACGGCGATTTCCAGGCCTTCAAGGCCAACGACGGCGCCTATGTGCGCAAGCATTTCTTCGGCCGCGACCCCAAGGCCCTCGAGCTGGTCTCGCACCTGTCGGACGAGGACATCTGGAACCTGCGCCGCGGTGGCCACGACCCGCAAAAGGTCTACGCCGCCTACCACGCCGCCGTCAACCACAAGGGCCAGCCCACCGTGCTGCTGATGAAGACCGTCAAGGGTTTCGGCATGGGCAAGGCCGGCGAGGGCAAGAACACGGTGCACCAGACCAAGAAGCTCACGGACGACGACATCCGCTACATGCGTGACCGCTTCAACATCCCGATCCCGGACAGCGAGCTGCCCAAGATCCCCTTCTACAAGCCCGCCGACGACACGCCCGAGATGCAGTACCTGCACGAGCGCCGCAAGGCGCTGGGCGGCTACCTGCCCAAGCGCCGCGTCAAGTCCGACGAGAGCTTAACGGTGCCGGCCCTCGTGACCTTCAAGTCGGTGCTCGAGCCC
>JACCDH010761128.1_pt1 | contig 17286 bp, 15 predicted proteins | sample 7442481 | NCBI WGS metagenome assembly JACCDH01 (sample SAMN15323433, study PRJNA562643) | freshwater metagenome | isolation source: river surface water | place: USA:Blue River Watershed | collected 2017-08-15
ACAGCGATGCCGGCGCCGACGAGATCACCTTCCTCGACATCACGGCCAGCCATGAAGGCCGCGAGACCACGGTGCAGACGGTGGAGCTCATCGCCGGACAGGTATTCATCCCGCTGACGGTGGGCGGTGGCATCCGCACGCTCGAGGACATCCGCACCATGCTCAATGCGGGCGCCGACAAGGTGTCCATCAACACCGCCGCCGTGTTCAATCCGGATTTCGTGCGCGAGGCAGCGGAGCGTTTCGGTTCGCAGTGCATCGTGGTGGCCATGGATGCCAAGAAGGTGAGTCAGCCCGGCGAGACCGAGCGCTGGGAGATCTTCACGCATGGCGGGCGCAAGGCTACCGGCATCGACGCAGTGGAATGGGCGCGTCGCATGGTGAGTTACGGCGCCGGTGAGATCCTGTTGACCAGCATGGATCGTGACGGCACCAAGAGCGGCTTCGATCTGGGGCTCAACCGAGCGGTGAGCGATGCCGTGTCGGTGCCCATCATCGCTTCGGGCGGCGTGGGCACGCTGCAGGATCTGGTGGACGGCGTGCAGATCGGTCATGCCGATGCCGTGCTCGCCGCCAGCATCTTCCACTTCGGGGAGTTCACCATTCCCCAGGCCAAGCGTTACATGGCCGACAAGGGCATCACCATGCGCCTGTAGCCTGCTGCTGCAGCGCGATCATCTGCGACACCGGAATCAGCTCGATGTTCAGGGCGGCCAGCGTGGGCAGAGCCTTCTCCAGATAATCCAGGGTGGCGGCATGGGGATGTCCTATGCCGGTGGCAAAGCCTTTCTCCCGTGCCAGCGTCAGCAGGCGCTGGAACTCTCTGTCGATGTCTTCGGCCGTCTGCACATTGTCCAGAAACACATTGCGCGTGAGCGTCGGGATGTTCTGCTCCCGGGCGATTCGTCCGGCCACGCTGCTGGCCGTGGTGTAGCTGTCCACGAAGTAGAGATTGCGGCCCTGCAGCGTCTCCATCACCCAGCGCATGGGCCCTTCCTGCGCCGTCAGTTCACTGCCCATGTGATTGTTGAGGCCCTGCAGATGGGGCACGGCGTCGAGGGCGGCGGTGAGCGTCTGCACGAACTCCTCCCGCGTGAGCTGCGGGGTCAGGCCACCCGGGCCGAGCGGCATCGCGGCCAGATTGCTCATCGGCGCGTGCAGCATCACTTCCTTGCCGTTGGCGTGGGCCGCCTGCGCCAGCGTCACGCCATACGGCGTGTGGGGCAGCACGGCGAAAGTCACATCGTCGGGCAGGGCGACGGCGCGGGCACCGAGATCGTCGACATAGCCGATGTCGTCGATGATCAGCGCGATGTAATGGGTGTCGGGCGCAGGCACGAAAAGCTGCGCGGGGGAGGGCGCCGGGTTCGCGGAGGTGGGCGCCGGGTCGGCGGAGGCAGGGGTGTCGACGCTCAGCGTATCGGCCGGGCTCTGCTCGGGCAGCGCCAGCGCGATGTCTTGCGTGGCAGCGGCAACGGCCGCGACAGGGGTGCCGGTCGGGGTCGGGGTTGGGGTCGGGGTCGCGGTGGGCGTGGCGCTTGCGCTGATCACTGCCGGCGTGTCGACGCGCGCGGGCGCGCGTTCCGGCGTGAACAGCCACAGAGTGAGCGGCATGCCCACCAGCCCGACCACCGTCATGATCAGCGGAGCGGGGTAGCGGGCAATGGCCTCGAGCAGAGGGTCGCGCTGACTCAAGGTTGCGTGGTTCCCGCAGGCGGGGCCTGCGTGACGGGCGTGCCGCGGCCACGGGCGCCTTCCAGGATGCTCAGTCCGCGCAGCAGGGTCAGGGCTTCCTGCAGCTGGTAGTCCGTGGACACCACCTGTTCGGCCGAGACTTCGGCCTGGCGCTCTTCGCCGTCGATGTCGTCCAGGTCATTGCCGTTGCGCAGATGGCCGGCCAGATCGGCTTCGGTATACCCGGTGCGGCCCGTGGTGCGGGTGACCAGGCCTTCCTCGATCAGGATGTCCGGCTGGATGCCCTGGGCCTGGATCGAGCGCCCCTCGGGGGTGAAGTACAGCGACGTGGTGAGCTTGATGGCGCGGTTCTCGGCCAGTTGCATCACGCTCTGCACCGAGCCCTTGCCGAAGCTGCGGGTGCCCATGATCACGCCACGGCCGTGGTCCTGTAGCGCGCCCGCGACGATCTCGGCGGCGGAGGCGGAACCGGAGTTGATGAGCACCACGAGGGGCACGCCCAGGCTCGGGTCTTCCGGCGTGGCGAAGAATTCCATCTCGATCTCGCCCTCGCGGCCCTGGGTGTAGACGATGCGGCCTTCGCGCACGAAGGCATCCACCACTTCCACCGAGGCCTGCAGGATGCCGCCAGGGTTGTTGCGCAGATCCAGCACGAGCCCCTTGAGCTCGGGTTGCGCGGCCTTGATCTCTTCCAGGGCCTCCAGCACTTCCTCGCCGGTGTTCACCTTGAACTGGGAGATGCGCAGATACGCGAAGCCCGGCTCCAGCTCACGGTGACGCACGCTGGCCACTTCGATGATGTCCCGCACCAGGGTGATTTCCAGCGGCTCGGGTTCGCCCTCGCGCATGATGCCCAGCACGATGGGGGTGCCGACTTCGCCGCGCATCAGCTCCACGGCATCGTCGATCTGCATCTCCACCAGGGGTCGCCCGTCGATCTCGACGATCAGGTCGCCCGGCAGGATGCCGGCGCGCTGGGCGGGCGAATCGTCGATGGGGGTGATCACCTTGATGAAGCCGTTCTCCTCACCCACCTCGATGCCCAGGCCGCCGAACTCGCCGGTGGTGGTCTCCTGCAGGGAGTCGAACTCTTCGTAGGCCAGATAGGCCGAATGCGGGTCGAGGCCGGACAGCATGCCCTTGATGGCGTATTCCAGCAGGGTCTTGTCATCGATCGGCTCGACATAGGTGTTGCGGATGGCGTCCAGCGCCTCGACGAAGAGGCGGACCTCTTCCAGCGGCAGAGGCAGGGGCTGCTGCGCGGGCTCGGCCTCCTGCGCAAACACCGGGGCGCCGAAGGCCGTGCACAGCGCCAGGGCCAGGGCGCCAGGCAGCAGGCGGCGCGGGACGATGGCAGCGGGGGTGTGGCGTCGTGTCTTCATGGGCTCTCCGAATGCGTGTCACGGGCAGCGCAGATGATGAGTGGTTCTCGTGTGGCGCCGAGCATAGCACGGCACTCTCGCGGCTCTACAGGGGACGCGCGAATTTCAGGGCTGCCACCACTGGGCCGGGTCCTGCGCCTGACCGTCATGGCGGATCTCGAAATACAGGCCGGGCTGACCCGAGCCGCCATCCCTGCCGGCGGTCGCCAGGGGTTCGCCGCGATTGACCCAGTCCCCGTTGCGCTTGATCAGACTGCCGGTGTTGGCATACAGGCTCATGTAGCCAGCGCCGTGATCCACCACCACCAGCAGGCCGGAGCCCCGCAGCCAGTCGGCGAACACCACCCGGCCCGGATGCACGGCACGCACGGGCGTACCTTCCGTGGCGCCCAGCACGATGCCCTGGCGGTGCAGATTGCCGTCGCTGTAGCTCTCGCCGAAACGGTTCAGGGCGTCGCCGTCCACGGGGCGGGGCAGGCGGCCGCGGGCCTCGGCGAAGGGCGCCAGATCCTCCGGCGCGGGGATGTTGATGACGACATCGCGGATCTGCTGCACCAGGCTTTCCAGGCGTTGCTGGTCTTCCCGCAGTTGGTCCAGTTCGGTACTGCGTGCCGCCATTTCTTTGGCCAGCTCGGCCAGCAGTCCCTCCCGGCGCGCCGTCTCGCTCGCCAGCGCGGCTTGCGCGTCCTCCAGCGTCTGGCGTGAACGTTCCAGAGTCTGTTCGGTGTCGAGAAGGCGCGTGGCGGTGGTGTCGAGGGATTGCAGCGTGGTGCGGTAGGCCGTGATGCCGTCGAGGCGGGCGCGGTTGAAATCGCTGAAGTAGCGCAGCATGCGCGCACTGCGGGAAGGGTCGTCCTGGGTCAGCAGCAGCTGGAGATAACTGTCCCGACCGCTGCTGTAGGACGCGCGCAGTGCCTGGCGCACCAGGGCTTCCTGACTGGCCAGGGCCTGTTCCAGTTCGCTCTGCTGGTGTTCAAGCTGCTGGAGCTCCTCGCGCAGCGCCAGGATCTGCGCCTCGGTGTCGAGAATGGCCGTGCGGTTGGCGGCGATGGCGGTGCTGCTGTCGCGCAGCGCCTGCTCCAGGGCCGTGCGATCGCTGGCGGCCGTGCGCAGCCAGTCCTCGATCTGCGCGATGGCGGCGCCCACCTGCTCCAGCTGTTCCTCCGGCAGCGGCTCCTCGGCCGCCATGCCCGCCGGGCTGCCGAGCAGCGCGACGCTCAGCAGCAGCGCGGCGGCGTGCCGACAGGGGCTCAGGCGTTCTTGTGCACGAGGCATTGGCCGGTCATTTCTGCCGGGACGGGCAGCTCCATCAGGGCAAGCATGGTGGGCGCGATGTCGCACAGGCTGCCGGGGCTGCGGAAAGTCCAGCCGCGCTTGCCGACATAGACCAGAGGCACGGGGCCGCTGGTGTGGGAGGTCATGGGCTGACCGGATTCCGTGTCCACCATCTGCTCCACGTTGCCGTGGTCGGCGGTGATCAGGCACTGGGCATCGTGGGCCTCGATGGCCTCCACGAGGCGGCCGAGACAGACATCCAGGGCTTCAACAGCCTTGACGGCGGCGTCGAAGCTGCCGGTGTGCCCGACCATGTCGCCGTTGGCGTAATTGCAGATGATGGCGTCATAGGTGCCGGCCGCGATGGCCTCCACCAGCTTGTCGGTGACTTCGAAGGCGCTCATCTCCGGCTTCAGGTCGTAGGTGGCCACTTGCGGGGAGGGCACCAGGATGCGAGTCTCGCCCGCATAGGGTTCCTCGCGTCCGCCGCTGAAGAAGAAGGTCACGTGCGCGTATTTCTCGGTTTCGGCGATGCGCAGCTGGGTCTTGTCCAGCGCGCCGAGGTATTCGCCCAGCACATTGTCCATGGTCTGGGGCGGGTAGGCGCACAGCACGTCGATGTCGGCGGCATATTCGGTCAGCGTGACGAAATCCCCCAGTGCGGGCTGCACACGGCGCACGAAACCCTTGAAGGCCGGGTCGCAGAGGGCGCGGGTCAGCTGGCGCGCGCGGTCGGAACGGAAATTCATGTAGATCAGCGTGTCGCCGTCCTCGAAGTGCACGGGCGCTTCCCCGGGCCCGGCCACCACGGTGGCCTTGACGAATTCGTCGTCCTCGCCACGGGCATAGGCGGCATTCAGCGCGTCCTCGACGCTGGCACTGTGGAATTCGGCTCGAGCCTCGGTCAGCAACTCATAGGCGGCCTGCACGCGATCCCAGCGATTGTCGCGGTCCATGGCGTAATAGCGGCCGATGATGGACACGATGCGACCGCAGCCGGTCTCGCGCAGCCGCGCTTCGGCGCGTTGCAGCGAGGCGAGTGCGCTGCGCGGCGGGGTGTCACGGCCATCGAGGAAGGCGTGCAGGTAGATGCGCTCGGCGCCGCGCTGGCTGGCCAGGTCGATCATCGCCAGGATCTGGTCCTCATGGCTGTGGATGCCGCCTGGCGAGAGCAGACCCATGATGTGCACGGACTTCTCGTTGAGAATGGCCTTGTCCACGGCGTCGACCAGCGGCTCGTTGAGGAAGAAGGTGCCGTCCTCGATGGCCTTGTCGATGCGTGTCAGGTTCTGGTAGACGATGCGGCCGGCGCCCAGGTTCATGTGGCCCACTTCGGAGTTGCCCATCTGCCCCTTGGGCAGGCCGACAGCTTCGCCGGACGTGGTGATCAGAGTGTGGGCGCAGCGCTGCCACAGGGCATCCCAGACGGGGGTGCGGGCGGCGCTTATGGCATTGTGTTCAGTCTCTTCACGGTAACCCCAGCCATCGAGAATGAGCAGCAGGGTGGTGGAGCGACGGGGAGCAGTGTGTGAACTCATGGGAACAGGTCTTCCGGTAGGGGTGGACGCAAGTGCCGCGCATTATCCCGGAAAGCCACGGGCAAGGCGAGCCTGCGCGGGCGGCCCGAACTTTCTTATGCCCGGGAATGCTGTGTATACTGCCCACCTTTTTTGCGCGCCGGTGGCAGCTGCTGCGGCCTGGCGCGAAGCAGCCGCCGCTGCGGTGCGGGCGGCCGGATACACGGGGATATATGGCGCAGTTCATTGAATTTGTTGGTAATCACTGGATGCTGTCCAGTCTCTGGGTGGGTCTGGTCATTGCCCTGATCTTTCATCGCAACAAGACCTCCGGCGAAGCCGTCACGGCCCAGCAGGCCGTGATGCTCATCAACCGCTCCAATGCGGTGGTGGTCGATATTCGCGACAAGAAGGATTACGACAGCGGCCACATCGTCGACTCCTTCCACATTCCGCTGACCAAGCTGGGCACGCGTGTGGCCGAGCTCGACAAGTACAAGGGCGTCCCCGTCATCGTGGCCTGCCGACTCGGGCCGCAGTCCGTCGACGGCGTCAAGGTGCTGCGCAATGCAGGCTTCACCCGGGTGCTGCGTCTTGCCGGCGGCATGACCGAGTGGCGCACGCAGGGCCTGCCACTGGTGCAATGACAAGGAATTCCTCAAGGAACGCAAGGCAACCATTCTCAATCACTCACGAACGATGCAGGAATCGACATGGCAGAGAACACTAACGATCAGAACATCCCGACAGCGCCGGAAGCCGGTGCGGCCAATGGACAGCAGGCGGCCAACCCCGGTCCGGCCTTCGCCCTGCAGCGCATCTACCTCAAGGATGCCTCGTTCGAATCTCCCCGCAGCCCGGTGGTCTTCCAGAACCAGTGGACGCCGAAGGTGAGCTTCAATCTCGGCACCAAGAGTGCCCGGATTGCCGAGGGCGTCTTCGAGGTTGTGCTGACGGTGACGGTGGAAGCGAAGGTCGAAGACGCCGCTGCCTTCCTGGCGGAAGTGCATCAGGCAGGGGTGTTCTCCTGTGTCGGCCTGACCGATGCCGATCTGGAACACGTGCTGGCTTCCGTCTGCCCGAACATCCTGTTCCCCTATGCCCGCGAGGCGGTGGATTCCCTGATCATCAAGGGCAGCTTCCCCCCGATCAACCTGGCGCCGGTGAATTTCGACGCCCTGTACCTGCAGACCAAGCAGCGCCAGGCTGCCGAAGCGGCCGCCAAGGCCGGTCAGCCCGCTGCCAACTGAGTGTGAGTGCCGGGCTGCTGCCTGCGGCCCGGCAAGCGCTCATTCCCCGAACGCGAAGTCCTGCTGGCGCAGGGCTTCGTAGACCACCACGGCCACCGTATTGGACAGGTTCAGACTGCGGCTGCCCGCGCGCATGGGCACGCGCAGCAATTGATTCTGCGGCAGGCTGTCGCGAATCTCCTGGGGAAGTCCCCGCGACTCCGGTCCGAACAGCACCACATCCCCCTCCTCGAAGCTGACCTCGGCGTACGGCCGCTGCGCCTTCGTGCTCAAGGCAAACAGCCGCCCCGGCGGTCGCGCCTGCACAAATGCCTCCCAGGACTCGTGCACCTGCACGCAGGCCATCTCGTGGTAGTCCAGTCCGGCGCGGCGCACGTGCTTGTCGTCCAGCGCGAAGCCCAGCGGCTTGATCAGGTGCAGCTGGCAGCCCGTATTTGCGGCGAGGCGAATGATGTTTCCGGTATTTGGTGGAATTTCAGGCTGATAGAGCGCTATGTGCAGCACGGGCGGGCTCGTACAAGGTGATCAAAATGTCCCCAAATATACCCGTTGTTCATTTTTTTGCTATATATTCTCGACACTTAACTTGTATAATTAATGATCTAAATTGCCTTTATCGGCAGGCAGGTTGAGGTCTTTACGTGTTGCAGATTTTCAAGCGCAAGTCGCAGGCGGGCGGGTTGACCTCGGTGTCATTCGGCCAGCGCCATTTTGGCATTGCGAATGTCACGCGCGACCGCGACCTGCCCTTCCTGGCTCAGTGCACACGGCAGGAGTTCCGCAATCCCCAGCACCTGCGCGACGCTCTGGCGGAGCAGATCGAGACCCTCGGTCTGCAGGGAACGCCCTGCAACGCCGTCCTGGCGCCCAGGGATTACAGTCTCTACCTGGTGGAAGCCCCGGCCGTCGAGCCCGAGGAGATGCGCGCTGCCGTGCGCTGGAAGGTCAAGGACCTGCTGGACATGCCCCTGGAAGACGCCGCCATCGACGTCTTCCCGGTGCCTGAGGATGCCTTCAATGGCCGCAACCGCATGCTCTACGTGGTGGTTGCCGCCCGCTCCCGACTCAATGCCGTGATCGATCTGTGCAAGAGCGCACGCTTGGAGCTGGCGGCGATTGACATTCCTGAGATGGTCATGAAGAACATGCTGACGCAGTTTTCCGAGGAGCGGGGCAGTCAGGCCTTCATCGCCCTCAAGGCCAACGGCAGCATCATGAACATCAGTCGTGACGGCGATCTTTACCTGGCCCGCACCGTGAACACCCAGGTGCCTCCGGATGTCATGGGCATGAACGAGTGGCCGAGCCTGCGTGATCGCCTGGTGCTCGAGATCCAGCGCTCGCTGGACTATTACGAAAGCCAGATGGCGCAGCCGCCGGCGAAGGAGCTGTTGCTCGCGCCGCGTCCCGATGGGGAGATGCTCGCGGCCAGTCTGCAGGAAGTGCTGCCCTTGAAGGTCGGCATGCTCAGCTACGAGCAGCGTCTGGAAGGTGCGGCCCATATCACTGCCCAGGACAAGCATGACTGCCTGTTCGCCATCGGCGGCGCCTTGCGCCATGACCTGGGGGGCTGACGAGAACAGCATGAGCGATTTTCTGAACCAGAGCGTGAACCTGTACCTGCCGGAGCTGCGGCCGCGTGTCGACTGGCTGTCCTGGCAGCGTTTCCTGCTGGTGGTGCTGCTTGGCATCGGCGTCGTCGTCGCTCTGGCTGCCAACGGCCTGTGGGAGCGCAGCCAGCGCCAGCAGACGCTGGCTTCACTGGAAGCCCTGATTGCCCAGGAGACCGCCATCGCTGAAAGCATGGAAAGCGCCCTGATCGACAGCGCCACCGACCAGAATCTGGTGCAGGAAGTGGCGGCCCGCGAACAGAGCGTCGCCACGCTCAATGCCACGCTGGAAACACTGCGTTCGGTGAACCAGGGCAATCTGCTGGGCTTTGCCACGTATCTGAAGAATCTGTCGCGCGCCTCCAGCGAGGGGCTCTGGCTGACGCGGATCGTGATCAGCAACGGCGGTCAGAATGCGCTGCTGGAAGGTTATGCCCAGGAGAGTGCACTGGTGCCGGCGTTCATCGAGAAGCTGAGCAGTGGCTGGGAAGAGGGGGAGGGCTGGAAGTTCTCCCACATCAGCGGCATGGCGCCCGGTGAGACATCCAGCGCTGCCGCCGTGGTCAACTCAGCCGCCTCCGCTGCCACCTCGGCCGCCGCAGACGTCGCGGCCCTGTTGGGCGCAACCGAGGCGGCCACCCCCGCACCGGTGGCCGCGTCGAACGATGCCTATCGCTTCGTGCTGGAGGCCCGCTGATGACGTTGAAGCAGCAAATCAGTGATCTGCAGCTGCGCTACGAGGCGCGGCCGCGTGCCGAGAAAGGCATTCTGCTGGCGGTCACCCTGATGGTGATCTCCGGACTTTATGTGGTGGGGGTCTCTGACCCGCTGGCCGCCTCCGTCAATGCGCTGGACCAGCAGATCCTGACCGCACAGGCACAGATCACGGCGCTGCAGACGCGCCAGGCCGAGGCGCGCCAGGCTGGCGAGAACGACCCGAACGTGTTCGCCCGGGAGCAGCTGGTGGAGCTTGTCGCCGCCGAGACGGAAGCGCGGCGCCAGCTCGACGAGATCAATGGCAGCGTGATTTCCGCCACCACCATGAACCGTCTGCTGTCGGAGGTGCTCGATCGCCACGAGGGTCTGCGTCTGGTGCGGCTGGAGAATCGCCCCGCCGAGCCCCTCGTGGGAGACGCGCTGTCCGAGGCGGCCCAGCGCATGTTCCGGCACGGGCTGATACTCGAATTCGAAGGCGACTATCTGAGTCTTCTGCAGTACCTGGTGTACCTGGAGAGTCTGCAGGAAAACTTTTTCTGGGAATCGCTGAGCATCACCCCGGGCGAGTGGCCGACCTCCGCCATCCGTATCGAGCTGAGCGCGTTGAGTCCCGAGGAGAGCTTCGTTGGCATCTAGAGTCCTTCTCGCTTGTGGCCTGAGTCTGCTTGCTGCGTCCGCGCAGGGGCAGGGCGGCCTGCTGATCGACGGGGAAGCGTTCCGCGACCCGACCCGTCCGCCGCGTGCGAACGTCGTGCAGGTGCCGGGGGCCGATAACGCCACGAGTCGTGGCTACGAGGTCACCTTCATCCGGGCCGGCAGCGAAAGCAGCGCGGCAGTGATCAACGGCACCCTGGTGACGGTCGGCGACAGCGTCGACGGCGCCACCGTGCAGGCCATCGGCACGGACAGCGTCACGCTGGACGTGGCAGGTCAGACAGTGGAAATAAATGCATTCAGGGCCGGTTTCAGGAGCTCTGCCAATTGATGAATTCAGTGCGTGAGGATTTCATGGCACGACCAACACCCAGACGCCTCCGTGTCATTGCAGCCGGTCGGGCGCTCAGCCTGGCGGCACTGTGCCTGCTCGTCATGGCCTGTTCCGTGACCGGCCCCAGGCAGCAGCCGAACACGGAAATCACCAATGAGATCCAGGACATTCTGGAGCGCGGCGAGCGCGGCCATGCCAATGTGCTGGACGAGCAGACTGCCGTGGCCGCCGTGGACGAACTCATGCCCGGCCTGAGCATTTCCGACGAAGTGCTGCAGCCGGTGGAAGAGCGCTTCAACATCGCCGCCAATCAGGAAGATGCCCGTCAGTTCTTCAGCAATCTGGTGGCCGGCACCCAGTACGGTGTGCTGGTGAGTCCGGACATCGACGGCGAGATCAGCATTTCCCTGCCCAATGTCACCATCGACGAAGTGATGCAGGCCGTGGAAGAGGCCTATGACTACAGCATCACGCGCCGCGGCAATATCTATCAGATCCAGCCGCCCACGCTGCAGACGAAGATGTTCACCATCGACTATCTCGACGTGCAGCGCACCGGCAGCTCCAGTGTGCAGGTCACGAGCGGTGGTGGCGGAGGCGCTGCCAGAGGCGGGCAGACGGGTGGTCTTTCCGGCGGACTGAGTGGTGGCGGCATCGGCGGCGGACTGGGCGGTGTCGGGGGTCTCGGGGGTACCGGCGGAGTGGGCGCTACCAGTGGCGTGGGCGGTGCCAGCGGGGGCGGCGGCGGACAGATCAGCACCTCCGTGCAAACCGACTTCTGGACCGATCTGACCGACACCCTGGAATCCATGCTGGAAGGCGAGGACGACGAGGAGAGCGGCCGAGTGATCGTGCAACCCCAGATCGGGCTGGTGATGGTCACAGCAATGCCGCGCGACATGGCCCGGGTGGAGGAGTACATCTCCCGCGCCCAGGGCATCCTGAGCCGCGAGGTAACCATTCAGGTGCAGTTCCTGGAAGTCGTGCTCAACAAGGGTTTCCAGACCGCCATCGACTTCGACACCTTCGGGCCCGGCGGCGCGGACGGCACCAACAACACCATCGTCGCCGAGTTCGAGGCGGGTGGTGACAGCACGGCGCAGAGCATCTCCAATCCGCTGGCCATCACCACCAATTTCACGGATTTCGCCTCGGTGTTCCGACTGCTCGACTCCCGTGGCTCGACCCAGGTGCTCTCCAGTCCCAGCCTGAAAGTGCTCAACAACCAGAAGGCCGTGTTCCAGGACGGCGACCAGGAATACTTCCAGGTCAGCGCGGGTTCCAGCGTGGTCAACAGCGGCCAGGCCGTCACGCAGAGTGCGAGCAACGATCTGGAGCAGTTCTTCTCGGGCATCTCCATGGACATCACCCCGCAGATCAGCGCCGATGGCACCATCACGCTGCACGTGCATCCGACCATCACCACGGTGACGGAGCAGACCAAGCCGATCGGCGGTCAGCAGGTGCCCCTGGCCCGCACCTCGGTGCGCGAGCTCGACAGCATCATCCGCGCCGAGGACGGCAAGATCGTGGTGCTGGGCGGTCTGGCCTACGAACGCGAAGTGGACGAAGCCTCCGGCATTCCCTACGCGTCCGATCTGCCCGGGGTGGGCGCCGCCTTCGACCAGCGCCGCCGCACCACGGTCAAGAGTGAATTCATCATTCTGCTGCGCCCGGTGATCGCCAGCGCCCAGAGTGAACAGCAACTGCTGCAGGAGCGCAGCAATCGCGTCGACAACATCAATCGCAGTCTCGACCCCTTCAACGGCAGGTAGTCCCGAGAGTATCGCGCTATGTATCTGGAACACTTCGCCATCAAGGAACAGCCGTTTTCGCTCACGCCGAACACGCAGTTCTTCCTGAACATGGCCAGTCATCAGAAGGCCTACAACATGCTGATGGTGTCCATCGCCAACCGCGAGGGCTTCATCAAGGTGGTGGGCGAAGTGGGCACGGGCAAGACCATGCTGTGCCGCAAGGTGTTGAACAGTCTGGAAGAGAATCCGGACACGTATGTCACGGCCTATATCGCGAATCCGGTACTCAGCCCCAAGGGCCTGTTCCTGGCCTTCGCCGAGGAGCTGGGCTTGGAAGAGGACATCGACAGCGGGCATCACAGCCTGCTGAAGAAGATCACCAAGAAGCTCATGCAGTACGCCGCCGAAGGCAAGCAGGTCATCCTGTTCATCGACGAAGCGCACGCGATGCCCGAGCGCACGCTGGAAGCGCTGCGCCTGCTGACCAATCTGGAGACCGAGAAGGTCAAGCTGTTCCAGGTGGTGCTGTTCGCCCAGCCCGAACTGGACGAGATGCTGCAGGAGAAATCCCTGCGTCAGCTGCTGCAGCGCATCACCTTCTCCTATCAGCTGGAATCCCTCGACCGTGAGGGCGTGGAGCGCTATGTCAGCCACCGCCTCGCCACGGCGGGCTACAACGGCCCGGCGCTGTTCGGCCGGCGCGCGCTGGATCTGCTGTTTGAAGTCAGTCGCGGCATTCCGCGCGTGATCAACATCCTGTCGCACAAGGCCCTGATGGTGGCTTACGGCAAGGGCGAGCGTGCGGTGGATGTCGAGCATGTGCGCCGTGCCGCTGAGGACACCGAGGGCATTGCCGTGCCCAAGGGCAATTACAAGTCTGCGATGCTGATCGGTCTCGCGGTGCTGGCCGGTCTGGCCCTGCTGGCCTATCTCGTGAGCTATTACACGGGAGGCGCTCTGTGAGTCTGGTCAATGACATGCTGCGCGATCTGGATTCCCGCCAGCGCGATGGCGCGCGCAGTGCCGTGCCGCGCGAGAAGCTGATTCCGGCCGCCGATCAGCGCCGCAAGAGCGAGGCGAAGTCCCGCGTGAGCAAGTGGGTGCTGCCGCTGTTGATCGTTGTGATCGCCGCGGGCGGCGTGCAGTTCTGGCGCATGCAGCAAGTGCAGCAGGGCGCGGCCGTTGTGCCGCAGCCGCTCGCCGAGACGCCTGCCTCCGTCGTGGTGGAGCAGCCTGCACCCGTGGCGGCGCCCGTCGCCGAACCCCAGATCGACCCGGCCCTGCTGGCGGAAATGGAACGCATGAGTCAGCGCATGCAGGAGCTGGAAGAGCGCAACATCGCGCTGCAGCAGCAACTGGTGCAGTCGGCCACGGCCGCTCTGGGCGAAGCCACCCAGGTCGCTGTGTCCCAGGCCGATGCCATCGCCCTGGAACCCGGTGAAGTGGACATGCCAGCGTCCGCCGCTGTGCCCGCCGCAGCGGTGGCTGTGCAGCCAGAGCCGGTACTGAATGACACCGGGCTGGCGGCTCCCGCCGTGGCCGGCGCCGTGATGGAGACCCCGGTGCAGGCAGGCCTCGCACCAGACGCTGTCCCGCAGGACGCCGCGGCAGCGGATGCCTCGTCTCTGGTGCGGATGCCGACGCAGATGAATTTCCGGGAACTGGATCGCCAGCAGGTGCAACAGGCGCTGGTGCTCTGGCAGCAGGGTCAGCAGGGGGGCGCCCTCGCGCTGCTGCGTGATTTCGCCGCCGCCAATCCCGCCGCGCATCAGTCCCGCGAGATGCTCGCCAAGTTGATGCTGCAGCAGGGCGACATGATCGGTGCCATGGAGCAGGCCGACATCGGGCTGGGCATCCAGCAGGATCACTACGGCTACAAGAAAGTGAAGGCCCGCGTGCTGATGGCCGCCGGGGTGCCCGCCGAGGCCGCCGAACTGCTGGCGCTGCGCGCGCCCTCGCTGGCCAGCGATTCCGAATACCACGAACTGCTGGCCGCGAGCCGACTCGCCAGCCAGAAGTACGACGAAGCCCTCGTCAGCTACGAGGCACTCGCCGCCAGTGCACCGCAGGATGCGCGCTGGTGGTATGGCGTGGCCGCCTCCCAGGACGCCCTGGGTCGCAGCTTCGAGGCCGTGCAGTCCTATGAACGTGCGCTGCAGCTGCCGGGCCTGACGCCCGCGCTGCGCCAGAACAGTCAGCAACGGATTGCCAGCATCAGGCAGAACTAGGCGGATCATGGCAGCGTTGAAGCAGAAAATTCGCATCGGTGACCTCCTGGTACAGAACAAGGTGATCACCGAAGACCAGTTGCAGCTGGCGCTGCAGAAGCAGAAGTCCACGGGCACGCGGCTGGGTCGCACCCTGGTCAGCATGGGCTATGTCACCGAAGACAAGTTCCTCGAATTCCTGTCCGAGCAGTTGAAAATCCCGTTCATCGACCTGCGCCGCTTCCGCTTCGACCCGGTGGCGGTCAAGCGGTTGTCGGAAACCTTCGCGCGTCGCTACCGCGCCATCGTGCTGTCCGACCGCAAGGGCGAGCTGCTGGTGGGCATGGCCGACCCGACGGATCTGTACGCCTTCGATGCGCTGGAGCGCATCCTGCAGCAGCCCATCACCCAGGCGGTGGTGCGCGAGAGTGAGCTGCTGAACACGCTGGACATGGTGTATCGGCGCACCGACGAGATCGCCACCTTCGCCGAGGAACTCGAAGAGGAACTGACCGACGGCCAGTTCGACCTCGCCGCGCTGGCGCCGGACCCGACCGACGGCGATGCGCCTGTGGTGAAACTGCTGCAGTCCATCTTCCTCGATGCGATGCAGGTGCGCGCCTCCGATGTGCACATCGAGCCCGACGAGACCGTGCTGCGCATCCGGCAGCGCGTGGACGGCGTGCTGCAGGAGCAGGTGGTGAAGGAGCGCCGCATCACCTCGGCACTGGTGCTGCGCCTGAAACTGATGGCGGGGCTGGACATCTCCGAGAAGCGTCTGCCGCAGGACGGCCGCTTCAGCGTGAAGATCAAGGAGCGCAAGGTCGACGTGCGACTCTCCACCATGCCCGTGGAATACGGCGAGTCCGTGGTGATGCGTCTGCTCGATCAGTCCGACGGCGTCACCGATCTCGCCAATGTCGGCATGCCTCCCGACATGCTCGAGCGTTTCCGCCGCCTGATTCACATGCCTCATGGCCTGATCCTGGTGACCGGCCCGACGGGCTCGGGCAAGACGACCACGCTCTACGGCGCGCTGCAGGAGTTGAACGACGTCGGCAAGAAGATCATCACGGTGGAAGACCCGGTGGAATACCGGCTGCACCGCATCAATCAGGTGCAGGTGAACCCGAAGATCGACCTGGGCTTCGCGCGCGTGCTGCGCTCCGCCCTGCGTCAGGACCCGGACATCCTGCTGGTGGGCGAGATCCGCGACACCGAAACGGCCGAGATCGCGCTGCGTGCCGCCATGACGGGACACCTGGTGCTTTCCACCCTGCACACCAACGACGCGGTCTCCAGTGCCATGCGTCTGGTGGACATGGGGGCCGAGGGCTTCCTGGCGGCCACGGCCATTCGTGCCGTGCTGGCCCAGCGTCTGGTGCGGCGCCTGTGCGAGTACTGCTGCGTCGATCACGACCCTTCGCCCCGCGACCGTGCCTGGATTGCCCAGGTGACGGGCGTGACGCTGACAGCCGAGCAGCGCCTGCAGCAGGCCAGCGGCTGTCATCGCTGCAACAATACGGGCTATCGCGGCCGCATGGGGGTGTTCGAACTGCTCGTCATCAACGACGAGATGGCCGACGCCCTGCGGCGCTCGGATTCCTCGGCCTTCGTGAAGGCGGCCCGCTCGAGTCGAGGTTATCAGCCACTGGTGCGCAGTGCCGTGCTGGAGGCCATCAAGGGCACCACGAGTCTGGATGAAGTGTTCATCGTCGCCGAGCAGATCGACGAGTCGGGCGACTGGATCTTCGATGAGCATGAACACGAGAACCTGTTCGAGTCGAATCACTCCCGGGAAAGCTGATCCATGGCCACTTTCGAGTACAGAGCGCGCAATGCCTCCGGTGCCCTGGTGACAGGGGCCCTGGAAGCCGAGTCTGCCGACGATGTGGCCGGCACGCTGTTCGGCCAGAACATCACACCGATCGAGATTCGTCGCAGTGGTCGCCGCGCGCCGGGCAGCGGCAAGCCGGAGGCGAAAGCCGACGCGCGGCCTGCGCCAGGCAAGGCGGCACCGGCGGCACGCAAGGGCGGCTCCCAGCTCAGCGCCGCCGCCAGGATCAACAGCTTTCTGGCGGGCAAGAAGATCAGCATCGACGAGCTGATCATCTTCGCGCGGCAGATGCAGAGTCTGTCCCGCGCCGGTCTGCCGCTGGATCGTGCGCTGAACGGCCTGCAGGCGTCCATGAAGAACCTGGCGTTCAAGAGTGTGCTGCAGCATGTGCTGCAGGGGCTCGAGGGCGGCCTCGATCTGGCCACTTCTCTCGGTCGTCATCCGAAGATCTTCAGTCCGCTGTTCCTGTCGCTGGTGAGCGTTGGCGAGAACACCGGGCGGCTCGATCTGGCGTTCCAGCAGATCGGCAAATACCTGGAGCTGGAGAAGAACACACGCAAGCAGGTGAAGAGTGCGACCCGCTACCCCATGTTCGTGGTCATTACCATCGCCGTGGCCATGGTGGTGATCACCATGTTCGTGATTCCGGCATTTTCCGACACCTTCGCGCGTCTGCAGGCGGATCTGCCGCTGGAGACGCGCATCCTCATTGGCGTGTCGGATTTCTTCATCGCCTGGTGGCCACACATGCTCGGTTCCCTGCTGGCGCTGGTGCTGGCCGTGCGCACGTGGATCAAGACCGCGCGCGGGCGCCTGATCTGGGATCGTCGCAAGCTGCAACTGCCCCTGGCGGGGTCGGTGTTGGAGCAGATCGCGCTGGCGCGCTTCACGCGCTCCTTCGCCATGATCCTGAAAGCCGGCGTACCCATCGTGCATGGCATGTCCGTGGTGGCCGGCGCCGTGGGCAATGCCTGGTTCAGCCGCCGCATCCTGAAGATGCAGGACGGGGTGAGCCGGGGCGAATCGCTCTACCGCACGGCCGTCAACAGCG
>JACCDH010394777.1_pt1 | contig 17276 bp, 15 predicted proteins | sample 7442481 | NCBI WGS metagenome assembly JACCDH01 (sample SAMN15323433, study PRJNA562643) | freshwater metagenome | isolation source: river surface water | place: USA:Blue River Watershed | collected 2017-08-15
CGCAAGTTTGCGGAAGTATCAGTAATGATTATTTGCATCACCTAAATGCCTTTTGCGGGTTTGATATAAACACCTCTCTGCCTCAAATTTGCACTCAGCTAGAAGAAGATGTTGCAATTTTAAAAGACGGACATTTACATGCGATAGGTTTTTGTTTTCCAAGTGGATTTTATCCGGCACAAAAAATAGGACTTTCTTTTTTTGATATGCACCTACCGGTAGGAGATGGAGATACTCTACGAAGGTCAAGTGAAAAAGTATCGGCGCTTATTTCAAAACAAGATGCCATGTTTAGAAGGTGTGTTTGGACACTTACATCACTACCTACTTTAAGTCAATTGCCTAGCTATACAAGGCCAATGCCGCAGTCAATTAATGATTTATATTTTAGAACCGAAACCCAAACAACGGTTGGTATTGGTGGCGATATTTGTTTATTTTTTGTAAAAGTAAACATGCATCCATTGCAGCAGGTATGGGAAGATTCCGAAAAGCGAACACTGATTGTTGATAGTATTAATTCCATGTCGGAAGCGGTGTTGGATTATAAGAATTTGGGCCAGATTAAAAGTATTATTAATCAGAAGAATGTCTGAAAACAAAAAAGCGCCTAACTCATTGATAATAAAATGATTTTCGCTTACCTATCAGTTAAAGTTACAAAACACAACTACTGGGAGGGGTGTATATAAATAACAAGACTTACTTAATGATGTCTTTTAATTTCATATCAAAAACATGGGTGATTCTGAGTAGGGTGCCAATTGTAAAATTAGTTTCACCTCTTTCCATGCGGCCTATTTGTCTGTAATCTATCTCTGTTTCAAAAGCTAAATCCATCATAGTCCAACCTAATGCCTTTCTTTTTTTTCTAATTTTTTGACCAATAGCACAGAGTTCGGTAGATTTTAGGATATATCTTTTCTGTTTTTTCACTATTTAAAGTTGAAAAAAGCATCTAGATTATTATAGGTCTTATATGTCCTATTTTGTTAAGCAGGAAATACTTAGTTACTGTTTAGTATTAAACACTTTGGCGAGGTTTTATTTTGAATAGAATAGTTTCTATGACTTTCTATTTTTTATTACTTGAATTAGTGTTTTAAATAATATTTATACTTAAATTGTTGCAGCACTAGAGTTAGTATTTTGTCTAACATTGCTTTAGATAATTAAGTATTATTTAAATTGGAAATCTCCCCTCTCCAATTTTCTTTTTTTTGAATTTTTAATTTTGATTGCTTTGAGAATCGAAGTGGGGACATACTTGCAAACACCTGTTATCCGAAAATGGTCGGATGAATTAGTGTCAAACCTTAATGGTTTAGTTGATTGTCAACATTTTATGAGCATGCAGGTTCTATTAAAGAGTTTATCATCTAAGGATGCTCCTTCTTTGTCTTCATTTGTGGTTTTATTAGATGTAGAAAACGAATTATGTACCGAGTATGTCAAGCAGATATACAAGGTTTCAGATTGTATTAAAGTTATTGGTATTGGTTATCCTAAAAACTTTGATGAAATACGTAATTTCTTTTTATTAGGTCTTAAAGGATATATCGACATTACTTTTTCCGAATTTGATTTATTAAAAGCAATAAAGAGCATTATTAACAATCATTTTTATTTGCCAGATTCAAAAGTAGATGAGTTAATAAAAGAATTTATCGCCTTTATACCAACAAAACAAAAGGAAGACCTTCTTTTAGAAATGACATCTAGAAGTACGTTGTCTAAGTATGGTTTGTCAGAGAAGGAGCGAACTGTAGTTGAATATTTATTAAAAGGATATTCATACAAGCAAATAGCAGAGATTTTAGGTTTAACGCTATTTGGTGTAAATCAACGAACTAAGAGTGTATACAAGAAATGTGGCGTGAGATCGCGTAATGAATTAAGCTATTTATTGCTTCAATAAATAGTGCCTCATATTTTTTTGTAACTCACCCCAATGGGACTGAGATTAGCGAAGCTATCCTTTTAAAAATATTCAAAAAAAACATACCATTTTCTGAGTTTGGTGATTTAGACAATCTAAATACCTATACACTTGATAGTCTTAAGGCTAAGATAAAGCGAATGGAAATCAAAGAAGAAAAGAAGGACGCACTCATTTATGTGTCATTCACAGATGCAAATACAAAAATTGTTCTCTCTTTTCATCTAAACGGGCAGTTTAATAAAATTGAATCTCAGGAGTATTACTCTTAAGATCTCTTTGATACCTCATAAGCAATTTATTACATGAATTTATTCCCATCCCCCCTTTATAACCCAAACAAACACAATTAAGCATGCTATGTATTTACATACATGCTTTGTGTTTGTGAATACATTATTCGTTTTGGTTTACCGCATTTTAGGTCTATTGAGTTCACAAAAGCTTTAAAACTCATCAAAACTGATTACCACCAGTAATCATCGAATAAACTTCACTTAAGCATCACAAATTATAAAGTAAGAATGAAATTAGAAAATTGCAGAATTGCAGTAATTGGACTAGGCTATGTGGGGTTACCTTTAGCAGTTGAATTTGGAAAGAAATTTACTACAGTAGGTTTTGATATTAATTTACAGAGAGTTAATGATTTAAATAGTGGCATCGATCATACGAATGAAGTAGAATTAGAAGAATTGAATAAAGTACTTAATAATAATTTGTTTAAGTTAAGTAATGAAATAGAAAGTATAAAAGGGAGTAATATATACATTGTTACTGTACCAACACCAATTGATAAATTTAAAGCACCAGATTTATCTCCTTTACTAAAAGCAAGTAAAATGATTGGCGAGATACTAAAGAAAGGAAATATTGTAATTTATGAGTCAACGGTTTATCCTGGTTGTACAGAAGAGGACTGTGTACCTGTGTTAGAGCAGTATAGTGGGTTAAAATTTAATAAAGATTTTTATTGTGGATATTCACCTGAAAGAATTAATCCAGGGGATAAAGTAAATACACTTACTAAAATAATAAAGGTAACATCAGGTTCAACTCCAGAAGTTGCTAATTTAGTTAATGATTTGTATTTAAGTATTATTACTGCTGGCACACATAAAGCACCAAGTATAAAAGTTGCTGAAGCGAGTAAAGCAATTGAGAATGCACAACGTGATTTAAATATTTCATTTGTTAATGAATTGGCATTAATATTTGATAAAATGGGTATTGACACAAATGACGTTTTAGAAGCAGCAGGAACCAAATGGAATTTTTTAAAATTTAAGCCAGGTCTAGTAGGCGGCCATTGTATAGGGGTTGATCCATATTATTTAGCTCATAAAGCATCTCAATTAGGTTATTATCCTGAGGTTATTCTCTCTGGGAGAAAGATTAATGATAATATGGGAAAGTTTGTTGCTAATAAAGTTGTTAAATTGATGATTGATAGAAATATACAAGTTAAAGGTTCTAAAGCTTTAATTTTAGGAATTGCATTTAAGGAAAATTGTCCTGATATTAGGAATACAAGAGTTATTGACATTTATAATGAATTATTGTCTTATGGTATAAATATTGATATATATGATCCTATTGTCGAATACCAGAAAGTACTTTCGGATTTTAAAATTCATTTAACTAAAGAGTTAAATCTAAAAAAATACAATTCCATTATTTTAGCTGTAAGTCACTCTGTTTTTTTAGAACTAGATTTAAATAGTTTTTGTGTTGATAATTTACATGTCATTTACGATTTAAAGTCATTTTTTAATCCCAATATAGTAACAAGTAGATTGTAATATTATGTGTAGAATTTCAGCTATTATAAGAAAAAATAAGAATGTTGAATTTATCGAAATTGATAATTTGAATAACTCAATGTATAGAGGCGGTCCAGATGATGATGGAATCTATATTGATGATTATTTAAATGTTGGAATAGGCCATAGGCGGTTATCTGTTATTGACCAATCTTTTGATGGTCATCAACCAATGATGAATAATGATGAGTCGATCATTATGAGTTTCAACGGCGAAATTTATAATTATAATGATTTAAAAAACGATTTAGTTAAAAATGGGTATTTTTTTAAATCAAAGACAGACTCTGAGGTTATATTATATGGTTACATGGAATACGGGTTTGATTTTTTTAAAAAATTAAAGGGGATGTATGCTATTATTATTTTAGATAAAAAAAATAATCAATTTATCTTTTTAAGAGATCCCTTAGGTATCAAGCCATTGTATTACGCTAAAGATAACGATCAATTGTATGTTTCTAGCGAAATAAAAGCTATTGAAAATTCTGATTTCAAATGTGATCAAAATAAATTTTGGAAATCGTTATTTTTAACTTTTGGCTTTATACCAGAACCACATACGATTTATAAAAATGTATTTCAAGTTCCTTCAAACTCCTGTATAATCTTTGATTTTAAAAAAAATACTTTTGATCAGAAAACAATAATAAATTTTAATTATAATATAGCTGAGAATAATATTGATGAAGCTTTAAAAAAAGTTAAATTTCTATTAAAACAATCAGTTCAAAGACATTTAATTTCAGATACTCCAATCGCACTTCTTTTAAGTGGAGGATTAGACTCTAGTATTTTATCATTTATTTCAAATGATATTTCAAAAAAAAATATTCAAGCAATTTCAATTTCATTTTTTGAAGATGATTATGATGAATCATTTTATCAAGATTTAATTGCAAATAAATATAATATTAAATTATTCAGAAAAACTATAACAAAAGAGTATTTTATAAAACATATTCCTGAAATTATGAGTGCAATGGATGTTCCTACTATTGATGGAGTTAATATTTTTTTCGCTTCTAAATTTGCTAAAGAACTTGGCATTAAAGTTTTATTAAGTGGACTTGGTGCTGACGAATTATTCGGAGGCTATGATTCATTTAATATAAATAGAAGAAAAATATTTAATAATAAAAAAATATTCTCTTTTTTGTCTATTTTAAATTTAAATCAAAAAATAAATAAGTTTTCATTCTTTAAAAGTGATATTTGGTATAATGAATATCTTTTCAATAGAGGTTTATTTACACCAGAACAAGTTGCCAAAATTTTAAAGATTAGTATAAGTGAAGTAAATTCACATTTAAATTTAATACAGGAACCTTTAGAGTATGAAAGTATTCCTAAAAATAATAGGAATAAATATTTCGAGATTAAATTTTATTTAATTAATCAATTACTTAAAGATTGTGATTTTAATTCAATGTGGCATGGTATTGAAATTAGAGTACCATTTTTAGATTTAGATATTTTAAATTTTTGTTTATCATTTAATCCTGATTTTAATATTTATAATGGCCAAAAAAAATTCTTATTAATTGAATCATATAGAAAAGAATTACCAATAGAAGTTATTAATAGAAAGAAAAAATTTGGATTTACTTTGCCATTAGATAAATGGACTATGTTTAACGAATATAAATTCATAGATTCGATAAAATTAAATTTTACAAGGAGATTTAGTTTATATATTCTTGAAAATAAATACTCTTACAAAAAACGATGAAACGAAAGGTTCTTTTTATTTATTTAAAAACCTTTAGCTCAAAAGGTGGTATCCAAAAAGTTAATGAAAATATTATTAATGTATTAATAGATAATTTTAATGATTTCAATGTAGTTAGTTTATATGATGATGACTTGAATATCTATAATAACGATTCAAGATTTAAATCATTCAATGGTAATAAAATAAAATTTATATTTTATTTTTTAAAACAAAAAATGGATTATGATTTTATACTTCTTGATCATTATAATTTGTTAGTTTTAAGTTTATATTTTAAATTTTTAAATAATAAAATTAAAATTTATTTATATGCTCATGGTATTGAGATGTGGGATAAAAAATCTTTGTTTTCTAAATTTAAACTACTATTTGTTACTAAAATAATATCAGTAAGTGATTATACTAAAAACAGAATTCAAAATAATCTCTTAATTCCTGATAATAAAATAATTGTAATAAATAACAGCTTACCAAAAAGCATAATTAATCCAGTTTCTAATTTAGATTCTTGCATTAATAAAAAAAATATTCCATTAAGATTACTTACAGTTTCTAGATTTTCCATTAATGATAGGTTCAAAGGTTATATGGAAGTGCTTAATTCTTTACATAATTATAATGAAATTAATTTTATTTATACAATGGCAGGCAATTTTGAAATAAATGAATTATCTCTTATCAGAGAAAAAATAGATATGTATAAATTGAATAATAAAGTTGAGCTATTTACTAACCCTGATAATCTAATTTTAGAACAACTGTATAAAAATTCTGATATATTTATAATGCCTTCTATAAAAGAAGGTTTTGGAATCGTTTTTATTGAGGCTGGTTACTATGGACTAAGTATAATTGCGTCAAATTTAGATGGATCAAAAGAAGCAGTTGCTGATGTTAATCATAGTTGCTTAATTTCATCAATTAACACTTTCGAAATAAGACAATCTATTAAAAGATTATATAATTTAAAAATAGATAAATTTCAAGTATCAACAATATATTTTAATAGATATAACTTTGTTAATTATTCAAATAAAATAATGGAATTATTTATAAATGATTAAAATTGCCTCAACATATTTTACAATTTATGAGCAATTAAAAAAAAATATCATTCAAATAATATTACATTTTTTTAATTTATTTTTAATTATTTTAAATGGAAAATTAATTGCAAAATATTATAATCAAGATATAATAGGAGTATATAATATAGAATTTGGTTTGTTTGCTTTGATACATAGTTTTACATATTCCCCTTTTTTACAATATTTAAAAAATTACTATACTAATTATAAATTTATTTTATTAAATTCAATAGTTTATTCTATTATTTTATTTTTTATAACTTTTTTATTTTTATTTAATTTATATTATTATAACATATTAACGAGTAGAGCTTCATTTTTATTAATTTTTTTTCTATTAATATGTAATTTTATTAACAGTGTTATATGTGATTATTTTAATTTAATTGGTGATTTGAAAAAATACTCATTAATAATGTTGTTGAGAAACATTTTTCAGTTCATAATTTTGCTCTTTTATTTCATTTTAGATCATTCTTCTATTGATTATCAATTATATATATTATGGTTATCGCAATTATTACCTTTGCTTATATCATTATTATTCTTAAAGTTTGATTTCAAAAAATTTTCTTTTAAAATTTTTGACTTTAGAATTTATTTCAATAAAGTTAATTCGTATATATTTCCTTTAATGATTATGTCAATTTTTACATGGTTTATAACATTTATTGATAAATTTTTTATAAAATATTTTTTAGGATTTAGTTCCGTAGCAATTTATAATGTCAATTTTAGTTTGGGGGCAAAGATATTTTTAACTTTAAACTCATTTTTTTTATTATTTATTACTCCAAAAGTTTATTCTGCTAGTGACTTTTGTATAAAAAAGAAAATTATATATAAATATACTATAATTTATATTTTTATTTCAGTTCCAATTTTATTGATTTTATCTTTTACATATATGAATATTGGTTTTTTGTTGTTATCAGAAAATTACAAATCAGGTTTTTATTTAATCATCATATCTTCAATTTCATATTTTATCTTAACAAGTTGTTATTTACTAGAATTATTATTTTATTCTGAAAATATTACGAAATATATTCTTTATTCTAATATATGTGCATCTTCAATAATTGTAATTTTCAATTTATTATTTATCAAAAATTATGGTATTTCTGCAACTGGCTTCAGTATACTAATTGCATTCATATTTAAATATATTTTTTTGATATTTATATCAAATAAATCTTTATATGTTAAATTATAATTTTTTAAAGATTTTACCCGTATTAAAAATTTCATTTTTTTTATTTTTTGCTCATCTTTTATATGAAGGTTTAAATTATAATTTTTCTATTGATACGGTTTTATTTTTTATTTTACTTTATTTTTTATATTATTTTACAATAATTAGATTTATAAATAATTTAATTTCAAATAAAATTGTAATTCTTGATTGGTTTAGAATTTCAACATTTGTTTTTTTAATTATCGATATATCATTTTCATCTGTTGTTCTTATTAATAAAAATTATATACATACGAATAGTGATGTAATTATTTCAACAAAGAATGTTAATTTGTCATTGTTTGTTTTATTGATTGGATTATTTGCGATTGATATAGGTTACTTTTTTTCAAAAAATATAAAATTCAAAATTTCATTTTTAAATAATGGGTTTAGTTATAAATTTATCCCATTATTTTTTTATAGTTTAATTTTATCAGTTTTATTTGCAGAATTATATTTTATTTTTAATAATAAACTTGGTTATGGCCAAATTATTAACAATAATTCAACTTGGATAGATAGTTTAGTTTTTATTATTGATATGATTTCACCTTTTTTGTTATCTTTTTTATTGTTTTATTTTTTCAAAGAAACGAAGGTTAAATACAAAATTTTACCAGTTATAATAATACTAATTTTAATTCAAATATTTTTAGGTTTAATATCAGGCATGAAAGAAAATGTTTTTATCCCATTTTTACAATTATTAATCTGTTATATTTTATTCAGAAAAAAAATCCCAAAATTAATTATTTACACATTTTTTGTTTCTTCTTTATTTTTATATCCTATTAATAATAATTATAGAGATATTTTAAATAATAATGAATACGTAAATAAGAATGTTGCTTTTCAATTTGCTCTTTATAAGACACTATTAAATCCAATTGGAAGTATATTTATTAAATCAAGTGATTCTTATTTTAATAGATTCAATAGTTATTCAATTTATTTATATAGTGTAAACAATGAAAATAAATGGTTTGTATATAAATATATGAATAGGTATATATATATACCTATTTCATGGATTTTACCTAGATTTATTTTAAATTCAAAACCTAAATCAAATACAGGTCAAATTTTATCCTTTAAATATAATAGAAATACAAATAATTCAATTTCTCCAACTACTTTTGGTTGGTCATATTTAGAAGGTGGCATTATTTTTGTTTTTTTTACTTTTTTACTCTTTTCTTTTATTATAAGTGTGTTAGAGAAATCTATATCTTACAATAATATTTTCGGATTTACTTTTTACACAAATCTTATTATAATGTTTATTAAAATTGAATCTGATATTTATTTTTTTTTAATTACTGTTTTTATGTATTTATTTGTTCTTTTTTTTATTTCTAAAATTTTCTTTAAAATCAATAATGAGAATATTATACATAATTAGTTCTATTGATAAAAATTGTGGTGGTCCTTCATTTTCATTAATTAATTTTATTGAAGAACTTTCTTCTAATAATAATATTGAAATACATTTATTATGTAATAAAAGTTCCAACCCAGTATTATCATCTTCGGATATTAATAATTTTTTTATTCATTTTACTAATAATTATTATTTTTTTTTTAAGTTAATATTATTACAAAAAAAAAATAAATTTAATTTAATTCATGTCCATGGTTTATATAACTTATCCACTTTATATGCTGCATTATCAACTTATATTTTTAATTTTAAATTTATAATTTCTCCAAGAGGTGCACTACAACCTTGGGCATTAACACAGAAAAAGTTTCAAAAATTATTTTTTCTCTTTTTCTTTAAGATATTTTTTGGTAAAAAAATTACATATTTTCATTCTACATCACAATCGGAATATGAATCTATTTACAAGGTTTTTAAGAAAAACAGAATAATTTTAATACCCAATGGATTTAATAATATAAAATTTAATTATTCATATTCCTATAATAAACCTAAAAATATTGCTTTATTTCTTTCAAGAATTCATAAAAGTAAAGGAATTGAGGATTTAATTATTTCATGGAAAAAATTAAATCCTCAACATAAATTGAAATGGGATCTTTATATTGTTGGAGATGGTAATAGTGATTATTTAACCAAAATAAAACAGCTAATTAAAAATGATATATCTATTAAGTTATTTAATGGGGTTTATGATGAATCTAAATTTAAATTAATGTATGAAGCTGATTTATTTATTCTGCCTTCATATAGTGAAAACTTTGGAAATGTAGTTGCTGAGTCATTATTATGTTGTACACCTGTTTTAACTACAAATAATACACCATGGAATATTCTTGAAACTTATGATTGTGGTTGGTATATTGATTTAAGTAATTTGTATACAACTTTAAATTATATTTTATCGTTAGATAATATTATTTTGTCTAATTATGGTAAAAACGGACGAAATTATATTATTGAAAATTATAACTTAAAACATATAACTCAAAAATTCAATCAAATTTATTTAAATATTTTAAATTGAAGTTATTTTTTTTTATTCAAATTATATACAATGAAAATATTATTTTGGTTAAGTAAACCAACACAAGTTGATATCCCAATTTTTAATTCTTTAAAAAGTAGTAATGCTAATTTTACTGTTTTTTTTACATCATGGAATCATAAAGAATCTTTATTTGATAATGAAATTTCAAATAATATAGGTTGGGACTTTCCTCTTACTAACTTATACGATTATAAAATAATCAAAAATTCAAAATCTTTTTTACATGGATACCAATATTGTAAACAACAATTTGAACATGATTCTGATAAAAACTTAATTAGTATAATTCAAGGTACAAATACTTTCTTTTTTAAAGGTGTTATATTGTATCATTTTATAAATAAAAAAATTCTAATTATCCGAAATGATTCTGCATTAAATTATTTTAAGTCCTCTTTTTTAAAAAATATTATTCGTAAATTATTTTTTATTTTAATGTCTCAAAAAAAAAATATTTATTTTTCATATACAAGTGAATGGGCAAAAAAATATTTATTACATTATAAAATACATGAAAGTAATATATTATATTATCCTTATGTAATTGATTATGATTTTTTTGACAAAATATTTTCAACAAGTAATAATAATCATACACTCAATTATAAATTTACCCAAAATGATTTTTTATACCTAGTGGTTACTAAATTAGTTGAAAGAGAAGGAACGATTGATGTTATAAATGCTTATATAAATTTTGTTGATAATAATTCTCATTTAATTATTGTTGGAGATGGTCCTTTATATAATACTCTTTTAAATTATGTAGTACAAAATGGAAAAAATAAAAATATCCATTTTTTAGGATATTTGAATTATTCGGATTTAATAAAAATTTATAAAATTTCAAATGTTTTTATACATCCTGCACATATAGAATGTTGGGGTGTTTCAATTAATGAAGGTTTGTATTCAGATTTACCAGTTATTTCTGCAGATTCTGTTGGTTCTGGAATTGAATTAATTACTAATAACTATAATGGTTTTGTTTATAAGTCACATAATATTAATGAACTAGCACATTTTATGAATTTACTTTATAATGATAAATTTCTTTATAATAAAATAAAACAAAACTGTAGGATTTCAGTTTCAAAACTATCACCTCATATTGTTGCAAATGATTTGTTAAAATCTATTAATAAAATTTTAAATATATAATGAAAAAAGTATTAATTGTTGGTAAATTTCATTCATGGTCTCTCGAATCATCATATTATTCTCATCTTTTAAAATATTATAATGTACTTAAATTTGATATTAATATTAATATTCTTAAGTATATAAAATATAAACAGGTTGGTAATATTATTCATAAATTTTTTCCAGTAGAATCATGGATAAAAAAAAATAATAAAGATTTATTCGTTTATTCTAAAAATGTACAACCAGATTTCATTTTTATTTTTGGTACTTCTCAAGTTACACCTGGCACAATTGCACAAATAAAATCTAGTCAAAAAAATGTTAAAATAATACTATTTTGGCTCGATCCTCTTTTAAATTTTACTAATTGTTTATTTAATTCACTTCCTTTATTTGATTATATATTTACCTATAGTAGGGCTAATATTGAAATCTTAGATATGTATAAGAGAAATAACGTTTTTTTTCTTCCTTTTGCTTGCGATCCTAATTTACATTTTAATCCCCCAATTAACAACAATTATATTTCAGATTTATCTTTTGTTGGCATGATGAGACCAGAACGTGCTGAAGATATTTACCAAATAATTAAAAATTTTCCTAATAAAATTATCAAAATATGGGGTCCTGATTGGAATAGGGATAAAAGATTTAAAAAATTTCATCATACTAGAGACTTAAGGGGGGTTGAATATGCTTCTGTCTTTAAATCTTCCATTATTAATTTAAATAGAATTGATGATGCTAATTATCCATCTGCTAATATGAGATTTTTTGAAATTCCTTGTGCATTTGGTGGCATACAATTATGTTCAAATTGTCCCGAAATGCAAGATATTTTTCTTGAATACGAAACTTTATTATATTATTATAATAATAACGATTTAATGAATAAAATTGATTTTATTTTTTCAAATCCAGATAAGTTAAAAAAGATTTCAAAAGATGCAAATAATTTTGTTATAGAATATCACACATATGCTAATCGTGTACAATATATTAATTCAATCATTTTAAATTAAATTTATGATTTTCAAAAATTACGTCTGGGATAATTCTGATTTCACGAATGCGCATAGTTATCTTATTGATAATATTTTATCAAATTTACCCGATAAAAATTCTTTAATTTTAGATTTTGGATGTGGAAATGGAGCTATCGCTAACTATCTTATTTCAAAAGGTTATAATGTTTATGGTATAGATCCTTCAGAAAATGGTATTTCTATTGCAAATTTAAAAAATCCCGGAAGATTTTACAAATTTGATATACAAAAATATAATTTACCAATTGAGTTACAAAACTTTAATTTTGATTTTATTATTTCAACCGAAGTTATTGAGCATGTTTATAATCCTAGAGATTATATATTTTTTTGTAAAAAAATTCTTAAAAAAAATGGATTTGGAAAAGTACTTATCACGACTCCTTATCATGGATATTTTAAAAATTTAATTATTTCTTTATTTGGTTTAATGGACAATCATTTCACTGTATTATGGGATGGGGGTCATATTAAATTTTGGTCTAAAAAAACATTAAATATTATTTTCAGTGAATTTGGCTTTAAAAAAATTAAATTTAAAGGTTGCGGTAGATACCCTTTTTTATGGAAATCAATGTTATTAATTTATGAAATATGATTACTGCAATAATTATCACTTATAACGAAGAAAATATAATTTCAAAATGTTTAAAATCTATTGATTTTGTTAATGAAATAATTATATTAGATTCATTTAGTACTGATAAAACAATTGAAATTGCTTCAAATTTTAATGTAAAAATACATCAACATAAATTTGATAATTATGCTAATCAAAGAAATAGAGCGCTAAATTTAGTTTCCCATAATGCTAATTGGATTTTAATGCTAGATGCTGATGAAATTGTTACAACTGAATTAAAAGATGAGATATTAAATATAACGAATGATTATAATAATTCTACATCATTATATAATGTCAGAAGAAAAGACATTTATAATAATCATTGGATGAAATATTCTAGTGGCTACCCCACATGGTTTGGTAGATTATTCAGAAAAGATCAAGTTTGGGTTGAAAGAGAAATTAATGAAGAATATCATACGAATGGTAATGTTGGATTTTTGAAAGAACATTTACTACATTATCCATATAACAAAGGCTTCTCTTGGTGGTTATCAAAACATGATAAATATTCTTCTATGGAAGCTATTTTATTATTTAATAATACAATTACTAATATTTCTTTTTTTGATATATTCACTAAAGACCCTATAAAAAGAAGGAAAATATTTAAAAATTACTTTTATAAATTTCCATTTAGACCTTTATTAGTATTTTTTATTTTATATTTTATAAGATTTGGTTTTCTTGATGGAAAGTTAGGTTTTAGAGTTTGCTTAATGAGATCTTTTTATGAGTGGATGATTGATGTTAAATACTCTGATTTATCAAGATGAAAATATCTATTATAACAGCTTCTTTTAATTCAGAAAAAGTTATTGCTAATTGTTTAGGTTCAATTTATAATCAAGATTTTACTGATAAACAAATTGTTTCAATTGATGGTAAATCAACTGATAGTACTACATTAATTATAAACAATTTAACAAGTGATATTGATTTTAAAATATCTGAAAAAGACAAAGGAATATATGATGCCTTAAATAAAGGTATTAAAAATGCAATAGGAGATATTGTAGGGGTTTTACATAGTGATGATGCATATGCAAACTTTTATGTTTTAAAAGAAGTTTCAAATATTTTTGAAGAAACTAATTGTGATGGTGTATATGGCGATTTAAATTTTATAAAAAATGGAAAAATTAGTAGAAAATGGTTTAGTAAAAATTTTAATCCTTCTTTATTAAATACAGGCTGGATGCCTCCTCATCCAACTCTATTTCTTAAAAAAGAAGTTTTTGAAAAACATGGTTTATATGATACTAATTTCAAAATTGCTGCTGATTATGATTTTATTTTGAGGATTTTTAAAGATGAATCTCTCAAATTTGAATATTTACCTATGGTAATAACTAACATGTCAATAGGTGGTGTTAGTACATCAGGTTTTAAGAATTTGGTTCAAAAATCATATGAAGATTACCTAGTTTTAAAAAAGAATAAAATGAGGTTCCCATTATTAATTCTTTTTCGTAAGATTGTTGGTAAAATATCTCAATTCTATGCTATTTAATCCTGAATCTGCTCGTAAAGCAGGTAGTAAAAGTAAAAGGGGGCCTATAAAACCACCCCTGTAAAAACCAAGATGGCTCAACTTTTTGAAGATTTGATAGCAGATTTACTTAAAAACAAAGACAAGCTTTCAATTCAACAAAAAATTAGACTTGTACAGTTATTATCAAATTATATTTTTCCTAAAACAAAGAGTGTTATTGATGAAGAAACCTTAAATAAAGATAGAATTGATGAAATTAGAATAGTTTACCAAGATCAACCGATTAATCATTCAAAAAATAAATTAGACTAGGTGTTTAGCTTGCTCCATAAAAGCATCAGCAATTGAATCTTTGTTTTGAGTTACACCAATATAAATTTGAAAAGTACTTTCTTTTTTATGACCATTTATTTCCATTAAAATTGGGGTTGGGATCTTCCCATAGTAATTGGTAGCAAAAGACCTTCTTAGGTCATGTGAGCATATAAGTTCATTTTTAGGATAAAAACTTAATTCCTTTCTTTTAGATTCTTTATTATACTTGCTACCTTTAACAGTTTCTGTAATATTGGCAAGTTTGCATACTACCTTTATATACTTGTTAAAGTGAGGTTCTGACAAATGAGTAGGGAAGTCTCTTTTAAGGATATTAATGACATATGGGTCTATAACTCCAATGGTGACAAATTGAGTGGTTTTCTTTTGAATAATGTCAATATATAAACCACCATTGGTTGCGTCTCTAATTTGAGAAGGTTTAAGTTTTAGAAGGTCTGACACCCTCTGGCCAATAGAAACGCCAATTAAGAGCCATTTACGTGCGTTTTCGAGCATTTCGTCTTTAATAGTTAAGGCTTTTATTCGTTCTATCTCTTCAAAGCTTAAAGTATGTAAATGACGATCATTGGAGGGTTTGGAAAAGGAACTAATGTATTTTAAATGAGGTTTTATAGTTAAACCGTTTTTCTCTGCCTCGGTGGCTATGGTTTTTAAGATCTTTATTTGTTGGCCAGCATTATTAATTGAGTACTTTTTGATGTTAATGAGCCAGTTGGTAAAACTATCAAGTTCAGATTTTTCCACTTTTTCTAGATTAATTTTAGATCCATGATAGGCGTCAAAATGCTCAACAATTTTGTAAAACAATTGGTAACATCTAATCGTATTATATGATATTCCTAATTTGCCTGTACTCTTTACTCTTCTTATGGAAGCGTTTCTTATATACAGTTTGTTACACCAAAAATGATTACGGACTGTAATTGCACACTTTAAAGACTTTTTTTATTTTATAACTATATATTTTCTTACTTAATTTTTCACAAATGAAAAGGTTGTTATTTATTTTTACTCTATTTTTTTCAATTTCATTTTTAAGTGCTAATAGCTTTGCACAAAATGTAAATCCACAAGCAATTGCTCAAGTAAGATCGCTACTTGCTTCTAAAGGTCTTAGTGAAGCTGAAGTTTTAGCAAGACTAAAATCAAGAGGGTTAGACGTTGAGAATATGACCCAATCCGATTTGCTTAAGAATAAGTTAGTTATCGAACAAGTTGTTGCCGAAATGGAAGCAGAAAAAAAAGCTAAATCACAAGCACCACCTACAAAAACTGAAAAACCTGTTCAAGTAGTAGAAGCTATTGTTGAAAAACCAATAGTTTCTGTCAAAGAAGTTCAAAGTGATATTTTAGCAAAATCAATAGAGCCAGCTGCACCATTGCCACCTTCGGATATTTACGGCCATAAGATATTTAGAGATAACTCAATTGAAATATATAGAGTTTCAAAGGATGCTAATCCTCCGGAATCATATGTGCTAGCTGCAGGAGATAAAATTAATATTGTAATTTTTGGTAAATCACAAGCCGACTTACAATATGAAGTAAATACTGCAGGGTTTATTCAGCCAGCAAATATGCCAAAAATATTTTTGAGTGGTTTAACTTTGAAACAGGCAAAAGATCTTCTTGCGTTAAGGTTTTCGACTTTTTATTTTTTTAATAAAGACCAGTTCGCTTTAACGCTTAATACCTCTCGAACATTAAATGTTAATATTTTTGGAGAAGTAGAAAAAGCCGGTTCGTTTACTACATCTGCGTTAAATACCGCCTTAAATGCGCTATCAGCTAGTGGCGGGCCAACTAATTTTGGTACGGTGAGAAATATTCAAATAATTAGAGGTAGTGTAAAGAAAACACTAGATGTATATGCTTTTATGCGCAATCCTATTTTACAATTTGATTTTTACTTACAAAATAATGATATTATTTATGTTCCACCTGCACAAAAAGTAATAACGCTATCTGGTGCAGTTAATAGACCTATGCGCTATGAGTTAACTGCTAAAGAAGGTTTAGTTGAATTATTAGATTTCGCCGGCGGGATAAAAACAGATGCATTTACTGATTTTGTTCAGTTACAGCGTTATGAAAATAATATATCAGTAATCAAAGACTTTTCTTTAAAGGATATAATTACTGGGAAGATTAAATTAGATTTATTAAATGGCGATGTAATTACAATTAAATCTATAAATAGTGCACTAAAAGGTTTTGTAAAAGTTAGTGGGGCAGTTGATTATCCTGGAAGTTATGAAATTGGAAGTACAAAAACTGTCAAAGAATTACTTTCTAAATCTAAACTAAA
>JACCDH010789474.1_pt1 | contig 17270 bp, 9 predicted proteins | sample 7442481 | NCBI WGS metagenome assembly JACCDH01 (sample SAMN15323433, study PRJNA562643) | freshwater metagenome | isolation source: river surface water | place: USA:Blue River Watershed | collected 2017-08-15
CCATCACTACTGTTAAAGCGGTTTTAGAAGAACAAAAACCAGTATTTGGTATTTGTTTGGGACATCAATTACTCGCGCTTGCAAATGATATTCCTACATTTAAAATGCACCACGGACATAGAGGACTTAACCATCCTGTAAAAAATATTATTACGGGTCAGTGTGAAATTACTACACAAAACCATGGTTTTGGCGTAGACCCTGAAGCTGTAAAAAATCATCCAAACGTAGAAGTGACCCACGTGAATTTAAACGATAATTCTATTGAAGGTATTCGTTTAAAAAATAAGCCTGCATTTAGTGTACAGTATCACCCCGAGAGCACGCCAGGCCCACATGATAGCCGTTATTTGTTTGATAACTTTATTGATTTAATTAAAGCAAAGGCCTAGTAATGAAAATAGTTATCATCAACGGTCCCAACTTAAATTTGTTGGGTAAAAGAGAGCCAGATGTTTATGGCACTGCATCGTTTGACGATTTCTATCATTCTTTAGTGGCTCAATATCCTGCTGTTGATTTCGAATATTTTCAATCCAATATAGAAGGTGAACTCATCAACGAATTACAGCAAGTAGGTTTTACGGCTACTGGTATTATTTTTAATCCAGGGGGTTACACCCATACTTCTGTTGCGATAGGAGATACCGTAGCTGCAATAACAACACCAGTAATAGAAGTACATATTAGTAATGTGCATGCAAGAGAAGATTTCAGAAAAATCTCGCACGTATCTGCAAAAGCAACTGGTTCTATTGTTGGACTGGGTTTACAGGGCTATCAATTAGCGGTAGAGTGGTTTGTACAAAAAGGCGCTTAATTTTTTATTCATATGTTTAAGTCCTATTCCCAAAAAGTATTCGGGCTCATTTTTTTTGCTGCATGCATCAAAATGATTGTTGCTCCTTTTTTGGAACTTGGCAATGACGAAGTCTATTACTGGACCTATGCATTACAATTAGATTTTAATCATTTTGATCATCCGCCACTTGTAGGTTTATTGATTCGTGCAACTACTTTAAATATGCAGTGGGTATCTGAGCTCAGTATGCGCATGGGTGCCATTATGAGTGCAAGTTTGGGTTGTTATTTTGTTTTTAAAACAACTACTGTTTTATCCAATGAAAGAGCCGGATTTTATGCCGCTATACTCTATCAAGCTGGCGTTTACACGGGCTTTATAGCTGGCTTTTTTATTTTACCAGATAGTGCGCAACTCATTTTTTGGACAGCGTCATTGTATGTGATGTCATTACTGCTATTTACAAATAAAGAAAAGCAAATAGGCTACTGGATATTACTAGGGTTACTTATTGGGCTCGCCACGCTCTCAAAAGTGCATGGTTTGTTTTTATGGGCAGGCTTTGGCGCCTATCTGTTGTTTACAAATTACAAGAAAATATTTTCGTGGCCATTTATGGCAGCAGTATCGATTACGCTTCTATGCATAATACCCATTGTATACTGGAATATCATTTATGATTTTATCACGTATCGTTTTCATTCGGAACGCGTAACACATACAGGCATTGATATTGCTAGCTTAACAACAGAATTAGTAGGAGAGGTTTTATATCAAAATCCATTTGTTTATTTTTTGATGGTGTCCGCTGTTATAGCATTTAAAAAAATTTCATTTCAACAAAAAAATAGTGGTCGATGGTTGTTATGGATGAGTATTCCACTTGTTTTAGTTTTTTGGACGGTCGCACTATTTAATCATACACTTCCGCACTGGTCGGGTCCTGCATTTATTCCATTAATGATCCTCGCTGGTATTTTTATAGATCAAAAAAAAGGGAGTTGGTCCTTTTATTTGTTAAACACTTCGCTGGGATTTGTATTTACGATTTTACTTGCACTTGTTATTATTGTTCAAAAATATCCGGGCAATTTTGGTAGTCAAAAAAATGATAACTTAGGCGAGTACTGTCCTACATTAGATTTGTCTGGATGGAAAAGTTTTAGTGCCGCTTTTAAAACCATCGTAGCTCAGGATCAATCTAACTATGTGATGGGTAAAGCGCCTTCTATAATTGTTGGCAAGTGGTTTCCGGCAGGTCATTTGGAATTTTATACGGCCCGCACTTCTGGACTTCCTTTAATTGGTATGGGCCCACTTCAGGATATACATAAATTTGCTTGGTTAAATAAAGTGCGTCCTGCTTTAGCACTTGGTACCGATGCATATTGCATTGTACCTTCCAATGTACCTTTTAATGTTGCTGAAGCCTATGGGTCATCTTTTAAAACGATCGACACACCAATACGGATCAATCAAATTAGGGGTGGTGTTGTAGTTCGTTATTTTTTAGTGTACCGTTTGCATGGTTGCACTAAAGTTCTGACGTCTTTATTGTAAGTGCTTTAAAATAGTCTTTCAAAATCTCTCCTGTACGAAATACTTGCACCAAAACGGTTGCGTCTACCAAAGCTGGAGCCACTTATATCAAGGCTATTTTTATTGAACAAAATAGCCCTTAGTTTACGATCCTGCGAAAGGATAAATTCTATGTTTAAATCTGGAAGCCATTGTAAGTTTCCGTTTTTAACACTGGAAGAGTTGCTTAAATTAAAATCTAAATCACCGCCAAAGGTTACAACAATTTTATCTTCGAAAAAGCTTTTACCTACTTTAAAATTAACCCTCGATCTATTAATGCCAGCACCCGCAACATTGCTATTGATGCCGGAGGCGGCTCCTAAAAGCTCGGAATTGCTATATAAAGATGTCCCAACGTCAAAGCGTAAACTTTTGTCGCCAGTTAGTTTATAAAGCATATTGGAGAACATTTTATTGATCTCCTTGGTAAGAATTTGCGAAAGCGTATTTACACCAATGGTAGCAAACATAGCATTGGCATTTCCATTTCCACCATTTCCGATAGTAGGAGGTGCGAAGGAGTTAAACACAATTAAAAATGAAACTTGTTTTAGAATTTCATTGTCGTCTTGTTCAAGTCTCGTTACATATTGTACTAATTCGTTGTCGGTTTTGATGGGACTCCCTTGTGGAAAATCTAGTTTAAAACTGATTGTAGGCTTTGTTAATTTATCCCTTAGTTGAGCAACTACGTATACCGGCCCGCGATATCCTTTAACAGCGCCACTCATGTTTAGGTTGCCTACAAGGTCATAGAGTGCTACTTGTTCTGCGGTATACTGCGCATCAATTTTTATGTTGGCTTTATTGGGGTCGCCGGTCCATTCGATATAATTTCCTTTGTTTGGAATTAATTCAAACGGTTTTTTGATGAGTGATTGAAAACTAAAATCATAGTTTCCTTTATCGATATTGTATCGCCCTCTAATGGTAAGTGGTTCTGTAGTGCCCGATCTAATTTTTAATCTGCCACTGCCATTTGCCTTAATAATGTCGCCTGATATATCGTCTAAGATTACGTCTATTTCCGCTTTGTTATTAGCCGTAAGATCAAGGTCAACCAGTAAATTAAAATCAGATTTTTTACTTTCTAATTGAATTTCTGATCCGTATTTTTTGTACGTAATAAAATCTGCACTTGCCGATTCTTTGGATACAGCATTTGGTATAACAATATGTGAACTATCTGTAGATTCTGCTACCAGCGTTATTTTTGCACTTGTGGATGGTCCTTTAAAACTAAAATTCGCTTTACCTATTGCTTTACCATAAAAAAGAGGGTTGTCTTTTGCCTTGGTATCTATAAGCAGTAAATTATTGGTGTTTACGTCAAAATCAAACGCCATATTTTCAAATTGCTTTTCATACAACTTGCCAGAACCATTTGCTTTGTTGTTGAACTTGTCTCTTACTGTAAACTTTCCAAAGTCTATACCATCCTCTAAGAATTTAATGCGTAAACTGTCTAGTTGATATTGAACCTGCGTATAGTCTACTTTTAATGTAGCATCTTTCACAAGTACTTCTCCCAAAAGAGTGGGGCTTGTGGGTTTGCCTTGAATACTTAATTGACCAGTTGCTTTGCCATCTACATCGGAAAAAATGCCCGTCAAAAACTGTTCTACAAAATTAATTCTCGTATCATTTAATTCAATGTTCGTATACAGCGGCTGCTGAGCACTATCTGCTATATTATAAAAACCATTAGCACGTATTTTATAATCTTTATTATCAGATACCACCACAAAAGGAAGATTGCCGGTTTTGGCATCGTACCCTGCTGAAATATTTACGAGACCTACCGAGTCATTATCTACCCTTAATTGGCTGGTATTGATTCTTGCATCTGCTTTTAAGTCATTAAAAATATTTTTTAATGTGATATTTCCATTCGCGATACCCTCAAAACGTGGTTGTTGAATAACAAGATTTGTAATATCTCCAATGATAATATTGTTAAGCTTAATATTTAATTGATTGGTATTGCCGCCGTCTTCTTCTTCTGTTTGAATTAATATTTCTTGAGTTCCTTGCACAAATTTTACATTGCTAGCATGCACAAAGTTTTTGCGTAATACCAATTCTCCTTCTTTTTCAAGCGTCCATTTTTTATTATTAAGGGTAAAATTAGAAGGCTTCCATCCAATACGAAGTCCGTCTTGAAGCGTATATACTTCTGCTTCTAAGTTGGCGTCATTTAAGTTGCTAGAGGCGCTTGTTTTTATTTGAACAGTTGATTTGTCATTTTTTGAATTTATGGAAATGATAGAGTTTGGAAAATGGATGCTATCTCCAATTCCGAAATTATCAATATTGCTTATTAGGGATAGGTTGTTTATGTCGCCCTTGGCTTTTATGCTAGCGCCAGTGATCGCATAGTCATTGATTTTACCGTATGGAATATTTGCTGTAGCAGTTAATTGATACGTTTTAGTATTTATTTTTCCTTCAAATGAAAGATCATTAAAGCCACTCCAGTTTTTATTGTATAAACTTACATAGGGGTCTATGTAGTTTCCGTTTGCTTTAATGGTAAAGTTTTGATCTGCGCTAAGTTTACCTGGTGCTTCAATATAATTAGGGTAGTAGTGGTGTAAAAAAGATTGAATACTTTTTGGTAAGTCGGCTACATTAAATTGACCGACGATACTTGCACTGAAGTCATTACTTTTTAGCGTAATATTTTTTTCATTTCCTACTTGAGAAGACTGAATGGCAAGGGAGTCGAAATTTAATTTGGTTGTTGAATCATTAATATTGGCGTTTAAAAATTTAGCATTTCCTATAAAGTTGTCTAGATTGCTTCCTGTAAAGTTGGCATCCAATAGGCCTGTTACTTCAAGAAATTTGGGATATAGTTTAAGGGCTTTTAAATTGGAATAGGCCAGATCACCTACAATATTAAAAGCGGGTACATTTTGATTGAAATTAATTTCTAAGGAGCTGGTAAAATTTAAATTAGGGTCATTAATAATAATGTCACCATTGAAATATTTTTTCTGAAAAGTGCCATTGGTTACAATGCTTTTATAATCATAGTTTTTATATTGAATGGATCTTATGTCGCCACTGATACTTGTTTTTAGTTTTTCTATATCAAAGCTACTGCCTTCGATACTTCCTTTAAAATCGATGGTACCTAAATCACTATTGCTTGTGAATTTACCCAAATTAAATGCTACAGTTTCGAGTTTCCCCTTGTAACTAGCTTCGCCTTTTGGGGGTAGTTTTAAGTTGATATCTGTGGTAATGCCACCAAGTGCCGTACTAAAAACGCCTTTTGTAACGAAGTCAAAAGCGGTGCCGTTAAAATTCCCTTTGTATAAGATCGTGCCCAGCGATGCAAAACTAGGGCTTTGGATATTTTGTATTGAAGGAATAAACTGCGCTAGGTCTTTGTAGTTACTTTGGGCAAAACCATTTTGTAGTGTGATTTGAGTTTTTTCTATTTCTGGTAATCCTTTCATAGAAAAGATACCTGTTAAAATACTATTGCTTCCAGTTCTTAGTTGTAGTTTATTAACTGTAAAGTCATCAACGGTTCCATTGTAAAGTCCTGATAGTTGGACTTTTGTTTTAAACTTAGTCATGGCAGGGGCAAAAAAAGCGATATCATCTGTATGGACCACCGATTCTTTTATATTAGCTACCATGATAACATTGGAGATGTAATTGCTGAAGTCTTTATCAAAATTTGTAAACTTCATGGCGTAGTAATTACCAATGCGGGATTTATTGGTTTGAAGGTCTAAATTGGCAAATTCCATCATGTTCTGATTGAACTTAAATGCGGTATTCAACTTTTTTACCACAAGTCCCGACCTCTCTTTCGTTGAAAGTGTTATGAGTGCTTTTATTTCCTTATCCGATACGAATGCATTTTTTATGGAGGCATTGATACTAGAAAAGTTAAGATGCGTTCCGTCGAAATGCTGATATGGTTTTTCAAAATCACTATCAACAACAAGTGAGCCTTTACTGATGTTTATTTCATCTGCATTGATGTTGAGTTGACTTTTGCTTTTTGGCGTATTGGTATTAGTGGTTTCTTTGTAATTAGCCGGTTGTAGCGCAGGTATCACCTTCATTACAAAAGATGGTTGATCGAGGCTAACAGTTCCTAATTGAATAAAACCTGTTTCGACATTTATTTTTTTACAATCTACAACTAAGCTTAAAGCGCCGACTTTCATATAAGATCCGGTCCACAGGTCGTTTTGTTCAAACCGTACAGATTTTAAATCTATTTTTTTAATATCGTATTGAGTGGTAGGCGTTTTATTCGTTGTGTCGCTTGTTTTAAAGTAGTTTGTAATGAATTCGTAATTCCAAGTTTTTGTTTTTCTGTTGATTTTTACAACGGCATCCTCTATGCCAACATAACTTAGGGTGGCATTTTTTTTCAAGAAAAACCAGTCTGTTATTCTTATTTTACAAAGGTTTGCATACAATAGGGTATCTTTTTTTTGATCCCGTATGAGTATGCCTTCGATATTTAATTTATTAAATGGAGAAATACTTACTTTTCTGATGCTAACTTGGGCGCCAATTTTCTTAGAAATTGAAGCAGTTATTTTTTTTGCGATGTAATTTTGTACTGGGCTTGTGTTTAGAAGTAGGAGCAACAAAAAGACGCCCGCAACAATTGCGAGTAAAACATTTCTAGTTATTTTTAATCTTCTTTTCAGTTTGTTCTATTCTAGCATCAATAATTAGTATCCTGCAACGGCGTCATCGCCTCTTTTGTCGGCAACAGTTATTCTTTTACCCGTTGGACCAATAATGATACCTTCGGTTCTACCAATACTTCCTCTTTCTTTGATACGGTAGCCCATTTTTTCTAGAGCAGCTTTGGTATTTGGGTTAAATGTTTTTTCTATACTTACATCATCGGGGAGCCACTGGTGATGAAATTTTGGACTATTAATGGCGTCCTCTAAACTCATATTGAAATCTACAAGATTCACAATGGTTTGAAATACCGAGGTAGGAATGGTTGTGCCTCCTGGTGTACCTACTGTCAAGTAAGGCTTTTTATTTTTTGTAAGTAAGGTTGGCGTCATGGAGCTGAGCATTCTTTTATGTGGTGCAATCGCATTGGCTTCTCCGCCAATGGCGCCATACATGTTAGGGCTACCTGGTTTTGCACTAAAATCATCCATCTCATTGTTTAAAATAAATCCAGCGCCACCAACAACCGTTCTATTGCCGTAGCCGCCATTGAGTGTTGTGGTAACAGCTACCATATTGCCTTCTGGATCTACAACACTAAAATGTGTTGTTTCTTCTGAAGCAGGAGCATTACCTGCTTGCGTTTGGTCACTTGAACCAGCAACGCCAGGCTTGTAATCGACCATTCTATTTTTTATATAAGCATTGCTAAGTAGTGTGTTTTGAGGTACCTTATAAAAATCAGGATCTCCAATATGTGCAGCTCTATCGGCATAGGCGCGGCGCTCTACTTCAATCATGAGTTGTACTGATTCAGGCGTTTGAAAACCCATTTTTTGAACATTAAATGGCTCCATCATTTTTAACATCTGGCCAATTAAAATACCGCCACTGCTTGGCGGTGCAAAACTAATTACACTGTAGTCTCTATAACTAAATACAATGGGTGTTCTTGATTTTGCTTGATAATTTTTTAAATCTTCAAGTGAAATAATACCGCCACCTCTTTTCATTTCATCCACAATAAGTGCGGCTGTTTCTCCTTCGTAAAATCCTTTCGCGCCATTTTTTTGAATGCGCGTAAGGGTATTCGCAAGATCTAATTGAACAAGGGTGTCTCCAACTTTCCATTTTGTTTCTTTGACAAATGCAGATGGCCTGGTGGAGTACTTTATAAAATCTTTTTTTGTTCCATTTAAGCTCGAGGCTTCTCTTTCGGTGATTACAAATCCGTATCGTGCTAAATCAATAGCTGGTTGGATAAGCATTTCAAAAGGAAGTTTTGCATGTGATAAGGTTGCAAAAATGCCAGCCACCGTGCCCGGAACACCAGAAGCTAAATGACCATTTTGAGAAAGTGTATCCTGTGCATTTCCAGCAGCATCTAAATACATATCTCTATTTGCTTTATTTGGTGCCGCTTCTCTGTAATCAATACCAATAAGGGAGCCGTCTTTTTTTCTGGCGAGTGTAAATCCACCTCCACCAATATTACCTGCGCCTGGATATACAACTGCCAGTGCAAATTGTGTTGCAATGGTTGCGTCAAATGCGTTGCCACCTTGCCTCATGATTTCAGCGCCAACCATACTTGCAAGGGGGTGGGCACTGGTCACACTTGCTTTGCTAAATGTGCCATATTTTATAACACTATACTGATAAGGATTTACTGATTTTGTGGGGCCCACAATCATATTTTCATATTGCCCCATAACGCTACTATAAAGGCAAATTAAGAAGCCCGTAAAGATTGTTGATTTCATGGTCGAAAATTACTCAATTTTTGGTTAAATCTGGGCCATTTTTTGTTACATTCACGCATTGTTTAACAAACTGTTCATCATTTAAATGACAGTCCAATTAGGTGGTTTGACAGCTATGAAAAAATTATACTTTTTTACCCTGGTCGTTTTAATGGTATTGCTGTTTTCTAGCAATCGTTTATGGTCGCAGCAAGTGAGTCAAAATAATGGCGGTATTATGCCTAGTGCCTCCATTTTACAATCATTAAGAAAATTGCAAGTGTTGGGGTCTGTTTTATACATTGCTGCTCACCCCGACGATGAAAACAATAGTTTGTTACCTTATTTAGCCAAAGAAAAAATGTATCGAACGGCGTATTTGAGTTTAACAAGAGGTGATGGTGGTCAAAATTTAATTGGACCGGAACAGGGTATAGAACTTGGCATGATTCGAACCAAAGAGTTATTAGCCGCACGTGAAATCGATGGTGCAGAACAATATTTTACGAGTGCTTACGAATTTGGATTTAGTAAGAGCATGGATGAAGCTTTACAAGTTTGGGACCGACAAAAAGTTTTAGCAGATGCCGTTTGGGTGATACGCAATTATAAGCCGGATGTTATTATTGCGCGCTTTCCTCCGGACGCGCGCGCAGGACATGGACACCATAGTGCTTCTGCTCAAATTGCTAGAGAAGCGTTTAGTGCTGCTGCAGATTACAATCAATTTCCAGAGCAACTAACAAATGGTGTTACAGTTTGGCAGGCAAAAAGACTCTTGTGGAACACTTTTAATTTTGGTGGCGCCAACACAACAAGTAATGAACAATTTAAAATGGATGTTGGCGTATATAATGCCTTGGAAGGAAAAAGTTATGGTGAAATAGGTGGTGAGGCGCGTAGTATGCATAAAAGTCAGGGCGAAGGAAGGCCCCGCCGTAAAGGAGAAATTATAGAATATTTTACAACCATTGTAGGAGAGGCGCCCACCCGTAATTTGCTCGATGGTGTTACACAGGATTGGACTAGGCTTGGTGAAAATGCAGCAAGTATATCAAGTGCAATTGATGCTGCCATTTCGAATTATAATCCTTTGCAACCCGCGTTATCATTACCGGCCCTTGTAAAAATTCATGAAGCGGTAAAAGTGCTTCCGGCCTCTGTTTGGAAAACACATAAATTAAACGCGTTACAACAAATTATTGAAGCTGCTGCAGGGTTGTCTGTAGAGGCGTTTACTGTTTCAGAAAAAGCGGTACAAGGTGATTCGATTAGTTTTACTTGTGCTATTAATAATAGATCAACTGCTATTGTTACGCTACAAGATATTGTGGTACCCGGTCAATCTTTTTCAAAGCAAGTGGGTCAGCAATTGATTCAAAATAAAAATTATAATTATGCAGTAAATATGCTTCCGGTGGTAGCAAAAAATGATTTTCAACCTTATTGGTTACAGCAGCCAAAAAAGTCGGATGGTATGTTTTTGGTGAATGATTATCATGTACTTGGTAAAGCTTGGAATGATCCTGCTATTTCTGTGCAATTCAATTGCAAAATAGAAGGTGTTGTATTCAGTATTACCAGGCCGGTATTGCATAAATATGTAGACCTTGTTAAAGGCGAATGTGTACAACCTTTTATTTTAATTCCTCCTTATGAGCTTGTTGTTAAGCCAAATGTCGTTTTAGCCAATGTGTTATCTGAAAAAGGTAAAAAAAATTCTGCAACACCATTACAACTTACTGTTGTATCCAATCAAGAAAAGCAAATGGGTGCGTCTGTTCGGTATAAATTATTGGATCAAAAAACGGGTAAGGAGGTTTATGATAAGGGCGTAGATTCAGTTTTTAAAGATGCAAAAACGGGTACTATTGAAGTGCCTTTTGCAAGTATTTACAATTCTACAATTGAGTCAAATGCGCTTACAGCTTTTGTAGCGGTAACAAATAGCAAGGGTACGCAGCATTACAATGAACACTTACAAAAAATTGTATACGATCACATTCCTAATACCCATTACCTCACGCAGGATATTGTTAAGGTAGTAGACGAGCCTATTCGTGTAAAAGGCTCAAAAGTCGGCTATATTGCGGGTTCTGGCGATTTCACCGAAGAGGCGCTCGTACAACTTGGATACCGTGTAGAAAAAATTACAGCAGCTAATTGTACACTACAATACCTGGCTGGATTTGATGCAATTGTTACCGGTGTTAGAGCTTATAATGTAAATGCATTTCTAAAAGATGGCTATCAAACACTCTTACAATATGTACAAAATGGAGGTAATTTAATTGTACAGTATAATAGGGCAGGTACTAATGGTTTAACGCCTCCAATGGCACCATATCCGTTTACCATTAGTGGCGGGTCAAGGGTAACTGAAGAAAATGCAGAAGTTGTATTTTCGATACCTACACATCCTGCTTTACAATCACCCAATCAAATTACAGCCCGTGATTTTGAAGGATGGATTCAGGAGCGAAGTACGTATCAGGCAACTGCTATAGACGCCCGTTATCAAGCGCCATTATCAATGCATGATAAAAACGAACAGCCCTCTAGTGGTTCATTACTTACTTGTGCGTATGGAAAAGGAAATTTTTCATATGTTAGTTTGGCATTATTTAGACAACTACCAGCAGGTGTTGCTGGATCATATAAATTACTAGCGAACTTAATTGCACTTCCAAAACATTAGCATATGTCATTTATCGATTGGGTTGTTTTGGTAGTTACGTTTATACTTATTATTTCTTATGGTTTGTATAAAAGTAATGCTACAAAAAATTTGGAAGGCTACTTTTTAAGTAACCGTTCTATGCCATGGTATTTGGTATTACTAGGTATTATGGGTACACAGGCAAGTGCTATTACATTTTTGTCTGCACCAGGTCAGGCCTATACCGATGGTATGCGTTTTGTGCAATATTATTTTGGCTTACCACTTGCAATGATTGTAATTGTAGTATGGTTTGTGCCCGTGTTTAGTAAATTAAAAATTTTTACTGCTTACGAATATCTAGAACAACGATTTGATTTAAAAACGAGAACTTTTACATCGTTTTTGTTCTTATTATCTCGTGGACTTTCTACGGGTATTAGTATTTATGCGCCTTCTATTATTTTATCCTCGCTATTAGGATGGGATATTTATTGGACCAATATTGCAATGGGCGGGATGCTTACCTTGTACACGGTAAGTGGCGGATCCAAAGCTGTTGCTTATACACAGCAACTTCAGTTTGTTATCATATTTATTGGAATGGTGGTATCGGGCTATTATTTGGTGCATTTGCTACCGGGTGGCCTCGGATTTTCGGATGCATTAAAAGTAGGCGAAGTGTCTGGTAAATTAAATGTAATTACAACAGGTAATACAGGAAGCGGATTTGATTTTAAAGACCGTTATAATATTATTAGTGGAACCATTGGCGGCTTTTTTTTAGCGCTCTCTTATTTTGGCACCGACCAGTCACAAGTAGGCCGTTATATTACAGCAAAAAATGATCGTGAAAGTAAATTAGGACTCTTGTTAAATGGTATTGTTAAAATTCCGATGCAGTTTTTAATATTACTACTTGGTGTTTTATTGTTTACATTTTATCAGTTTAAGGAGTCTCCCATATTTTTCAATAAAACAGTTGAAACCAAAGCCTGGTCTACGCCTTATAAAGATTCATTGGCTGTCATTCAAGATCAGTTTAAGGTAGCGCAGGCAAAGCAGTTGGAATTGAATAGAGCACTTGTGCAATCTAATATTGCAGATACTGCACTCGAAAATAAAATTCAACAAGGCGCTGTTTCATTATCAGCGTTACAAAAAAACTATAAAAATGTAATTGCAACGGCTCTACCAGGGGCCGACGTTAATGATACCAACTATATTTTTTTACGTTTTGTGGTGGACTATTTACCCGTAGGTCTTGTGGGCTTATTAATAGCGGTTATATTTTTAGCCGCTTGGGGTTCAATTGCTGCAGCGCTTAATGCACTTGCTTCATGTACCGTTATCGATTTTCATTTGCGGTACCGTTCAAAATCAATTGATGGTACGACGCTTGCGCAATCTGCCACAGACTATAAAACATCTAAATGGTATACATTGGGTTGGGGGGTGTTTTGTATTTTAACGGCGCAGTTTGCGACTGGTATGGGGAGCTTGATAGAAGCCGTTAATGTACTTGGCTCTTTGTTTTATGGCGTTATTTTAGGCATTTTTTTAGTGGCATTTTATGCTAAAAAAGTAGGGGGCACTGCAGTGTTTTGGGCTGCTATTGTAGGAGAGATATTTGTTATTGTTTGCTTTTGTTTAGATAAGTATGATATTGTTGGTATTGGATTTTTATGGCTCAATGTAATTGGCGCTGTGTTCGTATTCCTTTTATCTATTTTGTTTTCTAAATTTAGAACGCATGCCATTTAAAACTGTTGATTGGGCGCTACGTTCAAATATTTACGAGGTGAATGTAAGACAGTATACCAAAGAGGGGACATTGGCTTCATTTGCATTGCATCTTCCAAGACTCGCTGATATGGGCGTTACGGTTTTATGGTTCATGCCCATTACGCCCATAAGCACAAAAGGAAGGCTTGGTACTTTAGGAAGTTATTATGCTTGCAGTGATTACACTTCTATTAATAGTGAGTTTGGAACTGAACAAGATTTTATTGCGGTTGTACATGCGGCACATACACTTGGCATGAAAGTAATGATTGATTGGGTAGCCAATCATACCGGTCAAGATCATGTTTGGACGCGCTCAAATCCAAATTTTTACATGCAAGACAGTCACGGAAATTTTACAGAGCGCAATGGATGGAGTGATGTTATCGATTTAAATTATGATAACCAGGATATGCGCGCCGCCATGATTGAAGCGATGCGATACTGGGTAGAAACAGCAGGCATCGATGGTTTTAGATGTGATATGGCCCATTTAGTGCCATTAAATTTTTGGGTAGAAGCGAGACAAGCCCTTGATCGTATTAGGCCATTATACTGGCTTGCAGAGTGTGAAGATGTCCATTATTTTGAAGCCTTTGATACAACGTATGCTTGGGCGTTTATGCATGCTAGTGCATCCATCAATAGGCATGAGCCAAATTTAAAACCTGTATTGGAAAAACTAGCTATGTATGCAAGCGAAGGCGCTCATACACACAAATTATTTTTTACGTCTAACCACGATGAAAATAGTTGGAATGGAACAGAGTATGAAAAATATGGGGTAACAGCAAAAGCTTGGGCAGTATTTTCGGCTACCTGGGGCGGATTGCCGCTTGTATATAGTGGGCAAGAAATCCCCAACAATAAGCGTTTATCGTTTTTTGAAAAAGATGAATTAGCATGGCCTACGCTAACACCCTCACTGCATGCTTTTTATAAGACAATCTTTAGCCTCCGTGCGCAAAATGATGCGTTGGTATTTAGTGAACCTGAAATGCTACAAACACCCTATCCAAATAGTATTATAGGCTTTATAAAAAAGCACCAAAACAATATTGTTTTGGTGCTTTTGAATGTGTCGGAACATAATAGGTTGGCTTTCGAAATCAGCCATCCATTACTTGAAGGAAATTTTGAACAAATATTTTCTGGCTTGCATTTTTCATTTTCTGGTAAAGAAAAGTTTGAACTTCAGGCCGGCGAATATCTAGTGTATCAGCTTATTCCTCACTAAGGTTAAGCGGATAGGTATAGCTTCCTTCAAATCCAGGGTAGAAGCCTTCGAGTCTTACCACACCCGATTTTATTTTCGCTAATAATTCTTTTAATGCTTCAAGGCTTTTTACTTCAGAGCCGTTAACACTAATGATTACAAAGCCGTCCTGCATTCTACTTTTTTTAAGTAGTCCGTCGCCTACTTTTTTAACCACCACACCACCTTCTACTTCATTCGCTGCTGCTACTTTTTTATCTAGGTTTTCAAATGTGCCACCTAGTTTTTCAATGATGGAAGTGTTTTTAACGATATCTGTATTGCCCACTTTATTTTTTAATGTAAGTGTAACGGTATTTTCTTTACCAGCTCGCTTGTAGGTAATGGCTACTTTATCTCCTGGTTTGCGTTTAGCAACTTGTTCTTGTAATTCTGGCCCAGAAGTAATATTTATGCCATCAATTTTTGTGATGATATCGTATTTTTTTATACCTGCTACAGCAGCTGCTCCATTTGCAGGCACATCTGTTACAAATACGCCTTCACCTTCTTTGATACTAATGCCAAACTCTTTTTCGTAGGCTAGCTTTTGTTCGTCTGTAACATTTTCTGGTAAAAAGTTAATACCAATATAAGCGCGTTGAACCGTTCCAAATTTTACAATATCTGTTACTATTTTTTTGACAATATTAACCGGTATCGCATAGGAGTATCCTGCGTAAGAGCCAGTAGGAGATGCTATTGCAGAGTTAATGCCAATGAGCTCGCCTGTGGTATTAACGAGTGCGCCACCACTATTACCTGGATTAACGGCAGCATCTGTTTGTATAAACGATTCTACAGGTCTATCGCTTTGTTTTCTATTGATATCAATAGATCTTGATTTAGCACTAATAATCCCTGCAGTAACGGTAGCGTCTAAACTTAAAGGATAACCAATAGCTAATACCCATTGACCAAGTTTGGCTTCATCACTATTGCCATAAATTAAATAGGGTAATCCTTTTGCTTCGATTTTAATAACAGCAATATCAGTACTAGCGTCTGCGCCAATCAGTGTGGCTTTATAAGATTTTTTATTGCCAAGTGTGACATTGATTTCGTCTGAACCATCAATAACGTGGTTATTGGTCACTATATATCCGTCTTCTGTAATGATAACACCACTTCCGCTTGCACGTTGTTCTGGCATTACGCGCGGTCCGCCTCCAAAAAAATCACCAAAATCTTCACCAAAGAAATCGGAAAAAGGATTTCTTCCACGTGAACCGCCGCCACTTAATTGTTTTTCTTTTGTTTTTGTTTTAATGTGCACAACAGCTGGCACTGCGGTTGTAGCTGCCGGGGTGAAATCTACAGCAACGCCAGGCGCATTGTTATTATTAAATCCCACATAATTAAATGGCAATTTATTAGGGTCTTGAAAGCCTGCTTGTTGGTATGCATTGAATTTGCTTACTCCCCAAACACTTACAATAGCAGTTGTGGCGCTAATGGCTACCACCGTGGCCATAGTTTTGAAATTCATATTCATTGTTACAATTTTTAAAAGATTCTACAAATTACATGCCTTTGTGTTACAAATAAACAAAGCTGAAAATTTGTCTGTGCACCGTCTGTCTTATTTAACAAATTTTTTACGCTGGAGTTTACAAAGCCTGCAAAAATGCCATGGTGTCTGTGCCGTCGGCATAGTCGGTTAAAGAGGGGGTTTGGGCGCTTCCAAATGGGATAAAACCATGACCCACAATGCACTGGATATCATTGTTTTGGGTTAAAGTGCTTAATGCTTGAGGCTCGGAGTAATACTGATAATGTACCTGACTTACTGGGGAAAATGGGCTTTCATTTTCTGTAAATACAAGGGAGTCATTATTCATATAATATTTGTTGCCCATAATTAAAAGCGCCAAATGATAATCATAATTGTGTTTGTACTTATGAAAATCTAGGTAGTACTCGTATTTTTTTAGCGCCGTTAAAAGTGGAATAAAATCATAGTTGGTAGGTACAAATAACTGCGTAACATTCCGGCAGCCAAGTCCAAAATAAGTTTGTATGTCATCTGCTAATAAATCAAGCGCTGCGGCTGTTTCGGTGCCATCAATCACAGCTACCGATGTTCTATTACGCCTAATAATATTTGGAAATTTGCCAAAATAATAATCAAAATACCGGCTGCTATTATTGCTCCCCGTTGCAATGTAGGCATCGAGTCCAGCAAGTTGTGGGGCAAAAAATACCATTGCTGAAACGCGTGGGTCCATTTTTATTAGTTCCGCAACAATATGTTTGATTAAAACCTCATCTTTAGAAGAGGGCTTTATAACAGCGGTATGCCCTGATATAAACACGGATAAAAAGTCGTGAAAACCTACGAGCGGAATGTTGCCCGCCATCACCAAACCCACTTTTTTGGGTGCTGATTGCTGGGCTGGTACGCCATATTGAGCGGCCCATTCTGATAATAATTGGGGGTCTAAAAAGCTATTTGTGATCGAATTCACGGCTTTTTCTATGAATTCAGGGGCAAACCAGGGGTTTTCACGGGCCGATCTTTCCTTTGCTTCGGCCCATGCTGGCTCATTTCCGGCCATATAGGCACTTAATTTGTTAAGTATTTCAATTCGTTCTTGTAAAATCATTTGTCGGCCGTATTTTTGATACTGCAAATGTAAATTCAGTAACCCAAACAAAACCATTTAATATGGCTATTAAAATTACAGACGAATGTATCAACTGCGGGGCATGTGAACCCGAGTGTCCAAATAACGCAATTTATGAAGGTGGGGTAGAGTGGGCCATTGCAGATGG
>JACCDH011208972.1_pt1 | contig 17270 bp, 17 predicted proteins | sample 7442481 | NCBI WGS metagenome assembly JACCDH01 (sample SAMN15323433, study PRJNA562643) | freshwater metagenome | isolation source: river surface water | place: USA:Blue River Watershed | collected 2017-08-15
CAATCTCAGCTCCAAGTGAGCGAAGAAGACGAGATTGTCTGAGTGTTGATTGAAGCATCCCTTCAATATAAAGACCGTTTCTTACTTGAACTGGCGTAAGAGAAACAAAATCATCAGGGATAAGCCCAATGAGACCAATTTTTACTCCATTCACTTCTTTGATAAGATAGGGAAGTGTGCCTTGCCACTCGATAACGCGACCTGATTTAAGGTCATACATATTACTTAGAAGAACGGGTGGTTTAAAGCCTTTGATAATACTTTTTAGCGCAGACTCTGGAGTTTCTCCTGCCATAGGAGTGCGATTAAAATCTTGAAGCCCTAATGTCACAGCATCGTATTTGAGCTCGGCTAAAATTTCTCCCGTTTGGCGAATGATCTTTCTATCAAAATCTCCAATAGGAAGAAAATTTCCGGAATCTAAAAGAAGCGTTTGAGACGGATAGGTCTCACGGATTGTTTTGAGATAGCTTGAAAAAATACCAATCCCCCCAATCGTGAGTTGAAGTTCCGTCTTATTATGATCATCTCTAAATTTTTGAGTTTGAGGTTGAAAATTGCCGAGCCAATCATTGGTTGAAATAATGACAATTCTTTTCTTCTTATTGAGTAGTTTCGTGGTCGTAGGAGCTTCTGGATGAGAGTAAAGTTGATGATGACCATTTCTTTTTTGATTTTTACTATCATTGCTCTTAAAAGAGCATGAGCTAATGGTGAAGATTAACAAAAAAAATAGAATTTGATTCATGAGAAATAAATAGGTAGAGGGATTTTGTTATTTGAAGCCGGCAGAGTCCAGTGGACTCTGCCGGCTATTATTGGAAATTCTTGATAAAACACCAGTGCACTGACACCTTTATATGGAGTTTTTCTTTTTCCTTTTCGCAGTGAAGGAGCTAGTCCTTTGCCTCTACCTAGGTAGAGTATAACAGGTTCGTTAACTTATGGGGAAGTTCAAATGAAGATGACTCATTTTTCTCAGACCTAAGTAATTATCAGCACCCTTTACAATAAGCTTTAACTGCTAATGGCTTGCCTGAGTTATCAAGTACCTTACCTGAAGAGTCCAGTGCTGATCCTGAAGATTCAAGCTGTGAACCAGATAAGTCTTGAGCTTTCGCTTTTTTCTTTTGAGTCATTGACTTGATGTCTTCGACAGAGAAAGCCTCATTTAAAGACTCCATCGTGAGCTGGTTACAACCAACTGACAGAGTTGAAAGGATCATCAGTGCTAAGAACTTCTTCATAAAACCCCCAAGAACATTTCTTTCTACAAATTAATTCATCTTTTCTTAATTATCGGACAGAAACGCTTGGGTATTGAGCTTTATTTGAAGTCACTTTGTTAATAATAGTAAAATCCATGAGTTATATTAAAAAAAACAACGATCAAGAGCTTTTTTATGAGACAATCTGCCAATATATATTGGCGAGACATGATTATCTGGATGAACTTATGAGTTATATAAAGGACTTTCCTAAGCTTTTGGCAGAGGAATATCAGAGATATTGGTCACGAATTAAAAAGGTTGGCCCTACTCAAAGAGAAAAAAGAGAAGGCCCTTCTGCGGGGTGGTTTCTTTCTCACAGCCAGGATGTAGAAAAATTTTTAATTGATAGTTTAAAGAAAAACGAATTTGAACTAGAGCCGCTTATAAAATCTGAGATTGTTAAAGGGACTAAAAAGAGAATCATTTATGTCCCAAATCAATGGGATCGTTTTGTCGTAGGTACTTTGAGAGCGTATTTAACCGCGAAAGTTGAGCCGCAATTTAGTGATAGTTTACATTCTTTTCGACAAGGTAGAGGACCACTCACTGCGGTTCTTTCAGCACGTAAATTTGTTCATTCTAACAAACAAAAAAAAATATATGTTTTTCAAAGAGATATTACAAAATATGGGGATAACATTATCTCTTCAAAATTAGTGAAGACGACTTTGGATAAAGTCTTTCATGAAAAAAACGAAAAAGACGATCTTGTTGAAAGTTTAGTTAAAAAAATAGTTAATTGGAAAATTTACAATGAGCAGGGTGATACCTATGTCATGAGTAAAGGAATTCCTGCGGGAACGCCTCTTGTACCTTTTTTTGAGAATATTTATTTGTCTGAGATAGATCATAGCATGGCAGAATATATTAAATCAGGCGATCTGTTTTATGCTCGATATGGAGATGATATCATAGTATTGAGTACTTCGGTTCAACTTGCAGAATCAGTGATAGAGCAAATAGAAACGAAGTGCGCTGACCTTGGTTTGGATATAAAAAATAAAAAATCTATTAATTTTGAACTTGGCCTTAAGAGTAGGATCAAATGGCTTGGAATGCACCTTGATAAAAAAGGGTGTATTGGAACTTCACACGAGGATATTAAGTCATTTAAATCTTTTTTTAAATCTGAAATAAATAAGTCATGGCATAAGGCCATCATCTGGAAAAAATACGCTAATCAAAAGAAAGGGGTTGAAGATCTTTGGCTTAATCAATTAAAAGACATTCTTTCATATAAATACAATCCCTATTTAGTTAAGATGATTCACCTTAAGGATGGTTCAACTCATCTAAAGGAAATTGATTCTTGGATAAGAAAAGAAATTGTAAAATTCATGTTCAAAAATGGAGTAGCAAAGAAAAATGCTTGGAGGATTTTAAGGAGAAGTAAGCTTCCCTCGCTGAATTATTTACGGCGACGGAAGTTGTCTGTACTAGAGAGGAAGCGATTGTGATGACACTGTCTAAAATCGCTCAAACTAAATTTCGTTTCGATAAACTAGGGTTACCGTCTAGACGCTCGTTTGGCATTGTCTATTTACTAAAGCGTAATAAGGGTTTTTTTTGGCGTAAGTTTTGGAGATTCCTTTGGGAGTTAATTGAAGTCGGTGTTCTTAGTTATTCTCTGGCCCCGACCGGCTTCAGTATTCTTTGGGTGGTACCCCTTTCAATTCTTCTAATAAGTAACTTTATTGATATCTTGTTTCATACAGAGAGATATCTTATGAATAAGGGTTATAGCTCGCTAACCTTTAAAAGAAATATTATATGGTTAGTTTTAAGTTGGCTTATTTTCTTTTATGTATTGAGTTTTGATTTAGTCGATGTGTGGCAGAGATATCCTTGGGTTCGGTGGTATCTTGTTTTCAAAGGTGGGAGTTTATTTATTCGTCAATTATTGTCTTTGTGGAATTTGCCTTATAGCACAAGGATGAGACCTTATTTTCCACAGATAGTTTACCCGCTTACTATACTCTCTTGTCTGATATTAAGTGTTCTTTCATATATCTATCTTTATGGGGCCTATGCTTATATTTCCGTTTTAGCAATCTGGAGTCTCGGGGCGATAGTTCCTGAAATACTTTTTACTAAAAAAGTCATCATCTTGAGAAAATTAAAATGGTTTTCTTCAAAAACGATGGGAAAGAGATGTTCTTTTTTTGTATTTTTAAAATCCGTCATGCCTTGGCTTTATTTAATGCTTCTGCCGTTTTATATCGTTCGTATCCAGACAAATGAAGTCGATATTACAGTAACCACTTTTTTTGGAACGATTTGTTTATTTTACATTGTTGAAAGATGGGTGCTAAGGCTTTGGAGGTCCTACCAGCTTGATGCATTCAAGTCGAAGGATAAAGAAAATCAAAATTTCAGAAGAGCAAATCAAATAAGGCTGCTATCCTTAATCGTTTTAGCTCCTGCCATCATTTTTATTGGTTTCCCATGGTTTACTTTTATAAGGTTTGATGGATCTCTAGAGTTAATAATGCTTCTAGAAATTATAGTCTATTGCTGTTTTTGTCTGGCATTCATAGAAATTCAGACTATCGATAACAAAAAAAACAATGTGAAGTTATTTCTATTTTTAACTTTGATTCTTTATCTTTTAATGCTTTTTTCTGCGAAATTTTCACTAGTGCTAAGATTGATGCTCGTTTTATATTACTTTATTCAAAGTTTTTTTAATAGTATCCCGTTCGTCGGACTTGAACCTGGCAGAAAAGTTTTGAAAATAAGGTTTAAACGACAAGGGAATGACTTTCTTCATGCCATCCATTTGACAAAAAAGGAAGTGGTCATTCCCGTAGAACAATTCCACAGGTTAAAAGACCAAGTAGAAATGAGCTTGATAGATGAATTGAGGGAGGATGTTGTACCTCAACCTCTTGAGTTGAAGAGTATTTCAGACCATGTAAGAGTTATAAAAGCGCAGAATAATGAAATAAGAACTTTGACTGAGGCCAAGCCAAATTTTGATAAATATCTGTTGATGGCGAATATGGGGATAAAGGATGGATATCCAATTTATCGTTTAATAAAGAACAAAAAGATAATCTTTATTCAGATCATAGATAATATAATAGTTACAGAGAAAAAACTGAGAGATTCATGGTTTATCGTTTCTTAATATTATTCAGTATTTTAAATTATTCGGCTGCTCAATCAGTAACCTTGAAATGTATTTCTGATGGAGATGATTATCCTGCGTTTATAGAGTTTGATAATGAAAGAAGATTACAAATGGTAGATCTCTCATTTTTAGTCCCAAGCTATATTGATCCTGTTTATGCCTGTGCCGGTTTTGTAGAGAGAATGAATAAAACTCACGTCAACTCTCAGTCAGTCTCTGTCCTTCTTGGCAAAGAAAGCAGTTGGAAGTTTGGTCGATTTAATAATAATTTACAAAAAGAAATTTATAGAAGTTGTATTGATAATTTAAGCTGTAAGGTTAATTGGCCTTACATATTAAGTACTCCTGGCCTGGCCATTGATTGGTTTAGAAAAAGATATGACAAAAATGAGAACTCTTGTTTTGCTAATTCTATTGTGGCTAGTAAACCAAAGCAAAAGTTAAGTTCTTACCCGTTTCTTGATACCGAGAAGACAACTTGGTGGACGATGCCAGAGACTGATATTGTTAAAGAGACACTAAAAGTAGTGAGTACGAACTCTTATAAGAATATACTTATCTCAGGAATGACAGCTTCGCTTAGTGAGTTAAGAAAATTGGCTGAGATATTAAAAGGACAAGACACAATTGTTGATGTTTGGCTTGATCTTCAGTTGATGACAATAAAATCCTCTTTTATCAATGAAATGAAAAGGCTTACACCCAAAATAAGGTTCCATCTTGTTCCTCGAAGTCCCGAGAGACCATACAGTTTTCACTTTAAAGGAGTCCTTTTCACTGGAGGCAGAAATCAAGCGGCCAAAGATAAGCTTCTGTGGATCTCTCCGAACTGGTTTCCCGCGCAAAAGGAGCTTCTCTTTCATGATATTGGATTTTCCACAACTGATAATAAGTTTATTGCTTCATACAAAAATCAACTTGAAAAATACAAACAATTGATATGCTTAAAAGAAACAAAATGGACAAGCTGTATGTTGGATTACAGACTCATAACTCAGAAGAAAAGAAAACAGCTTAATAATATGAAAACACTTTCATGCCAAAGCGCAGTCTTACCCCAAAGTTTACCTCATGACTTAGGAGCAGTTCTTTTTGATAAACTGGATATGAGGGGAGCACTTTTTGAATGGATGAGCTCGGCTAAGTCCGAAATTGAAATCCATACCCATATTTTAAAGGATAGCGGACTTCTTCTCAAGCTCGCAGATCTTGTGAAAAAGGGGATAAAGATTAATCTTGCAGTAGGTAGCCCAATACCACTGGATCTTGAGAGAAAGCTAAAAAGATATGGAATTAATTTAAAGTCTAATAAACGATTAAATACTGAGACGCACTCCAAGTTTTATATTAAAGACAAAAATGAAGCCTTTATTACATCTGCCAACTTCACTGCAACAGGATTAGACAATCCGACGGAATCAGGTTTCTTCACAAAAGATAAAAATGCAATCAAGATTATGTTTGGCCTGATTGATTAGTATTGAATCTTTTTAAGTTTTTTATAAGACTTTTTAATCGCTTGAAAGATTTTCTCATAATCGACTTCGTCTTGATCAATCCCAAGTGAGATTCTTATAACTCCTCTACCTATTTCGTCTGATACCTTCATACTCTTCAAAACATGGGACGTTTCTGGTTGGTTGTCTGAGCAAGCAGCAGAGGTTGTGACAAAAATATCCTGAGATTCAAGTTCAATTTGAAGGGCTTGCCCATGAATACCCGGAAATGCGATAAGACTAGTCCCTATTAGTCTAGGACTATGGTGAGAAAAAATAACTATCTCAGTAAATTCATCTTTTAATTTTTTTTCAAAAATGAATCTCAGTTCGTTTAGCTTCTCAAAATTGACTTGCTTGTCTTTAAAAGTTTTTAAGGCAATGGCCATTGTTTCGATGGCGAGATAGTTTTGTGTCCCACCTCTTAAACCCTTTTCTTGGCCACCTCCAAATATTATGGGTGAAATAGTCGTTGGATTTTTAGCAATAATAAATCCACTACCAATAAGAGCGCCAAATTTATGGGAGCTAGCCACTGCGTAATCTAATCCCGATTTCTCAAACGAATATGTGTGCTTGCCTATAACTTGAGTTGTGTCTGAGATGAATGGGATAAGATATTTTTTTACTAAAGAAGCAATCTCATCTATCGGCTGGATGACACCAGTTTCGTTGTTAGCGTACATAATACAAACAAGAGCGATATGATCCTTCTCCTTTCTGATCGTTTCTTGTAAAAAGTCTAGATCAATAATACCCTCACGAGATACTGGAACTGAAATAATTTCAAACCCTTCTTCATCCTTATAATAATCCGCTACTTTTAAAACTGCTGCATGTTCAACTGATGAGAGGACAATCTTTTTTTTTGTAAAGGCTGTTTTACTTAAAATGGATTTGAAGATTGTTGAAATTCCTTCAGATGAACCGGATGTGAAGATAAGTTGATCAGGATGACACTCTACTACTTCTGCAATGATCTCACGGCATTTTTCAATACCTGTATTAATTTTTTGTCCCATCGAATGAATTGCATTCGGGTTGGCAAAAAGATGTGAGCGTAATCTCCTTTCTAAATATTGGACAACCTCAGGGATAAGAGGACTTGAGCCATTATAATCAGCATAAATCATGATTAACCTCTAAGAAATTTTCAGCATCTGCTCTAGTGCTTTGAGAGCAAACTTTGTCGTCTGTGCATCGACTTTAATAACATTAATAGCATCGCCGCGTTTAATGGCCCGGAAACTTTCTAGAAGCCAGCGAGGTCGAATACGATACATTGTCGTACAAAGACACTGATAGGGAGAGAGAGACACAATGTCGAGATGAGGGAATTGCTTCGCCAATCTGTTTACTAAGTTTATTTCTGTTCCTACCGCAAATTTTGAACCAGCGGGAGCAGCTTTAATGTGGTTGATGATATAAGAAGTTGATCCTGCAAGATCAGCGCCTTGAGTGACTTCAAAATTACATTCAGGGTGAACGATAAGAGTTCTGTCTGGTTCTTTTTGTTTCCACATTTGAATATGCTCTTTAGTAAAACCTTGATGAACTGAACAAAAACCATACCAGAGAATAACTTTTGCTTTTTGAATTTGCTCGGGAGTCAGTCCTCCAAATCTTTGTCGTGGATCATAGACCACCATCTCTTCAAGAGGGATACCTAATTTGAAGCAGGTATTCCGCCCTAAATGTTGATCAGGGAAGAAAAGAAGTTTTTCACCTTGAGAAAGACCCCATGTAATAACTTTTTCAGCATTAGATGAAGTACAAATTGATCCATTGTTCTCACCCACGAATGATTTAAGGGCCGCCGAGCAATTAATATAGGTAATAGGAACAATCTTATCCTTGGTCGAATCAGTCAGGTATTTCCAGGCCACATCGATCTCGCGACGATTGGCCATATCGGCCATTGAGCAGCCCGCTCGTAGATCGGGAAGAATAACTTTTTTAGAATCGTCAGTGAGCATATCAGCTGTTTCGGCCATGAAATGCACGCCACAAAAAATAATATATTCAGGATCAGTAAGCTGAGCTGCTTTTTTAGCAAGCTCCAGAGAGTCCCCAGTGATATCGGCCAGAGCGATCACATCGTCTTGTTGGTAGTGATGTCCAAGAACAACAACTCTGCTTCCTAGTTCAGCACGGATTTGAGCAAGTTCAAGATTCACCTGCTCATCAGTGAGTTCTTCTTCAGTCACTTTAGGTAGATGTTCTGCGGACTCAAGGTCCCCATAGATGTCGATCATTGTCGGTCTCCGGTAAAGATGCCTGAAATTTACCCTAAGAGGCCCGTAGGGGCAAGTCTTGTTCGGCGCAGAAAGTTTTTGTTTTTATTCACTTAGACCTTTGACGAAGCGTGATAGCTTTTTTAGACTTAAAGCAATAGGACCAATTAACGGGGCACTCAGTCGGGAGGACGGAGATATGAAAATTATCACGGTAGGTAATAATAAGGGCGGCGTTGGTAAAACCATGCAGTGTTTTCAGCTGGTTTGTCATCTTGCTAACCTTGGTCATCGCGTACTCGCTATTGACTTAGATTCACAGGCCAATCTTAGTTCAACTCTTGGAGTGAACATCCAGAGAACTTTAATTCCTGAATGGCTCATCGGGGATGTTGGGGTTGAAGATGTGGTTGTTGAGGTCGAAGGCAAAGCCGATTTCTACTCTAACATCAAACTCATTCCTTCTTCTCGTCACATGGCCAATCTTGCTAAGCTCCTCATTCTTTCAGAATCAGAAGTTCGTAAAAATGCTGGTCGAAAAGAAAGACTTCTCAAAATCAGACTTAAATCTCTTGAAGAGCAATTTGATTATGTTGTCATTGATACTCCACCAATGCTTGGTGATGAATTGATCATGTCACTAGTTGCCTCAAATCTTATTCTTATTCCTACACAAGCTCAGGATTACTCAATTGATGGTCTTGAAGAGCTGATGGATACGTTTGAGATCATTAAAGAAACTGAAAATCCAGCGTTAGAGTTTTCAATTATTCCTTCAATGGTTAATCCAAGAAGAAAAATTGAAAGACAACGCCTTGAGGAGCTTTCTCAGTCGTTCAATGTGACTCCAATGATTCGTAACCTTGTTGATATGCAAGAATCTGTGGCCATGAAAAAACCAGTTTTCATGTTTGGACAGTCGGCCAAGGGACGAAAAGATTACGAAAATCTTTGGAACTCATTAGGTCTTAACTAGTTATTCAATATTTTTCGATAGAATAGGGAGAGTTTGCATGGCCAAGGAATTTGCGGCACGTGTATCGAAGAAAGAAAGAAATTTCAAAGACATCACAACATCAATCGATGAGCGTATCTTACGCATGAACGATCAAAAACTTTTAAGAGGGGCGCAGCTGGCGAATATCTCTTTAAAAGATATCGTTGTTCGTGATCAGGTTCGCACCAAGTTTAATGATGATTCACTTCATGAGCTTGCTGAAAACATTAAAGTGAATGGATTGATCCAGCCACTTGTTCTCCACCGTGAAGGGAATAAGTTTGTTCTCATTTGTGGTGAGAGACGTTTCCGCGCGATGAACCTCATCAATTTACCTGAAGCTCCATGTTTTATTCTTGAGAATAAAACAGCGGAAGAGCTAATGGCGATTCAGTTCTCTGAAAACCAAGCTCGCGAAGACCTTCATTATATTGATCAAGCAGACTCAATTTATGGGTACCAGAAACTGACTGATGCCAGTGAGAGAAAAATCACAGCAGCTCTTGGTATTTCTAAATCAGAAGTTCACCGTTGCCTTCGTATTGCTAAACTACCAAAGCAAATTAAAGAAGCGGCAAAACTATTCAATACAGAGAAATACGTTCTTCTGGAGTGGGCAGAACTACCGAGCAATGAACTGAAGAATGAAATCAAGGGCAAGATTCTTGATGGAACAATGACGAAACGTCTTCAACTTAAGCGCCTTCTTTCTCATTTCAAAGTTGATAAGCCTGAAAAGAAAAAAGAAGATTCAGTAGATAAGTTGATGAAAGAACTTAAGAAAAAAATGAAAAATCCTCGTATGAAAAACAAAGCCGAGGATATGATGAAGCAACTTTTAAGTTAATTTAAAGATAAAAAGGCTCCTTAGGGAGCCTTTTTCATTTACAGTAATGACTAAGGGCCATCTTAAGCCTAAATTCTTCTTTCTGAAAAAAACTAAGAGATAAAAAGTCATCATACTTAAAGAGCGGATGCTTATAAGGATTTGCATTCACATCTTCATTGTACGAAGTGTATTGAATCGTCTTCGAGATATCAGGATTCAGTTTCATAAAATCGGGGATGAATCGTATAGGTGACTGTGGTCTATTGCTATCCACTATCTCAAAAATGAATTCCCCTCGATTGTCTTTTTGGATATCAGTGATGAGCCAGGAATGGGCCGAAACACCTTTAAAATTTAGAATCTGAAAAAGTAATCCATTATTTGATTTGAACTCGCGGTAAAGAGACTCGAGATAGGTTTGAAATTCTTGATGGGTCTTAATTTTTTTCTTTTTCAGTCCCTTAATCCATGTCTGTCTTAAGGCACTATCTCCCAGCATCCACGCATTCAGGGATTTCTGGATTTCTTTTCCATAGGCCCGGCCAAATTCATCAAGATTTTTAAAACCAGGAATCACCACAATATTTTCTTTCTTCTTAATTAATCGAATAATTTTTTTAACTTGTTTGAGTGATGGTCTTGGAAGATCTGGTCTGAAATGAGCAAGATAACTAAATCGTCTTTGCAGGCGACTATGCCACCAACAAACCCCTGTTTTGAGCCCAAGCATTCCACCAGTATTTTTTAGTGGGAGTAAATTCGCTGGTCTTCTTAAAAGTTCTCGGAAGGCGGGAGCTGATTTTCTTTCAGAACAAAAAGTTGATTTTGTTGAGGCCAAAGAAAAAGATGAGAATATTAAAAGAGTGAATAAAACGAAACATTTAGTCATCCCTAAATAATATCAGGGTTAAAAAAATCGGATGATTTTAAATCTTACAAACTATTTCTGGATTAAATCACTATGTTTACAAAAGCTCTTCTGCTAAAAGATTGGGGCCTACGGTGAGGCCCCAAGGAAATAAATTATTCAACAGTGCAATCAATAGAAACATGTAGTAGCAGTGTCCCCTCTTGATCAATAAACTTATTTGGTACGTAGCTGGTTAAGCTACTGTCTCCTCTAGTAAGAGGAATTGATGATTTTACTTCTAGAAGATCATTTTCCTCTGAGTCCATTCCAAAGATTTCAATATCAAGTGTGTCACCAGAAAGCTCAACTGAAACCTCTACTTCATTGCTGACACCATCTTTTTTAAGAATGATAGATCTCTCTTCTTTATCATTTTTTCCCTCATGGATAACAATCGAAGCTGATTTATATAACCCTAACCCTTTTCCTTGAGCATTGACATCGCAAGTTACAGTAGCCGGAAGTCCCGCTGCCGCTGCAAAAGTAGAAACACTTGAAAGTGAGATTGCGGCGATAATGACAAGAGTAGAAAGTTTCATTTATGGCTCCTTAAAGTTTTAAAATGATGTCCTAGGTTTATTTAGTGACTAGAAAATACAGGAATCGAGAAAATTTTCATACACTCATCTGTAAACTTTACTGGTGGTGACTAGAAACTAGACACCTCACCTAAGTCCAAAAGGTAGCTGGCACCTTTTGGCACTTTTGGCATGCCCCTTGCCTATATAGGGGAAAGACCACTTATTTTTAGACCAGGAAGGACAATAAAATTGAGGGGTTAGGTGACACAGGGGAACAGGGTAATGACTATTATTTTAACAGTATTTCAAAAGTGTAGAAAACTCAGGCAGTGCCTTCCCGCACTGATTATCCTGAGCTCTCTTCCATGTCAGGCACAGCTCTTATCAAGGGCCCCTGCCTCATACACACCTGATGAAGATGTTATTGTTCGTCCTATTGAGAATGAAGTAACTCTCTACGATCGTTTTGTGAAAGCCGATAAAGATATTCGTATTCGTGAGTTCCGTAACCAGATTAATATCTGGAATAATAACCAGCAATTTGCTGATACCTATGGGATGGATTCGACTCTGCAGGGATCGGCTTATTTCGTGCCGACACCAGATGAGAAATGGGAATATTTTAAAAGTAATTATATGCGCTACCTTCGTCGTAGAGGTGAGCAGCCTCTTAAAGATCAACCAAAAGAGTGGTACCGCGAGTGGCGAGCTTCAGATGAGATCGATAGTATTGACCGTCTCGAGTCTGGATTCAATGCCACTTCTAAGAAAACACTTTCTGGCCAAGAGCTTCCAGATGCTCTTAAGACTAAAGAAGTGAGTGTGTGGAAAAAGACGAAATTTATTTTTCAACCTCGAGTAGATCAAGGTCTTGTGATTGTTGGTTTTAGAGGTCCAATCGCTTATGTCCGTGCTTGGATTAGTGCTAATGGTGAAACTGAAATGAATGCTCAAAAGACGTTTGAGAGTATTGGTCTTCGTTTAATGGCCAACTACTATACTCAGTCTGGTCAGTATATTTCATCTGTTGACCAGCGCATTACAGATCACCTCTATGCCCGTCTGACAGCCACTAAAAACCCAGATGTTGAGGACGGAACCCGTTCTAACGACGAAACCATCATGCTGCTATACAATAAAGAATTCTAATCCGGCCTTTCCACTGGCCGGAAAATCACTCCAGCGTTAGACTAGGGCCACTTAATTTCTAACCCTACACTGGAGTTATCATGAGTCTCTTCGAGAGTCCGTTTTTTCAAGATGCTTTCGCACAATTAGAAGAAGCTGCTGCGATTATGAAGATGGATCCAAACGTTCTAGAACGTTTGAAGTATCCAAAAAGAGCGTTACAAGTTTCTGTTCCTATAAGATTGGATGATGGAACAGTAAAAGTGTTTGAAGGTTATCGTGTTCAACACAATATGACTCTTGGCCCAGGTAAAGGTGGAATTCGTTACCATCACCATGTTTCCCTTTCAGAAACAGCCGCTCTCGCAATGCTTATGACATTTAAGTGTGCTCTTGTCGGTCTTCCACTTGGTGGAGCTAAGGGGGGAATTAAAGTAAATCCATCTGATCTCTCTCGCTCTGAGCTTCAAGCTCTGACTCGTCGTTATACAACAGAAATCGCCATGATCATTGGCCCTGATAAAGATGTTCCAGCTCCGGATATTGGAACCGATTCACAGACGATGGCATGGTTCATGGATACTTACTCTCAGCTTAATGGTTACACTATTCCAGGTGTTGTAACTGGAAAGCCAATTGCCATCGGTGGATCTCTAGGACGTGCTGAATCAACAGGTAAAGGTGTTGTTTACTGTATTAATTTTGCTTACGAGAAAATGAATAAAAAAATTGATAAAGCAACAACAGTAGCGATTCATGGATTTGGTAAAGTAGGTATCCCAGCTGCGATCGATCTTCATCACCAAGATGCTAAAATCGTCGCTATCTCAGATGTTTCAGGAGCGATTTACAATGATAAGGGGTTAAATATCCCAGCGTGTGTTGAGTGGGTTCAACAGAGAAAGCTTCTTAAAGATATGCCAGAGGTAAAACACATCACTAACGAAGAACTTCTTGAGCTAGATGTAGATATCCTCATCCCTGCAGCGATTGATGGTGTTGTGACTGAAGCTAACGCTCATAAAGTAAAAGCTAAAATTATCGCAGAAGGTGCTAACGGACCTTTGACGAAAGAAGCTGTAGATATCATCACTGCTCGTGGTGGATTTATTATTCCAGATATCCTTTGTAACGCTGGTGGTGTGATTGTTTCATACTTCGAGTGGGTGCAAGGTCTTCAAATGTTCTTCTGGGATCTTGAGACTGTGAATAAAAAACTTCATGATATCATGAGACAAGCTTTTGATAAGGTTTACACTTCTCACCAAGTTTATAAATGTAATATGAAGTCTGCGGCACTTATCACAGCTCTTAGTCGTCTCGAAGGTGCCATGAAGCTTCGTGGTATGTTCCCAGGTTAGTCTTGAAACTTATTTTCCTTTGCCTTTTTATAATGATCCCACATCACTCCTTTGCAGGGGTGGTGTTGGATCAAATCTCAGATACTAAAAAAATCAATTACACATTCTCAGAAGTTTGCAAAAAGTCCGTGTCTCATGAAACACCTTTAATTGAGTTCGTAAGCCCTAAAGAAATCGATTGTATGGGGAAGAAAATTCAAGTTCTTCATTTTTGTGATAAAGAGCTAGCGGCTGATCCTTATTTCTTACGAGGAATTGCCGAAGAAGCCACGAGGCAAGTTATTTGTATTTCTGGTAAGCGACTTATTTTTAAATATGTATGCGCCAAAAAATCAGATTCCGTTTTCTGTGATGTCGCTTCCCTTGGCTGTCTTGAAGTTAAAAATCAACTCGCCACACGTCTCTATGCCATTCGTGCCACAATCACTAAAAATGAGAAGGGCCAAAAAGAACTTAATTGCTATTTTGATTCTTCGAATAAGTAATTTTTTTCCTGGTTAGGTGAAAAAAAGTATGACTCGTTGTTTTATAAGTAAGATATTTTAATAACTTGGCATAGATTTCATTTTCTCATTTCTTGCATCAGAAGATCTTTAACAAAGGATTTTAAAATGCAATCTCAGCTTTATTCATTTTATCAGACAAAAAGGGGGCCTGAGCTGGTGACACTTTTTGGTTATGCAACGAAATCTCTTCCTGGCATTGAGATCAACGGTCTTGGAAGGTATGGAAAAGCGATCAAGGAGAAAATCATATACATAACCAGATCAAGAGGGCTTCAGATTCCTCTAAAACGATTTGTTCTCTGCGTGGAGATGGAAGATAGTTGGGGAGATATGGATAGTACAGTTGTTAAAAATCTCGAGTTTCCACTCTTGGTGATGTATTGGCATTTGGCGGGTCTTCTTCCTCTTTCTCGAATAGATAATTGTGTGGCCCTCGGGAGCTTAACTCCAGAGGGAAAACTCAGCGAGACCATCTCAGATATGAACCTGAGACAGTGTATTGACTATGATCTTTGTTTGATTTCTTCAACAAATTTTAATTTTTTAGATTTGCAGACAATTGATGCCAAGGAAGTTGTGGCCCCACTTTTTGGAGAAGTGGGGTAGGTGACTACGACGCTAATAATTTTAACACTTCATCAAATTCTATTGGTTTGGCCATGAATTTAATATATCGATATTGATTCAAGAGAGATTCCATTTTTACTTCATTGGTATCTTCACCTGAAAACATAAGAATCTTTTTTATTTCTAAGTTCTGTTCAATGATCTTCTCTATAAGCTCTTTGCCAGTCATATTAGGCATATTGTAATCAGTCAGTATTGCATCATATGGATGATCGCTTTTTTGAATCATCGACAATGCTTCAAAGCCATCAACAGCAAGAGAGACCTTATGAGCTCGACTCTCTAAAATGAATTTGATCATGTCTCTTATGCTTTCATTATCATCCACTACCAAAATATTCATAAAATCACCCTGTTGACTATAGTCTTCGTTAATGCTCTCAGTTTTTTAAAAAGAATCAACATAAAAACCAGTTACTATAGTCAATATTAAGGAAATCGATATAAGTGCTTGTAGACTATAGTCTGTAGAACTAAAGTCTACATATAATCACACTATATGAATGACTGATATTAATATTTCTAAGCTATTTGGGCAGATCCTTAGGGAAGTTCGCCAAAATCGGATGCTTAGTCAGGAAGAGCTAGCCGAGGCCAGTGATCTTGATCGAACTTATATTTCGATGCTTGAAAGAGGTTTGAAAAATCCGACCATCCACACACTATTTCAATTAAGTCGCTCTCTGAGGGTTCCAGCCGAGTTGTTGATTAATTTTATTGAAAATCCGCCCTCTAAATCTTTCAAAAAGTCGATATCAAGTACGATTGAAATGCCGCTTTACGGAACTGCTGTTTCATGTGGAAAACCTGTAGGGAACGATCATCTTCTGGAAAAGATGTTATCTTTAGAAAATCTAGTGATTAAAAATCCCAAAGAAACATTTTTTGTAAAGGCAATAGGAGAATCTATGTCACCAACTATTCAAGATGGAGATTATTTAGTCGTTGATAAATCGTCAACACCTAAACATGGACAAATTATCTTGGCGCAATTAGAAAGTGATTTTACAGTAAAAAGATATACTCGGCAGAATAGGATTGTCACACTTACATGTGACAATCCCTTGTATAAGGATATTGAAATAGATAAGACTAGTGGTTTCACTCTATGCGGAGTGGTAACCTCGGTATTGAGACTGAATCCTTAAATTGAAAGAGTTTCAGCTAGTTTCTGGTATTCAGCAAAATTTAAATCAGATTTTGTCGTACAGTTTTTCAGATCAGTTAAAAGGACTTTTCCTGATTGCACTACTGTCACCATAGGAAATTTACCATCAACAATAGATTTTACGGCAAGAGCACCCATCTCAGAAGCAATAAAGCGATCATTACTTGTAGGTGAGCCTCCGCGCTGAATATGACCTAAAATACAAACATGGGCCTCAAGATGGTGCATGTCTTTAAGGACATGTTGAATATCATAGCTTCGTCCAGCTGTAGGGCCTTCAGCGACGATAATAATTGATGAGTCTTTTCCTCGGCTCATCCCACGCTGAATATCATCAGCTAATTTTTGATGATTTACTTTATCATGTGGAAGAAGAATATTTTCTGCTCCTGTACAGACGCCCACTTTAATGGCGATAGCAGCAGAGTTTCGGCCCATCACTTCAACGAGGAAAGTTCTGGCATGAGAGTGAGCGGTATCACGAATTCTATCTACCGCTTCAATACCGGTTTGAACGGCGGTATCAAAACCAATAGTATATTCAGTGCTCGAGATATCGTTATCAATTGTTCCAGGTATTCCTACCACTGGAAATTGGTGCTCATTCCAAAGGGCCATGGCACCGTTAAAAGACCCATCTCCACCGATCACTACTAAGGCATCAATACCTTGGTGCTTTAGAATATTAACGGCTTTAGCGCGAAATTCTGGCTTTTGCCATTCAGGGCAGCGAGAGGTTTGAAGAATCGTTCCTCCACGTTGAATAATATTTCCTACAGATGAGAGATTCATTTCAGTGAATTCTCCTCGGAGAAGGCCGGCATAACCTCTTTTTATTCCGATAACTTTTAGATTATGAAAGATGGCCGAACGAACAACGGCGCGAATCGCACAATTCATTCCTGGGGCGTCTCCACCCGAACATAAGATACCAATTGTTTTAATACTCATAATTCATCCTTAAAGAAAAATCGATTCCCCAGTGAGTAACTCGGGCTTAGGTAGGTTTAAGATTCGTAGTATTGTTGGCGCCACATCTTTGAGGGCCATGACTTTTAGTGTGGAGTTCAACTCAAGTGTTGTATCACG
>JACCDH010631588.1_pt1 | contig 17266 bp, 16 predicted proteins | sample 7442481 | NCBI WGS metagenome assembly JACCDH01 (sample SAMN15323433, study PRJNA562643) | freshwater metagenome | isolation source: river surface water | place: USA:Blue River Watershed | collected 2017-08-15
ATTTGCAGCTTATTGGTGAGTTTCGCGGCGATGGCCTACGGCCCGATCGCCGCCTTCCTAGTCGAACTTTTCCCCACCAAAATCCGCTACACCTCCCTTTCCATCCCGTATCACTTTGCTAATGGGGTGTTCGGAGGCTGTGCCCCTTTTGTGGCTACTTGGCTAGGATCTATCACCCACTCGAATTTCGCGGGATTGTTCTATCCCATCGCCCTAGCGGCCTTAACGGTCATCGTAGGCGTGATTTATTTGCCAGAAACGAAGGGAAAAGCACTTAGTGATTAAAATAGGATTTTTCCATTAATTCGGTGGACATATTTTGAAATATTCCCTTTAAATAAATATGCTTTGGCGCTAAACCAAAATGGGGGTATATTTGTTTCTGATTTTCGTTTTTCTGAGGACCCTTTTTGTGTGACTCAGGATGGCGAAGCCGTGGAGAAAGAAAAGAATAGAAGATTAGTGTGGTCCATTCGGCCAAATCCTATTCATCGATATTCGTAGATCATTAAATCATTCATTTTCAGGCGTTAAATAGATTTATTTAAAATTTAAGAATAACGAAAAGTATCAAAATTTATAGGTTTTGGTGCGTAAATTATTTATAATTTTATCCTATAACAAAAATGCCTAGAGTTTAGATAGTTTTTGAAATCTCATACTCAAGAGTTCTTTTTTAATTAATTTATTTTTTATGAATGTTTTAATAACCGGTGGTGCTGGTTTTATTGGTTCTCAATTGGCACGTGAAATACAAAATAGGTATCCTTCTTGGAAAGTAACAATTTTTGACAAGTTCAATAATTTAGAAAAACGTTCTAATGGAAATTTCAAGTATTTTGGTGATTATAAGAATTTGGTTGGGCTTAATGTTGATGTAATTGTTGGTGACTTGAAAGCAGATAGTGATTTAAATTTGATTTTTGAAAGAAAATTTGATGTAGTATTTCATCAAGGGGCTATAAGTGACACTACTGAGCTTAATCAGGAGGAGGTGCTTTTAACAAATACAGTATCGTTTAATAAAATTTTAAATCACTGTATTTCGAATAATATAAAACTAATTTATGCTTCATCTGCTGGAACCTATGGTAACTCAATTTCACCTAATGTTGTTGGAGTGGGAGAAATGCCTGAAAATGTTTATGGTTTTAGTAAACTTCAAATGGATAACTTATCAAGGACTTTTTTAGAAAAAAAATTAAGTTATAATATTGTTGGATTAAGATATTTTAATGTTTTTGGACCAGGGGAAATATATAAAGGAAAAACTAGTTCTATGATTTTACAACTAGCTAAGCAAGCTTTAGATAATAAAAAAGTAAAACTGTTTAAGCATGGTGAGCAAAGTCGAGATTTTGTATATATCAAAGACGTTATTGAAGCCAATTTAGAGGCGATAAACAGTGAAAGCGGGATATATAATGTAGGGTCGGGTGTTAGCAGATCTTTCAATGATATTGTTAAATGCTTAGAAAATGAAATTGGTTTTAAAGTTTCTGTTGAATATTTTGATAATCCATATACCTTTTATCAGAATAATACTTGTGCTCAATTAGATAAAACTAAGTTTAATTTTTCACCAAAATATACTCTTGAACAAGGTATAAAAGAATACACTAAAGTAATTGTTAATTATTCTGATGATGTTTGGAAAAGATTTTATGAATGATGTTAATAAAAGACCTTCTGCTTTAGTAGTTGGGGATGTAATTCTGGATAACTATGTGATGGGAACTTGTGAGAGAATTTCGCCAGAGGCCCCTGTTCCTATTGTTGATTATATAAGTGAGAATTGGGTTTTGGGTGGTGCTGCAAATGTTGCAAATAATTTATCATCCTTAGGAATAGATACAACTCTTGCTGGAGTAATAGGGGACGATGAAAACGGGGTCTTCATCGATCATCAATTATCATCCAATAAGATTTTTAATTTGTTAATAAAGTCCAAGGAAAGACCTACTACTACTAAAACACGCATAATTTCCGGAGGTCAGCAATTATTAAGACTTGATAAAGAAAAAAAGAGTGATATAACATTAACGGAGCGATTACAGATTATTGAGAAAATCAGATCAACCATATCGCTTTTTGATTGTATGATTATTTCAGACTATAATAAGGGATTAATGACAGATAGTTTAACAAACACATTAATTACGATAGCAAATGAGGCTGGAGTGAAAGTACTAGTGGACCCTAAAAATCCACCATTTAGCAAGTATCGAGATGCGTTTTTAATTAAACCAAATAGAAAAGAAGCTTATAATGAAACAGGTATTAATATAAATAATATTGAGTCATTTGAAAGAGCTGCGAAGAATATTCAGAGTAAAACAAATTGTCAAGTTGTCGTTATTACATTATCTGAAGATGGATTAGGGTATTTTCAAGATGGTATAGCTAGGCTAATTCCAACTCAAGCAAAACAAATATTTGATGTTACTGGGGCAGGAGATACATTTATTGCCAGTCTTGCATTTGCAATTTTATCCAATAAATCTATATTGGAATCTTGTCATTTAGCTAATTATGCAGCAGGAATTGTTGTTGCAAAGCAAGGCTGTGTCCCAATTTTATTCGATGACATAAAGACTATTATTTAGATATGGAGAATAATTTTTTCTTGCAAGAAATTTTTGAAAGTCACATAAGTGTTGCCAAAAATACTTTACTAAAAGTATCAGTTTCAATACAATTTGGCTGTGAAAGTATAAAAAAAACAATAGACGATGGGAATAAGATTATCTTGTTTGGTAATGGAGGGAGCGCTGCGGACGCACAGCATATTGCTGCTGAATTTACAGGTAGGTTTTTACAAGAAAGAAGAGGTTTGCCCGCTATTGCATTGACGACTGATACTTCTGCTTTAACGGCAATTGGAAATGACTATGGATTTGAAAATATATTCTCAAGGCAAGTAGAAGCTTTGGCAGTCCCAGGTGACTTGATTATAGGTATTTCAACTAGTGGAAACAGCGCTAATGTCTTGAATGGATTAAAATACGCAAAATTAATTGGTTGTAAGACAATTGGCTTAACAGGTAATACAGGAGGTAATATGAATGACATTTGTGATATAAATATAGTAGTCCCTTCAAATGTGACTGCTAGAATACAAGAAATGCATATTTTGATTGGACATATATTTTGTGCATATATAGATAATAATTATAAAAGAATATGAGAGTAGTAGTAGTTGGAACTGGCTATGTAGGATTAGTAACAGGAACCTGTTTTGCAGAAACAGGTAATTATGTAACATGTGTAGACATTGATAATGAAAAAGTAACGAAATTATCAAATGGGCAAATCACAATTTATGAACCCGGACTTGAGAAAATATTTTTAAGTAATATAAAAGAAAAGAGGTTACATTTTACAACTGATATTGAATCTGTAATTTCTGAAGCTGATATAATATTTCTGGCTTTACCTACTCCACCAGGTGCTGATGGATCAGCCGATTTAAACTATATTTTAGGTGTTGCAAATCATTTAGGTAAAATTTTAAAAGAGTATAAATTAATTGTAAACAAAAGTACAGTTCCAGTTGGTACTGCAGATAAAGTTAAGATGGTCATTTCTCAGCATTATAAAGGAGATTTTGACGTAGTGAGCAATCCTGAGTTTCTAAGAGAGGGTTTAGCTGTAGAAGATTTCATGAAACCAGATAGAGTAGTTGTTGGGACGAGTTCTGAACGGGCTAAAAAACTAATGAATGATCTATATGCACCATATGTTAGTCAGGATAATCCGGTTATATTTATGGATGAGCGTAGTTCGGAGTTAACTAAATATGCAGCGAATAGCTTCCTTGCCACCAAAATTTCGTTCATGAATGAAATAGCTCAGTTATGTGAACGTCTTGGAGCTGATGTAGATATGGTGCGAAGAGGGATAGGTTCAGATAATAGAATTGGAAAACGTTTTTTATTTCCTGGAATAGGATATGGTGGATCATGCTTTCCCAAAGATGTTCAAGCTTTAGTAAAATCATCCGATGAAGTTGATTATGAATTTGAGATTTTAAAAGGGGTAGAGAAAGTGAATGCGAGACAAAAACTGCATTTAGTCGAAAAGATAAAAAGGTATTATAAAAATGATCTAAATGGTAAGCATTTTGCTCTATGGGGATTAGCATTTAAGCCTGACACTGACGATATTAGAGAGGCTCCGGCATTAAACATTATTTACTCATTGATAAACTTAGGAGCGACAATTACAGCCTTTGATCCAGAGGCCATGAGTAATGTAAAATCTAATATAGGAAATCAAATAGGTTATGCAGAGAATCAATATGCGGCCTTAGAAGATGCTGATGCTTTAATAATTGCAACAGAATGGAGTGAATTTAAATCACCTGATTTTATAAAAGTAGGCAATGTAATTAAAAATAAATTAATTTTTGATGGAAGAAACTTGTTTGAATTAGATAGGATGCGGCAATTGGGATACCATTATATAAGTATTGGGAGGCTTGAGGTAAAGGGTTAAATATGTAAATGAAAGAATTTGTTGATAAGAACTAATGGATAAACAAAAAATACTTATAACTGGAGCTGCGGGATTTATTGGTTTTCATCTTATTAAATCACTAAGTGAATCTACTTTTGAATTAGTAGGATTAGATAATTTAAATGATTATTATGACGTAAATTTAAAACTTGATCGACTTAAACAATCAGGTATAATATTACCTACAATTTTTAACAATGAAGTCAATACAAAAAGTTCAGTTTTTGCCAATTATACATTTATAAAGGGTGATATTACTGATTTAGAATTTCTTGAAACAATTGTTGAAAAGTATTCAATTACTCAAATTATTCATTTAGCTGCACAGGCAGGAGTTAGATATTCTATTACAAATCCTCGAAAGTATTTTGAATCTAATATCAATGGATTTTTTAATATTTTGGAACTAACTCGAAAGTATCGAATGGATGAGCTAATTTATGCTTCTAGCTCATCAGTATATGGAGAATCAGAACAAGTGCCATTTAAAGAAAATCAAATTTCATATAAACCAGAAAGCTTTTATGCAGCGACAAAAATGTGCAATGAAATAATGGCGTATTCCTATTCAAAAATTTATGATATAAAAACAATAGGACTAAGGTTTTTCACAGTTTATGGTCCGTTTGGAAGGCCAGATATGTCACCAATATTGTTTGCGAATTCACTTCTAAAAAAAACTCCAATTTCAATATTTAATAATGGTTTAATGGAAAGAGATTTTACCTATGTTGGTGATATAGTTAAATATATTCATCGTTTAATAGGAAAAAAGATGGAAAATAATTTTAGTATTTTCAATTTAGGCAACGGAAGTCCTATTAATTTATTGAAATTCATAGAATTATTAGAGAAAGAATTTGGCTCCAAAAGTGAGAAGATCTTTCTCCCAATGCAACAAGGTGACGTAACTAAAACTTGGGCTTCGACAGATGAAATTGAAAAGGTAGTGGAACCAATAAATAAAACAAAAATTGAAGATGGAATTAAAGAGTTTGTTAATTGGTTTAAAGAATATCAAAATTTAACTAAATAAAAAAATGAAATATCTTTTGAAAATTTTTTTTAAAAATCTATTAAAAATTATCCCAAATCATTTTAAAATATTTTATATATCATATCATCCTGATTCTTACAGAGAATTTGGAAAATATGAAGAATTTAATTATTTGTACAATAAATGGATTTATAAAAGCAAGTTTAATAATAAAGGTGATTTAAATAGGTTATGGTCTTTTATTTTGAATATTTCTGATTTATTAGAAAGAAATATTAAGGGCGATTTTGCTGAAGTGGGTGTTTTCAAAGGAAACTCTAGTTCAATTTTAATCCACTTTGCAAAAAAATCAAATAGAAATGTGTATTTATTTGATACTTTTGAGGGATTTAATGAGAAAGATCTTGTTGGTATTGATAGCAACAAAAAAATTGAATTTCAAGATAACTCTTTAGATCAAGTAAAGAGTTTCTTGGGGACTAAAAATACATCTTATGAGGTTGGTTATTTTCCAGATACTTTTGATGAAAAAAAACATAATCGAAGTTTCGCAGCACTTTCATTCGATGTAGATCTTTATGAACCAATGAAGAATTGTTTGGAATACTTTTACCCTCTATTGTCTGTTGGAGGTATTATGTTTATTCATGATTATTCTAGCTGTCATTGGAATGGAGCCAAAGAAGCCGTCGATGAATTTTGTAAGTTAAATAATCTTTTTCCTGTTTTAATGCCGGATAAATCTGGCAGTGTTATAATTAGAAAAAATTAACAAATATGAGCGATTTAATAAGTGTAATAGGGTTAGGATATGTTGGTTTACCATTAGCTGTAGAGTTTGCAAAAAAATATGATGTAATTGGATTTGATATCAATAATAATAGGATTGATCAATTGAATAAGGGAATTGATATTACAAATGAAGTTACTTCGTTTGAATTGAATGAAGTAGCCAATCGATTAATAATTACATCAGATATTACAAAACTATCAATATCAAATATTTTTATTATTACAGTTCCAACTCCAATTGGTACTGATTTACAACCAGACTTAACGATATTATGTTCTGCAACAAGTATGGTATCCAAATTTTTAAAGAAAGATGATATAGTTATATACGAAAGCACAGTTTTTCCTGGATGTACAGAAGAAGTTTGTGTTCCTTTATTAGAAAAGGGAAGTGGTTTAAAATTAAACAATAATTTTTATGTTGGCTATTCTCCTGAAAGGATCAATCCTGGAGATAAAATAAATACACTTTCTAAAATAGTTAAAATCACTTCTGGATCGAATAAATTTTCAGAAAGTAGGGTTGATAATCTATATAAATCAATCATTACTGCTGGGACTTATCTCGCGCCATCTATTAAAGTGGCAGAGGCAGCAAAGGCAATAGAAAACGCGCAAAGAGATATTAATATTTCTTTTATGAATGAAATTGCATTAATGTTTAATAAGATGGATATTTCTACTATTGAAGTAATAAAAGCTGCAAGTTCTAAATGGAATTTTTTGAATTTCACTCCAGGGTTAGTTGGGGGACATTGTATCGGGGTTGATCCTTACTATTTGGTTTATAAATCAGTTAAAATGGGATACAACCCTAGGGTAATTTTAAGTGGAAGAGAGGTTAATCAAAATGTCCCCATTTTTATTGCTGAAGAATCAATTAAACAAATGATTAGACGTAAGATTAATGTGCATTCAGCTAGAGCATTGATACTAGGATTTACATTTAAAGAAAATTGTTCTGATATTAGAAATACTAAAGTTTTTGATATTTATAAGACACTCATTGATTTTGGTATAGCAGTAGATGTGTTCGACCCAATTGCAAATAGTGATGAAGTTGAAATTGAATATGGGATTAATTTAATAGATGATATCAAATCAAAATATGATTTAATTATTTGTTCAGTATCACACAGAATTTTTGAAAATTTGCAAATAAATAAATTTCGAAAAAATAAGAGTTTCTTTTTTGATATAAAAGGGAAATTTAAAAATGCTGACCTACATTTATAAGTGAAGAAAATATTATTAATTCATGATAATTTTTATCTTGGAGATAAATGTGGAGGGCCTTATAATTCAGTTAAGGCTCTTTACAATGAATTATCGAAATATTTTCTTGTTGACATATTAACCCTTAAAAAAGGCTCGATTAATTTTGAAAAATTAAACATAGTATACCAAAGCAATGTAAATTATACTCAATATCATTCAATAATTTTAAACTCATTTTTTAGTATCAGTACTTTAAAATCTTTACTCAGAAAGAATAATGCTAGCATTGTTATTATTCCGAGAGGTGAACTAATGAAAGACGTTTTAAGACAAAACACTTTTAAATTTTACAAAAAAAAAATATTTATTTTTTTATTCAAATTATTAAGATTTTTTTCAAATAAAAAATTGGTATTAGCTGGAACTAATGATTTTGAATTGAAAGAAATTAAAATGGAATGTGGAAAGGGTAATTATTTAATTATTCCTAATTCCAGTCGAATAAAAATAATATATCCTTCGAGTATCTCAAATAATAAAGGCGCTATAGATATTTTACGAATTGTTTATTTCTCTAGAATCGATAGAAAGAAGAATTTAGAATTTACTTTTTTGGTATTTTCTAATTCATATCGTAAAATTCAATTTGATATTTTTGGGGAATCTGATGATCCGGAGTATTTAGAAAATTTAATGCGTTTAGCACACTTTTATAGTTCTGAAAAGCTAAAAATAAGATTTTGTGGGTATGAAGATTTCAATAGTTTTAAAAATAAATCTAATGAGTATAATGTCGCGGTGTTACACTCATTTGGGGAAAATTATTCACATAGTATAGTTGAAATGTTTTATTTAGGAATACCAATTTTGATTTCAGATAAAACACCTTGGCGTTTTTTGAAAGAAAAGGGTTTAGGGTGGGATTTACCGCTTGATATAAACAAACATTTAGATATCATAAATAATTTTGAATCTGAAGTTTATGAAGTTAATTTAAATACAGATGTTAGAACAAAAGTTTTGAGCGATTTATCAACTCTAACAACTTATGAAAAATTGATAAACTTTTTGTCATGAACACTTTAAAGAAAGCCTATTTTATTTTAGATATTAATTTAAGAAAAAAGTTTTTTTATTTTCTTTTTTTAACATTTACAGCCGTATTTTTTGAAATATTTAGTATGGCGGTTATAATACCCATATTTGGCTTTTTTCAAAATCCCGATAAGTCAAAGTTTTTTATAAATTATATTAATAATAATGAATTATTGAAAGATAATCTTGTTCCTATTACTTGTTTAATTTTAATATTATTATTTGCTATAAAAGCATTTTTTATGTCTTATTATTCTAAATTTAAATCTAATTTTATATTTGGTATAGAAAGAACATTGTGTTCGCGTACTTTATCTACATATTTGGATTTGCCTTATGAGAAATTCAAGGGGATTAATTCAGCTTTTATTGCTAGGGATATTTTAGGGGAATTATCTATTTTCAGAAATTTTTTAATTGCCAACTCACTTTTGATTGTTGAAGTTTTAGATATTGTAGGTATATTATTTTTAATGTTTTACACTAATTTTTTAAGTACATTAGTTAGTATTTCATTTATTACATTTTCGTCCTCTGCAATTTTGCTTTTCGTTAGAAGAAAAACTTCTTTTATTGGAAAGAGGAGAATGAAAATTGAAGGTAATAGATTGAAAGAGACCAATTTAGCTCTGTTAAATTATAAATATATTAAAGTTAATCAATTAGAAGAAAAGACAATATTAAGGGTTGACAATCTTAGTAAGGAATTATCACACATTTTATCATTGAATGACATTTTTAAAACAATTCCAAAATTTATTTTAGAATTTATTGGTATAACATCTGTTTTGATCTTTGTTGTTATATCTTATTATTATGGAAATGATTTGCGTAACAATTTAACGCCTCTAATTATATTTTTGTACGGGTCGGCCAAGTTGATGCCCTCAGCTAATAGGATTATTTCTTCTATAAATACATTTACTTTTTCAAAGCCTACAGTTGATAAATTATATAATTTATTTAATCAAAGTATTACTATTAATAATAATTCATATTGTGATTTATCTTTTAATAGTCATATTGAATTCAAAGACTTAGATTTCAAGTATTCTGATTCAGAAAAGTTAATTTATCATAATTTTAATCATAAGATTTATAAGTATGATTTTGTTGGAATTTTAGGAGAGAGTGGTAAAGGTAAGTCTACTCTTATCAATTTACTCTTAGGCTTACTAACTCCAAGTGATGGAAGTATTTATGTTGATAATCATTTGCTAAACTCTAGTAATATTTCATCATTTAGAAATTTGACTTCTTACATTCCTCAAGATTTCGCTTTATTAGATGAATCAATTATAGATAATATTTCTTATTTAGATACTAATATTGATTCATCTTTTATGAATCAATTACTAATGGATTTTTCTTTATATGATTTAAATTTAGATTTGGTAAATTCTAAGTCTAATTCTATTGGTGAGAATGGGAATAAATTGTCTGGCGGTCAACGTCAAAGGATAGCAATTGCACGTGCAATTTATAAAAAATCTGATATTTTGATATTAGATGAGCCATTTAGTGCACTGGACGATAGTGCATCCAATGAGTTAGTTCAAATATTGAATTTACTTAAGAATAAGCTTACCCTAATAATTATTACACATAAAATCCCAGAAAATTTAAAATTTAATAACGTTATTAATCCTTAAAATTATGAATAAATTTAAACTATTATTTATTGAATTAATTATCTTATTTATAAGACTTCCATTACTATTGATGAGGAATTCTGATTCATTTAATTTTTATTTATTGTCAATAAAGAATAGGTTAAAAACTAGTGGAAGCAAAGTAATTAATAATAGGATTTTTAAGTTTGAAACAGATTCTGTAAAAACTTATCAAAGGTTCACAAAATTATTAAACAAGGAACCTGATACTATATTATGGATAGATTCCTTTGGAGAAAATGATGTATTTTGGGATATTGGTGCAAATGTGGGTGTTTTTTCTTTTTATGCAGGATACAATGGCATAAAGACTTTTTCATTTGAGCCTGATCCGCTTAATTATAAAGAATTATCTAAGATGGTAATTTTAAATAATATGAGTAATATTTCACCTTTTTTGATTGGTGTTGGTTCTTCAGAGTTAGGTTATTTTAATCTTGAGTTTGCTGACGATGGCTTGGATTCAGGTCGTTCTATGAGAACCTTAAATACATCTGGTATTACTAATCCTAATCTAAATTATATTAAGACTTTAACTATGAGTTTAAGTTCCTTAGTTGATTTGTTAAATTTAGATTTCCCAAATCATATTAAAATTGATGTTGATGGGAATGAAATTGGAATTTTGGACAATCAATTTGATTTTTTAAATAATCCTAAATTGAAATCTATTTTAATAGAATTAGATGAAACAGATCAGTCGTCTTTAAACCGTATTTTGGATATTATGAAAGGGTGTAATTTTGATATTCATAAAAGGGTATCTACGGTGACAGGATCTAAATTTATAAATTATATATTTCATAAATCGTGAAGCGAATTTTATTAGTTTCAGATTATTTTCCACCTGACATACACGGAGGAGCTGAGATAAGTACGCATGAGTTGTCTATGCATCTTAATAATAAACATATTGTAGATGTATTTACTACTAGTGATGATTATATTAGAGGCAAGGTTATAGATAATATTGGTGGTATATCTGTTTATAGAATTCATTCTCGCAGAATTAAGTATTTTAATAATTTCAGTGTTGTTTTTAGGCCTTTAGTTTTTTTTAGATTTTATTTGTTTTTGAGAAAAAATAAATACGATTTAATTCATTTTAATAATGTAAGTTTTAAATTATCCTTTTCAATTTTAATTCTACCTAAATTATTTAATATACCCTCAATTTTTACTTTTCGAGATGCTACTTCAGTAGTTAATGGTAAATTTAATTATGGTCTTTTAAATTCAAATTTTAAAATAAACTTTTTTAATGAACTTAAAAGAAATAAATTCAATTTTAATCCATTTAGAAATTTTTTAATTAGAAATATTTTTAAATTAGTTGACTATCGTATTTCAATATCGAACGTTTTAAAAGATGTGCTTGTTGATAATGGCATAACTGTTGACCAAGTTTATTCGAATAGAATTTATTTTAAAAATAGTGTCGGTAATAAAAATAATCATTTTCCATATTTTCTTTATATAGGTAGACCATCATTAGATAAGGGTTTTTTTGATATCATTAAATTAATTAAAATTTTCAATAATAAATTTTCAATTAAATTAGTTTTTGTAGGTTTTCTAGAGGAGGATCTGCCCAATGATGTTAAACAATATATAAAGAAAAATGAAATTCTTGATTTGATTATTTTTTATAAATGGATTCCTCAAGTTGATGTATTTAGTTATATTTTTAATTCCTTGGTTGTTATATATCCTTCAAGGTACATTGATGCTTTCGGGCGTGTTGTCCTAGAATCTCTACTCACACATACTCCAGTTGTAGTTTCTAAATATGCTGGTGCAAGTGAGATTTTGTTGGATAATTCACTCGTTTATGATCCATTTATATTAGGAGATTTAGAATCCAAGTTAGAGTATTCAATTAAAAATAATAGTTTAATTAGAGAACATTTAAAATTGAACTCTGAGTACTATAATAATTATAATCTGGGTTTATTTGATAATGATTACTATCATGAAATTTATAATAAATTTTTTCAAAATTGAGTCTTTTATTTATAGATTTAAGCTCATTTTAATAGATTTTGTTTTATACATACAAACTAAATTTATTAAGAAAGATAATAATTTTCGCAGCGTTTTGGTTGTGATTAATGGTGGGATGGGAGATTTTATTATGGTTACTCCTTTAATTAATATTTTACTTTTGAATGGATATGTTGTTTATACTAAGTGTAATAGAAGCATATCCAGTCATATTTCCGCATTTTTTATAGGTAAGGAGTTCCAACATAATTTTTCTAAGAAGGTCAATTTTGATTTAATTTTGTATACTTTAGGTTCTTCTCCAAGTAACCTTTCCTTATTGTTAAGATACTTTAATACAAATGTTTTAGGTTTTCTGAATTCTAATTCAATAAAATCGAATTTTATTACATGCAGTTCAGAGGATTTTAGTTTATCAAATCATTTAAAAAGCAATTTGTCTATTTTGAATTATTTAAATGTAAATTTTTCTAAAATTGATTATCTACCCATAAATATTTCACTACCCCCTAGAATTAGTCGTTTTACAATTACGGTTAATTTAAAGTCTAAGGGTTTTGTAAGAAATTGGCCTTTGAATTATTTTTTGGAATTGATAGAATATATTAATAATCATTATGATAATATGAAAATTAATTTAGTTGGTGGAATAGAAGATGTAGAGTCTTCTAAATTTATATTTAATAATAGTAATTGTAATAATATTGATAATTTTACTGGAGTCTTATCATTAGAAGACACTTTTGATGTAATTAAGAATTCAGATTTGTTTATTACAGGTGATTCGGGTTTAATGCATGTAGGCTTTGTTTTAAAAACAAAAACACTTGCGTTATTTGGTCCTACAAATTATCTAAATTACATTTTAGATGAATCTAATAAATATTTTTTATCTAAGAATTTCAGTTTTTGTAATTATGGTATTGCTAAACGTTCTTGTAAATGTGAGCAAAATGATTCGTGTTATTATTTAAGACAAATTCATCCTGTAGATGTATTTCAAAAAGTTAAAGAAATACTTATTTAAATATACTTGTATTATAATTATTTTATGAAAAATGTATTAGTAGGTTCATGGATTACATTAAATAATCCTTCAATTGCAGAAATAATGGCTGATGCAGGTCTTGATTGGTTATGTGTTGACATGGAGCATTCTGTAACGGATTATGCAGAGGCCCAACAGCTAATTTTAGCAATTCAATCAAAAGGTATTAAGGCATTTGTTAGAGTTGGTGAAAATAATACGAGAATTATTAAGAGAGTATTAGATGCAGGTGCGGATGGGATAATTGTGCCATCTGTTAATTCTGCAGTTGAAGCCAAAAGAGCTGTCGATGCGTTAAAATATCCACCAATTGGAAAAAGAGGTGTAGGGCTATCAAGAGCTCAAAAATACGGTTTTGGTTTTGAAAACTATAGAGATGTTGTTTCTAAAGATATTAAGCTTATAGTACAGATTGAACATATTGATGCAATTCGTGAATTAGATTTAATAATCCAAACGGATGGTGTAGATGGTACTTTTATAGGACCATATGATCTTTCTGGTTCACTAGGTAAACCTGGGCAATGGGATGACCCTGAAGTTAAAAAAGCTTTGTTTGTATATGAAGAAACCGTTAAAAAATATGATAAATGGGTTGGATTTCATGTTATACAGCCTGATTATAATTTAGTAAACGAAAAAATAGAAAAAGGATACAATTTTATAGCTTTCAGTTTGGATGTGCTTTTTTTAGGTACTTTAATAAGAAATCAAGTATTAGAACTTAGGAAATCCTGTAATTAATTTAATATGAAAATAATAGGAATAATACCCGCGCGTTTAGCATCAACCAGATTGCCGAATAAACCTATGGCAGATATATTAGGAATGCCAATGATCGGCCATGTATATTTTCGTTCAAAAATGTGTGAAATTTTTGATGAGGTATATGTTGCTACGTGTGATGAGGAAATTTACAATTATATTTCTGACATGGGGGGGAAATCTGTAATGACTGCTGATAGACACGAAAGAGCCTCGGATCGAACGGCAGAAGCGCTTTTAAAAATAGAGAAAGAATTAGGTATAAAGGTAGATATAGTTGTAATGATACAAGGGGACGAACCTATGATTACACCTGAAATGATAAATGCTGCCGTTCAACCTTTACTTGAGGACAGCTCTTTGAATATTACAAATTTGATGGAGGCTATGCAAACACAAGAAGAGCATGAAGACCCTGCTGAGGTAAAAGTTGTAGTTGATAAAAATAGTAATGCACTTTATTTTTCAAGAGAACCCATACCATCTAGAAAAAAGGGAGCAAGTAGTATTCCTATGCTTAAACAGGTTTGTATTATCCCGTTTAGAAGGGATTTCTTATTACAATACAATGCAATGGAGCAAACTCCTTTAGAGATAATAGAATCGGTTGATATGAACAGACTTTTAGAAAATGGCATTCCGATAAGAATGGTAATGAGATCAGAAGAGACATTTTCGGTAGACACAATTGTCGACCTTAATAATGTAAATAGTAAGATGAAAAATGACCCATTGTTAAAAAAATATCATAACTGATGAGTTTTAAAATTTTATTGACATCAACATCATTTCAGGATACACCAGGTGCACACCAACAATTGTTGATTGAGCAAGGTTTTGAACTTGTGAAAATGCGTGGACCTTTGAAAGAGAGTGTTATGCTTGATGTGATAAAAGAGTTTGATGGAATAATTTGCGGGGATGATGAAATTACCCGAAATGTTATAAAGGTTGGAGTAAGTAGTAAATTGAAAATCATTTCAAAATATGGAATTGGATTAGACAAGATTGATCTAAATGCTGCAAAAGAATTTAATATTCCTGTTACTAATTGCCCTGGCGTTAATCAAGTAACTGTTGCTGAACACGTTTTTGCTTTATTATTGTCATTTGCAAAAAATATAGTTCCAGAAAGTATTTTAATTAAAAATCAAAAATGGGTCAGATTAATAGGAACTGAGTTATTTGGAAAGACTATTGGAATAATTGGAACTGGAAATGTAGGCAAAGAAGTAATAAAAAGAGCTCTTTCCTTTGGTATGAATGTGGTTGCTTTTGACAAATTCAAAAGTGAGGATTTTGCAAAACAATATGGTTTCAATTATTGTAAAACTCTAGGCGAATTATTTTCTCAAAGTGATATTATAAGCTTGAATCTTTCATTAAGTCCAGGAACAGGTTTTATTATAGATTCAGAAGCATTGTCAAAAATGAAAAATGGTGTTATTATAATAAATACTGCTAGAGCGGGGTTAGTTGATCAAAATATTATCATTGATGGTATAAAATCCGGTAAAATAACTGGCTATTTAACTGATGTTCTTGAAGAAGAGCCAATGGTAAATAATCATCCTTTTCTTGAATATGAAAATATTTTAATTACCCCCCACATTGGGTCAAGAACTTATGAAAATGTTGTTAATCAAGGTAAAATGGCTGTTGAGAATCTCCTAAAGTATTTATAATGGCAAATCAAAATCATGAGTAAAATTTTAGTATTTGGTGGAGCAGGTTTCCTGGGAAGTCATGTTGCTGACGAACTTACGCTTCGAGGCCACGAAGTGACAGTTTTTGATTGGAATAGGTCTCAATATCTTTTGTCGAATCATAAAATGATAATTGGTGACATACTAAACAGGGATGCCGTAAGAAGTGCTGTGAAAGATGCAGAAATAGTATATCATTTTGCAGCTATTGCTGATATACAAGAAGCAAGAGATAATCCTGTTGAGTCTGCTAATTTTAATATCATTGGAACAATGTACATTCTTGATGCATGTCGAGAGTATGAAATTAAGCGGTTTGTATATTCTAGTACGATATATGTATATAGTGATCATGGGTCATTTTATCGAAGTTCAAAACAGGCATGTGAATTGTTTATAGAAAATTATTACAAAGAATATAATGTTGATTTTACTATTCTTCGTTATGGGTCTTTGTATGGCAAGCGCGCAAATAATTTTAATTTTATAAGAAACAGTATCCGTCAAGCTTTATTAGAAGGCAAGATTGTAAGGAATGGAGATGGTGAAGAAATTAGAGATTATGTTAATATTTTAGACGCAGCTAGATTGAGTGTTGATGCATTGGGACAAGAGTACAGAAATAGTTTTTTAATGATTACTGGTCCACAAACTATGAAAGTAAAAGAACTGCTCTTGATGATCAAAGAGATTATGGGCGATGAAATAGAGCTTGTATTTACAAATGATAAGATGGCCGGTCACTATAAAATCACTCCATATTCTTTCAAACCTAAAGTGGCATTGAAATTAATGCCTAAAGATTTTCATGACTTAGGGCAAGGTGTGCTTGATTCGATTTATGAAATATATCAAGATCTTCTTGATGAGGGTTTAAAGCCAAAGCTTTTTCAACAAAAAGCGGATAATGAATAATTCAGCTAAATATATCTATCTTTCGTATTTCTTGGATCACTCGACTCCATTATATGGCGGTGCTAAAGGAATATCAATTTCTCCGGATCGCTCCATTCGTAATGGAGATACAGCAAATACGAAACAAATATCACTACAAAATCATTCAGGCACTCACATAGACTTTCCGAATCATTTTTTTGAAAATGGTAAAACTTCTGAAAATTATAATGCTGATTTTTGGATGTTTTGTAAGCCTTACTTGGTTTTAAGAAAAGCAGAAGAGAATGAAATTTTCAGTTTGTCAGATAATGCAATTAATAAGATACCAAAAGAAACTGATTTTTTAATAATTAAAACAGGGTTTGGTAAGTTTAGAGGAGAAGAAAAATATTGGAAATACAACCCTGGTTTTGCTCCAATATTTGCAACTAAGTTGAGGGAAAATCTCCCAAATCTAAAAGTCATTGGAATGGATTTTATTTCTTTGACTTCGTATCAGAATAGGGAACTTGGGAGAGAAGCCCATAGAATGTTTTTGGGTGGAGATAAGCCA
>JACCDH010178846.1_pt1 | contig 17258 bp, 15 predicted proteins | sample 7442481 | NCBI WGS metagenome assembly JACCDH01 (sample SAMN15323433, study PRJNA562643) | freshwater metagenome | isolation source: river surface water | place: USA:Blue River Watershed | collected 2017-08-15
ATGCTCGACCACCTGATGGTCGACTACTACGGCACCCCGACCCAGATTACCCAGGTCGCCAATGTCACGCTGCTGGATGCGCGCACCATTGGCGTCCAGCCTTGGGAAAAGAAGATGCTTGCCGTGGTCGAGAAAGCGATTCGCGAATCCGACCTCGGCCTGAACCCGGCAACGCAGGGCGACCTGATCCGCGTGCCGACGCCGCCGCTGACGGAAGAGCGCCGCAAGGAGATGGTCAAGCTCGTCAAGAGCGAAGGCGAAGATGCGAAGGTCGCCGTGCGCAATATCCGCCGCGACGGCAACGAGGCTCTCAAGAAGCTGCTCAAGGACAAGGCCGTGTCCGAGGACGACGAGCGTCGTGCACAGGACGATGTGCAGAAGCTGACTGACAAGTTCATCGCCGAGATCGACAAGCTGCTGGGCGAGAAGGAAAAGGAAGTGCTGACGGTCTGAAGCGCAGGAAAGGAAGGGCATTACCGCCGCTCGATGCTGCAAGACGCTGGGTCCCGGCCTTCGCCGGGACGACGCTCTCTCGGTAGTCTTCCTGCATGAGTGTCATCCCGACGAAGGCCGGGATCCAGTGACTTTACCAGCGGCGGAATTCAACAGGCAGCAACGATGACGACAATCAGTTCGACCCAGCAGATACCCGATACCGCGATGGTGCCGCAGCATGTGGCGATCATCATGGATGGCAACGGCCGCTGGGCGACTTCGCGCTTCCTGCCGCGAGTGACAGGTCATGTCAAAGGCGTCGAAGCAGTGCGTGGTATCGTCCGCGCTTGTGCCGAGCGCGGCATAGCTTACCTGACGCTCTTCGCGTTCAGCTCTGAGAACTGGCGCCGCCCGCCCGACGAGGTGTCGACGCTGATGCGGCTTTTCTCTACCGTGCTCGAGCGTGAGGTCGGCAAGATGCACGCCAATGGCATCCGTATCCGTGTCGTCGGCGACTTGACGCGCTTCGATGCCAAGCTGCAGGCACAGATCGCCGATGCCCAAGCTCGCACCGCCGGCAATGACACGCTGACGCTCACCATCTGCGCCAACTATGGCGGCCGCTGGGACCTATTGCAGGCCATGAACCTGCTGCGTGCTGACCGGCCTGATCTGGCGTCTTACACCGAAGCCGATCTCGCCCCCTATCTGTGCATGGCACATGCGCCGGAGCCCGACCTCTTCATACGTACCGGCGGCGAGCAGCGCATCTCCAACTTCCTGCTATGGCAGCTCACTTACACCGAGTTGTATTTCACCAATACCTTCTGGCCCGACTTCGATGCGCAGGCGCTGGATGATGCGATTGCCTCATACCAGAAGCGCGAGCGCCGTTTCGGCCGCACCAGCGCCCAGCTGGTCGAAGTCAGGAAAGCCTCCTGATGTTGAGACAGCGTGTGCTGACCGCCGTGGCACTGCTGTTGCTGCTGGCCGTGGTGCTCGGTTCCGGTTCGCTGCTGGCCTTCCACCTGACACTGGCAGTCTTCTTCGGTGCCGCCGTCTGGGAAGCGTTGCGCCTGTTCGCGGTGCGACGCGCGCTGCCGCTGGCCGTGATTGCGGCGGTCCTGTTGCCGCTGCTGGCCGATCGCGCGCCGGCCGAGTGGCAGCCGCTGGCGCTGCTGTGCGTGCTGATATGGGCGCTGCGTTTTGCGCCGGCGCTCAAGTTTGGCCTGCCGCCGGCCGAGGGTGCACGCGGCGCCTTGTTCACCATGATTTATCTGCTGGCGCTGTTCGGCTGCTTCATTGCGATTGCCGGTCTCTGGCAGCGCTCTGTCGCCTTCATGGTGTCGGCGATGGCCATCGTCTGGGTGGCCGACATCGGCGCGTATTTTGCCGGCCGCGCCTTTGGTCGGCGCAAGCTGGCACCGTCCATCTCGCCCGGCAAGAGCTGGGAGGGCGTGGCCGGCGGACTGGTGGCGGTGTGGCTGATTGCCGGCGCAGTGGCGATTGCGGGTTCGCGCGCCATTGATGCGGCAGCCTTGGCGGCTCCTGACGCTGTGACGCTGGCGCTCGCCAGCACTTTCCCCGCACAGCTGCTGCGCGGGTATGGCTGGCCGGCTTGGCTGCTGCTGATGACCCTGATCGTCGCGGCCAGCGTGGTGGGCGACTTGTTCGAATCCATGATGAAGCGTCGCGCCGCCATGAAGGACAGCAGCCAGCTGCTGCCCGGCCACGGCGGCGTGCTCGATCGCATTGATGCACTGATCCCGGTCATGCCACTGGTGCTGCTGCTGAGCGCGCGCCTGTCCTGATCCGCGTCTGCTAAGCTGCGCGACGAAACGAGTACCAACCCAACTTTGACACCGGTAGCATCGGCCTTCGGCCGCCAGCCCGGGCACCAGCGAGAGTCAGCATGCAGTCCATCACGATATTGGGGGCAACGGGTTCGATAGGTTTGTCGACCCTGGACGTGGTTGCGCGACATCCGGAGCGCTATCGCGTGTACGCGCTGACCGCGCACAGCAAGGTCAATGAGCTGGCCGAGCTCTGCTTACGCTATCAACCGGCAGTGGCCGTGATCGGTACCGCCGAGGCTGCGGGTCGGCTCGCAGCACTGCTTAAGCCGCATGGCCTGCGCACCGAGGTCGCGCATGGCGAGCGCGCGCTGTGCGATGTCTCCAGCGCGCCTGAATGCACCACCGTAATGGCCGCTATTGTCGGTGCCGCGGGCCTTGCGCCGACGCTGGCGGCTGCGCGCGCCGGGAAGAAGGTTCTGCTGGCGAACAAGGAAGCGCTGGTCATGTCCGGCCAGATCTTCATGGATGCCGTTGCCGACAGTGGTGCGACGCTGCTGCCGATTGACAGCGAGCACAATGCCATCTTCCAGTGCCTGCCGCTGGGCTATGGCCGCATGCCGGATGCGCACGGGATACGCAAGATACTGCTGACCGCTTCCGGCGGTCCTTTCCTCGACCGCGAACTGTCGACGCTGGACGCGGTCACGCCCGAGCAGGCGGTCGCGCACCCGAACTGGAGCATGGGCCGCAAGATCTCAGTTGACTCGGCGACGATGATGAACAAGGGCCTCGAGGTGATCGAGGCGCACTGGCTGTTCGGTGCGCCGGCTGGGCAGATCGAGGTGGTGATCCATCCGCAGAGCGTGATCCATTCGATGGTGTCCTATGCGGACGGCTCGGTGCTGGCGCAGCTGGGCAATCCGGACATGCGCACGCCGATCGCGCATGCACTGGCCTACCCGGAGCGCATCGACTCTGGCGTTGAGCCGCTGGATTTCGCGCGCATCGCGCAGCTGGAATTCCGACCGCCGGACTATCAGCGCTTTCCCTGCCTGAAGCTGGCCTTCGACGCGCTGCAGGCCGGTGGCACGGCGCCGGCGGTGCTAAACGCTGCCAACGAGGTCGCGGTCGAGGCCTTTCTTGACCGCCGTATCGGATTCCGGAAAATCCCTGAATTGATCGCGCAGGTGCTTGATCGACTGCCGGCGCTGGCCGCCGACGGTCTGGAGCGGCTGCTGGAGCAGGATGCTGCGGCGCGCGCCTATGTGCATGAATTGATGCCCAGCTGACGAAGACGACGCTGGGTCCTAGCCTGCGCCGGGACGCATTGCGAGAGATAGTAGTCCTTCGAGCGCCATCTCGGCATGGGCCAGGCTGGCACTGGGAAGATGGCAGTCATTCAAACGTCATCCCGGCGCAGGCTGGGATCCGGTGACTTTCATTGAATTTACATTGTTTGGCTCACTATGACCTTTACCGCTACTTTCCACGGAGCTTCATGATGGGCTTGCTGCAAACTGTCCTCGCCTTTGCCGTCGTGATCGGCGTGCTGGTCGTGATCCATGAGCTTGGGCATTACCTGGTCGCGCGCTGGTGCGGCGTCAAGGTGCTGCGCTTCTCGGTCGGCATGGGGCGGGTGATCTGGTCGCGCCGTTTCGGCGCCGATCAGACCGAGTTCGCGCTGTCACTTGTGCCGCTCGGCGGCTATGTGAAGATGCTCGATGCGCGCGACGAGGACGGCGGTCCGATCGCACCGGCAGATTTGCCGCGCGAGTTCACCCGGCAGCCGGTCGGCAAGCGCATCGCGATTGTCGCGGCCGGCCCGCTCGCCAATTTCCTGCTGGCGATGGTGATCTACACCGGGCTGTTTGCGCATGGCGTGCCGGAGCCGATTGCGCGCGTGGCGATACAGCCCGCCAGCATTGCTGCACAGTCAGGCCTGCAGCAGGGCGATGTGATCATGGCCATTAATGGCGCGCCGGTACGGTCGTGGAATGAATTACGCTGGGCCCTGCTGGAGCGTGCGATGGAGCGCCAGGATGCGCGGCTGATGCTGCAGCGTCCGGCCATGCAAGGTGATCAGGGCGGGCAGGGCGGCAATGCACTGTTCGAGCGAACGCTGCCGCTGCAGTCTTTGTCAAGCGAGGACCTGGACAACGCTTTGTTCGAGAAACTGGGCCTGGAGCTTGCCAAGCCACCGGCCGTGCTGGGCGAGATCCTTCCCGATGGCCCGGCCGCCGCAGCCGGCCTGAAGATGGGCGATCTGGTGCTGAGCATTGATGGTGAGCCGGTCGCCGATGGCCTTGCCTTCATCGAGCGGCTGCGCGACAACCCCGGACGCCGATTGCGCCTGGACGGTTTGCGCAACGGTCAGGCGTTCTCCGTCGAGGTGACGCCGCTAGCTGAAAAATCAGGGCAGCAAACCGTGGGCCGCATACGTGCACAGGTCGACATGCGATCGACGATGGTGGTGATCGAAGCCAATGCGATCGAAGCCTTCACTGGCGCAATTCGCAAGACCTGGGATACCAGTGCGATGACTGTCACGATGCTTGGCAAGATGATAATTGGCGAGGCCTCGCTGAAGAACATTACCGGGCCCATCACGATTGCCGATTACGCTGGCCAGACCGCGCGGGTTGGCTGGATTAGTTTTCTTTCCTTCATGGCGCTCATCAGCATCAGTCTGGGCGTGATGAACCTGCTGCCGATACCCGTGCTGGATGGAGGGCATTTGTTGTATTATTCGCTGGAACTTTTTTCCGGTCGTCCCGTTCCGGAGCGCATCGGCGCAATCGCGCAACGTGCAGGTCTGGGCTTGTTGATGATGCTCATGGCGGTTGCGGTGTTTAACGACATTGCGCGCCTGATCGGGTAGCTAGCCGGCCAACGCTGCATGGACTGCGCGTGCCGGCTGACCAACACTCAAACATCCTGTTGATGAAACCCGACCTCGAGCGCAAAACGCTGCCTCTCTTCCCCAAGCTTCTCGCCGCCGCCATTTTCTCTGCTTTCGCCAGCCAGGCACTGGCGGTCGAGCCGTTCACCGTATCTGACATCCGCGTCGAGGGCATACAACGCACCGAGGCCGGTACCGTGTTCAGCTATCTGCCGGTGCGTGTCGGTGATACCTTCAATGATGAAAAAGCCGCCGCTGCGATCAAGGCGCTGTACGCGACAGGTTTTTTCAAGGACGTGCGCATCGAGGTTGACGGCAATGTGCTGGTGGTAATGCTGGAAGAACGCCCGGCGATCGCCAGTGTCGAGTTCACCGGCACCAAGGAATTCGAGAAGGCGCAACTGGTCAAGTCGCTCAAGGAACTGGGGCTGGGTGAGGGCCGCATCCTCGACAAGGCTCTGGTCGATCGCGCCGAGCAGGAGTTGAAGCGCCAGTACCTGTCGCGCGGCCTGTATGGCGTGCAGATCACCACCACGGTCACGCCGCTCGAGCGCAACCGCGTGAACGTGAGCTTCGTGGTGGATGAGGGCGAGGCCGCCAAGATCCGCCAGATCAATATCGTTGGCAACAAGGCCTTCAAGCAGGATGAACTGCTCGGTCAGATCAAGCTCTCCACACCTGGCTGGTTTACCTGGTACAGCAAGGCTGATCAATACTCGAAACAGAAGCTGGCGGGTGACATCGAGGCGCTACGCTCGTTTTATCTGAACCGCGGCTACCTGGAGATGCAGGTAGCTTCGACGCAAGTATCGATCTCGCCGGACAAGAAAGACATATTCATTACGATTAACCTGACCGAAGGGCAGAAATACACAATCACCGATATCAAGCTCGAAGGCGAGATGCTCGGGCGTGAAAAGGAGCTGGCCGAACTCGTCAGCCTCAAGCCCGGCGAAGCCTACTCGGGCGAGCGCATGACCGAGAGCACCCGCAAGATCAGCGAGCGCATGGGCGTGTTCGGCTATGCATTCGCCGCGGTCAATGCGGTACCCAATATCGACCGCGCCAAGGGCGAGGTGGCTTTCACGATCTTTGTCGATCCGGGCAAACGCGTCTATGTCCGCAACATCAACATCGGCGGCAACGACCGTACGCGCGATGAAGTGATACGCCGCGAGTTCCGTCAGCTTGAAAGCTCCTGGTATGACGGTGACAAGATCAAGCTCTCGCGCGACCGTCTCGGTCGTCTGGGCTTCTTTACCGATACCACGGTCGACACGCTGGAAGTGCCCGGCACACCGGATCAGGTTGATCTGGATGTGAAGGTCAAGGAAAAGCCGACCGGCGCTGTCATGCTGGGTGCCGGTTACTCGTCTAGCGAGCGACTGACCCTGACGGGCTCGATCAATCAGGCCAACGCATTCGGCAGCGGTAACAACATCGGCATCAGCGTCAACACTTCCAGCGTGTTCCGCACGATCGCGGTCTCGCATACCAATCCGTATTTCACCGATGACGGCGTCAGCCGCACGACCGATGTGTACCTGCGCACCACGCGCCCACCGCTGTATTTCACCAACGTGAACTTCCGGGTCGTGACCAAGGGCGCGAGCGTGAACTTCGGCGTGCCGTTCACGGAATTCGATCGCGTCTTCCTCGGTGCGGGTTTCGAAGAGACCCAGGTAGATACCTATGACAACAGTCCGGACCGCTACAAGCAGTACGTGGAGGACTTCGCCAATGTCAGCGGTGGCGTCGGCACCGCAACCACTCGCGCCTTTCCGCTGACAGCGGCATGGCAGCGCGACAATCGCGACAGTGCGCTGATCCCGACTAAGGGCCGCTACCGCCGTGCGAACCTCGAGGTCTCGCCGGCTGGCTCGGCTTCCTATTACCGCGCGACTTACCAGGACCAGTATTTCTGGCCAATCTTTGGCTCGGCCACACTGGCACTCAATGGCGAGTTCAACTACGGTAACGGTATCGGCAGCAAGCCCTACCCGATCTTCAAGAACTTCTACGCCGGCGGCATTGGCTCGGTACGCGGCTTCACCGCCGGCTCGCTGTCGGTCAACGGTACTGGTAACGCGACCTCGACCACCGGCTTCAACCTGCCTATCGGCGGCCAGGCCCGAATGATCCTGAACGCCGAGCTTCAGCTGCCTTTCCCCGGTACCGGGGTGGATCGCTCGCTGCGCTGGTTCACCTTCCTCGATGCCGGTCAGGTCTGGAACCCGCAGGATGGCGAGAACGTGCGACTGGGCGACCTGCGCTACAGCACGGGCTTGGGTATCAGCTGGATTTCGCCGGTCGGGCCGCTCAAGCTCTCGCTCGGTTATCCGATCAACTCCAGGAGTTTTGACCGGGTCCAGCGTTTCCAATTCCAGCTCGGTACCGGCTTCTAAGTAGCCCCGGTCTAGTCGCCTTGGGGCGCTACGGCGGACAATGGCATAATTGACAGGTTTGCGTCACGGAGAGAAACAAGTGGCTTCTGTATTCAAAAAAACAAGCATGTTTGCGATTGCGCTGGCTCTAGCTGACGGCACGACGCTGGTGGCGCAGGCTCAGGAACTGAAGATCGGTTTTGTCAGCACCGAGCGTATCTTCCGTGATGCTGCGCCTGCCAAGGCCGCGACTGCCAAGCTGGAGCAGGAATTTTCCAAGCGCGAGAAGGACATCCAGGAACTGGCCGCGCGACTGAAGTCGGCTGCCGAGAAGCTCGATAAGGATGCACCGGTGCTGCCCGATGCAGAGCGCGGCAAGCGCCAGCGCGAACTGGCCGAGATGGACAAGGATTTTCAGCGCCGCCAGCGTGAGTTCCGTGAAGATCTGAACCAGCGCCGAAATGAAGAACTGGCGATCGTGCTGGAAAAAGCCAACAAGGTGATCAAGCAGCTGGCCGAGGCCGAGAAGTACGACATCGTTTTCCAGGAAGCCGTCTACTTCAGCCCGCGCATCGACATCACCGAAAAAGTGCTCAAGGCACTCAACAAATAAGCCAGGACCACCGCCATGGGCACTCGACTGGGAGACTTGGTCGATAGCTTGGGCGGGGAGCTGATCGGCGATCCCTCGCTAGACGTCGACGGGATCGCACCGCTGGATAGCGCTGGCCCTTCCGACATCACCTTTCTGTCCAATCCCAAGCTGCGCGCACAGGCCGCAGCGACGCAGGCTTGCGCGCTGATCTTATCGCCGGCAGAGCATGACAAGCTGGATAGCTACGCTGGCGCCCGTATCCTCAGCAACAATCCGTATGCCTACTTCGCTCGGGCTGCGCAATATTTTGCGTCGCTGGCAGCCGTGCCGGCAAAACCGGGCATCCATCCGAGCGCGGTCCTTGAGCCGGGCGCCAGGGTTGCCGTCTCCGCGCATATCGGCCCGCATGTGAGCATCGCTGCCGGTGCCATCATCGGTGAGCGCTGCGTAATCGGTGCGGGCTGCCGCATCGGGCGTGATGCGCAGATTGGTGAAGACACGGTGCTGCATCCGAATGTCAGTTTTCTTGATGATTGCCGGATCGGTAGCCGCGGCATCATCCAGGCCGGTGCCGTGATCGGCGGCGATGGTTTTGGCTTTGCCAATGAAGGCGGGCGCTGGCTCAAGATTCCGCAAACCGGCGGCGTGCGCATCGGCGACGATGTGGAAATCGGTGCCAACACGACGATAGATCGGGGCGCGCTAGAGCACACGGTGATCGAAGATGGCGTCAAGCTGGATAACCAGATACAGATCGCGCACAACTGCGTGATTGGTTCGCATACGGCGATGGCCGGTTGTGTCGGCGTGGCAGGCAGTGCAAAGATCGGCAAGCATTGCACCTTTGGCGGCGCGGCCATGGTGCTAGGTCACCTGACAATTGCCGACCATGTGCATATTTCCTCGGGCAGCCTGGTATCGCGCTCGATCTCGGAGCCGGGACAATACACCGGTTTTTATCCGCTGGCGAAAAACGCTGACTGGGAAAAGACTGCCGCTGTCGTGCGCCAGCTGGATGCATTGCGCGACCGGGTGCGCGAACTTGAAAAAATGGTGCGCTCGCTCGTAACCTCCGCTGCAACGAATGATGCAGGGCAGAGCGATGGCGATCAATAATATTCAACTCAGAGATTAGGCAAAACGACAATGAAAAGCCTGGACATCAACCAGATCAAGGAATACCTGCCGCACCGCTATCCATTGCTGCTGGTCGATCGTGTGCTCGACTGGGAGTCGGGCAAACAGATCACGACGATCAAGAACGTCACCATCAATGAAGAGTTTTTCAACGGTCATTTTCCGCACAAGCCGGTGATGCCTGGTGTGCTGACCATTGAGGCGCTGGCGCAGAGCGCGGCCCTGCTGGCTTTCCTGACCATCGGCCAAAAGCCGGATGACAATGCGGTCGTCTACTTCGTCGGCATTGACGGTGCTCGCTTCAAGCGCCCGGTCGAGCCGGGCGACCAGTTGAAGATGCAGGTCGAGATCTTGCGCCAGGCGCGCGGTATCTGGAAGTTTCACGCCAAGGCCACGGTTGACGAGCAACTGGTGGTCGAGGCCGAGCTGATGTGCACGATGCGCTCGATTGTTGAGCCGGACGCACCGGAATAAGCCAGATGACCAAAATACACCCGACTGCACAGGTCGATCCCAAGGCCCGGCTCGATGCCAGCGTCGAAGTCGGCGCGTACAGCATCATCGGACCGGAGGTCGAGATCGGCGCCGGCACGCGCGTCGGCCCGCATGTGGTGATCGACGGTCACACCCGCATCGGTCGGGACAATGTGTTTTACCAGTTCTCGTCGATCGGCGCGGCGCCGCAGGACAAGAAGTATGCAGGCGAGCCGACCCGGCTGGAGATCGGCGACCGTAATACGGTGCGCGAGTTCTGCACTTTCAATCGCGGCACCTCCCAGGATGCGGGCGTCACCCGGCTTGGCAATGACAACTGGATCATGGCCTATGTGCACCTTGCCCATGACTGCCAGATCGGCAATCACACCATCTTCGCCAACAATGCGCAACTGGCCGGTCATGTGCATGTCGGCGACTGGGCCATCCTCGGTGGCCACTCCGGCGTGCACCAGTTCTGCAAAATCGGCGCGCATGCGATGGTGGGTATGTTCTCCAGTCTGACACAGGACGTGCCGCCGTACGTGATCCTGAACGGCAACCCGGCTGCGCCGCATGGCATCAATATCGAAGGCTTGAAGCGTCGCGGCTTTACCCGCGAGGCCATCCATGGGCTGCGCAATGCCTACCGGCTGCTATACAAGTCCGGCCTGACGCTGGAGGAGGCCAAGGCGGCGATCGCCGCCGAAGAGCAGGCTGATATCGACAATGCGCCGCACCTGAAGCTGCTGCGCGATTTCCTGGATGGTGTGACTCGTGGCATCGTCCGCTGAACTGACGCTCGCCATGGTGGCCGGCGAGGCCTCCGGCGACCTTTTGGCCAGCCGGCTGCTGTCCGGCCTGCGCCCGATGCTGCCCGATGCGCGTTTTCACGGCATCGGCGGCAAGGCGATGGCCGAGTATGGCTTTATCTCCGACTATCCGATGGACAAGCTGGCAGTGCGCGGCCTGTTCGAGGTGCTCCAGCATTATCGCGAGCTCAAGGGCTTTCGCGATGAGCTGCGGGATCGCTTGATCGTCGAAAAGCCGGAGGCCTTCATCGGTGTCGATGCACCGGATTTCAACCTCGATCTCGAGATCGCGCTGAAGGAAGCCGGCATACCGACCCTGCATTTCGTCAGCCCGTCGATCTGGGCCTGGCGCCGTGGCCGCATCAAGAAGATCAAGCGTGCGGTATCGCACATGATGGTGATCTTCCCGTTCGAGGAAGCGATCTACACAAAGGCCGGCATACCGGCCACCTATGTCGGCCATCCGCTGGCCGAGGTGATACCGATGGACCCGGACCAGGACGCGGCGCGTGATGCACTAGGACTTGAGCGTGGTGGTCGCGTGGTCACTATCCTGCCGGGCAGCCGGCTGTCCGAGCTCAAGTACAACTCGCGCGCCTTCATGGAAACCGCCGCGATGCTACTCAAGCGCGATCCCAAGCTGCAGTTCGTAGTGCCGATGGCAGGCGATGCGCAGCATGCGCTGTTCCGTCAGCTGACCGATGTGCCGGCCCTGAAAAAACTGCCGGTCACCTTGCTCAATGGCCGTTCGCATGAAGCAATGGCGGCTTGTGATGCCGCCCTGGTCGCCAGCGGTACCGCGACGCTCGAGGTGGCGTTGTTCAAGAAGCCGATGGTGATCAGCTACCGGATGAACCCTTTCAGCTGGCAGATACTGCGGCTGATGGCTTACCAGCCCTGGGTCGGGCTGCCGAACATCATGGCACGCGAATTCCTCGTGCCCGAGTTGCTGCAGGACCGCGCCACGCCGGCCAGCCTGTCCTCTGCGCTCTGGGCCCAGCTGTCGAATGACCAGAACCGGCAACGGCTGCGCCGTCGCTTTGTCGACCTGCATCACGATCTGATGCGAAACACGGCATCGCAGAGCGCGCATGCGGTAATGGAGCTGCTGTCGCAGCATGGCAGGCTCTGAGATGGCCGGCCGGCGCAGCGCCGCAAGCGGGGCGGCTGTGCAGCCTCAACTGTCGGCATCCCTGTTCGATACGACTGGCGAGCTGGTCTGCGGCGTCGATGAGGCAGGGCGCGGCCCGCTGGCCGGGCCGGTGTTTGCCGCTGCCGTCATACTCGACCCGTCGCGCCCGATAGCAGGCTTGCGCGATTCCAAGAAACTGCCCGAGGCAAAGCGCGATGCACTGGCCGAGATCATCAAGCGAGATGCAAAGGCGTGGGCCATCGCCCAATGCTCGGCGGCCGAGATAGACGAACTCAACATCCTGCAGGCGACGATGCTGGCGATGCGGCGTGCGATCGAAGCCTTGTCGGTCTCGCCGACGCTGGCGCTGATTGACGGCAATCGCTGCCCGGTATGCACGGTGCGCACCGAGGCGATCGTCAAGGGCGATGACAAGGTGGCGGAGATCTCGGCCGCGTCCATACTCGCCAAGACCGCGCGCGATGCGGTACTGGTGCAACTGCATTCGCAGTACCCGGACTACGGATTTGACCAGCACAAGGGCTATCCGACGCCGCTGCACCTGGCGCGGCTGCAGGCACACGGCGTCACGCCAGAGCACCGGCGCTCCTATACGCCGGTACGCAAGCTGCTGGATGCAAGATGAGTATTCTTACGATTACCTCGCGCGAGAATCCGCAGTACAAGCAACTGCGCCAGTTGGCTGGTAGCGCGCCGGTGCGGCGCAAAGTCGGACGAACCTTGCTCGAAGGTGTACACCTGTGCGAAGCCTGGCTGCAGCATCGCGGACTGCCGGCGCTGTGCGTGGCGGGCGAGGGCGCGCGCCGCGATCCGGAAGTGGCCGCCCTACTTGAACGTTGCGACCGTGCCGGTGCACCCTGCCTGTTGCTGCCGGATGCGCTGTTTGCGCCACTGTCGCAGGTGGAGCATGGCGTCGCGCTGATTTTGGCGGTGGATGTGCCGGCGGCCATGCCACAGCCACTGGATTGCACGGCAGTGCTGCTGGATGGCTTGCAGGATCCGGGCAATCTCGGCGCAATACTTCGCACTGCAGCGGCCGCCGGCGTTGCCCGCGTCTATTGCGGTAACGGCAGTACTGCTGCATGGTCGCCCAAAGTACTGCGCGCCGGCATGGGTGCGCACTTTGTGATCGATATCATCGAGGATGTTGATCTGCCCTCCCTGATTGTCGACGCCAATGTGCCGGTGCTGGCCACCAGCCTGCAGGCAGAGGCGAGCTTGTATGACGCCGACCTTCGCGCTTCGGCTGCGTGGTTGTTCGGGCAAGAGGGCCGGGGTGTGTCGCCGTCCCTGCTCGCGCTCGCAACGCGCCGGCTGATCATTCCGCAGCAGCCAGAGGTCGAGTCACTGAATGTCGCCGCCAGCGTTGCGATCTGCCTGTTCGAGCAGCGTCGCCAGCAATCTGCCGGATCGATGGGTACGTAATTCCTGCGCGAGCTGCGATGCCGATTGTCGTCGCACCCCGTAGCGCTTCACTTGGCCAATATATTCGTCGTATTGATGCCATTTGCTCGCTCTGCGTAGTCGTTCGATGTTTTTTTAAAGCGCTGTCCTTCAGCGCATTTAGCTGGCAAATCCAAGCTTGATGCTCGATAGCCGCAACTGGTCTGTCAAGGAGCCACCCGCCTGCATGGGCAATGATCTGTCAGCAATGGCATGGTGTCGCAGATTGTTCACCGTCGATGGTGAAGGAGCCTGATTCACGCTAGATTGCGATGCTTGTTGATTCCGGATGATTATGTATGCCCGAGCCCTTGTCGTGCCTACCGCTTTCCAATGCTGACCTGCACAGCCTGAACCAGGTGTTGATCATGGGTGGCGCAGGACAGTTGTATGCGGCGCTGGAAGCGCGCGGTTACGGATATGCAGACTGGGCCAGTGGTGTGGCGGCCAGCATGGACAAGACATCCGACCGTGGCGTCGGCGATTACTTGCGCGGTACCGCGTTGATGGGCATAGGCAGCCCGATCTGCCAGGTACTGACACCGACCCAAGCAAGGAAACTGCGCTTTGACCTTGCCAAATCCTATTTACGACAGCTGGGACGGCTGGCACGCGCGCATCCGGAAGGCTGGATAGAGCGCGACCTCGATGCCGACGAGGCCGACCGGGTACATGCGGAGGGCTTGCAGCGCAACGGTCTGTCGGTGGAGAACTGGAACCTGCATTTCCCGCTACAGGTGCTGCGGCGTCTGGGTGGCGAGGCGGCGATGACGATCTACTGGCATTACCTGCGCGACGTGCAGCGCATGCCACCGCAGATTGGTGTGCTGGCGAAGCTGGCGACCATCTCCTTCATGTATCGCCAGACCATGTCCGACGATCTGCGCTGCCGGCAGATGTCAACGGCCTGGTTGGCGCGCAATCCCTCGTTACTGCCTTACTCCAAGGTCGAGCAACAGCTGGAACTGGCGCTCGACGCCGTGCGCAACAGCGGCGATTCAGTATTGTCGGCTTATCTGGAGGTGCTGGATATCGAGCAGCACGGTGTCGGCGGCACTGGTCTGCGGCCGCTGCCGAAGCGGGCGCGAGAGGCTGACGTTTGTCCGCTGATTCATCCGGTACCGGACGGCCAGCCCGGCGACTTGGTGGCGGATGAGGCGTCAATGGCGGTCTATCGCGAGCTCCTCAGCCGGCTGCTGGCGCCGTGAGGCTGACCTGGCTCCAGTGCGCTGCTCTTGGCTACCGGGCTGTAGCGACGGTAACGCACACTCGGCATAGACCAGACCAGGCGGGACCCAGCGCTGGTGACAGGCGAGGCGATTCGAATCGCGGCGCGGGCACACACATTCGAACCGGTAGGTGCGACCTTCGATAATGGCGAATTCGTGGATAGGGCTGTCGGCGTAGCGTCCGATCGGGCCGACCCGTGTTTGCGGATTGCTGGGCGGCGGCAGCGGTGTCCTTCGGCGGACTGGCGGTGCCGCGGTGAGTTCGACTTCGACGCTGTTCAGGCTTTCCCTTAATGCCCAGAGCAACAGGCCAAAACCCAGCCACAGCAGGATTTCGATAATGGCGATCTCCATCTGGCACCTCACGTAAGGAGAAGTCGGTCCTCTGTAAGTCATTGCCCCGACGCCACCCGTTCCCCGGCCAGGCTTGATATCGCTCAGTAGGCTCTTTTGTCCAGCTTCAGTTCCTGCAGGATCATGGTCGCGATTTCCTCGATCGACTTGACCGTCGTCGATACCCACCGGATGCCTTCGCGCTGCATCATGCGCTCTGCCTCGTTGACTTCGTAGCGGCAGTTTTCCAGCGACGCATACTTGCTGCCCGGACGGCGCTCGTTGCGCACCTCGGACAGCCGATCCGGCGCGATCGACAACCCGAAGATCTTGCTGCGGAAAGGCGCCAGTCCGCTCGGTAATTGACCGCGCTCGAAATCTTCCGGAATCAGCGGATAGTTGGCCGCCTTGATCCCGTACTGCATCGCCAGATAGAGGCTGGTCGGGGTCTTGCCCGAGCGCGACACCCCGACCAGGATCACATCGGCATTCGACAGATTTTTGTGAGACTGGCCGTCATCATGCGCAAGCGAGTAATTGATCGCCTCGATCCTGTTTTTGTAGTCGGTTGAGTCGGCAATGTTGTGGCTGCGGCCGACCGTGTGGGTAGACTTGATGCCAAGTTCCTGCTCCAGCGGGTCGACGAAGGTCTGGATCAGATCCATGTGCATGCCGGTCGAGGCGCGTACGATGTCCGACAGTTCCTGCTGCACCAGTGTCGAGAACACGATGGGGCGCTTGCCCTCGGCCTGATAGGTGTCGTTGATCCGTCGCACTGCGTCATGCGCCTTATCGGCGGAATCGATGAAGGGCAAGCGGATCTGACGGAAACGCAGGTCGAACTGGGTCAGCACGGAATGGCCGAAGGTCTCTGCCGTGATGCCGGTGCCGTCGGAGACGAAAAAAACCGTTCGGTCGAATCCGGCCGAGCCCGCAGAGGTGTAGCTGTGCATGAAAAATTTATAAAGAAATAACGCAAAAAGTATGGTCGTTCGCGGAAAAATGCGATTGCGGCGGGTAAAATGACGAGTATTGACTGTTTACCCAACCGACGTGGCCGAAGAATAACAAGAACACCCATGTCCCGGCGAGGCGCACCGTGAAGATTTCCCACCATCAAAGAGGTAGTTATGTCCAACGCAGCACTGCAGGGGGCTCATTCGGCCCCTGATACGGGCGCGGCTTACGTCGTTTCCTTCGACAACTTGCGCATGACGGATGTAGAGTCCGTCGGCGGCAAGAACGCATCTCTGGGCGAGATGATCAGCCAGCTGGCTGGTGCCGGTGTGCGTGTACCCGGTGGTTTTGCGACCACTGCGCAGGCCTTCCGTGATTTCCTGTCCTATTCGGTCCCGGGCGGCGAGTCGCTGGCCGACCGCATCGCCAAGCGCCTCGAGACACTGGACATTGATGACGTGCGCGCATTGGCTGCGGCCGGCGCCGAGATCCGCCAGTGGATCATCGACACGCCATTCCAGCCGCGCCTGCAGAAGGACATCACCGACTTCTATCACAAGCTGGTCGATGATTCGGCGAGCGAGGTCTCGTTTGCGGTGCGTTCTTCCGCCACTGCCGAAGACCTGCCGGATGCTTCCTTTGCCGGTCAGCAGGAAACCTTTCTCAACGTGGTAGGCATCGACAATGTGCTGGAAGCGATGAAGCATGTGTTCGCGTCGCTCTACAATGACCGCGCGATTTCCTATCGTGTTCACAAGGGCTTCACCCACGCCGAAGTCGCGCTATCGGCCGGCGTGCAGCGCATGGTGCGTTCCGACTTGGGTGCGGCCGGCGTGATGTTTACGATCGACACCGAATCCGGCTTCAAGGATGTGGTCTTCATCACTTCGTCCTATGGCCTTGGCGAGACGGTGGTGCAGGGCGCGGTCAACCCGGACGAGTTCTATGTGCACAAACCCATGTTGGCTGCCGGCAAGCTGCCTATCATCCGCAAGAACATCGGCTCCAAGCTAATCAAGATGGAATTTACCGGCGAGGCCAAGGCCGGCCGCTCGGTGCGTACCGTCGATGTGCCGATCGAGCAGCGCAACCGTTACTCGCTGGCGGACGAGGAAATCGCCGAGCTCGCCAAATACGCGGTGATCATCGAGAACCACTATGCGCGTCCGATGGACATTGAGTGGGGCAAGGATGGCCGTGACGGCAAGCTCTACATCCTGCAGGCGCGCCCGGAGACGGTGAAGTCGCAGCAGGGCCATGCGGATGCGCAGCAGCGCTTCAAGCTCAAGGGCAGCGGCACGGTCCTGGCATCGGGCCGGGCGATCGGCCAAAAGATCGGCGCAGGCCCGGTGCGCGTGATCAAGGACCCGGAAGAGATGGAACGCGTGCAGCCTGGCGATGTGCTGGTGGCCGACATGACCGACCCGAACTGGGAGCCGGTGATGAAGCGCGCCTCCGCCATCGTCACCAATCGTGGTGGCCGTACCTGCCATGCCGCGATCATTGCGCGTGAGCTGGGCGTACCGGCCGTCGTTGGCTGCGGCGATGCCACCGACGTGCTCAAGGATGGCACGCTGGTCACCGTGTCCTGCGCTGAGGGCGACGAGGGCA
>JACCDH011646282.1_pt1 | contig 17256 bp, 15 predicted proteins | sample 7442481 | NCBI WGS metagenome assembly JACCDH01 (sample SAMN15323433, study PRJNA562643) | freshwater metagenome | isolation source: river surface water | place: USA:Blue River Watershed | collected 2017-08-15
AGGGCGATGTCAGCTGGATGATGGTGTCAACCGTGCTGGTGCTGTTCATGACCCTGCCCGGCCTTGCGCTGTTCTATGGCGGTCTAGTGCGGTCAAAGAACATGCTGTCGATCCTGATGCAGACCACCGTCATCGCCTGCGTGATGATGATTGTCTGGGTGGTCTATGGCTATTCCTTCTCGTTCGGTGGCTCGACCAGCCCCTGGTGGGGTGGCACGGGCAAGCTGTTCCTGTCCGGCGTGACGATGGACAGCATGTCTGCCACGTTCAGCGCGGGTTATGTGATCCCGGAATATCTGTTCATCGCCTTCCAGATGACCTTTGCCGCCATCACGCCCGCCCTCATCATCGGGGCCTTTGCCGAGCGGGTGAAGTTCAAGGCGGTTCTGGTGTTCTCGGTCCTGTGGGGCACCTTCTCGTATTTCCCGATCGCCCATATGGTCTGGGATGCCAATGGCTATCTGTTCGCCAAGGGCGCGTTCGACTTTGCCGGCGGGACCGTGGTCCATATCAACGCCGGGGTTGCGGCGCTGGTCGGTGCCTTGGTGATTGGCCCGCGCATCGGCTATGGCAAGGAAAACATGGCGCCCCATTCGATGGTGATGACCATGATCGGTGCCTCGATGCTGTGGGTCGGCTGGTTCGGCTTTAACGTCGGCTCCAACCTTGAGGCCAATGGCGGTGCGGCGCTGGCCATGATCAACACCTTCATCGCAACGGCAGCGGCCACGCTGGCCTGGTGCGCCATCGAAGGGTTGCAGCGCGGCAAGGCGTCGATGCTGGGTGCGGCTTCGGGCATGATTACCGGTCTGGTTGCCATCACCCCGGCCTGCGGCTTTGTCGGCCCGATGGGTGCGATTGCGCTGGGCGTGATTGCCACGGTTGCCAGCTATTTCTTCGTCACCGTGGTGAAGCAGAAGATGAAGTATGACGACAGCCTTGACGTCTTTGGTATCCACGGCGTCTCGGGGATCGTCGGCGCGGTGCTGACCGGCGTCTTTGCCGCAGCGACCTTTGGCGGGATCAAGGGCGACGATTATGCGATGCTGCCCCAGCTTTGGGTGCAGATCGAGGGCGTCTTGATCACCATCGTCTGGTCGGGTGTGGTGTCGTTCGTTCTGTTCAAGGCCATCGACATGACCATCGGCCTGCGGGTGGACAATGATACCGAGCGTCAGGGTCTTGACCTGACCACCCATGGCGAACAGGCCTATCACGGCTGAGATTGCCCATAGAGCAAAGAAAAGGCCCGCCTCGCGCGGGCCTTTTTCATGTGCCCGGCTTTTATGTTCCCATGCTGATCAGCGCGGTGCCCAGAACGGCGAGCCCCGCCCCGATCCAGCCCGGCAGGGCCGGGGCCTTGCCGGTGGATATCCAGATCAGGGGAAGGATCAGCACCGGGGTGGTCGAGGTCAGGGTGGCCACGATGCCGACATTGCCGACGGCGAGGGCGGCCATCATCAGGCTCATCCCCAGAAAGATGCCAAGGAAGGCCGATCCGCCGATTGCGCGCAGGCCCCTCAGATCAGGAAGGCGGGCGGCGCGGGCAAAGGGCAGCGCCATGAGCGCGACATAGAAGGCAAAGCCAAGACCCGACCGGATGGCCATGGCGGTAAAGGGTTCGACCCCTTCGGCCATGGCGGGGCGGGCGAGAAGGCTGCCCCCGGCCTGCCCAAGGCTGGTGATGACGCCAAGGATCACACCTTGCCACAGGGGCCGCGTCGGGCGGTCGCCGGGATCGGCGATCAGCACGGCCATCAGGATGCCCGCAAGGATCAGCGCGATGCCTGCGCCTTGCAGGGCGTTCACCACCTCGCCCAGAAAGAGATAGCCAAGGATCAGGCCAAAGGGCGCGGCCAGCGAAAACAGGACCGCCGTGACGCGCGGCCCAGCGGCGTGAATGGCGGCGAAATAGGTGGTGGAGGCCAGCATGATCCCCGAGGCCGAGGAGGCGGCAAGGAACCAGAACTGCCCGCCCGTCACCCCGCGCCAGCCCCCCAGCACCACCGAGGCGGCGGCGGTCATGGCAAAAGCCAGCCCCATTTGCCAGCGGCCAAGCTGAAACGGGCCGACCTGGCCCTTCAACCCGGCGATCAGCATGGCCGACAGCGAAAAGGCAATCGCCGCCGCCAAGGACAAGACGACGGCGAGCATGGGTTATCCGGCGACCGAGGCGATGGCGGCGGCAAGGATCGGCACGGTGCGCGTGTTCAGCCCCGCGATGTTGATGCGGCTGTCCCCGACCATGTAGATGCCATGGGTTTCGCGCAGCGTGTTCACCTGCGCCTCGGTCAGGCCAAGCCGGCTGAACATGCCGCGATGATGCGCGACAAAGTCGAAGCGGTCGGAATTCGTGGCTTTGCGCAGCTCATCCGCCAAATGCTTGCGCAACGAGAGCATGTTCAGCCGCACCTCTTCCAGTTCCGCCTTCCAGTCGGCGCGCAGTGCGTCATCTTCGAGGATCATCGTCACCAGACGCGCGCCGTGATCGGGGGGGAAGCTGTAGTTCTGGCGGTTGAGAAAGGCGAGATTGCCCTGCACCACGGATTTGCGGTCGGGGGAGGTGAGGGCGATCAGGACGCCGGTCCGTTCGCGGTAGATGCCGAAGTTCTTCGAGCAGGAGGCGGCGATCAGCACCTCGGGGAAGGTGTTCGCGATCATCCGGGTGGCGGCGGCGTCCTCGTCCAATCCGTCGCCAAAGCCCTGGTAGGCGAGATCGACAAAGGGCACCGCGCCGCGCGCTTTGAGGAGCGCCACGACCTGTGACCACTGGTCAAGCGTCAGGTTCGCCCCGGTGGGGTTGTGGCAGCAACCGTGCAACAGGACCGCATCGCCCGCCTTCACGCGGCCCAGATCCTCGATCAGCCCGGCGAAATCGACCCCGCGGGTGGCGGCGTCGAAATAGCGGTATTCGGCCATGGCCATGCCAAGGTATTTGATGATCGAGGGATGGTTCGGCCAGGTGGGATTGGACAGCCAGACCGTCGCCCTCGGTGCGGACATGCGGATGAGTTCCAGCGCCTGACGAATGGCCCCGGTGCCGCCCGGCGTGGCGACCGAGGCGGCGCGGTCGGCAAAGCCTGCGCCCAGGATCATCTCGACCATGGCGGAGTTGAAGGCCGGTTCCCCGGCAAGGCCGGTATAGGTCTTGGTGGTTTCCGTCTCCCACAGCTTTTTCTCGGCCGCCTTGACCGCACGCATCACCGGGGTCAGGCCGGTGGCGTCCTTGTAGACGCCGACCCCCAGATCGATCTTGTCGCTGCGCGGATCGTCCCGATACATCGCGATAAGCTGCAGGATCTTGTCCTGCGGCTGTGGGTTCAGGGTTTCCAGCATTCTGTCTTAGCCTTTCTCGACCGCAAGGTCCTCATACATGCCCCATTCGGCCCAGGACCCGTCATAAAGCGCGTGGTTCTTGTGGCCCAGCCGTTCCAGTGCAAGGGACAGAACGGCGGCGGTGACGCCCGAGCCGCAGGTGGTGATGGCGGGTTTGGCAAGGTTCACGCCTGCGGCTTCGAAGGTGGCACGCAGGTCGGCCAGCGGTTTCATCGTGCCATCGGGGTTCAAAAGCGTGGCATAGGGCACATTCTTTGAGCCGGGGATATGGCCTGCGCGCAGGCCGGGGCGGGGTTCGGGCGCCTCGCCCTTGAAGCGCGCCGCGCTGCGGGCGTCGATGATCTCGGCCTCGCCCAGCTTGGCGGCATGGGCGACCTGGGTCACATCCTTGACCAGCGCGTGCTGGCGGCTGACGGTGATGTGACGGTCGCGCAGGACGGGGGGCATGTCCTCGACCTCGCGGCCCTCGGCCTGCCATTTCGGGAAGCCGCCATCAAGGACGGCCACGTCCGTCTTGCCCATCAGCCGGAAGGTCCACCAGACACGCGCCGCCGAAAACAGCCCCGCGCCATCATAGACCACCACCTGATGCCCGTCGCCGATGCCCATGGCGCGCATGCGGCTGACGAATTTCTCGGGCGGGGGCGCCATGTGGGGCAGGGTCGAGCGGCTGTCGGTGATTTCGTCGACGTCGAAAAACCGCGCGCCGGGAATATGGGCGGCCTTGTATTCGGCCTTGGCGTTGCGGCCCGCGTCGGGCAGATACCAGCTGGCATCAATCACCCGCAGATCGGGGTCTTTCAGGTGCTGTGCCAGCCAGGCGGTGGACACCAGCGTCTTGGGATCGTCGGTGAAGGCGGTCATCGGCGTCTCCTGTCAGGGATGATCCGGACCTAACCCGACGGGGCCTTTCCCGCAAGTGTCGCGCAGCCCGAACCCGGCCTTGCGCCGCGCAAATCATCGAATTCATCTGCCGCCGCCGCCGACCACCCCGGCGCAGAGCCGTCAGTCGCGCCCACCCTGCTTTAGAAGCCGCGCCTTTTGCCGGTCCCAGTCGCGCTTGGCCGAGGTTTCGCGCTTGTCGGCCACCTTCTTGCCCTTGGCGATGCCCAGCTTGACCTTCACCATGCCCCGATCGTTGAAATACCACTTCAGCGGCACGATCGTCATGCCCTCGCGGCCCACCGCGCTCCACAGCCGCGACAACTCCTTGCGGCTGACCAGAAGCTTGCGGTGGCGGCGTTCCTCATGCCCCCAGGTCTTGGCCTGCAGGTAAGGCGCGATATAGCTGTTGATCAGCCACAGCTCGCCGCCCTCGATGCTGGCATAGCTGTCGGCGATGTTCGATCCGCCCTGCCGCAGGCTTTTCACCTCGGACCCCAACAGCATGATCCCGGCTTCCAGATCGGATTCGATATGATAATCGAACCGCGCCCGGCGGTTTTCGGCAATCAGCTTGTTGTTCGGGTCGGACATCTTGGCCATGATCGCCCCGAAATAGGGGGTTCAGCCCCCCAAGTCCAGAAGGGGGCAGAGATGATCGCGCAAATCACGATTGGCACGGGGATCCTCTTGGTCAATATCCTGATGGCCGCTGTGGCTGCGATGCTGCTTGAGGTGGCCTTTCAGCGCAGCCATCCGTTCATGATGCGCGAACCGCATCGTCCAAAACTGGTGCTGATGATCGCCGGCGTGTCGCTTTGGGTGCTGGGGGTCGTCACGGCGGCGGTCTGGGTCTGGGCGCTGGCCTATCAGGCGCTTGGCGCCTTTGGCACGCTGGAAGAAGCGGTCTACTTCTCGCTGGTCTGCTTTACGACCCTTGGGTTCGGCGATCTTCTGATGCCGCAGAACTGGCGGATCCTGGCCGGGATGGAGGCCGCCAATGGCTTTTTGAACTTTGGCCTGCTGACGGCCCTCTTGATCGAGGCGCTGCGCCAGATCCGGCTTGAGCAGGTGGAGCGGCGCAAATCGCGCCACACCCCGCAGTCCTAGCCGTTTTCGCGCAGGATCGACCCTGCCAGATAAAGCGAGCCGCAGATCAGAACCCGTGCCTGCGGTGCGCTTGCGGCAATGGCGGCCAGCGCCTCGGCCACCGATGGGGCGGTCTGCGCCGCAATCCCGGCGGCGGCCGCGGCATCGCGGGTCTCTTCGGCGGGCAGGGTGTTCTTTTCGCCGGGGATCGACACGGCGTGAAGCCTGGTCACATGCGGGGCCAGCGGGCGCATATAGCCCTTGACGTCCTTGGTGTTCAGCATCCCGCAGATCAGATGCGTCTCGCGCCGTGGCATCCGGGCAAGGGTCGCCGCCACCGCCTCGCCCCCCGCCGGGTTATGCCCGCCGTCGAGCCACAGCTCGACCTCGGGCGCACTGTCCACCAAAGGCCCCTGCCGCAGCCGCTGCATACGGGCAGGCCAATAGGCACGGGTCACCGCGGCCTCACAGGCGGCCTCGTCGCGCCCAAGCGCGCGCAGGGCGGCAATCGCGGCACCGGCGTTCTGCACCTGAAACGGCCCCGGCAGATTGGGCAGCGGCAGGTCAAGAAGGCCGTTTTCGTCCTGATAGACCAACCGCCCGTTTTCTTCCGCCACATGCCAGTGCTGGCCATAGGCCAGAACCGGGGCGCCCGACCGCGCCGCCTTGGCCTCGATCACCTGAAGCCCCGCCTCATCCTGCGGGCCGACGATCACCGGCACTCCGCGCTTGACGATCCCGGCCTTTTCGCCGGCAATCTCGGGCAGGGTTTCGCCCAGATACTGCTGATGGTCCAAGGAGACCGGGGTGATGACGGTCAGCGCGGGCCGGTCCACCACATTGGTGGCATCCAGCCTGCCGCCAAGCCCCACCTCCAGAAGCGTGTAATCCGCCGGGGTGCGGGCAAAGGCCAGAAAGGCCGCGCAGGTGGTGATTTCGAAGAAGGTAATCTCATCGGGGCCATTGGCGGCGACACATTCATCCAGAAGCGCCGTCAACGCGGTTTCCGAGATGAGCTCTCCGGCCAGCCGGATCCGCTCGTGAAACCGCGCCAGATGGGGCGAGGTATAGGCGTGGACCTTTGCCCCGCTGGCCTCAAGCCCGGCGCGGATCATCGCCTGCGTGCTGCCCTTGCCATTGGTCCCGGCGATGTGGATCACCGGCGGCAAGGCGCGTTCGGGATGGCCCAGCTTGGCCAGCAGCCGATGCACACGGTCCATCGTCAGGTCGATGACCTTGGGGTGCAAGGTCATCATACGTTCCAGGATCAGGTCAGAGCCGCTCATGTCGCGTCGGCCGCAACCGTCAAATCACCGGGCGGTGGCAGGTCGCCCTTCACGGCGGGCGACAGGCCCATCAGCATCCGCAGGATGGTGACCAACTCCTCGCGCAGGGCCTTCCTGTGCGTGACCCGGTCGAGCATGCCATGGTCCAGAAGGTATTCGGCGCGCTGGAAGCCTTCGGGCAGCTTTTCGCGGATGGTCTGTTCGATCACCCGCGCCCCGGCAAAGCCGATCAGCGCGTTCGGTTCGGCAATCTGCACATCGCCCAGCATGGCATAGCTCGCGGTGACCCCGCCGGTGGTGGGATGGGTCAGCACCACGATATAGGGCAGTCCCGCCTCTTTCAGCATCTGCACCGCAACGGTCGTGCGCGGCATCTGCATGAGGCTGAGGATGCCCTCCTGCATCCGTGCGCCCCCGGCGGCGGAAAACAGCACGAAAGGCCGCTTCAGTTTCACCGCCCGCTCGGCCCCGGCCAGCACGGCATTGCCGACATAAAGCCCCATGGAGCCTGCCATGAAGCTGAAATCCTGCGCCGCCGCGACAATCGGCGTGCGGCCCATCTCGCCCTCGGCCACCAGCATCGCCTCACGCTCGCCGCTGGATTTCTGCGCGGCCTTCAGACGGTCGGGGTATTTCTTCTGATCGCGGAAATGCAGCGGGTCGGCGGGGGGTTCGGGCACCTTCACCTCGGTGAAGATCCCGCCATCGAACAGGCTCTTGAACCGGTCGCGCGGGCTGATCGCCATGTGATGATCGCAAGAGGTGCAGACGTTCAGATTGCCCGCCAACTCGCGGTGAAACAGCATGGTCCCGCATTCGGGGCACTTGGTCCACAGGTTTTCCGGCACCTCGCGGCGCGAAAACAGCGAGTTGATCTTCGGTCGGACGTAGTTCGAAATCCAGTTCATCGCCTGTGCCCTGCGGTCATTTCAGGCTTTCAGATAGCCGCAGGGGGGGCGAATTGCAACGCCGGGGGCAAGCCTGGGCAAGCACGCGCCTTTGCCCCGGCGCCAATCCGCGCCCCGCCTGACCTTTGGCCGGGATGCCTGCCCGTTCATCTTGGCCCAAATACCCCCGCCGGAGGCTTACCCGGCCAGCAACCTGTCCTCTGCCCGGCCACTGATGCGCGCGCTCACCACCTGGCCCTCGGGCTGGTCGGTGGCAAAGCTCACCTCGGCAAACTGTTCGGTCCGGCCCATGCGGGGGCTTTCGGTCAGAATGCGGTGGGTCTGGCCGATCTGGGCGGCCAGATGGCGGGAAAGGGCGGCGTCCCCTGCAGCGCGCAAGCGGGCCGCGCGGGATTTGATCTGGTCGCCCGGCACGCGCGGCATGCGCGCGGCGGGCGTGCCCTTGCGGGCCGAGAAGGGAAAGACATGCAGGAAGGTCAGGTCGCAATCGGTGACCAGCTTCAGGCTGTTTTCAAACATCTCTTCGGTTTCGGTCGGAAAGCCCGCGATGATGTCGGCACCAAAGGTAATCTCGGGGCGCAGGCGCCGGGCCTCTTCGCAGAACCGGATCGCATCGTCGCGCAGATGCCGTCGTTTCATCCGTTTCAGGATCATGTCATCGCCCGCCTGCAACGACAGGTGCAAATGCGGCATCAGGCGGGGTTCGGTGGCAATCGCCAGCATCAGGTTTTCATCGGCTTCAATCGAGTCGATGCTGCTGATGCGCAGGCGCGGCAGGTCCGGAACCAGCCGCAGGATGCGCATCACCAGATCGCCAAGGCGCGGCTGCGCTGGCAGGTCGGCGCCCCATGAGGTGAGATCGACGCCGGTCAGCACCACCTCGAGAAAGCCCTTGTCCACCAGCCTTTGGATCTGTTCGACCACCACGCCCGCCGGGACCGAGCGGGAATTCCCCCGGCCAAAGGGGATGATGCAGAAGGTGCAGCGATGGTCGCAGCCGTTTTGCACCTGCACATAGGCGCGGTGGCGGCCAAAGCCGTCGATCAGGTGTCCTGCGGTTTCGCGCACGGTCATGATGTCATTGACCTGGACCTTCTCGGTCTCGCCGATGAAATCGGCGGGGCGAAGGCTGGCCCATGTCTCGGCCTGCATCTTTTCATGGTTGCCGATGACCCGCGTCACCTCGGGCATGGCGGCGAAGGTTTCCGGTTCGGTCTGCGCCGCGCAGCCCGTCACGATCACCGGCGCACCGGGATTTTCGCGCGCAAGGCGGCGGATTTCCTGTTTGGCCTTGCGCACGGCCTCGGCCGTCACGGCGCAGGTGTTCACCACCACCGCGCCTTCAACCCCTGCCGCCTCGGCCAGTTCCTTCATCGCCTCGGTCTCATAGGCGTTCAGGCGGCAGCCAAGGGTGGAAAACACCGGGGGACGGAAGTTCGGCAGGCTCATGGGTGGGCGGCCAGGAATTCGGGCGAAAGCTGGCCGTCAAAGACATGGGCCACGGGGCCGGTCATCCAGACGCCATCGTCGCGCCAGTCGATTTCCAAGACACCGCCATCCAGATCCAGCGTCACGCGCCGCCCGGTCAGCCCGCGCAGATGCGCGGCCACGGCGGTGGCGCAGGCCCCTGACCCACAGGCGAGCGTGATGCCTGCGCCGCGCTCCCAGACCCGCATCCGAAGGCGGTCGGGGGCGGTCAGGCTGGCGAATTCCACATTGGTGCGTTGGGGGTAAAGCGGATCGTGTTCGTAACGGGGACCTATGGCGGGCAGGTCCACCGCCTCGGCGTCCTCGACGAACATCACGCAATGCGGGTTGCCCATGCCCACCGCAACCGGATCACCGGCCAAGGGCAGATGCAGCGTGTCGACCGCCTGCGCCAAGGGCACCGACTGCCAATCAAGCTGCGGCGGACCCATGTTCACCGAAACCCGCCCATCGGGCAGGCGCAGGGCCGACAGGCCCCCCCGCGCGGTGACAAGGCTGATGGCATCCTTGCCCAGTTGCCGCATCATGTAATCGGCCACGCAGCGCGTGGCATTGCCGCAGGCCCCGGCACGGCTGCCGTCATTGTTCCAGAAATCAAGCGCGAAATCGGCGCTGTCCGAATCGCGGATCTCGGCCAGCTGGTCAAAGCCGACGCCACGGTTGCGGTCCCCCAGCGCCCGCGCCAGAGCAGGCGTAACCACCGCCCCGCGCCCGCGCGAGTCGATCACCACGAAATCATTGCCCGCCCCATGCATCTTCATGAAGCCAAGGCCAGAAGGGCCGCGCATCTTGTCCATGGCTGGCATATACTCTTACCGTCAGGAATTCGCCAGAGATCTGCGCATTTTACCCTTGACCCCATCGCTGCATCCCCCTAATCAGCGGCCCTGTCGTGGGCCGGTAGCTCAGTTGGTAGAGCAGCTGACTTTTAATCAGCGGGTCACAGGTTCGAATCCTGTCCGGCTCACCACTTCTTCCCGTTTGATCTTTTGAACGCTGCAAGACAGTGGTGCGCGCCCCATGACATGGTGGGCGCGGGTCCATTGACCACGAAGCATCGTTCAGCCGCGAGAGCCGCCCCAAGATTTTTTTTGCCGATGATGCGGGCAAAAGGTTCCGCCGGACCGCGACTGTCGGTAAGGAAGTCAGGACGCCCGAATCCGGGCGGTGGAGAGTTTTGCGCCACCATGCCGATTTTGAAACCAAAGTTCCTGCCGCTGATTTCTGTGGCTGTTGTGCTGGCGGGCTGTTCGGCCGCTCCGCGCGGCTCGGGCCTGCAAAGCGAGGTGCTGCAAAGCCGGACGGCTGCGGGGCAATCGGCTGTGGATGATGCGCTGCCGCAGGATTTCGCGGTTGAGCCGATCACCCGGGAAAGTCTGGGCCGCTATGCCAATTGGCCCGCGCGCAGCCAAGGCCGCAGCTATGGCTGGCCCAAGGGGCAGGGCGGCAAGCCCAACCAGATCCGGCCCGGCGATGTGATCACCATTTCGGTCTGGGTCAGCGAGGACAACAGCCTTTTGACCGCGCCGAACCAGCGGGTGGCAGAAATGCCCGAGATGACCGTGTCCCCGACTGGCCAGCTTTTCCTGCCCTATATCGGGCAGATGCAGGTGGCCGGTCAGTCGCAGGAAGAGGCCCGCGCCGCAATCGAGGCCGCCTATGTCAAGGTCACGCCCTCGGCCCAGGTGCAGTTGCGCAGCGTCGAGGGGCGGCAAAGCTCGGCCAGTGTCGTCAGCGGGGTGGCCAAGCCCGGCTCATATCCGCTGACCGATTCTGGGGTGACGGTGCTGGACATCCTTGCGCTGTCGGGGGGGGTGCCGCAGACGGTGATAAACCCTCAGGTGCGCGTTCAGCGGGGCGACACCACCTATGGCATCTCGCTGGATCGGGTGATGAAGGATACCGCGCTGAACATCCGGCTGCAGGGCGGTGACCGGGTTTTTGTCGAGGCGGATGAGAATTACTTCCTGTCTCTGGGGGCCAGCGGCACGCAGGCCCAGCATTATTTCCCGCAAGACCGGGTCAGCGCGCTGGATGCCTTGTCGATCATCGGCGGCCTTGCCGAAGCGCGGGCCGATGCCAAGGGCATCTTGATTTTGCGCAGCTATGATCCGGGGTCAGTGCGCGCCGATGGCAGCGGCCCACGCCATGCCCGCACCATCTTTACCATTGACCTGACCAGCGCCGATGGCCTGTTCAGCGCCGGCGAATTCCGCATCCAGCCCGGCGATCTGATCTATGTCACCGAAAGCCCGCTTCTGACCTCGCGCAATGTGTTGACGCTGATCGGGTCGGTCTTTGGCCTTGCGGTTCAGGCCAACCGGCTGGGGAATTGAACGGCGAAGCGGGGGGGTTTTGACCTGCCGCGAGGCTTGCGATCTAGATCCGGTTCGGTCTGGCCGAGATGCCGTCATCTTCCAGTCTGCGGCGGTAGTCGCTGGCTGACAGGCCCGTGGCCCGGCGAAAGCTGCGGGCGAAGTAGGACGGATCGTCATAGCCGAGGGCAAAGCCCACCTCTTGCACGCGCATCCGCGTATAGGCCAGAAGCCGGCAGGCTTCGCGCATCCGGGTTGCTTCGACAAAGCTGTGGGCCGAAAGGCCGGTTGCCATCAGCGACAGGCGGCGCAGGTGGCGTTCGGACATGCGCAGCGCGGCGGCATAGTCGGACAATTGCCAGCCATCGGCCAGATGGGCGCGGATCAGGGCTTCAAAGCGGGCAATCCGGCCATCGCCCCGGGCATCCGCAGTTGCGGGTTCCGCCGGGCCCTGACCGGCACATTCGGCCACGGCACAGCACAGGTTGACCGCCGCCGCCCTGAGCCGCAACCGCCGCAGCGGACCTTGCGCCCTGTGCAGCCGCGCCAGATCTTGAAACAGCGGCGCGAGCCCGGCGCCCCCGGCCACGAACGCCTGCCCAAGCGCGGCGCGGGTTTCGCTGTGCGGCCCGAACAGTTCGGGAAAATCATCGGCCGGCAGGGTGAGCACATGGCCTTCGGTTCCGGCCGAAAATGCAAAGCCATGCACATGACCGCGCGGCAGATTCATCAGAAGTGGTGTCGTGCCGTGCTGAGGTTTGCCGTCGATGCTGAGCCGCACATCGCCTGAGAGGATCAGGAAGATCTGATGCAGATGCACATGGCGATGCGGGGCGATGCGCCAGTCAAGCCCGGCGGCGCGGTCAACGATCGCCTCGATGTGCAAAAGGTCCGGAAACGGGCTTTGCTCGCCGTAAAGCTGCCAGGAAGGGATGGGTTGGAGTGCCTGTGACATGGCCGGAAAATACCAGATTTTTGGCATATCGTCCATTCGTCTTTTCCCGTTCTTGCGGCATTTTCCGGCAAAACAGGAGACGACCATGCGCACGCAAGTGGCTATCATCGGCGGCGGGCCTTCGGGGCTTTTGCTGTCGCAATTGTTGAACAAGGCGGGCATCGCCACGGTGGTTCTGGAACGCAAGGACCGTGACTATGTCCTGTCACGGATCCGGGCCGGGGTTCTGGAAACCGGCACTGTAGGCCTGATCCGCGCGGCGGGGGCCGGGGCGCGGATGGACGCCGAGGGGCAGTTGCATGACGGCTGCTATCTGGCTTCGAACGGCCGGATGTTCCATGTCGACTTCAAGGGCGCCTGTGGCAAGCAGGTGATGGTCTATGGCCAGACCGAGGTGACCAAGGACCTTTACGATGCGCAGGACGCCATCGGCGCGACCGTCATCCACGAGGCCGAGGACGTCGCCCTGCATGATCTGACAAGCGACGCCCCCTTTGTGACCTTTACCAAGGGCGGCCAGTCGCACCGGCTGGACTGCGACTTTGTCGCGGGCTGCGACGGCTTTCACGGCGTGAGCCGACAGACGATGCCCGCCGACATCCGCCGCGAGTATGAGAAGGTCTATCCCTTTGGCTGGCTTGGTATTCTGTCGCGCACCCCGCCGGTGCAACATGAGCTGATCTATGCCGCCCACGACCGCGGCTTTGCCTTGGCTTCGATGCGCAACCCGATGCTCTCGCGCTATTACATCCAGGTTCCGCTGACCGACAAGGTCGAGGATTGGAGCGATGAGGCCTTCTGGGCCGAGCTGAAACTGCGCCTGCCGCAGGATGTTGCCGCCCGCCTTGTCACCGGCCCGTCGATCGAGAAATCGATCGCGCCCCTGCGGTCTTTCGTGACCGAGCCGATGCGCTGGGGGCGGCTGTTCTTGTGCGGTGACGCGGCCCATATCGTGCCGCCGACAGGGGCCAAGGGGCTGAACCTGGCCGCCTCGGATGTGCATTATCTTTACGAAGGTCTGGTCGAGTTCTATCGCCAGAACCGCAGCTCGGGGATCGACGCCTATTCCCAGCGCGCCCTGGCCCGGATCTGGCAGGCGATGCGGTTTTCCTGGTCCCTGACCACGATGATGCACCGCTTCCCGGGGGCATCAGATTATGAATGCCGGATGCAGGATGCCGATCTTGCCCAGCTTGAGACCAGCCCGACCGCGCGCAAGCTGATGGCCGAAAATTACACGGGCCTGCCTTACTGATCGCGGCCTGCGCCGGTCTGGCCAGCGTCGGATACGCATCGGGCATCCGTCCCGACGCGGGCCCGACTAGCCATGCAGCAGTCGCATGGCGTTTTCTTTCAGGATCATCGGGCGGACCTCGTCCTTGAAGGGGGCCTTGTCAAAGGCCGCCAGCCACTTCTCTGGCGCGATCATCGGCCAGTCTGAGCCGAACAGCATCTTGTGCTTCAAGAGGCTGTTGGCATAGCGGATCAGGATCTCGGGAAAGTACTTGGGCGACCAGCCCGACAGGTCGATGTAGACATTCGGCTTGTGCTGCGCGACAGCCAGCGCCTCGTCCTGCCAAGGAAAGGACGGGTGCGCCATGATGATCTTCATGTCCGGAAAATCCACGGCCACGTCGTCAAGGTGGATGGGGTTGGAGTATTTCAGCCGCATCCCGTTGCCGCCGCGCATTCCCGAACCCACCCCGGTCTGCCCGGTATGAAACAGGGCGATGGCGCCTTCATCGGCAATCGCCTCATAAAGACCATAAGCCGAACGATCGTTCGGATAGAACCCCATCTGCGTCGGATGGAACTTGAACCCCTTTATCCCGAAGTCGCGCATCAGCCGCCGGGCCTCGCGTGCGCCGAGTTTCCCCTTGGCCGGGTCAATCGAGGCAAAGGGGATCAGGATATCGGCGTTCTCGGCGGCAATTCGGGCAACCTCCTCATTGGCATAGCGGCGATAGCCGGTCTCGCGCTCGGCATCGACGGGGAAGATCACGGCTGCGATGTTCTGCGCGCGGTAATGCGCGGCGGTTTCCTGCATGGTCGGCGGATGCGCCCAAGGTGCGCCGAAATACTTGGCCATCGCCGCCTGCAAATCATCATAGCCATCGTCGGAATGGCAGCCGCAGGGTTCTTCGGCGTGGGTGTGAAAATCAATGGCGCGGACGGCAGAGAAGTCGACCATTTCAGCCGCCCCGCAAGGTTGCCGGATCGGCCTGTACAGGGGCATAGCTGGCGGTGGTCTGGTGCTGTTCTGGCAGGTCGTTGTGCACGAAAGGCGCGGCGGAGCGCAGGAAAATCTCGCGCGTGACGGGGAACCAGAAGGTGGGCGGGTCAAAGCTGCCCACGGCGATGCCGGTCAGATCGGGGGTGAGGCCGATGGTCCACAGCACGTTTGACCCGCAGTTCGGGCAGAAATGCGTGGTAAAGGACCGGCCGCTTTCGGTGGTGAAGCTGTAATCCTTGACCGGCCCGCTGACGCTGACCTTGTCGCGCGGGAAATAGGCCGAGACGCCAAAGGCCGATCCGGTGCGCGTCTGGCAATAGCGGCAATGGCAGACGGCGGCCTTGACCGGCTGGCCTTCGACGCGATAGCGCAACTGGCCGCACTGGCAGCCGCCTTCGTGGATGTCGTCCATCATGCCCTCCTTCTTTGCGTCTATCAGGCCATGCGGGGCTTGCCTTGCCAAGGGGGATGCGGCACCGTTTCACCGCGTGAAATGGGGCTGCAATGCAGGTCAAGTCGATCCATGCGCTGGCGCGGGGGCTGGAGGTGTTGCAGATCCTGCAATCCTCGGGCGCCTTGACGCTGGCCGATCTTTACCGGCTGACGGGTATCCCGAAGGCGTCGCTGTTGCGTATTCTGAAAACGCTGATGGAAGCGGGGTTCATCTGGCAACGCATGGTGGATGACGCCTGGGTGCCGTCGTTTTCGCTGGCGGAACTGGCCGGGCGGATGGACCGGGAAAGCCAGCTGGTCGAGGTTGCCTCGCCGGTTCTGGCGGCGCTGACGGCCGAGATCGAATGGCCCAGCGTGCTGGCCGTGCCCCGGTTAAGCCATATGGAAGTGCTGGAGACCAACGCGGCGCGCGCCTATTTCGACCATATCGCGCTGGGTCCCTTGGGGTTTCAGGTGAACATGCTGCGCTCGGCCTCGGGACGGGCCTTCATTGCCTTTTGCGAGGCGCCCTTGCGCGAGGCGATCTTGGAAAGCCTGCGGCGGTCGGACCGGCCCGGCAACCGGATGGCGCAGAGTGCCGATTATGTCGCGACCCTCTTGGCGGACACGCGGGCGCAGGGGTTTGGCCTGCGTGACCCGGATTTCGGCGGTGATTTCGACAAGGGCCGCGCAGAGGCCGATGACGGGCGCGATTCGCTGGGCGTGCCGATCCGGCTGGGCCATCATCTGCCCGGCACGCTGAACATCACCTGGACGCGGCGGGTGATGAAGCGCGACCGCGCCATTCGGCTCTTGGTGCCGCCCGCGCTGCGCGCCGCCGAAGAAATCGCCCGCCGCCTGATGGCGCGCGGCGTTTCACAGGGTGAAATTCCGGCCAAAGCTGGTTGAGCCGATCCGCCCCGCCGCCCTAGCCTTGCCCAAGGGCAGGAGGGACAGATGCTGACGCGCGCCGAGATTGACGACATTCTAAGGCTGATCGACGGGTCAGAGTTTACCGAGCTGAAGCTGGAGATGGGGGAGTTGAAGCTGGAACTGCGCAAGGGGCCGCAGGCCATATCTTCGCAGGTTCATCTTGGTCAAAATACCCCCGCCGGAGGCTTCCAACCGCAGCCCCCAACGCTGCCGGCAGCCGTTCCTGCGCCGGTCATCGCCTCGGGTGGCGGATCGGAGATTCCGGCGCCGCTTTTGGGCACCTTCTGGCACGCGCCGCGGCCGGGGGCGTACCCGTTTGTCAAGCCGGGGGATCGCGTGACCGCCGATACTGTCATCGGCATCATCGAGGTGATGAAGCTGATGAATTCGGTCCCTGCCGGGATGGCCGGAACGGTGCTGGAGATTTGCGCGCCGAACGGGGAATTGGTCGAGCATGGCCAGTGTCTGATCCGCATCCAGCCGCACTGACATGCCCATCCGCCGCATCTTCATTGCCAACCGGGGCGAGATTGCCGTGCGCATCATCCGCAGCGCGCGGGATTTGGGGATTGAGACGGTGCTCGGCGTGTCGATGGCCGACCGCGACAGTCTGGGGGCAAAGCTGGCGACGCGGGCGGTCTGTCTGGGGCCGGGGCCGTCGCGCGAGAGTTATCTCAAGGTTGACACCGTGGTGCAGGCTGCGCTGGGGACGGGCTGTGATGCGGTGCATCCGGGCTACGGGTTTCTGTCGGAAAACCGTGATTTGGCAGAGGCTTGTGAAAAGGCCGGGATCATCTTCATCGGCCCCACGCCTGCGAACCTAGAGGCTGTGGGAGACAAGCTGACCGCGCGGGGCCATGCGCTGGCGGCGGGTGTGCCTTTGGTGCCGGGCGGCAATGCGACGAGCCTCGCAGAGGCCGAGGAGTTGGGGGCGCGGATTGGCTATCCTTTGCTCATCAAGGCCGTCGCCGGGGGCGGTGGCAAGGGGATGAAGCGGGTGGACAGCCCGGCGGACTTGGCCCCCCAGCTGGATCTCGCCATGTCCGAAGCCGCCGCCGCCTTTGGCGATGGCCGGGTCTATCTGGAGCGTTTTGTCACCCATGGCCGTCATGTCGAGGTGCAGATCCTGTCGGATGGGGAAACGATCCTGCACGCGGGCGAGCGGGATTGTTCGGTGCAGCGCCGCTATCAGAAGGTGGTGGAGGAGGCCCCGGCGCCGGGGCTTTCCCCCGCCTTGCGTGCGGGGCTGTTGCAGGCGGCCACGGCCTATGCCCGCCATATCGGCTACCGGTCCTTGGGGACTGTGGAGTTCATGGTCGATGTGGAGCGGGGCGAGTTTTACTTTCTGGAGATGAACGCGCGGATTCAGGTGGAACATCCGGTGACCGAGGCGGTGACC
>JACCDH011501175.1_pt1 | contig 17240 bp, 15 predicted proteins | sample 7442481 | NCBI WGS metagenome assembly JACCDH01 (sample SAMN15323433, study PRJNA562643) | freshwater metagenome | isolation source: river surface water | place: USA:Blue River Watershed | collected 2017-08-15
GCGCAGCGTGCTCAATATCCGCATCGCCAATGGCGAGACACCCATCGGGCGCCGCATCGGCTTCTCCAACGAGCGCGTGCGCGCTCGTTATGGCAAGACCGAGGCCATCACGGAACCGATCTGGTCCACGTTGTTCGACAGCGGCGTCGAATATGCGATGGACAACCACGCACTGCACAGCCTCACCAAGTCGCAGCAACCGCGCGTCGAACCGCACCTGGTCTTCAAGCTGGCGCGTACGCCGGCCCCTGATGCAACCCTGCTCGAACTGGCCGATTGCCTCGAATGGATGGCGCATGGCCTCGAGGTCGTCGTGTCACCCTACAAGGGCTGGGCGTTCGATGCACCGGATGCGATCGCTGCATTCGGCCTGAGCCGCAAGCTGATCGTCGGCGAGCCGCGCATGCTGTCGCGTCAGGGGCGGCACCACTTGCCATCGGTACTGGCAGCGGCCACGCTGTCGCTGTCGAAGATGACCGCAAGCGACAGCGTGCTGGCGGGCGCCGGCGTCGGTGCCGAACTGATGGGCAGCCCCTTGCATGCGCTACACGCCGTGCACCGGCAGCTGCATCAGCAACAGGGCTTCGAGCCGCTGCAGGCGGGCGAGATCGTCGCCACCGGCAGCTGGACCGATGCCTTGCCGATCAAGCGCGGCGAAGTCTGGGCCAGCGCGTTTGCGCAACTGAACCTGCCGGGCCTGAGCCTGTCCTTCAGCTAAGCGGTCACGGTCACGATCGCGTCCCGATGCGACATCGGGACGCGTGTTCCTCTGCAGTCGTCGATGTCGTCGTTGCCTTCGCTCATGTGCGGTATAGTCGGCGGGTTTTTCGCGCTGCCACCTGCCCTGCATGAGCCCCTTCCCCGCTCCTCTCGACAATATCACCCATCCGCTGTTTGCATTGCTGATCATTGCGGTGGCCGTGGCCAGCGTCTGGTGGCTGGACCGTCGCGTGCAGCTTCCTCTCGACAGCAGCCGCGTGCAGGGGATCGACGGCTTGCGCGGCTATCTGGCGGGCACGGTATTCATTCATCATGCGTGCATCTGGTATTTCTTCCTGCGCAGCGGCCATTGGGAAAAACCGGCATCGCATTTCTACACCGAGCTTGGCCGCGCCAGCGTGGCCTTGTTCTTCATGATCACCGCCTTCCTGTTCACGCGTCGCATCCTGATATCGCGAACGATCGAATGGAATCGGCTGTATGTGTCGCGCATCCTGCGCATCGTGCCACTGCTGATCGTGCATCATCTTGCCGCGCTGCTGGTGATCGCCTTTATCCGGCTGAACCACATTCCCACCGTCTTCAACGGCATCGACACCGATCGCAAGGTATTGCTGACCGCGGCCGTGTCATGGACGCTGGATGTCGAATGGATCTTCTACCTGATGCTGCCGCTGCTGGCGCTGCTGCGCGGCGCGCGCGTGCCACTGGTGCTGGTGCTGCTGTCGGCATTGATGGTGGTCGAACGCCATACCGAGGTACTGTCCGAGAACATGCTGCCCTTCTTCGGTGGCGTGTTTGCAGCGCTGCTGGCATCGCATGACGGACTTCGGCGCTTCGCGCCCACGCGCATCGCCAGCGTGCTGGTGCTGGGCTGCCTGGCGCTCGCCTATGGCATCGGTCGTGACTTGCCGACCGCCGTATGGCTGGCGTTGCTGACCGTGGCTTTCACGCTGATCGCCAACGGCAATACCCTGTCCGGTTTGCTGAGCAGCCGCATGTCGCGCGCGTTCGGCGAGATCACCTACAGCGTCTACCTGTTGCACGGATTGGTGCTGTTCATTGCGTTCCGCGGCGTCACCGGTATCCCGTTGGCACAATCGCTGTCGCCGGCGATGCACTGGGTCGTCGTCGCGCTGGCGACGCCCTTGCTGATCTTGCTGTCGTATGCCAGCTGGTTCTGGATAGAGCAGCCCTGCCTGCGCCGCGTTGACGCCTGGTCGAAGCGCCTGCGTCTCTCCCTCGTTGAGCCAGCACAAACCCCCGCCTCCAGCCTGCCGGCAATATCAAAACCTTGACGGCGACAATCCCCCGATCGTCAATGCTGAACAAACAACCCAACCGGGAGGTTTCATGGCGAGCAGCACGATCCCCGCAATTGACTTTGGCATCAACGACGCCGACCGTCAAAAGATCGTTGACGGCCTGAGTCATCTGCTGGCCGACACCTATACGCTGTACTTGAAGACCCATCATTTCCACTGGAACGTCACCGGTCCGATGTTCCAGACACTGCACCAGCTGTTCATGGCGTTCTACACCGAGCAGTGGACAGCCGTCGACCTGATCGCCGAGCGCATACGCGCGATGGGCGCACCGGCGCCGGGTACCTATGAGGCGTTCGCGAATCTCACCGCTATCAAGCCCAGTCCGGGACTGCCGAAGGCGCGCGAGATGATCATCGAGCTGATCGAAGGCCAGCAGACCGTGGCACGCACCGCGCGCAACATGTTCGACATCGCGTCGGATGCCAATGACCAGCCGACCTGCGACCTGCTGACCCAGCGCATGCAGATCCATGAAAAGAATGCGTGGATGCTGCGCAGCCTGCTGGAGGAATAAGCGCCCCGGCTCGGCCGCACCGGGGTGCATGACAGCCCCCTGCAAGTTGACGGATCGCGATGTACCATCACATTGCATCGTGGAAGTCTGCCCGACAAGGGGCGCCTGCGGCGGTGCGACCCCAACCGTTCAATCGAAGGAGAACCCCCATGAAAAAGCTGATCGCGATCGCCCTGCTGTCTGCCGCTCCTCTGGCGCTGGCCCACAACTGCCCGAATGAAATGAAGGCCATTGATGCCGCGCTGACGTCGACCAAGCTGGCCGGGACCGATCTCGACAAGGTAAAGTCGTTGCGTGCCGAGGGCGAGAAGGCGCACAAGGAGGGCAAGCATGCCGATTCGATGAAGGCGCTTGGCGAGGCGAAGAAAATGCTCGGTATCTGAGGCAGCCAAACCCTCTTGCAAACAGCCACCTGGAAGGTGGCTGTTTTTCTTCATGCCCCGGCGGCGTCGGGTTTCAACAACATCGGCACCCGCGCAAGCGTGCAGACAAGGCGAAAGCGGCGCTCGCGGACCACCGCGCGAGCGGGCTGCCAGCCAGCCTTGTTAAGATGCGGCAGTTTTTTCATTCACCTTGAACCCTGCCCGGACCCTGACCATGCGCGACTCTCCTCTACCGACCTTTCGCCAGTTGATGACCGTCGTGCTTGCGGCGCTCGCGACCCTGGTTGCAGTGGCCGTGGCGCCGCCCGCCGCGGCCGGGGAACTGCTGCCGCGCGCGGCATCGTCCGACTGGGTCGGTCCGGCGGCGCTGGCGATCTTTTTCGCTGCGTATGCGCTGGTGGTCACGGAGGAGTTCACTCACCTGCGCAAGTCCAAGCCCGTGATGCTGGCTGCCGGCCTGATCTGGGCGCTGATCGGCTGGCAGGCGAGCAGGCACGGTCTGGGCGAGGCCGCCGAGAAGGCGGTGCGCGCGAACCTGCTTGAGTATGCGGAGCTGATGCTGTTCCTGATCGTTGCGATGACCTATATCAACGCGATGGAGGAGCGGCAGGTATTCGAGGCACTGCGCAGCTGGCTGGTCGCGCGCCGCTTCAGCCTGCGCCAGCTGTTCTGGGTGACGGGCATCCTCGCATTCTTCATCTCGTCGGTCGCCGACAACCTGACCACGGCGCTGCTGATGGCGGCCGTCGTGATGGCCGTCGGCGCCGGGCATCCGAAGTTCGTTGCGATCAGCTGCGTGAGCCTGGTCGTCGCGGCCAATGCCGGCGGCGCCTTTTCGCCATTCGGCGACATCACGACGCTGATGGTCTGGCAGAAGAATGTCGTCGCCAGCAATGGCGCCGTCGATTTCTGGACCTTCTTCATGCTGTTCATCCCGTCGCTGGTCAATTGGCTGGTGCCTGCCGCGTTCATGCATTTTGCGATACCGGCCGGCCGACCTGAAGGCAGCGCCGAGCCCGTACGCATGCTCGATGGCGGCATCGGCATCGTCGTGCTGTTCATGCTGACGATTGCCACGGCTGTCGGCTTCCATCATTTCCTGCATCTGCCGCCGGTGCTCGGCATGATGGCCGGACTGGCCTTGCTGAAGTTCCATGCGTACACGCTGAGCATGAAAGGACGCCGCAAACAGATCGCCGGTGCATCGCCGGAAGACATCGGCGGCGCGGTCAGCTTCGATGTATTCCGCACCATCGCTCGCGCCGAATGGGACACGCTGTTCTTCTTCTATGGCGTCGTGATGTGTGTCGGCGGCCTCGGTTACCTCGGCTACCTGGCCGGGCTGTCGCAGCTGCTGTACGAGGGCTGGGGCCCGACCACAGCGAATATCGCAATCGGCCTGATCTCGGCAGTGGTCGACAATATCCCGGTGATGTTCGCGGTGCTGACCATGTCACCCGACATGTCGATAGGCCAATGGATGCTGGTCACGCTGACGGCGGGCGTCGGGGGCTCGTTGCTGTCGATAGGTTCGGCGGCCGGCGTCGCGCTGATGGGACAGGCGCGCGGCATCTACACCTTCTCCAGCCACTTGCGCTGGACACCGGCAATCGCCGCCGGCTATGCGGCCAGCATCGTCGTGCATCAATGGGTCAATAGCGCGGCTTACTGAAGACGGTTGCCGCCGCGTCAGCGCAGGTTGAACGCGCGCAGGCCGGCCTCGTCCATCGCGCGCTGCTCGCCCCTGGCGAGTGCCAGCAGCCGGTTCTTTTCCTCGCGTTCGACCATCGCTTCCATTTTCACCTGCTCGCGCTGAGCTGCCCTCAACGCTGCCATCGCATCGGCCAGCTGCAGCTCGGCCTGGGTCAGCTGCGATACTACCTTCTGCTTCAGTTCCTGCAAATGGTCGAGGAACTGCCGGTAAGCGAGGTTGTCGGAAATCTTGTGTGCTTCCTTTTGCGCGGCGTTGTAGCGCAGGATGTAATCATCACGCAGCCGGTCCACATGGGCCACACTCCCCTGCAGCTTCTCGACCTTGAGCTTCGCGTCATGCACCACGGCCTGCGCATCGCGGGTCGCATTGGCAGCCTTGTCGGCCAGCACGGTCCAGATATTGTTCTTCATCGCCATCGCCGCTGTCAGCCGCCGGCCAGTTCACGCACGCGCTCGCGCGTGGTCTGGTGGTCGACGCCTTCATGCATGTCCTGCCGCAGGAAAGCCTCGAGTTGCGGACGCATCGCAATCGCTGTATCGATCTCGGCATTCGAGCCGAGTTCATAGGCGCCGACCGAGATCAGGTCCTGGTTCTGCTGGTACAGCGACCACATGCGGCGCACGCGGTTCGCCAGCTTTTGCTCCTCGGGCGGCAACAAGTCCTGCATCACGCGCGAGATCGAGCCATTGAGGTCAATCGCCGGATAGTGGGCGGCATCCGCCAGCTTGCGTGACAACATCACCTGGCCATCGAGCGACGCGCGCGCGATATCGACGATGGGATCCTGCGCATCATCGCCTTCGGCCAGCACCGTGTAGATCGCGGTGATCGCGCCATAGCCATGACGGCCGACGCCGGTACGTTCAATCAGGTTGGGCAGCAGCGCGAACACGGACGGCGGATAACCCTTCGCGGTCGGTGGCTCGCCGATCGCGAGGCCAATCTCGCGCTGCGCATGCGCGACGCGAGTCAGGCTGTCCATCAGCATCAGCACATTCTTGCCCTGATCGCGGAAGTATTCGGCGATCACATGCGTCAGGTGCGTGGCCTTCAGTCGCATCACCGGCGACACATTGGCCGGCGCCGCCACCACGATCGATTTCGCCCGGCCTTCAGGGCCGAGCACTTCGTTGATGAAGGCCTGCACTTCGCGGCCACGTTCACCGATGAGGCCGATCACGACCACGTCAGCCTTGGTATTGCGGGTGATCATGCCCAGCAGCGAGCTCTTGCCGACGCCAGAGCCGGCGACGAGGCCGATACGCTGGCCGCGGCCCATCGTCAGCAAGCCATTGATCGCCTTCACGCCGACATCGAGCACCTGGTTGATCGGGCCGCGCTCCATCGGGTTCAGCGGCAAGCCCAGCAGCGCGAGGCGATCGTGGCATTCGGGCTTGGGGCCGCCGTCGAGTGGCTCGCCGAACGCATCGATCACGCGGCCCAGCAAGGCCGGACCGAGCGACGCCTCGGAAGAATTGGTGAGCACGCGCACCGATGCGCCAGGGCCGATGCCGACCGGCTCGGTAAAAGGCATCAGGAACAGGGTCTGGTCATTGAAGCCAACCACCTCGGCCTGCACCTTTTGCCCGGTATGGGATTCGATCTCGCACAGTGCGCCGAGCGGCGCCATAATGCCGCGCGCTTCCAGCGTCATGCCGACCAGCCGCACCAGCGTGCCGGTATGGCAGGCATCGGGCACGCGCGCATGCGCGATCAGGTCGTTGACGACGGAGGCGTAATCAAGCATCGGCGTTGTCCGCCGGCGTAGCAGCGGCTTCGGTCATGCTGTCGGATACGGTGTCAAGCTTCGCACTGGCGCTGGCATCGACGCTGGCCTCGGCTGCCGGTCGCGCGGCGGTGATGGTGATGTCCTGTACGGGCTGGCTGCCGCGCTGCCCATCGGCGATGCGGTCTGACAGGCGGCCGGCATTTGCGCGCCAGCTTGGCGCAGGCGCCTGCATCAGGCCTTTTTTCAGACCGGCGACACGGCGCTGGATCAGGTCCTCGACCACGCTGCCCTCGAGCGATGCGCGCACACTGCCGCGCTCCAGCTTGGGGTCGGCGCGCAGCACCAGCGCATCGCCGAACTGCGCCGCTTGCGGCTTGTATTGTTCGACGTCGTCCGGATGCAAGTGAATGATCACGGCCTTCTCGCCGGAGGCGCTCAGTTCGCGCAGGCAGTTGTCGACCAGGCGCGAGATCGCCTGCGGCGACTGCGTCAGCTCGCCGCGCACCAGCTGCTCGGCGAGATGCACGCTGAGCGTTTTCATCGGCTCGAACATCGCATCCGGGTTATATGACAGCGCTTGCATCGCATCGATCATGGACTGCAACTGCGCGATCTTGTTCTCGTATTCCTTGCCCAGCTCATCCTTCGCTTGCGCATACCCCGCAGCCTGGCCTTCGTCATAGCCTTGCTGGTGCGCTTCGGCTCGTACCACCTCGCGCACTTCGGCGCGGCCTTCTTCGCGGGCCGCCTCCAGCCGGGCGTTGAGTTCATCGTCGGAGAGCCCGACAGGTACGGTGACTGCGGCGGGTTCTACGGAAGGTTGAGCGGCGGCCTCGGCTGGCGCGGCGCTGACTGCGGCGCTATCTGCCGTGCTGACTGCGGCAGGGGCTTCGGCCACGTCCACGGCCTCGGCCAAAGCTAGAGCCTCCGAGGTTGCATCGCTGCCTTCGCTGGCATCGGCAGCTTGCGCTGCAGTGTTTTCATGCAGCATTGCAGGTGCGAGCGCTTCATTGGCTTCGTCATCGTTCACCGCCGAAGATTCATCAGCCACACTTGCCACGACCGGTTCTTCCGCTACGGCGGCAACCGGTGCAGGCTCGCTGTCGGCAAGCGCCGTTGTCGCACTGTGCGCTTGCGTGGGTTCAGCACCGTCGGCGCTGAAGTCCGCCGCAGCCTGGTTCTCGCCCGCGACGAAGTCAGCGGCTTCAGCCTGGGCATCGCCGGCAAATTCATTCTCCGCGTCCATCCACTCGGCCTGAAAGCCTTGCGCATCGGCGGCGGCTGGGTCTTCGATGGTCTGTTCCGAGAACACATGCACCGGATTGGCCATCGCGACCGCATCGAAGGTAAAGACCGCCTCGGCGCGCTCGTCGCGCTGTTCGACAAAGGTCTCGACCTTTTTTTCGAGCAGGTTCTGGATCGCGAACGGATTCGAGACCGGATCGAACATCCGGTTCGGCATCCATTCCTTGCGCGCGCGCGCTGATGACTGCATATCAGACAAAGTCGGCTCCGCCCGACGCCAGGATCAGCTCGCCCTTCTCGGACAGCTTTCGTGCCTGGCGCATGATCTTCTTCTGCGCATCTTCGACTTCGGTCATGCGCAGCGGGCCCTTGGCTTCCATATCGTCGAGGAACATGCCGCGCGCACGGCTGGACATGTTGTCGAGGAACTTGTTCTTGACTTCTTCGGTCGCGCCCTTCAACGCGATCATCAGCTGGTCCGGCTCGACCGCACGCATCAGCGCCTGGATGCCGCGGTTGTCCACCGCTGCCAGGTTCTCGAAGCTGAACATGTTGTCCTGGATGCGCAGCGCGAGTTCTTCATCGATCTGGCCCACGCCCTGCAGGATCGCGGATTCGAGCTCGACCTTGGTGAAGTTCATGATCTTCGCCGCTGCCTTGATGCCGCCGAAGCTCGACGACGACGCCGACGCATTGGTCGAGAATTGTTTCTTCATGATCGACTCCAGCTCTTCCATCGCAGAGGGCTGAACGGTGTCGAGGCTGGCGACGCGCTGCACGACTTCGGCGCGCGATTCTTCCGGCAGGAAGCCGAGCACATCGGCCGCGACTTCGGATTCCAGCACCGACAGGATGATGGCCGTCACCTGCGGATGTTCAAGGCGGATCATTTCGGCGATTGCGCGCGCATCCATCCATTGCAGGATCTCGAGACCGCGGCTGGCGCGGTTCGGCATGATGCGCGACAGCACCGACGCCGCCTTGTCCGGGCCGAGTGCGCGCTTGAGCACGGTCTCTACATACTCGGTAGTGCCGAGCGACAGGCTGGTCTGCTTCTTCAGCATGTCGACGAACTGGTCGAGCACGACGTTGACCGCCTCTTGCGACATGTCCGCGACCGACACCATCGCAGCGCCCAGTTCCTGCACTTCCTTCGGATCCAGGTAGCTGATGATGTTCGATGCGAGATCTTCACCCAGCAGCAGCATCAGCACCGCGGCGCGCTGCACATTGGTGATCTCGCTCAGCTCGCGGCGGAGATCATCGGTCATCACTACAGTATTTTCATCGGCCATGGTCAACCTCGGTTTTCTTTCTTGCTTGCTGCATCACGGTGGCGGCCCTCGCCGCGTCGTTTCTCGGATTATTTCTTCTTGCCGGCGTCGCCCGCGCCCTTGAGCATGTTCTTGATCATCAGGACCACCCGGCCCTTTTCCTTTTCGGTCAGGAATTTCATCAGGATCAGCTTGTCGTCATAGCTCTTCGCATCGGACAGCATCTCGGTCGGCAGCGCCACTTTCTTCTTTGGCTTGAACTTCTTCTTCATCGCCTCCAGGTCTTGCTCACCCTCGGCCGGTGCTGCACCGGCAGCAGGCGCGGCCGGCTCGGCCGCCTTCGCAGCCGCAGCGGGCTTGGCGACGGCAGGTACGCCTGCCGGCTTGGCCGCGGCCGCTGCTGCGGGTGCCGCTGCCGCCTTTGGTGCCGCCGGCTTGTTCGCTGCGGGCGCTGCTGCTTTCTGTGCTTCTGCCATTACTGTTTCCAATCCATTAAAAATGCTTGTTCCTGCCGGCGCTGTTGCCGAAGTGGCCGCTCGTGACCGTATCAGTTGCGGACCATGTTCTTCAGGACCAGCGCCACACGGCCCGATTCCTGCGACACCAGCATACGGATCAGCGCCACCTTGTCATCATAGCTGTTGGCGGTATCGAGCATGTCGGCGGTGAAGCTTGGCTTCTTCGGCTTCATGGCCTGCATGCGGGCCCGCAGTTCGTCCAGGCTCTCGCCCTCTTCGAGCTCGACTTCGCCTTCAGCGAGTTCATCCTCATCGCCTTCCTCGCCCTCTGCGGCTTCGGCTTCGGCAGCAGCAGCAGCGGCGGCGGCGGCTTCGGCAGCGGCCGCTTCCTCGGCCAGTGCGAGTTGTGCGGCTTCTTCGGCGACCCGGGCTTCCTCGGCGGCTTTCGCTTCTTCCGCGACTCTGGCTTCCTCGGCAGCTTTTGCTTCCATCTCCAGCCTGGTCGCCTCGGCGGCCTTGGCCTCGATCGCGGCGACCTCTTCCGGGGTCGGGCCCGGCGGCGGCAGGATTTGCTGGGTGATCGTCGGGCCCTTGACCATCGGACGCACCACGGCCAGCAGGAAGACAATGATCACCAGCGCTGCGATACCGATCTTGATGAAGTTCTGGATGTCCGGATTCGCATACCAGGGCTTCGGCGGTTCCGGCGCCAGCGTCTCGAAGCGGGCCGGTGCGACGGTGACGACGTCACCACGCTCGGCGTTGTAGCCCACGGCGCTGCGCACCAGGTTCAGCATGCGGTCCAGCTCTTCCTGCGTGTATTGCACGGTGGCCGGGCCCGGCTTGCCATCGGCGGCCGGCGGCGCGGGACGCTCGGCAACCACGACAGCGACGGTCAGGCGGGAGATCGTGCCAAGCGAGTTCTTCACGTGACGGACGGTGCGGTCCATCTCGAAGTTACGGGTCGACTTGGTCGTGGTGATCTCGTTGGTCGCCGGCTTTTTCTCGTCGGTGTTGGTGTTCTTGGTCAGGTCGGCATCCGGCGGCGGCGAGTTCGTCATCGCACCCGGAATACCTTCCGGATCGAGCTTGTACTTGCGCTCGGTGGTCAGCGCCTCGGAACGCGGCTTGACGCCCTTGTCATTGTTGTCGAAGTCCTCGGTGGTGGTCTCGACCTGGTTGTAGTCCAGGGTCAGGTTCACCTGTGCCTGGATCGCGGCCTCGCCAACGACCGGGCCCAACAGTTCCATCACGCGGTTCTTGTAGGTTTCTTCGGTGCGCTGCTTGTGCTGCATCTGCGCGACCGTCAGGCCCATCGCTTCATCGACAGGATTGTCCGCCGTCAGCAGGTTGCCCTGGTCATCGACCACGGACACATTCTCCGGCGTCAGGTAAGGCACCGACGACGATACCAGGTGGACGATGGCCTTTACCTGCGGCGTGGACACGCCACGGCCGGCATGCGGCGTGACGACGACCGAGGCCTTCGGCGTCGCGCGTTCGCGCACGAAGACCGATTGCTTCGGCAGCGCCAGATGGACGCGTGCCGCCTTGATGGTGGAGATCTGCATGATCGAGCGCGACAGTTCCTGCTCGATTGCGGTGTTGTACTGCACCTGCTCCATGAACTGGCTGGTCGTCATCGACGACTTGTCCTTCAGCGACTCCATGCCGATCGGCTGCGCTTCCTTCGGGATGCCCTGGCCGGCGAGGAAGATGCGCGCTTCGTGATAGCGCGCTTCCGGCACCGTGATCTGGCCGCTGGTGGTATCGACCTTGGGCTTGAAGTCCCCGGCCTTCAGTGCCTCGAGCGCAGCCATCTTGTCGTTCTCGGTCATGCCGGGCATGATCGGACGGTAAGGCGTGGTCTGGGTCATCTGGAACGATGCGGCGGCGATGAGCAGGATGACCAGGATCGCGATCGGTATCAGAGCGCGACGGATCGCCTGCTGGCGCAGCACGCCATCCATCCATTGCTTGAACTGGTTGAAGCCGCCCGCGACACCCTGCATCGTCGCCGGCAACGGCATGCCGTTCGGTCCGACGGTCGGGATCGGCAATGCGCCAGCGGCAGGTGCACCGGCAGGTGCGCCCGGAGGCATTGCGGGTGGCATGCCACCATTGTTCATCGTTGCTTCGGCCATGGTTTACTCTCTGGTCGGTTGCTGCTGTCGTTATCTGGTGTCAGTGCGTGGCCATCAGACCGGCATGTTCAGGATGTCTTCGTACGCTTTCAAAACCTTGTTGCGGATCTGCAGGGTCGCTTCGAAGGCCAGCGAGGATTTCTGCATCGCCAGCACCACATCGGTCAGCGGCACGTCTTCGCCGCGGTCATAGGCCTGGCGCAGCGAACTGGCTTCCTGCTGAATGTCATTGGTCTTCACCACGGCATTCGCAATCGCCTCGCCGAAGGTCGGCTTGCCGACTTCCGGCGTGGGCGGCGTCAGCACCGCCGGCGTGTTACGACCGGTGGAATCGATCTGGTGCTGGCGCAGTGTGGCCAGCATCGCGTCGATGTTGGTCTGGCTGTTGATACGGTTCATCATGTTCCTGCCCCTTCAGCGTCAGGCTGCAGACATCGCCGGCATGCCGCGCTCGCGGAACTGCGCCATCTTGTAGCGCAGCGAGCGCGGGCTGATGCCCAGCTTGGCGGCCGCTTCATTGCGATTGCGGGTGGTCTGGATCGCGGCCATGATGGCCTGGTATTCACTGCTCTTGACCGCGCTCGACAGGTCTTGCACACCAACCGGTTGCGGCATGGCCGGATACTTCAATGCGGCCGGCGAGAAATGCGGCACCATCGGCGCTGCGGGCATCGCCGGCATGGCGGGCATCGCAGCGGACGGCATGCCTTGCAGCGCGTCGTAGCCCATCAACGGCGAAGCTGCGCCAGCATGGGCTGGCATCGCCGTTGCATCGACTTCGTCGAACATCAATTCGTTTTCGGTGATCGTGTCGCTATTGCAGAGGACCAGCGCACGCTGCACCACGTTCTGCAGTTCGCGCACATTGCCCGGCCAGGTATACGACTGCAGCAGCTCGGCCGCGCGCGGCGACAGCTGCACCTGGCGGTCGGCCGGACCGAACTTGTTCAGGAACTGCATCGCCAGCGGCAGGATGTCGCCCTTGCGCTCGCGCAGCGGCAGCACCGACAGCTTGAACGCGCTGATACGGAAATACAGGTCTTCGCGGAATTCGCGGTTGACGATCGCTTCGCGCAGGTCCTTGTTGGTGGCTGCGACCAGACGGATGTCGAGGTCGATCTGCGCATGGCCACCGAGACGGGTGATCTTGCGGTCCTGCAGCACGCGCAGCAGCTTGGTTTGCAGGTGATACGGCATCTCCGCGATTTCATCGAGGAAGATGGTGCCGCCATTGGCTTGCTCGAACAGACCACGATGCTCTTTCAGCGCGCCGGTGAACGCGCCCTTCTCGTGGCCGAACAGCAGGTCTTCGATCAGGTTCTCGGGCAGTGCTGCGCAGTTCAGCGCAACGAACGGGCCATTGCGACGCGGCGACGCATCATGCAGCACGCGCGCCAGCACTTCCTTGCCGGCGCCGGTCGGGCCGACGATCAATGCGGACACCTGGGTCTGCGCAACGCGGCGCGCCAGTTCGAGCAAATGCTGGCTGTTCGGGTCAACGAAGACAAAGGTCTGCGGGCCGGCAGCCTTCGCGACTTCGGCGCGCTTCGGCGCCTGTGCCAGCGCATCGCGCCAGGTTGCTTCGTTCCAGTCATCCGCTGCAACCACATGATAGGCACCGCGGCGCATCGCATCGATGCCGAGCGCGAACGCATGGCGGTCGACGCGGCACAGCACAGGGATCGCATGACCGAAGGACTGGGTCAGCTTCTTCACTTCCTCCAGCAAGCCGGTATCGCCCATCAGGCGGATCACCACCAGGCGGGCGCGTGCGAGACCTTGCTTGAGATCGTCAAGTGTCGCCACCGGCAGCAGCTGCAGGCCGGCAGCTTCCAGCTGCGCGCGCTCGAGCGGGCCGACGGCGGATTTCGGGTCAAGCCACAGGGCCGGATGCGAAGTTTCGATTGGAGCCATCACGTTGGTTGCCTCGGGAAAACTTTTAGACGGTTTCCCCTTAGCAATCCGTGTGCCAATCGAATCAGCAAGGATTCATGCGGGTTTTCAGCGGGTGTGTCGGAATCGGCAGGCCTTTGCCGGGGGGAGGAAAGCGTCGGCCGGGCGGCAAGCAGACGGAAAGTCGACAGCAGGGTTTTGCCGTTCGGGCGGCAAACTTTTTCCTGAGTCGGCGGCTCAGGATGGCTTCGTCGTTATCTATTTGAAATCAACATGGATGGCAGACTGGACAGCCTTTGCCGCCCTTTGTCGCAGCACACAGCCTGCATTCACTCGGGACAATCGCGGTACGTGCTTTTCAGGCAAAGCGCGGCCTGCTGTATCGCAGCTGACCTCTCGGCCTCAGGCATCTTGCGGCCCGCACGGGCGGCGATGTCCGTAGCCTGGCCCTCCCCGTTCTGCCGGGCCAGTTCAGCCCAGACCAGCGCCTTGTAGGGTTCACTGCGCCAGCCCTCGCCTGACAAGTACATAGCCGCAGCCATCAGCTGTGCCGGCGCATGTCCCTTGCGCGCGGCTTTCAGATACCAGGACAAAGCCAGCGCCGCGTCGCGCTGCATACCGATACCGGTGCGCAGGCATTCGCCCATCATGTATTCAGCATCGGTGTAGCCGCTGTTGGCCGCCTGGTCGAACCATTGGCACGCGGTGCCGGCATCGAGCGCCGTGCCGAGGCCACGGTAATACAGGGTGCCGAGGTTGTACTGTGCTGCCGGCAGTCCGCCGTCAGCGGCATGGCGATACCAGGCCAGGGCCTCGGCCGCATTCTGCGGAACGCCGAGGCCATGTTCGTACAGGTAAGCGAGATTGTTCTGCGCGCGCGCGTCGCCGTCAGTGGCGGGCTTTTTCAGTGCGCGGGCGGCGGTCGCATAGTGGCCGCGTTCGATGGCCTTCATTGCTGCCGACAGTGTCGCCTGCGCAGGCGCGCACAGCGCCAGCAGCAGGGACACGGCGACGAACCGTTTCATGCGAATGTACGGGTGGGCGGCGCAGCGTCTGCGGAGGAACCGGCAGGCTGGGGTTTGGGAAGGAAGCCACGGCAGCGTGAGCCATCGGCGCGCAGCACTTCGATGGCCGGCATGATGCGGCTCTTGAAGCCCATCAGGCGGCAGGTGTACGGCAAATTCGGGTCCCAGCTGACGGCAAAATGCCGGCACTGCCAGCAGTTTGGCGCACCTTCCGGCAAGTTGGACGTCGGCGTGTTCATTGCTTGTCGCGTTTCTTTTTTTGGTAATCAAACCACGCACGGGTACCGGCCGCGGCCAGCACCAGCGCCAGGAAGATCGCCCCCAGCATGCCCTGGATGAATTCACCGACGGTCATGCCCTGCGGCAGAAAACTTTCCGGCCTCAGCACGATGGCGACCAACAGCATCGCCAGCACGATCAGCACAATGCGCAACAGGCGGAACAGAGGCCGCCTGCGAAGCTCGCTCATGATGTCCTCGCCAGACGAAATACGATGAACATATTGTGTCACAGCGAGTACGAGGCAGCAGGGGATCGCCCTGTCTGCCCCCGGTCGATCAAGCCAGTGTTGCCGATCAACCGCCCAACAGTTTCAGCACGGTCTGCTGGCTGGTATTGGCCTGGGCCAGCACCGCGGTTGCAGCCTGCTGCATGATCTGCGCCTTGGCCAGCTCGGTCGAGGCTTTCGCATAGTCTGCGTCTTCGATCTGGCTGCGTGATGCCGACAGGTTGGTCGACACATTCGACAGGTTCGAGATCACATGCTCGAGGCGGTTCATCACCGCACCCATCGTCGCACGGGTCGCATTGACCTTGTCCATCGCATCATCCAGCAGCGACAGCACCGCGTTCGCGCCCTCGCGGGTGTTGATGCGGGTACGGCGGTCCTCGACGTTCAGGTCGACGTCACCGGTGATCTCACCGGTGATGGTGCCGTTCTTGCCGAAGTCGGCAAGGTCGATCGTGATGTACTGGTTGGCCGATGCACCGACCTGGAAAGCCAGGCGGCCGACCTTCGGCGGGTCCATGTCTTCGCTGGCGCGGCCACCAAAGACGCCTTCCTGGAAGCCCAGCGCTGCGAAGTTGCCGTCGGCGCCGTAACCCTTGTCGCCGACCGTTACTTCGAACGGCTTGCCGGTCGCGCGCAGCTTTTCCAGCTGGTCCGACGGCGGCGCGCCATCCGGCGACGGCAGCTTGGGCAGCAGTGCCGGGTCCGACACCAGGCGCACTGTGCTGTACAAGGTGCGCGCCGAGGTCGACGTGGCGGTGGCATCGACGATGCCGGTGACATCATTGTCACCGAAGCTGTTCGGTGTCACGGTAGCCAGCGAGATCGATGGCGCTGTGCCCGACGACGTGGATTTCGCGCCGGTCAGCGTGAACGGCGAGCCGGCCACGGTCGAGGTGATCTCGACGTTGCTGCCAACGACAGTCACTTCGATATTCTTCAGGTCGCCTGAGGTGATCTTTGCGTCGATCGCCGTCTTCAGGTCCGCTGCGAGGCCCGCTGCAGTCACGGTCGCGTTGACCGTCACACCATTGATCTTGACGGTCGCCGTATCGCCGGTAGCGGCGCTGCCGAGCGTGATGCGCGACACCTGCTTGACCGAGCCGCCCTTGTCCAGGCCGAAGCTGGCCGCGGACACGTCTTTCTGGTTCGAATCAAACCAGACCGAGAAATTACGGCCGTCCGAGGTCAGCGTAACGCCGCTGCCGTTGTCGGATGCGGTGACACCATGCTGTCCGGTACGGGCATTGATCGCGGCGACGACTTTTTCGCGGCGTGCAGTGCCGGTTTCATCTTGCAGGAATACCACCGGCACCGTGGTGCCGTTGACGTACAGGTTGTAGGTGGTGCCGCTGGCCGAGGTGGTCGGCACCGACGTAGTCGTCGACAAACCCTTGCTGACCACCGGATTCGCTAGTGCACGCACGCCCGTCTCATGGCTATGCGAGTTGATCGCTGCGGCGATCGCGATCGCCGAGGCGCTCGGATCGCTGCTGGACGCTACCGCGCTCGACAGGTCATCATCCGCGGTAGTGGTCGAGCGGATCTTGATGCCATTGATCATCAGGTCATCGACGTTCAGCGGCTTGGCCAAGGAAGGCTGGTTTTCCTTGACCGTGGCAGTGGCCATGGTCGAGGTCGCGCTCGCGGAACGCGTCGTCGACAGGGTGAACGGTGTGCCCGGGGTGCTGGCAGTGACCAGCAGCTCATCAGTCGTGCGCCCCTCTGCCACCGTGACGCCCAGGTTGGCATAAGTGGTCGCATTGGCCTTGATCGCCGTGATCATGGCGTCACGCAGCGTCTGCGGCGTATCGGCGGCCGTGGTCGTGATCGAGAACGTGGAGCCGTTAATGGTCACCTTGTACACATCGCCGCTCGTTGCGTTAGACGCAAACGATACGGCCGATACCTGGGCCGTCGGCGTGCTCACGGTGTCACGCGGGAAGGTGTTGAACACCGACTCGTTCTTCGTGAAGTTACCCTCGATCAGGCCGGTGCGCTCGATGTCGCCGGTGGTCGCGCTAGAAATCACGACCGGGGTCGGGATCTTGGATTCCAGCGAGTAGGTACCGCTGTGCACGCCCTCACGCAGGCCGATGCGCTGGCCGAAGACATCGGCGTTTTCATCGGTCTCGAAACGAACTTCGATGTTGCGGCCGTCGGCTGCCACCAGGGTGATGCCCTTCGAGTCATAGCCGGTATCGATCGCCTTCACGCCGGTCTTCGCGGAGATCTGGTTGATCGCATCCACCACCTGATGGCGCGTAGCGCGGGTATTGTTGAGAATGGTCGTGATATCGGCCGA
>JACCDH011834271.1_pt1 | contig 17240 bp, 14 predicted proteins | sample 7442481 | NCBI WGS metagenome assembly JACCDH01 (sample SAMN15323433, study PRJNA562643) | freshwater metagenome | isolation source: river surface water | place: USA:Blue River Watershed | collected 2017-08-15
CAAACAAAAAGGGTCTATGCCTTTAACAGCATAAACCCTTGATAATGTTGCCTTTCGGCTGTGGGCCCACCAGGGCATGATCCTGGGACCCCCTGATTATGAGGGTTTCTGGTGGTATTCCATACCTTTTCTTTTATTGATAATCAATAGGATACAAGAATGAAATAGATTTATATTTCTCATATTTCACCTCTTTTAACCCGTTTTTGATGAAAACCTGGCCGGGAACTTGGCCGGGTTTTAATTCTATTTTTTTAATGGTTTTACCAAACCTAATTTAAATATATCACCAATTGTAGCTCCCTTAATTTTTATTGATTTAGAGTTATTTTGTTTAAATGAGAACGATTTATCTTTTACTGTTTTTGATTTCTTAACTTTTGTTTTATTTTTTTTCTTTGATATGTCTAATTGAATCCATTTTTCAGTTTTCTTAATTTTAACTTTTTTATTAATTCCATAACATTTAACTCTGAGAATTTCTTGGACATTAATAATCTTACCTTTTAAAGTCTCTATTTGTGCCAAATGATCTCCTATTTTTTCTAACTCTTCAATTTTATTTACTAAAAAATCAAGTAGATTAATGAATGTTTCTTTATTAAATAATTGAGCATTATTAATGATATATGATGGCGTATAACTTTCTTTATTTAAAGTTTCAATATTTTCTAACTTACCATTTTTTACATCTTCATTTTTTGTGTTTTCAACTATAATTTTGGAGAACAATTTTCCTTCTGTACCCAATTTAGTTGGTTCATAATATCCCATGCCTCCACACATATAACAATTGCCATTTAAACCAGAGCAGAAACACTTTATCATTGAATATATATATTGAGTAATAAATTTAATATATATTTTTATAACAATACATCATTCACATCAAAATTTGAATCTAATTCAAAGTTATCTAAGTAGTGTAGGGTAGTGGTGCGAGGATCCGAGTGGTTCATTTTCTCGCTAATTAATAATGGGTTTGTTCCTGCACGTTTATGGGTATTTGCGTATGCGTCTCTTGCCATAGAAATATCTAGAGACAGAGTCAATCCAAGTCTTTTACCTAATTTCTTGAGTCGTGCGTTGTATCTTGCCTTAAGTTTTTTATTTCTTTCTAAAAGGTATTCTTCTTTATAATTTACTTGTTTTAATTGTCCAATGAGATATAGGCTATTTTTGTCTCCCATCTTATCAATTAACCTTTGAAGTTTTGTGTTAATTAGAACTTCAATAGGACGAATATTATTCCTTCTAGTTCCTGAAGTTTTATGTCGATAAAAGACAATTTTATTTCCATGTATATTCTCCCATCTTAACAATAGAAGGTCAATAAAATTACTGCCGTTTAATCTGTAGAGCATCTCCCATATATCACGTGCATACTCATCCCAAATGTTCTCAAAATCCCTACAGTCAAGAACCTTTTGAATTTCCATATTAGTAATCACTCTCTTAGGAGGAACGAAATTTGGTATCTTATAATCGTTAAATGGGTAATCATATGTAACAGGAATAATCTTCTTTTTTCGATGGTAGTTTAAAACTGCTTTGATATTTCTACAAAGTCCACCAAAAGAAGCTAGAGAATTTCTTTTCCCATCAATACAATTTTTATTTAGATACCAATATTCAAAAGAGTGCAAGAATTCAGGAGTAATGTCTTCATAAGTTAAACCGGGTCTAAATTTATTGATATTATTTAAAGTACCCATTATGAGATTTGCTGTTGATAGTCTAATTTCTTTTGATTCTGATTTAACCTTAATGTAATTTTGAAAAAGATAGTTTATTGTACCTTTCTTTTTTTGTTCTTCAGTGATAACATTATCAGGATCAAAACTAGTGTCAAAGTATTTCTCTCTAAACTTGGAAGATTCAAATGGTTCAATACTTGGAAGAATTTTTTTAGCTCTATCAACACACTTTTCAAACTTTGTTCTAACCTTATCTACTTCTTTATCGAACGATTTTTTAACGAAGTGCTTTTCGTATTCTTTCACTGTCATTTGCGCCCCCAACCTTAAGTATAATACTTCTTGCTTGTTGGAGACGCGCAATGTCAAATGATACTTGTCATTGTCTAGCTTATGCCTCTTGTCAATAATAATTTTGAAAGTTGCCATGATTAGTCTAAAAATGATTTAATATCCATAAATGATACTTGACCAGATTCGTTTAATGTACCGTCACTTTTTACCCACATATTAATTTCTTCGATATCAAATAGAGTTCTTGCTCCAATTTTGTGGTATGGAATTTCTTTTGCTGCTACTTTTTTGTAGATGCAAGATTTTGAGATGGTTAGGTATTCACTAATACCTTCAACGTCTAAGAATTGTTTTTTCATAATAACTTTATTCAGATTGTCTCCTGTCCCCGAGCTTGTTTAAATAATATAACAGCCAAAAACCATAAAACGAAATTTTAGGTCAATTTTATTTCCAAGATTTTCCTGTAACAATCTTGTAGATCAAATTTGGAGATACTCCATATTCTTTGGCAAGTTTGTATTTACCAATTACATGTGGATTATACCTTGATCTAATTTCATTTACTTGTTCAATTGTTAACTTACACTTCTTATGTTTTCTTTCATTGTAAGACACTAATGCAAGCGGTTGCAAGCCATTATATTTACTTTTATGAAGCGTGGATAACAGATCGTAAGAAATTAATTGTTTGTCAGACTTTTTAGCGAAGGTGGAGCTAGCCACCTTATCCACCTCTGCTTGTATCTTTTTTGTATCCATAATGTTTATTTTATGAAGTCAATAGACCAGATTGTCTTGTAGTTTTCAGGATAGTCCTTAAGACTTATGGCCATTTTTTCAACAAGACGAATAGATCTTTCAGTTAAGAACTCCCAGTTGTCCCATAAGAAATCTAAGATGTCAATTTTTTGTTCATTACTTAATTCGTAGGGATCTAAACAGTTTGTATGTAAAACAACATCACCTAAAAAACCCCATAATTCTGCATGATCCAAATCGAAGTCATAGACATTACATCTTGATCTGATAGCGTTTTTGCCGGATAAAATACCAGTTTTTGCTTGATTTTTCTCACGAGCTTTGGATACAATATCATCAGTTGGTAATTTGATGTTTGATCCAAATATGAACACAAAATTTTCACATGGTACCACAAATCCACAGGTTTTCTCATTTTGATGTGCTTTTACCGCTTCAACTTGAAGATCTGTAAGATTGCTCCATTGAGATTGTAAGGACTTTTCATAAGTAAACTGACGAGGGTTGTCTAACATCAACTTGAATTGATTTAGTGAACTCTCTGTAGACAATAAACTGTCTGTATCATCAATGAAAATGATCACTTTCTTGTTTTCGACATTCATGAAGTTGATTACTGCTAATTGAATACCAAATGCAAACATTGAAACGTTGCCAGACACTTTTACAAATTCCTTCCCACATTCGTGAAGATGTTTTGTGACAGAGTGTGTTTTACCTATTCCTGGTGGCGAGAATAAGTAGGTGTGTGGGTACTTATTCCCATTTTGAGTTGTTGACACTTTTTCAATGATTTGCTGGAAACGTGTTCGAATTCCAATACCTTTTTCCAAGGCTTCTGTTTTTGTAATACCAAATAAATTGGCGTTAGTTAATGTACTCATTGTATCTATTTTTGAGGATTAAAATTTAGTTTAATGAAAGGTTTCCCTGAATTGGATTTTGTTTATTTTGTTCGTATTCACATCTAGCTACTGCGATATTGAAATATTCTTTGGATTGCTCAATGCCAATAAACCTAAATCCTTCCCTGATACATGCTTTACCTGTGCTGCCTGATCCGAAAAATGGATCGAGAGTGATTCCATCTGGCTGAGTGACTAATCGAACTAAATACTGCATTAATTCAGTTGGCTTGACTGTTGGGTGAGTATTTGATTTAATACTTGTTCTGTTTTTAAATGGCACATTTCCTTCGTCTTGGCCTGAATCTCTACCCTCTGTCTTTTTAACCGAGAATGTCTCTAAACCTTCTTCTTTGTCTTTTTTAGTTGCCTTGGCTACATAAAAAAATCGTGCTGCATTTTTTTCTTGAAGATCTAAGAATGATGCTGCTTCATCATCAAACATGATATTTGCAGGCCATCTACCAATATGACTAGTAGGGATGAAGTTTTCTGTTGCAACAAATCCTGTTTTCCCATATCCTATTGTCTTTATGATATCTTCACCAACTCTACAACCCCCAATATTTAAACTACTTGTTCCCCATTTCAAGACATTTTTTGCATATGTCTTTTCAGATAAAGGCTTACGAGCAAGAACTATAGGTTCATGTGCAGGTTTTATACTTGTTCCCCAATCTTCCCACTTAGTACTACTTTTTTTTGCAACAATTACATCATTTAACAACCATCCTCTATTGTTGTTTTTATATTTAAAGTTCATACCTTTTTTATGTTTAGGATTAACAGATGGAAACTCTTTTTGGTTACCTAAAACCTTATCAACCGATTTTTCAATATTTTGAGACTTTGGAAAGCCATTTCCATAGATCCACATTATTTGATCTCTAATTTCAAATCCTGCGTCCTCAATTCGAGCAGTCATTCTATGATATGTTCTAGCACTAGAGAATGATAAAACATGACCACCTGGTTTTAAAACTCTTAAGACTTCCTTCCAGAACTCTACTTTTGGAACATCGTAGTCCCATTTTTTCCCCATAAATGAGATCCCATAAGGAGGATCAGTTACAGCGCTATCTATACTATTATCTGGCAAAGACTTTAATACATCCATGTTATTGCCATTAAAAATATAAGAGCCCTCACCGATTTCAACCTTTGGTATATCAACACTATTTTCTGTAGTGTCAACATCTTCCGGCCAGTAGGTATTAGTAATCTCTTCAGGTGTTAGTAAACCTGTATCTTTTTTAATTTTACTTGAAGTCAATACTGGATAGACAAACTCTATTTTGTCTTGGTTGGTTGTATTTTCTATATAGTTTGGGTTTTTAATTGTTTCTTGATTTTCAGGATAAGTCAAATCGTTGATTACATCTAATTCTTCTCTGTTGAAGTTTTTAACTGCATTTTGCAACATTCTGCAACCTACCTTAAAGTATTTCGAAGACAATTCAGTTGATAATGATTTTCTATTCAATAATTGTGCAGACCTTCCGACTACATTTGAACCTGACATTGGATCATATACAAAATCACCCTCATCTGTATACATCTGTATGATTGTTATTGGTAACATTGGAGACATGATTGCTGGATGACCATCTTTAATTATTTTACTTACATCATGATTTTCTCCACATGATGTTATAATAATATTTTCAATCTCTTGTTCTTGAATATGGTTTTTAATACTTTTGTAACCATCAGATAATGACTTTCTCTTTGGCGCACGTTTCCCATTTTTATCTACATCTTTATATCCATTAGATATTGAGGGTTTAGCTTCTCCTTTTTTGTACTTTAATTTTTTGTACTTCACCTTGTTAGGGTTTATAGCAAAAGTCATTATATACTCGATCTTGTTCTTTGGTCTAATCTTATCTTCACTGCCTCCATTTGATCTTGGATTTTTCTTTGACCAAATAATTTCACCAATAAATTTCAACTTAGTATTCTTTTCCATGTAATCAATGAACAAATAAGGAATACGTTGTGGAATACCGTTAACAAAACTATCTGCAATATTTATTGCAACTACTGCCGACTCTTTTAATGTTTTGCATACAGGAATGAATAACTTAGTTAAATTATCTAAGTATTCTTCTTTAGTTGCCTCATGCCCAGGTTGAGGAATTTCTCCTACTTCATAAAAACGCTGAAACCAGTAATACACTGAACTAAATACTAATTGCACCTTATTGTTATGCTCTTCTAACTTCTCAATATCCACACAACTAGTATTATAGGAGTGACATTTATCAGGTATGATAAATGTAGTTTGGTCCAACTCTAAATCTAATCTCTGACTTACAAATTTTGACGCATCTTTAACGCTTAAATTACCTTCTTCAACCATTTTAGTATAACCGTAATTTTTCTCTTCATCAATCGATTTAAACTTCTTCAAGAATTCATAACATGACTCTACTGACTGGTTTTTCATGACCACTGCTTTACTTAAAATTTTGTTCTCAAAATCGTTATCCATGATGAATTCAACTTTATTAATTGTGTCTTCGTCTTGCCATTTGTGTCCAAGAGCAATCACAAGCTTTTGGGCACGCGAAATCCCTTCTTGTTTTTTACCCTGAGATTTCGGGTTTGATTTCAAAATGGTTCTAACTTCTTCCACTTGGTCTTCCTCAGTTTTGATACGGTAGGTGTTACGAGCGATGCGTTCTTTCAATAAGTCGTCCGTTTCAACTAATTCGATTTCAACGGTTTCGATACCTAATTGGGTTAAGACATCTACAATACGATAGCCGTCAATAATCTCCATTTGAGGGGATACGACTACTTTGGTCTTTTGACCTTCAGATTGGATGCTGTTAAATAACTCATCAACTGGTTGAGTTGTGTAGTAGTTTTTAAGACTTGGGATTGCTACTAAGTCCGCGATGTTTACTTTTTGCATGATGCTTGTTTAAGTATTTAGAAAATTCATAAATGATAAATTGATAATTAAAAGTTTCTAAAAAGAGGAGACTCACTCTCCCCTTATTCTTAATTAATTATTACCTCAAACTTTTGATCTCTTTTCTTAACTCACTGACAAGTAAAGTTAGTTCAACGATTTGTTTAGTCTTGAGATTTTCTTTTATTAAACTGATTTTATTCAATTCATCTCTAATATAGTCTATAGTAATTCCTTCTTTATCCATCCAACTTTCCATTTCGAGTCTAACTGTTTCTATTGCTGTAGTTTTGAAATTAATATCTTCTTTAAGCTTATCAATTGTATTAAATCCAGGGAAGTCTTCTAATTTCTTATAATAAATTCTTATTTCTCTCTTCCCTTTGAATAGATCCATGAATGGAGCTCTTAATAGAATGTAGTTGAACTTATTAACACCACTTTTTTGAACTTGAGTCGAATAAGAGACACTAATATTTCTATACAACCTTAGTTGTATGATTTTTCTTTCTAACAACCCAATTAAGGTTAACCATCTTTTATATTCTTCTGTCTGATATTTCAACTCATTTAATAAATTGACAATTTGAGTTCTATATTTTATGTTGTGTATTGTTGGATTTTCCAATTCAGTATTAATATGCAGTTCAGTTTCTTTTATAAATTCAGCAAGTCTTCCAGTATCATTTGTTTCTCCAATGATATCGGAAAATACTACTTGAGTTTTTTCTTTAACCATGCTAGAACTATTTCTTAAGATTTCGTTGTAACTCATATATTATTTTGATGATGTAAAGGTAAAAGTAAAAGTTCGTAAATTCCAAAAATATTTATTATGAATTTTATAAATTATTATAACTAATTGATTATCAATACGATTATTTTATATTTAAAATCATTTACACTCCCTGCCGGCCCCCCGGAGTGGTATTTTGCCTTGATTTAAGACGATTTTCAACTGTTCCAGAAGGGGCTCGATACTGTGCATGAATATTTTTGGGTAAAAATCTGGTAGATGAAAAAAATATCCATAAATCAAGAAAAAAATTTCTGGTAAAAATCTTGATAGGGGGTATGTCTACTAAAAAATCACTTTAAAAATTTCTAGGAAAAATTGAAAAGTTGAGACACTTTAGACTTTACTATTAAACCAATGATATTTATTATTAACTCAGGTACTTAATTAATTGAAACGGAATTAATGAATTGCCATAAGAGATTTTAAAATCCCTCGTTAAAGTAGCTGCCGTTTCCAGTGAAATTTCGGGGGTATTTTATTTAAAGTGTTTAGTTATTTTCATGGAGGGTTAAAAAATACCAAACTGCCAATAATTATTGGACTACCAGACTATGTTAGAATAGTCAAGGATAATAATTTAGAAAAAGAGTTTAATGATATTCGTGGTATACGTGCAATTGGCAATGACGAATACAAGATATTAAAAAGACAACTTCCATATATAACACCTAGTGTTTTATTAAAGGAAAGAAAACTATCCACCTCCAATGAAATACAAGAAAACATAATTCAATTCACTGGTTATTTTTATTTTGATATTGATGTCTTTCCAGACCAATATTCAGTATATACCTACAAAGACTACATAGTAAAAAGGTATGGTCATCTGGTCAGCTTTGTGTGTCTGTCATGTAGCTTAGGTGGAGTATCAATATTGATTAAAGTCACTAATGAAGTAACAGTAGATAACTTCCATAACCTATGGGATACAATTAGGTTAACAATACTAAAAGATGAAGAGATTGATACAAATTGTCAAGGTATAGGTAGAGCAATGATTCAAAGCTATGATAAGGAGTTGTATGTTAATTATGATAATTGTATAACAATTGATTCAATTATTGTTAACAAGAAAAAAAAGGGGATTGGCCCTATTGTAGACAGTACATACAATAAAGTCAATCCACATCTTTTAAATATTGATAATAAGCAAGACCCTAGCTCATTCAAATACAGAGAATACAACATAGAAGAGGTTCTAGCCAATATAAAAACAAAGACTATTGTTAATGTATTAAATCCTGTTGTAGAATTTAAAGAAGTAGAAATGGTAGAAACTTATATCCCAAGAGTTATTGTTGATGGGAAGAAGCACAAAACTTATTATGTATTACTTCATCAATTGTATTATTTGAATCAGGATATACCTATTGATTACATATATTCTTACTTGTTTTATATTAATAATGTCTTTGCAAAACCAAGAATGGATGTAAGGGAATTAAATAGGTTCTTTACTCATGTGATTGGAAGAATCAAAGAAACAGGTAAGATTAATATTAAAACAAAGAAAAGATGGATACATTGGAACTTAGAGAACAGATCATTATCAAGTCAGGAAAAGGGTAGAATTGCTAGAGAGCTAACTAGTGCAAACACTAGAAAAACCAATATCGAAAAAATTGCTTCTGCTAAAATTGAATTAGAATTAACAGGTAGAAAAGTGACTCAAAAGGCAATTGCTGAATTAACTGGATTAGACCCTGGCACGGTATCGAAACGCATCAATGATAAACCAATTGATATGGACTACGAGGTATCACTTAGAAACTAACCTCTCCGTAGATTTTAGGGAAGTAAAAATAGAATATGAACCGCAATCTCAATACCTCCATGGTGTCTGGTCTATATCCGACTTCTCCGGTGACTTCGGGGAAGATTTCATGGTGACTAGCGACGAAATAAATTCACTCAAACTGATTTTGGAGATTCTTTATAGACCATATTTTTCCCTTGCTTCCATAGTGTCTGGTCTAAATACTACCTTTTCGGGAGATTTTGGAGATATTTAATAGGCATTAAGTATATATACTGAATCTGGTTTTATCATATTACACTATTTTTATATCTAATTTATTAACAATGAAAACTCCACTTCAAAGGTTAAAAGATGTCATGATAAATGATTTAGGGAGACTATATAAAAACTAAGAAAAGGTTCAAAAGTTATTAAAGAATATATTGAACTTGTTGATGAGGTATGGCTAGAGGTAGAGAGGGAATATATCAAGAAAGATGGTAACAAAGGTTCAAAAAATACAGATTCAAATACCTATTAAATATTTCATTACAGTAAGGTGTATACTATATCAAATTACTATTTTCTTTTCTTTACTTGTTCGTTAATAAATCTTTTTAAATCGTCTTTATTTATTTTGTAAAATTTCAAAATTTCATAAGCTTTATTAATTGATGAATTTAAATTACTATTAGCCTTATCAAATTTTTGTTCAAGATTATGTTTTACAATAAAATCCATTCCATTTGTTAAAGATTCATAAATTAATGAGTACTCATCATAATTAATTTGAACATCCAGATCTTCGTTCCAGTTAACTTTTTCCAATTTTATACTACCCAAGCTATAAATTGAACTACCGCATTTTAGTTCTCCGTCAATAAAAGTGAAAGTGATAAATTCTGATTTATTTGTTTTAACAAAATCATAAAACAATTTCATTGGGACATATACATCAAAGTGTCCATCAGTTTCCGCTGTAAGATATTTAACAACACCTATCCCATAAATTTCAATACAGTTTATCAATACCCTGATTTTTATGTTGCCTTTAGAATATATACTTGTAGATAATTTTTTTAGTTCATTTAATATTATCAAAAGCCTTTTTCTATCAACTTTGAATGTTGTTTTATTTGAATTCACTTTGAATTATTTTATTGATAATAAAATTTAGAATATTTTAATATAAATTGTCATTTAAAATTAATAATTCAGGAGGTTTATTAATCACTCCATAAGCAATCGCATTTTGTTCAAACCTTTTGCCAATCAACGATGCGTCCTCTTTTGATATTCCAATTATAAACAAACTTAACTCAGGTTCCCATATTGGATCCTGGCCAACTCCATGTCCCTCGAAAGTCACATAATTTTCGGTCATCTCTATTAATTCATTATGGCGTATTCTATTTTCTTCATTTGTTAAGACTCTTGAATATGGATTATATGCTGTTATGAAAGCCCACTCCTTTGTATTATGTTTTACAAGCAGTTTATTAATATCTAAATTTGACTTATCAATTACAATAGTTAAGTTTAGATTAAAAACTATGTATTTGGTATTTTTATACGCTTCTATTAAGTCATTCATAATTCGTTAATTAATTATAAAATTAAGGATAAAAACTTCTGAATCTCAAATACCTAATGGATGCCTCTAAAGAATCATCCTTAACAAGTTGTTTTGACACGTTTGTGAACATTAGAGTGGTTTGACCAAGTTTCTCGTGGGTGGTGTTTTTTGATGGAATTCCAAGGCTTTTTAGGTACTTAACGATGCTACCTTTATGGTAATTTACATTGAGTTGATCCTGAGTGTCTTGTGTTTGACCCAAGATGTCAATTTTTTTTTGAGACATAATATGTGCTTTAAGATTAAAAAGTACACCAAGAAAAAGTTAGGAGTTTTCATTTTTTTTGACTGAAAGTCCGCATCGCAATACCACCGTTGAGTTTTGTCTCTGGTTGGTGCCAATTCAATGGCTCTTGATGTTTCACAAATGTAAGAAAATTAAATAATACATAACAATTTTATATCATCTTTTCTAGGTTAACAAGAGTCCTTTGGCTAACTTTAAACTCATTTCAATTTAAATTAAAAAATAGCATGAAGCTAATTAATAACCAAGATATTTTACTTATTGACGAGATTAACAGAAATGTCAATTCAGGAACTTCAATTTATTTGAGTTGTGACCATTTTACATCCTTTGGTTTATTTGATCTAATTGATTCTTTCACTAATGCTAATCAAATAAAAATATTACTATCTTATAATTTTAATGAAAAAGATGATTTTAGATTTATACAAAATATCAAAGAAGGACAGTATAATCTTTTACTTGATAGAAAATATAGGAATAATAAGGTTATTGAATTAATTCAAAATAAAATTTCAATTAGACAAGGAGGCCTTGGTAATCAAAATATTTTAATTATTGTAAATAATGGAATCTCTACCTGCTATACTCTAACTCCTTTGAATTTAGACTTAGTGTCAATAGGAACTTTGACATCTGAAACACCAGTTTTCATAAATTCTTTTGAAGATACTAGTGACCAATACCTAAATCTATTCAACAATGTCTGGACAAATAGTAAGCAATCTTTGAATGAAGCAGTTATAGATTTATTAAAAAAGGCAACTAAGAATTATACAGGTGAGTCTATATACAAGTATAGTGTAAGAGAAATTTTTCAGTATTCAACCATAAGTGAAAGGGCAGATGAAAAATTAGAAAAAGTTGGGTTTAAGAATTCTAAGATTTGGAGTATGCTCTATAACTTTCAAAAGGACGCAGTTATTGGCGCTATTGAAAAAATTGAAACATATGGTGGTTGTATTATTGCAGATTCAGTAGGGCTTGGAAAGACATTTGAAGCACTCGCGGTAATGAAATACTATCAACTACGTAATGATAGGATATTACTTTTAGCTCCAAAAAAATTAAGAGATAACTGGACTGTATATCAACAAAATGACATTTATAATATTTTATCTTCAGATCGACTTAATTATGATGTGTTAAATCACACAGATTTATCAAGAGAAAGAGGAAAGTCTGGGGATATCAATCTCGAAACAATCAATTGGGGTAATTATGACTTAGTCGTAATTGATGAATCACATAATTTTAGAAACAATCCTAATAGAAGAGAAGGTGTTACCAGGTATAAGAGGTTAATGAATGATGTGATAAGGTCAAATATTCGTACTAAAGTATTAATGTTATCTGCAACTCCTGTAAATAATAAAATGAATGATTTGAAAAATCAAATTTCATTTATAACCGAAGGCGATGACGCTTATTTTGGTAAATATGGAATTGAGAGTGTTACTCAGGTAATGAGGGACGCTCAAAGAAAGTTTACGAGTTGGTATAGGAACGGTGACCCAACAAATCTTGACGTCAATAGTTTAATGGAAAATCTTGATGGAGCTTATTTTAGAATTCTAGATATGTTAACTATTGCAAGATCAAGAAAACATATTGAAAAATATTATGACACAACAGATATTGGCAAATTTCCCCAAAGGCTTATTCCAATTACTGTATATCCTGAAATAGATACAAGAAATCAGTTTAAAGATATAGGAGAAATTTATGATGAAATCAGTACACTTACTTTAGCCTCATATTCTCCCCTTGGATATGTTAGATCAGAAAAAAGGGAGTTCTACGAACAAAAATATGACATGGAGACTCAAACCGGTAGTGTATTTAAACAGGTTGATAGAGAGCAAAGTTTGATTTATTTGATGCGAATAAACCTTCTCAAACGTCTCGAAAGTTCAATCCATTCTTTTAAATTAACAGTAGAGAAACTTATTCATACTATTGATTTGAATTTAAAGCAGATAGAAGAACATAGAACAGGCGATATAGACTTCGATTTAAACATTACTGATATTGATATTGAGGATACAGAATTAGAGGATTTGTTGGTTGGCGGTAAAACAAAGATTTTAATCCAAGATATTGATATTATAAGATGGAAGCAAGATTTAATACAAGACAAGTCGGTTTTAATGAAATTAATGAGTAATATTGAGTTAATCGATGTTGAACGAGATGCTAAATTGCTTGAATTGAAGAAGATTATCGAAAATAAGTTGACTAATCCAATAAATCCTGAAAATAAGAAGATAATAGTTTTTACAGCGTTTGCGGATACTGCAAAGTATATTCATAACGAGATGATTCAATGGTTAATCAAAGAACATGGGTTATATAGTGCATTAGTTACTGGGTCAGATACAAATAAGACAAACATGCCTAATTGTAAAAATGACTTAGGGTCAATTCTTACAAATTTTTCACCTCGTTCCAAGAAAAGAAGTGAATTGAATCCAAGTGAGAAAAATGAAATTAGTGTTTTATTCTGTACGGACTGTATTTCTGAAGGTCAAAATTTACAAGATTGCGATTACTTAATTAATTATGACATCCACTGGAATCCAGTAAGAATTATTCAAAGATTTGGTAGAATAGACCGTATTGGATCAATAAATGATAAAATACAATTAGTTAATTTTTTTCCAAGTATGGAGTTAGATAGCTTTATTGATTTAGTGGCAAGAGTACAAGGGAAAATGATAATGCTTGATGTGTCAGCAACTGGAGAAGATAATATAATCTCTCAAAATAGTAGAGAGATGCAGGACTTAGATTACAGAAAAAGGCAATTGAAACAACTTCAAAATCAAGTTATAGACTTAGAGGATGTCCAGGGTAACATATCAATAACTGATTTGACATTTAATGATTTTAAAATAGATTTAGAGAAAAGTTCAGATGATGAATTATTGGAATTAAGTCAAATACCATCTGCTTCATATGCAGTAGTAAAATCGAATATACCAAATGTAAAAAAAGGAGTTATTTTTTGTCTAAAAGGAACAAGTGATGATTATGCTTCCAAATTAAAAAATAATATACTTTATCCTTTTTTCTTGGTATACATTAGTTTAGATGGGAGTGAAGTAATTAAAGCTTCACAAACTAAGACGGCATTAGATTATTTTAGAAAACTTTGCATGGGCCATAATCAAATTCTGCCAGAACTAATTAATGAATTTGATAAAGAAACAAAGAGTAATAAGAAAATGGAACTATATACAAAATTACTGCATACTACAATGAAGGACGTTATCGGGGTTCAAGAAGAAGTTGGTCTAGATTCATTGGCAACTCCAGGTGGGACAGTATTGATGAGTAGTACAATAAGTCAGGAAGAGAATTTAGAGTTAATCAGTTATCTAATCATTAAATAAGTTGAGTTTCAATTATAATAATATATTCAACATCCATGAACGGAGTCTTTTAAACAAAAAGATTACGAAGTCATTCTTTTTAAAAAATTTTGAACTTTCTTCAACTGAGAAAAAAGTTTTAAATAACACTATTCAAAGTATGGATTGGATGGCAAGTATTAAACCCTCTAACAGTAATATTCCTGAGTACAAAGATGAGAATTATGTTTTCGAGGAAGTTCAGTTTATGATATGTACCCTGAACGAAAATACGTTGTCTGTAAACTCAGATAAGTGTATTTCATTGTTTCAGAAATATATTCCTTATCAGATAGTATTGATTGTAGAGGATGACAATGGGTTTGTTCTGAACACCTGTGATAAGAGAATTAACCTGAATGATAAATCTAAAAGAACCATTGAAAGACAAATTTCAACCCCAGTCATCTCTAAACTGTATAAGAATGAGATGACCTCAAGTTTTCTTGATTCATTAGACTTTATTAATCAAGATAAAATATCTTTACAACGACTGTATAAAGGGTATATAAATTCTATAATTCAACTTCAAAGTTCATTAGTAACAGGAAGTTTTATTAAAAGAACAGGGTCTCGTACAGAAGAGGATTTGAAACTTCTAGAGTCAATGAATACGATTGAAAAAGAAGTGATTCGATTAACTAATCAATTGAAAAAAGAAACCCAAATGAGTTCCAAGGTTTCACTTAATATGGAAATCCAAAAACAGAGGAACGAAATAGAGAATATTAAAATTAAACTAAGTACACTATGAGTATTGATAAAATTAAAACTGGAGACGATTTAACTCAAAGTTTGGATATCGTTTCAGACAATATTTCAAAATTAAAAGAACTTTTTCCTGAGGTATTAACCGAGGGTAAAATTGACTTTAAAGTACTTCAAGACATTTTAGGTAATGAAATTGAGGAAGATGAAGAATTCTACCGTTTTACGTGGGCGGGGAAATCTCAATCAAGACGTGAGGCACACAAACCAAGTACTGGTACGTTGAGACCTTGTAAAGAAGAAAGTGTGGATTGGGATACCACTCAAAACTTGTACATTGAGGGGGATAATCTTGAGGTATTGAAACTCCTTCAAAAGAGTTATTCTAACAAGGTCAAAATGATATACATTGACCCACCTTATAACACCGGTAAAGATTTTGTATATAAAGACAATTACAAAGACAACCTAAAAAACTACCAACAAGTTACAGGTCAATTGGATGATGAAGGAAATAGAATGTCCACTAATTCAGAAAGTGATGGACGATATCATTCTAACTGGTTAAATATGATTTATCCTCGACTAAGGTTGGCAAGAAATCTATTGAAAGATGACGGAGTTGTTTTTATCAGTATTGATGATAATGAAGTTGATAATTTAATTAAATGTTGTAATGAGATTTTTTCCGAAAACAATCATATCGCAACGTTAATTTGGCAACAAGGAAGAAAATCTGCTGGAACATCAATTACTACAAATCACGAATATTGCCTTGTGTATTCTAAAAATAAAGATACCATATATCAGAAGAGTAAAGAATTAGGGGTTTATTGGAAGGAACGAAAAGAGGGTTTAGAAATAATATATAATAAGGAGACAGAACTTAAAAATAAGTATGGAAATGATTTTGACAAGATAACTACTGAGTTAAAAGAATTCTATAAATCTCTAGGTGAAGACCACCCTTCTTACAGAAGTAAACACTATTTTTATTGTGATGAAAATGGTATATACTTTGCAGATAACACTTCTGCTCCTGACAAACCTGAGACACGTTCACACAGACCACTAACACACCCAATTACTAAAAAACCTACATCTGTACCATCTATGGGATGGAGATATAATGACGAAACCCTTGATAGATTAGTTTCTGAAAACCTAATTCATTTTGGTGAAGATGAAAGTAAAGTTCCTTGTTATAAAAGATATTTAAAAAACACTGAATTTGAAACCGCCCCTAGTGTATTTTACAAAGACGGAAGAGGTTCTTCAAAAAGATTAGAAATCCTTATGAATGGAAAGATATTTGATTTTCCAAAGGATGAAGAGGTAATCAAGAGATTTATTTCTTATTGTATTCACAGTACTGATAAAAATGAAATTGTTTTAGATTTTTTTTCAGGTTCTGCAACAACCGCACATTCAGTAATTCAACTTAATTCAGAAGATTCTGGTAATAGAAAGTTTATTATGGTTCAATTACCTGAACCAACTGACGAAAAAAGTGAAGCGTTTAAGTCAGGATATAAAACCATAACTGAAATTGGTAAAGAAAGAATACGTAGAGTTGGGAGAAAGATAAAAGGAGAAAATCCATTACTTTCAGGGGATTTAGATATTGGGTTTAAGGTATTCAAATTGGATAGTTCCAATATTAAAGGATGGGATGGATTACCAGATAATCTTGAAAATAGTTTATTCGAATCACAAGATAATATCAAATCAGACCGTAAAGAGGAAGATGTATTATTTGAAATTTTGTTGAAATATGGACTTGATTTGCATCTACCAATTGAAGAGAAAGTAATAGAAGGTAAGATAGTATTCAATGTTGGATTTGGTGCTTTGTTTATTTGTTTAGGTAACGAATTAACTTCAAAGGTTGCCGAAGGTATTGGACAATGGAAGGAAACTTTAAAACCTGAGACGTGTAGGGTGATTTTCAAAGACGGAGGTTTTACGGATGTAGAAAAAACCAATTCGGTTCAGACTCTAAAACGTTTTGGAATTCAAGAAATCAAAAGTATCTAAACTATTAAATTATGAAAATACAATTTGATAGTTCGTTATCATACCAACAGGATGCAATAGACTCCATCGTTGATATATTCAAAG
>JACCDH010165234.1_pt1 | contig 17235 bp, 7 predicted proteins | sample 7442481 | NCBI WGS metagenome assembly JACCDH01 (sample SAMN15323433, study PRJNA562643) | freshwater metagenome | isolation source: river surface water | place: USA:Blue River Watershed | collected 2017-08-15
GATTTGAAACAGCTGATTTGGCTTTGTTGACTTCAGATCAAGTGCGTTCACTAACCACAGCTACTGTCAGTGGCTTGAGCACGACCCAAGTGGCCAATCTCACCACCAACCAAGCAGCTAACTTGACAACGAATCAAGTGAAGGCTTTAAGCACAACCCAAACTGCAGCTTTGAGCACAGACGATTTCACGGCATTGGATAGTGCTCAACTACGTGCCTTGACCAATGCATCGGTTGGTGCACTCACTACACTTCAGGTGTCTAAGTTGAGCTCGGATCAGCTAAATGCATTGAACACTACACAGGTCGCCGCATTGACAACGGCGCAAGTCGCAGCACTGATTGATAATCAACTCAGTAATTTAACCACCACACAATTCCGAGCTCTAAGCGGGTTGCAAGTAGCTGCTTTAACAACAGCTCAAATGGCTAGCCTCAGCTCAGCACAACTGGCATCACTAACCGCTGCGCAAGCTAGTGCCATTGAGACAGATGATTTGAGCCAATTGTCAACCGATCAATTGGCCGCTTTGAGTGTGGCAGGTACTGCTGCTCTAACCAAAGCGCAATTGGTCGCGTTGACTACTGATCAGGCTGCAGGGTTGGGCACAACTCAACTGGCTGCTTTGAATGCTGCGCAAGTAGGCTTGCTAGAATCCGCAGATGTGGCAAAGCTTGGGACCGATCAAATTGGTGCCATTACTACTTCTGCAATTTCTGGTTTTACCACCCTACAAGTAGCTAACCTAACCACAACCCAGTTGAGCGGTCTTGGTACCTCTCAGGTGGCGAGTTTGACGTCGATCCAACTGGCGACATTAACAAGTACATCATTGGTTGGACTTGATACGGCACAGCTATCTGCTTTGGGAAGTGCGCAAATCAAAAACATTACCTCCAATGCTTTTGCTAGTTTAAGCACAGACCAATTAAGAGCCATTAACACATCAGCCATTGCCGCATTAACGACTGGGCAAGTGGCAGGTTTGAGTGCAGCTAAACTGCAACAATTGGAAACTAAGCAGGTGGCAGCATTCAACGCTTCTAATGTTGCTGCGCTGACGACCGCACAGGCTAGTAATTTAACAACCGCCCAGGTGGCGGCGTTGACTTCTGCACAAGCCAAATCGTTGCAAACGTCTAGCTTGGCCAAACTCTCTTCTGACCAACTGCGTGCTTTGAGCACTGCAGCTGTTGCCGCACTTGCTTCAGCACAGGTCGGCGCGTTGAGTACCGCACAAATTAGCAAGCTGACAAACGATCAAGCAGCAGCCTTGGGCCAAAGTTTGCTTTCTACACTCACAACAACAGGCTTGCGTGCCCTTTCGACTGACAGCATTGGCTCACTCAATAGCTCGCAAATCAAGGGATTGACTTCAAGTCAAATGGCAGCGTTGACTACGGGTCAAGCAGCCGCGTTGAATAGCTCCGCTGCAGCGGCTCTATCTACAACGCAGCTGACCTCAATGACCACCGCTGGTTTAGCTGCAATTAGCACGCAGTCTTTGCAGGCATTATCAGCTGGTTTGTTGAATGCTTTGGGTACGGACCAAGTTTCCAGACTGACCACTATTCAAGTCGCTAACTTGAGTACTGAACAAACTTATTTATTGTCAACAAGACAAATTCAAGCGTTGACTACGGCACAAGCCAAGAGCCTGACCACCGCACAAGTAGCAGCTCTTTTAGTGGCACAAGTCTCGGCCCTTGAAACGTCAGATTTGGCTGTTGTGTCTACCGCAGCAGTAGCCGCATTGTCTACCTACCAAGTGCGAGCTCTGACTACCGATCAAGTCGCGGGTCTGACTAGCGCACAAGTGCAAAACATGACCACAACCCAAGTGGCAGCATTGACCACTTCACAAGTGGCTGCATTAGAAACCTTGGATGTTTCTAGCATGACGACATCGCAGGTGCAAGCCTTGTCTACTGCGCAAGTTCGGACACTATCGACGTCACAAATGAAGGCATTGACTAGTGTTCAAGTTGCTAAGTTGACAACCACCCAGTTGGCTTCCCTAATTGCAAATCAAGCGGCAGCGCTGGATACTGTCGATGTTGCTCAGCTTGGCACCGACCAAGTTCGCACTTTGACGTCTGCTGCCATCGCAGGTTTGACAACTTTGCAAGTCAATAAGTTATCAACTGATCAAGTAAAGAGCTTGCAAGCCGCACAGGTGGGTGCATTCACTTCAGATCAGCTCAAGGCGTTGACATCAGCGCAATTGACTACGTTGTCTTCAGATCAAATGGCCGCTTTAAATGCTAGCCAATTGCAGGGTCTAGAAACTGCAGATTTGTCTAGTTTAGGAACTGATCAAATTAATGCACTGACGACGGCTGCCTTTGCCTCTTTGGCATCTAATCAGATTTCACGTTTGAATACTGCGCAAGTGGCGAATTTGTCAAGCACTCAAGCTGCGGCCTTGACATCAGAGCAAGTGGCAGCATTGACCACAACGCAAGCCGCTCAATTGAGCACCACATCTGCTGCGGCACTTAGTGCGTCTCAGGTGGCCGCTATTGAAACCAATGATTTGGTTAAGTTGAGTACGGCTGCGGTGAATGCCATCGTAACGTCGGCGATCAGCGGATTGACCACCGGTCAAATGGCTGCCCTCACTACAGCTCAAGTTGCAGGCTTAAGTACAGATCAAGTTCAGCGTTTGAGCGCAAATCAAATAGCTGCACTTACCACGGCGCAAGCTGCTGCTTTGAGTACTGATCAGGTGACTAGTCTGTCAGTTTCGCAGTTGGGTGCTATCACAACTACTGATTTCGCTAAGTTGTCTACCAGCGCTATCGCTGCTTTGACAACCGCGCAAGCACGCGGTCTGACTTCAGACCAAGTGGTGTCCTTGAGCACTTCACAGGCTGCTGCATTGAGCACTGATGCTGCTGCGGCTTTGACCTTGGCGCAGGTGGCAGCACTTGAAACGTCTGATCTAGTCAAGCTCAGTACAACGGCTATTCAGTCTTTGAATACAGCGGCCTTGCGAGGGTTAGGTAGCGATCAAATCGCTGCTATCACGACTGGTCAATTGGCAGCAATCAGCACCGATCAAGTCGCTGCTCTGAGCACAACACAACTTGCGGCTTTGACCACTTTGCAAACCAGTAAGTTGAGCACTGACCAAGTGATCGCAATGAGCACGGCACAACTTGGTGCTGTCACAACTACTGACTTTGCTAAGTTATCTACCAGCGCCATTGCTGCTCTAACAACAGCCCAAGCGCGTGGATTGACCACGGCTCAAGTGGTTGCAATCAGTACAGCGCAGGCTGCGGCATTGACTTCCGATGCAGCAGCAGCCTTGACCTCGGCGCAAGTGGGAGTTTTTGAAACTGCGGACTTAGTGAAGCTGAGTACCGATGCTGTTCAAGCCTTGACTACAGCGGCATTGCGTGGTTTGGGTAGTGATCAAATCGCATCCATCACCACAAGCCAACTGGCTGCAGTCAGCTCCACCCAGGTGTCTACGTTGACCACAGCACAAGTGGCGGCAATGACAACATTGCAAGTCAGCAAGTTGAGTTCTGATCAGGCCGTGGCGTTGACCACGGCGCAAATCAAGGCCATTGAAACTACTGACATCACAAAATTGACCACTGACAATGTGAGCGCCTTGGGTACCCAACAAGTTCAGGCGCTCACAACAGATCAGCTTACTGCGTTTACAAGTGCCCAAAATGCGGCTCTGACGAGCGATCAAGTTGGCGTCATGTCAACCCCGCAGCTGGCAGCCTTGTTGTCTGGCATGCAGATGACTAGCACTACAACAGCGCAAGTTGCGGCTTTGTCAACAGCGCAAATTGAGGCTTTGAGTACCCTTCAAGCTAGCCAATTGAGTTCTGACCAATTGGCGGTTTTGAACACAGCGCAAATTACTGCACTTGAAACAATTGATTTCTCGAAATTGAGTAATAGTGCCATTGCTGGTTTGACAAGCGCGCAAGCAAGTAGCTTGACAACCGACCAAATCGTGGCCTTGACCACGGCACAAGCGGGTCAGTTGAGTTCAACAGCTGCAGCTGCCTTGACATCTGGTCAAGTGGGGGCTTTGCAAACAGCCGATTTGATCAATCTGTCCACTACAGCAGTTCAGTCAATCAGCACGGCAGCGCTGGCTGGCCTGAGTGCCGCCACACAGGTCGCGAGGTTGACCACGGCTCAATTGATAGCATTGTCAACAGACCAAGTGCAAGCACTCAGTACTCAGCAAATTGAGGCACTAAGCACTCTGCAAACCAGCAAGCTGAGTTCTGATCAGCTCGTTGCCATGTCAACAGCACAATTGACTGCAATCACCACAGCTGGGTTTGCAGCTTTGACAACTACTGCTATGGCGGCATTGACCACTCTCCAAGCAGCCAAGTTGACCACTAACCAAGTGGTTGCGCTGACTTCCGATCAAGCAGCCAAGTTGAGCAGTGATGCTGTTAGTGCTCTGAGCTCGGCACAAGTGGCGGCTTTCCAAACAGCAGATTTGGCGCAAGTCACCACCACAGCGTTAGCAGCTATGAGCACAGCAGCGTTGGCGGGCTTGAGCACGGCGCAAATCAGCAAGCTGTCCACTTCACAAGTGGCTAATATCACCGCAGACCAGATCCCAGCCTTGAGCACAACCGATGTGAAAGCATTGACTACCGCACAAGTGGCTAATTTGGGCACATCTCAAGTGGCTGCCTTCACCACTGATCAAGTTGCTGCCTTGGCTACAGCCAGCGTGGCGGCGTTGAGCACGGCACAAGCTGTGAGCTTGACGAGTGACCAAGTGGCGGCATTGACCAGTGCGCAAGCCAAAGCCATCACCACCACGGATTTGGCGGCGTTGACCTCGGTGCAAGTGGCTTCGATCAACACGACCAGCGTGGCGGCGTTGACGAGCGATCAAGTGGTGGCGTTGACCACAGCGCAAGTTGACAAGCTGACAACAGGCCAAGTGGCCGCGTTGACCAGCGTGCAAGTGGGCGCGCTAGAAACTGTCGACTTGAACAAGCTGACGTCGGACCAAGTGGGTGCGATCACCACGACCTCATTGCGTGGATTGAGCACCGATCAGGTGAGCAAGTTGGGCACCACCCAATTGACGGCATTGACGACAGGCCAACTGGCTTCGATGACCACAGCCAGCGTGGCGGCGTTGAGCACGGCACAAGCTGTGAGCTTGACGAGTGACCAAGTGGCGGCATTGACCACTACGCAAATTAAATCCTTGACTACTGCGGTTGTAGCCAAATTGACTACTGACCAGATCCAAGTGTTGACAACAGCTGGCGTGGTCGCGTTGACCACAAGTCAAGCAACTGCGCTCACGAGCGCCCAAGTTGTGGCTCTCAGTACCACTCAGTTGATGGAAATGGAGACCGCTGACTTCGCTGCATTGGGTACAACAGCCATAGCAGCCTTGACCACTGACCAAGCGCTCAGGCTCACCACAGATCAAGTGGTTGCCTTGACGACAGATCAAGCTGCAAAGCTTTCTTCTGACGCGGTGAGTGTTTTGAACTCTGCCCAGGTCAATGCATTGCAAACAGCCGATCTGGCGCAAATCAGCACTTCTGCGATAGCTGCGATTACATCAGCGGCGGTAGCTGGCTTGAGCGTGACACAAATCAGCAGAATGACCACCGCACAAGTGGCTGGCATGACCACCGAGCAAGTGGCCAAACTGTCTACCGACCAAGTGGTGGCCTTGACCTCGGCCCAAGCCGGCGCATTGACCAGCGACCAAGTGCAAGCCATGTCTACGGCGCAAATCAAAGCCATGCAAACTGCTGACTTTGCAGCCTTGGGCACCAGTGCCATTGCTGCCTTGACAACGGCCCAAACTCGTGCTCTGACCACCGATCAAGTCGTAGCATTGACCACTACACAAGCTGCCAAGTTGAGCGCAGATTCCGCAGGCGCATTGACCACGTCGCAAGCGTTTGCGTTACAAACTGCAGACTTGTCGGGCCTCAATAGTGCTGCTGTGAATGCATTAACTACCGCTGCTATAGCTAACTTGTCGACATTGCAAGTTGCTAGCTTGGGTACGCAACAAGTCGCTGCGCTCAGCCTAGACCAAGTGGCCAAGTTGACTACTGATCAGGTTGTTGGATTGACCACTGCGCAAGTGGCCGCCATCACTACAGATCAAGTTGCTGCGTTGACGACTGCGCAAGTACGAGCAATGGAAACGCGAGATGTGGCAGCACTGACAACCGCTCAAGCAACAAAGTTGACCGAAGATCAAGTGGCCTCCATGACTTCAGCGCAAGTCAAAGCCATTGTGACGGGCGACTTAGTGAAATTGAGTGAGGCACAGTTGTTGTCGATCACTACGACAGCAGTTGCAGCTATGACAACCGATCAATTGGCCAACATTGGTTCGAACCAAATTGGCAAACTGAGTGTGGCCCAAATGGCAGCCCTGAGCTCTGCTCAAGTGACCGCCTTGACCACAACCAACATGCAGCAATTGAGCAACGACCAAGTTGCTGCGATCTCATCTGCTGCAGTGAAAGGATTGACGACTTACCAAATCAGCACCCTCAAAACTGCTCAAGTGGCAACCCTGACTACAAGTCAAGTTGCCAACCTGTCTGCTGATCAGCTCAACAGTTTGACCACTACCCAGTTTGGAAAATTGACTGCGACACAAGTTGCTGGTTTGACTACCGCTCAAGTGAAGTCTCTTGAAACCCAAGATCTGGTGCAATTGACGGCAGAAGACCAGTTGCAGGCCATTACCTCGGACGGTATCAAAGCGATGCTGGCCGAGTCTGTGACGGCATTGACCACCGCACAAGTGGGTAAATTGACCACGTCACAAATCAATGTAATGAGCGTGGCCCAGTTGCAAGCGATGGAAACTGCTGATCTTCAGCAGTTGAGCAATGATCAAGTTCAGGCCATTACCACCACGGGCATCAAGAACCTGTCGGTTGACCAAATCAGCAACCTTAAGACAGGCCAAGTGGCTGGTTTGAGTACGGATCAGGTACGCGCGTTGTCGGTAGATCAAATCGTTAGCTTGACGACAGCCCAAGTCAGCAATTTGACTGAATATCAGCTGGCTGCAATGACAACAACGCAAATCAAAGCCATTGCAACGGATGACTTCAAAGTACTCAATGCAGCACAACTCACCGCAATTAACACCGATGGGGTAAAAGCTCTGTCTGTTGATCAGATGGCAGTGATCACTTCTGCGCAAATCAGCAATTTGCACGAGATTCAAGTCAGCAAGTTGAGTGTGACGCAGTTGCAAGCCTTGACCTCTGACTCGCTGCGGGCATTGACTGAGTCTCAGGTTCAAGCTATCACCACTACTGGTATTAGGGGCTTGTCTCTTGAACAAGTGGCTAGTTTGACTACCAAGCAACTGGCCGCGTTGTCTACCGAGCAAGTGATCAGCCTGTCCGGTAGCCAAGTGGATGCGTTGACTACTGCGCAAATCAGCAAGTTGACAGAAGCGCAAGTGGCGAGCATGACTACCTCGCAAATTCGCAACATTGCGACCGATGACTTTGGTAAGTTAACGGCAGCACAGTTGCAAGCCATTACGACCGACGGTGTGAAAGTACTGACAGGGGATCAATTAACGGCATTGACAACCTTGCAAATTAGTGCGTTGGCTGTAAACCAAGTGAGTGTGTTGAGTGCATCCCAAGTGCAAGCCATTGAAACTGCAGATTTGGTTGCGATGACCAATGATCAAATTGCTGCTTTGAGCACGACTGCCACCAAAGGCATGAGTGTGGACCAGTTCAGCAACTTGACGGCAGCACAACTGGCTAATTTGACCACCGCCCAAGTGGTGGTGTTGAATGGTGAGCAAGTGCCTGGTTTGACCACATCTCAAATTAGCAACCTGACTGACACACAAATTGGGGCAATGACTTCGGCGCAAATCAAGGTGATTGAAACCGATGATTTGCAACAACTCACCGCTGCTCAGTTGCAGGCCATCACGACCACGGCAGTCAAAGCCATGAACGTGGATCAAATGGCAGCCTTCACAACAGCACAAATCAGCAAGCTGACTGAAGCACAAGTTAGTGTGTTGAGTGGCGCACAAGTCCAGGCCATAGGTACGGACGACATCGTTAACTTGACCAACTCGCAAGTGCAAGCTTTGACCACAACGGCAGTCAAAGGCATGCTGACTGAGCAAGTGAGCAGTTTGACGGCTACACAATTGGCTAACTTGACAACTGCGCAGGTGTCGGTGTTGACTGCTGACCAGCTTGACTCATTGACTACCGAGCAAATTAGCAAGCTGACTGCTGAACAAATGGCTGCCATGACAACGGCGCAAATCAAGTCGATTTCAACCGATGATTTGCCTTTCTTGACGGGTACCCAGTTGCAAGGCATCACCACCGACGGTGTGAAGGCATTGTTGATGGAGCAAGTGGCGGTCTTGACCACAACGCAAATCAGCAAACTGACTGAAGCTCAAGTTGGTGTTATGACCGTGCCTCAGGTGCAAAATGTGACAACGGACGACTTGGTGCATTTAACCAATGCCCAATTGCAAGCGTTGAGCACGTCAGCCATTCGCGGCATGTCAACCGACCAGTTGAGCAGCCTGCTGCCAACGCAAGTGGCCAACTTGACCAACGACCAAGTTAAAGCTCTGGACACTGCAACCCAGGTACAAAGCTTGACAACCGCCCAGGTCTTTAAGCTCACGGGTGACCAAGTAGCAGCGATGGGTACAGCGCAAATTCAAGTCTTTGAAACCGATGACATTCAGTCCTTGAATAACACGGCATTGCAATCCATTACCACCGCTGGTGTGAAAGTATTGACGACCGATCAAGTGGCGGCACTGACCACCGCGCAGATCAGCAAGCTAACGGTTGATCAAGTGGGCGTATTGAGTACGGCCCAAGTTGTGGCCATCACTACAGAGGGTGTGTCTAAGTTGACCATGGACCAAGTGGCTGCCATTAGCACATCTGGTGTGAAGGCGTTGACTACTGATCAGGTGCAACAGTTGACTGGTTCACAGTTGGGTAACTTGACCTCCGCGCAAGTGGTGGCATTGTCAACCGATGCTATCAAGGCATTGACCACAGCGCAGATTAGCAAGTTGACCGCTGAACAGGTACCTGTGCTGACAACTGCGCAGATACAGGCCATCGAAACCGAAGATCTGGTGCTTCTCACCAATAGCCAGCTTGAGGTTATTTCGACTGCAGGTATCGTTGCGTTGACCACAGAGCAAGTCAGTGCAATTACCACGCGTCAGATCAAGGCACTGACACCTGTTCAAATGGCTGCCATTGCAACGGATGACATTGCAGTGATCGGTACCGATCAGATACGCTTGTTGTCTGATGAGCAGATGGGTGCGATCAGTACGGCATCAGTGGCTGCTTTGACGACGGACCAAGTTGTCCAATTGAAAGCAACAGAAGTGGCTGCTTTGACGACGCCTCAACTGCAGGCATTGACAAACGACCAACTTGCGGTGTTGACAAACAGCCAGCTGTCATTGCTTGGAAAGACGACAGCGGATATTTCAGCTTTGTAAAAGTGGCGCCAAGTTGAATTGATTAAAACTCAATTCAACTTGGCAAAATTTCTCAGTCAATGTGGCCGAGGGTATTGCAGTATCAATAGTTAAAGCCACTGCTGAGGGAGTTGAATTTCTGGCATGTAGTCAACGTTCGGATAGTCTAATTTATGCGGAAGTATTGCGTTTCCATGTATTGTTGTTCGTGACTTTTTCATGAAAGTCAGTTCAAAAACACGAGGCGCATGAAATCCATTTAAATTAACAATGCCCATAGCATTGTTGGGGTGGTTGTGCACAACGTAATGAGTGCTGAGTAATTTTCTAAAAACAGACTCTACCAATTTGAAAAAATCAGATTGAGCCCAACTCTCAATTTGGTGAAATTCAATCACCATAATTCGGAATTTAGACAAGACAGCGTTGGGGCAGGCCAGCAATGTTTCGTATTCGCCGCCTTCTATGTCCATTTGTAAGAGTAGTGAGTCATCAGTTGAATTAGGCGCCAACGAAGTCACCCAGTCTTCAAGTGATATGAAATGTTCGTAAGAGTTTGCCCCCAAAAACTTCTTGGTAAAGGAGAGTGCTGCTGTTCCAGATGGTATTTCTTCAACCGAAAAGTCTGCCAAATGTGAGCCAATACCGTGCTTGTAAAGATCTTGTTCAAATGAAGCTATATCATCAACGCCAGGTGAAAAACATGCGGTGATGCCGGATAGATCGTTCGGGACAAGGTACCCGCCATCCGAATTAGCGCCCAGGCGAATGAGTTCCTGTGTGCATTTCTGCGGCTTGATGAATTGTGCTAGTGATAAGAGCTTTTCAGTTGAAACCATTGGATCAATGAAAATTCCTTGCGCCAGAAACTCGTAGCGTGTATTTGCAGGGTGTGACATTTTAATTCCTTTGCCTAGTTTCAATCATGAGCTCTCATGAAAAGTGCATCGTTATTGAATTTATGAAGCAACTTAAAATTAATCAATAAAGATCTTAAGGTGTCAAAATTAATCTGACCTTCGTACCATTCAACATCGCTAAACTCGGTATAGAAAAATTCTGTGGCTTTCAAAGTCTGAAGCGCACCTAAGATCAAATCGCTTTCAGCGCCTTGAACATCAGCCCAGATGAAATCAATTTTTTCAATCTCATTCGAAAAAAACCAATCATCTAATTTGATCATAGGTACAGGGATTTGTTTTTCAAACTTGACCCATGGCCATACCTCAAGATGACTTTTAGGCTTTCTGATTGATCCAGAGTGATCCCAGCCAGCTGGATCAACCCATTCCATGCCGGAACTCTGGTGAAACATGACATGTCCCGAGTTGGCGCCGACAGCAGCTTCAATTAACTGAACGTTTGGAGCATTCACATTTCTTTTGAATTTTTCAATTGCTCGTGGGTCAGGTTCAAAGCAGTACAACCGTGCATTTGGGAAAAACCGCAAAAACTCCACAGTAGTTTGGCCGCAATTGGCACCAATTTCTAAAATGACTGGATCGTCTTTTGAGATCAAAGATCTAATATTTTCTACGCTTAACTCAGTTCCTGAGAAAAAACTAGTATTTGAGATTTGAGTGGATTCGTGATGCATAGGTTGTTGCATTGCTTGGCCCTTTTATGTGAGAGGTTGCAGTTTTTGAGTTAACAATTTCAGTAGCTGTGCGTCGGCCTCTGATGGCGTGTATGTTTGACAATAACTTAGCTGATTGAGGTTTTGTTTGGATTTTTCAAAATCCAATTTCAAGAAATTTGCGTAAGCCAGATGTAGCCAAGAGGAGTATCGGTTAGGGTTTGTATCAGTAATCTCTGACAAATATAGGCCTGCAATCTTTGGTTGATTCTGGTTCAAAAAGAAGATTCCCAATACATGTAATAAGTCAAGGTAATCGCTTCCTTCAAAATGAGCGCACCCCTGTTGAAGCAAGGTAATAGCTTCGGTAATGTCGCCTTGAGTGGCTATCTGGTTACATAAGGATATCAATGTTGCTGAAGAAAGCAGCTTTGCACGCAACTGACGTTCAATTTCTGTCGGGCTGAAATATTTAAGTGCAATCGGTTTGTTAATTGAAACGAGAGGGCACGATTCCCCAATAATTTTCGCCATTCTTTGAAAAGTAGAACCGGAATACCCAATGATTTGTGAGTGCGCAAGAATGAGCATATCAATTGCGCCCTCGATAACGGCCTCCTTGCCGCGTAAAATATTGCCAAAATAAATGCGACCATCGTCATCATGAGATTCGGCGAGCCAATCATCCGCGTTATATTTTTTGGCAACATCGCTTTTTTTGGGTCGTGCAAAAACATTTTTATGAACAGAAGCTAATGATTCTGCAATCGGGTCATCAGAGCAAACAAAGAAGGTTGCCTCGGGGTGCCTGCGGACTAAATTTAGAACTTCATGATCGTTTAATCCGACGTTTAAGTCGGTTCGTCTTAGGTGTAGGCCATGAAATGGTTGCTGTATTGTGTTTTCTATAAATTCACGAACAGATGTTTGTATATGGTCGGTGAATGAAAGTCCATTTAATTCGGTAATGACTTGTTCAAACGGTATCCACTCAGGCATGACTGCGGGGTAGAAAAAAATCTCTTTATTTTCACTCAATACTTTCTCGGAAAAATCTTCAAGCGATGTGTACTGATACGCCGAGTTGAAGTTAATACCGAGGCTGTTCGATGCAATTTCGTCATGTAGCAAGACAATAGATTGTTCTAACGAGCCGACCAGATTTCTAATAGATAAATTAGAGTAAACGAGTTTGCTTTTGAAGATGTCGCTGAAGCCTGCTTGACACCAATTGTTCTCTGGCCAATACACACAATAGGTTAAATTGAAGTGGCGCGCTAATGCAAGGCCAGAAATTAGTGCGTTAATTCTGTTGCCGATGCCGCCATCGCAAAAAATCATCAATTGGTGAGATCGATCAGTATTCATTGTCGTTACTGAAATTTACAAACCTAGCCAAGCAACTTGGTACGACTGCGCTACGGGTGTTGCGCCTATGTTTTCCATATAGCTGGCGATATATTTTCCTTTTCCGCCAACTTTTTGTGCTGAAGCCAGCTTCATCTGGCCTTTGTCAAAGAAGAAAGTTGCATAACTAGGGGAGTCATCGAGCAATATCAATGTGTTTGGAGAAATGAGCGGGGAGGCTGCCAATAACTCTTTCAGATGGTGCATTGCGCTGTCATGGGGTTCGTCAAAATCCACATCATATGAGTCAAGATATAACAAATCTATATGCTGAAAGGGCATCATCAGATTGCGACATTTATTTTTTAGAAAAAGAACGCTATCCATCGTATGTACTTGAACTCTTGAAGACACAAGAGATTTGCACATATCAGTACTTTCCGAGCTAATGTCCACAGAATGAACAAGAGTGCCAGGAACACATTCGCTAAATTTGTCGAACAGTACAGTACTCTGTCCTTCACCTGCGAAAGTTCCTTTGTTCCTTACGCAACCAGTTTCAATAATGCACGCGGGTCGTTGTAAGTTTGTTAGGTGCTGAAATGCTAATTTAAAGGTCTCGGCACGGTGAGCAAGTTGCGGGTAAGCAAATGAATTAAAGTAATTCCAAAATTCGTCGTGATTCATGATTTTTCCTTTTTATGATTCAAGCAGTAGGTCATTGATGTTTTTGCAAACATCAAACCAATCAAAGGTTTGTTTGTGTTGATGTGCCGGTTTTTTGTGAGTAATGTTCTCTAATACCTCAATCAACTCCGATAAATTTGGTTCAATATAACCATTGATCTTCAAGTCTTCCTTGAGGTTTGCGTTCTCAACCAGTTGACCTGAAATAAGCGAATTACGTGGATCAACTAGAAAGTCATCGGTTGCGCCCCCAGCAGTTGCAATTACTGGGGTGCCGCAGGTTTGTGCTTCTAGCGCTGGCAAATTAAAGCCTTCAGCTCGGTAAGGCGTGATGTACCCATCTGCCATGTTGTAGAGTGAATTGAGTTGCGCTAAGTTCAAGTGCCCGGATAAAAGTCGAATCGATTCCATGGTCGCGCTATCATTCATGCCAATTTGCGTTAACGTTTGTTGCACAAATGATTCGGAATCCATCAAGTAAGTTGATCTTTGGTCTTTTAAAAGCAACCTCAGGTTTTTGTTTTTTTGTCTTGCTTTGGCAAATGCTGTGACCAATACATCCAATCCCTTATTCCAATGATGCGTGCCAACATTTAAAAGAATGATGTCTTCATCAGAGTAACCAAGTGTTTTTCGATTTTGCGCGGAAACATCAGAACTCATTTGAAAAAAATAACTATTGTCTGCGGCATGCGGTATCACATGAATGATATTTTCTGGCACACCGCTTGCCATTAATCGCCACTTACTCCATTGACTCGGTGTGTGAATTTTGCCGCCCAATGATGCGTACTGATCTACATGTGATTGGACATAGTTTGCAGAATTCAATCCAAATTCAGTTACTGCAAAAGTTACTGTGGGCAAATCAACGGGTGTATCCAGCCCAAATGGAGCAAAAATTCGATAGATAGCACTTGGCGCGATGGGTTCTGAAATCTGGTCTATCAACGCAAGATCACTATCATTAAATCCTGCAGAATTTTCTCCCTTGGACCAATGTGCCATGACAAATGGCATATCTTGATGTTCGATGGCTGTGGTGCCAGACTTTTTCCAGTGCAGCAATTGAAATTGATTCACCAGCGCATAAGAATGACTGATTCCTCGCCATCCTTCCACTCGGATTCGAAATTTTTTTGAATTTAAGTTGTGCATGGGTACTTAATTGTGCGAGTTACGAATGAGCGTTCGATATACATAACAACTGTTGCTCAATTGAACTCGTCATGCGATGGGGTGTTTGCTGCGCCTGAAGTAAACGCTCAATGAGTTGCTGTTTAAAGAGGATGCAACGTGCTGGATTTTCGGCAAGAGATTTAACTATTTGTTCGTATTGGCTGATATCGGTCGCTATGAGTTCAGTTAAGCCGAGTGACGTCAAGATACTGCCGCCCATTCGTGACACCATACTTTTTCCACTTAGTGTGACGATGGGGACGCCTGCATTCAGTACGTCGCGGGTGGTTGAGCCACAGTTATAGGGAAAACTGTCTAAAAACACATCTGCCAATGCCAGTTTGGCTCGATATTCAAGATGCGCTGCACGCTTTGTGAAAATGATGCGATTGGCAGGTAGTCCAGCCATACGAGCTTGTTTTTCAAGCATTTCGGTGGTGCTGTAGTTGTCATCCATCAGCCACAAAATGGCGTGCGGTACCTGGTTCAAAATGTTGAGCCAACTTTTGATCGTGGCAGCATTTAGCTTGTATACATTGCCAAAAGCAGCCATCACAAAAGCGTCTCGTGGCAAGCCAAATTCTTCTCTTGTTGCAACCCTAGCAGCTACTGGCTCCGGCGTTAAAGGAATAAAACTCCCCTCAACATACAAAGGCTTCTCAGTAAAGTATTTCGTCAATTCTTCCGGCAGCACATACCGATCGGCAATCACAAAATCAAACCAGGGCATGCCTGTTGTGCCAATGAAGCCAATATAAGTCCCTTGCTTAGGGGCAGGGTGCAGCGCAAAAATACCGGGGCGTGCGCCAGAGCTCAAGCCGTGCAAATCAATCAGCACATCGATCTCATCTTGCATCACCAACTCAGCCACTTGCCGGTCAGTCAACGCATGAATAGGTCGCAAATGGTCGAACGCTTTTTTCAGGCGTTCACGATGCGGTGTGCCGTCTTCAGGGCTGAAGTCGTAGCCGTAGATCTCAAATTTCGTGCGGTCATGGCCTTCCAGGAGCTCGGGCAAGAGCAAGCCCACCGCATGCACACACAAATCGCCTGACACATAGCCAATGCGTAAGCGGTCATGGTGGTATTCACGGCCTTTGCTTAAAAACTCTTCTTTCAGGCCGTAGGTGCGTTCTACAAAGGCAAATGCCGTCAGCAGCTGCTGTACGGGGTCATCTGTCAGCGCCAACATGGCCAGAGGGGAGGTGGCCATCAGCATTTCGTTTTGTGTGATGCCCGGCAAACTTTTGTACACCGGCCATTTGCACGACTTTTGCCGTATGTGTACCCAGTGCTGAATCACGCCGGGTTGTTTGGGGTTCAAAGCCAAGCTTTGTTCGAGAGCCTCTTCGGCCAAGTCGTATTGTTTGAGGTCTTCGTGTACGCGACCAATGTGGTTGAGCGCAATCACCAGCATCTCGCTGCTAGGTGCGTCTTTTAATAAGCGGCGGCTGACCAAGTTGGCCCATTGTTGAAGGGCTTCATCGCGATGGCCCATTTTTTCTAAGGTCAGGCCTAGGTTGATGACGGCTTGTGGAAACGCGGGTTGCAAGGCCAAACATTGCCGGTAAGCCTCGATGGCCTCCAGCGGGTTGCCGGTGCCTTGCAGCAAAGAACCATAGTTGAACCAAGCCATATGACGGTGCGGGTCTTGCGAAACCGACAACCATGACTTGTAAAGCGCTAGGGCATCGGTGGCACGACCGCCTTGTTGCAATTGCTCGCATGTCGCGAACAGTTGGTCCAGCCCAATTTGTGCCAGCGTGATTGGAGCCACGGCGGCGTCACTTGCCCCTTCTACAAACTCTGGTATCCGTGCATTCATGGTCATTGCCCGTTCTTTACAAATAGTCTTTTGAAACCTCAAGCAATCTATATGCCAGTTGAATTGACAGTTTTTTGACAACTGACCGTTGCCGACGGCAACTGCTTGCCGATTTCGGTGAAGCCTTGCCGTTTTGCGGCTTTATTTATTTGAAATTTCTATGAATTGGGGCTAAAGATTTGCTGGAAGTAGTTGGCACGGTTCTCGCTTAAGACCCTGCAGCACCCTCCGCAGCGATGTGGAGGGCTATGACGATCAACATATCAACAGGAGCAATCCATGACCCTCATTCAAGAACTGATGAACCAAGCCGCGGTAGGTGGTTTATTGAGCGTGCAATCTATCAAGCGCTTTAGTCCCGCTGAGATTCGCGAAACCATCCAATCGTTGGTGGCCACAGATCAAATTGAATTGGCCAATGCGTTGGGCGACGCTGGTATCAGCATTTACCCACACAGCGAAGACATGTTGGCGATCACGGGCCTGTTGGCCATGATGAACCAAGACTGGCCATTGGCAGTTGAGTTGATCGAAGAGTTGATGGCGATTCAAGGCGAAAAAACACCACCTTTCACTTTTGTGATGATGGTTCGCGCCTTGCGTTGCAATTTGGATCCCGCCCGTGCATTGCAGGTGGCGCGTCAAGGTTTGGCTTTGTACCCAGACCAATTGGAGTTGTTGGCGGAGAAATTGTCTTTGGACGATTTCAGCGACACGATGATGGTTTCACATGCGGAGCAGCAACACTAAGCGGCAAAGCGAAATCGCTCAAGCGGCAAGCGGCAAACGCTTGCCAAATGAGCGGCAAAGCTTGCCACTGCGTACTTTCTAGGCAAATTCAATAACGGTGAAAAAAAGGGAAAACCCTTATTCAGAGATGTCGAAAAAAGTTGGCACGTTAAGTGCTTAACCAGAGGCAAGTTTGATTGACCGATTGGTCAGGAGAAAAAAATGGCAGTAATCAATACCAACGTTAAAGCATTGTTTTCACAGATGGCGCTCAACTCTTCGGGGCGGGCCCAGCAGATTGCAATGCAGCAATTGTCAACCGGCAAGCGAATCAACTCTGCGCGAGATGATGCCGCCGGCATGGCAATCGCCACACGCATGAC
>JACCDH010143996.1_pt1 | contig 17230 bp, 33 predicted proteins | sample 7442481 | NCBI WGS metagenome assembly JACCDH01 (sample SAMN15323433, study PRJNA562643) | freshwater metagenome | isolation source: river surface water | place: USA:Blue River Watershed | collected 2017-08-15
CACCGATCACGAAGACCATCCGTGTGTTCAACGCTTCAGATTCCCGGCGCGACTCGGGTACGGCTTGATCTGATGCGCTTGGTCCTGAAGGACGCGACCCCTTCGATGCAGCGACAAATTTCGGCGTTTACCGCATCGAGGTACTGGCTGGCCTGCTGCGGTTGTCGATCCCCGCTTACGCTCTTTGCAGTCCAGTCAGCACGACGATGCGGAACTGGCTATCGAATTATTGAAGGCCGTCAAGCCCCCAACGGATTTTTATTTACAGGCCCATGGACTCCATGCGCTGCGCGATGCGATCAATCGGCGTCGCGGCACTGGCGGCGGGCGTGCCCAGCGTTGCAGGGCGTGAGCGGATCGGCTGCGGTCCTGGTGCCTGGTTGCGCGGCACCTGGATGTTGTCGTACATCATCTTCACGGTGGCCGCCCACTGGTCGGGCCGGTAGGTCTGCACGAACTGCTGAAGGTTGGCCGGGTTCTTGAAGTGCTCGGTGATCACCTTCATGCGGGCCGGGTGGTCCACCTCGTTCTTGCGGGTCTCCAGGTATTGCTCCATCGAGCCCGCTGCCTGCTGCACGGTTTGCTCGTACTGCTGGCGGCTTTCGGTCTGTTGTTGCTCGGCCTGCATGCGTTGCTGCTTTTCGCCCTCGGCCTTGCGGTACTTGACCAGCTCCACCGCACGCTCGCGCGTGATTTCCATGTTGTCCACGGCCGCCTTCAGGTCGTCGTGGCCTGTCAGCAAATCGACACCTGGCGCTTCCACGCCCAGCTTGGCGTACAGCATCGAGCGCTGGCCCTCGATCATTTCCAGGGCCACACGCAGGTTCTTTTCGTCGCCACTGTTGATCAGGCGGCCGAACTCCAGCGTTTGGGCGAACTCTTGCGGCGTCATGCCGGTGGACTTCACCAGCTCGCGGAATTCGCCAATGTCTTGCTCCAGTTGCTTGCGCTCGGCAAACACCTGCTTGATGCGTTCTTTGCCGCGCTCGGACTTCACGCCTTCCAGCAACTCGGCTTCTTCAGCCTCGGGCGTCTTGGGCTCGTCCGGCTTGGCCGCCTTGTCAGCGTCGGCCACCGGCTCGGCGGGCTTCGCTTCGGTCTTGGGTGCGGCGTTGGGGTCGTCGGTCAGCTCGTCCAGCATGGCCGCCATGCGTGAGCCTGGCTTGGCGGGCTCGTCGTCGGTCTTGCCTGCTTCGGGGTCGGCGTCGGCTTGCGCGTCAGCCGACACATCGGCAGGCGGATCGTTGTCGGTGGGCGCGTCCTGCACACCAATCGCGTCAATGGCGGTTTCGGTGGCGCTCGCACCGCCCCCCAAGTCGCCGCCCTCGTCGTCGGCGGGCTTCATCAATCGGGTGAACTGGCGTTGTTTCCAAAGTGGCATGGTGATTTCCTAAGTGGTGGTTGGGGATTCGTTACATGGCGGGGGCAGGCATCGGCGCTGGCAGGCCGGGCTGCATGCCTGGCTGCACCATGGGCGCGGCCGGTTGTGGGGCTGGCGCTTTGGGGATGAACTGGTCAATCTCCAGGCGCTCGTCAAAGCGTTTGATGGTCTCGCGCAGCAAATTCACCAGCGGCTCGGCGTCAGCACCTGAAGCCATGACCTGCATGATCTGAGTCACCAAGCCCTGCACGATGGGCAGCACGCGGCCCCAACTGTCCTGTTGCTCCATCTTGTCCGGCGCGCCCGTGGTGCCCGCGCGGATCTTCATTTCGATCATGTCGAACACTTCTTCACGCGACAGCTCGGGCCAGTCGTAGGTCTTCACCGGCACATCCATCTTGCCCATGGGCGTGTCGATGGTCTGCACCTCGGCAGGTCCCATGATTCGCTCGACTTGCTGGGGCGTCAGCTCGAACAGGAGAATCTGCGCGGCGTATTGGGCAATTTCTTGCAGCCAGTCCTCCACCTGGTCGCGGAACTCGCTCACGCGGCCCGACAGGCTTTGCTGCATGATGCTGGCCTCGGTGGCGGTCTTGGGCTTGACCACGCTGGAACGGGCAGCGTCTTGCAAGCCAGTGACTTGCTCCCAGTCGTAACGCACAGCGCTGGTGTCGTACACGGCCGGGTCAATGACTGGGTGCTGGCGCGGAATGATCACTTGCGAAAGTGGTTTTCCTTCGGTGTCGATGATGGTGACTTCGCCCAGCTCGCTGTCCGTGTAGCGCTTGATGGACTTCTCGCTGATGTCGCCCCCGGCAATCCAGCCAGGCAGGCACAAATCACGGTGCTTGTTGAAGCGGTCGCGCGCTTCGTTGTGCTCGTCTTGCAGGCGCTCGGTCAGGTCCACCAGACTAGGGGCCACGAACTGGCCATCGACCACTTGGAACGGCAGCAAGAAGAACGGATACCAGCGTTCGCCCGCCTTCGGGGGTGAATAGGGCTCGCGCAACCAGTAGTCGCAACCTTCGGCCATGGTGTAAACGCGCTGGGTGTTCTTGTCCCAGATTTCCAGAATGGCGATCTGGCGGTCTTCTTCCAGCGTGCCCGCCGATCCTGACGCCATGCGTCCGTCTTTCTTGGGCATTTGCTGGCTGTCCTGGTAGGCCTTGGCCTTGTCCAGCTTCAGCTTGTAGGTCGCCTCGGCCTGGCTTTTCTTCATGGGAATGACCTGGCACACCCAATCGGCGTCCTTGTAATCCCAGAACTCGCACACGCTGGTGTCCAGCAGCAGGTTGTCGGTCATCACCCGGTCAATCACCAGGCCCTCGGCGGCCGTCACCTCGACCTGTTCATTCAACGCGGTCATGAGCTGGGTCAGCTCGGCCTGTTTGGCCTCCATGTCACAGCGCTGGTCCGGGTCCTCGATGTCGGCCAGCAGGCGCTCGACTTCCAGGATGTTGTCCTGGGTGTCGTTGATCCGGGCCTTGATGATGGGGTCCTCGCGGATGTCGCGCTGGTACATGACCTTGACCAAGCCAAACGAACTGGTCAGCGCACTGCGCACCGTGGACTTGGCGCGGCCCTTCAGGTCGGCGCGCTCCAGGTGGCGGTTGGTGACGGTCTCCAGCGTCTTGCACAGCAGCTTGAGGTTTTCCGCCTTGTGCAGCGGCACCGCGCTGATTTCCGGGTTGCGCGCATAAATGGCGGGCAGCACCGCCGTGATCGTGCCCTGGATCAGGTTGGCGCGCAGCTTGTAGAAGTCCTTGGACTTGGGATCAGCCTCCCAGTTAAAACCGGCCACGGTGGCGCGGTTGTAGCGCACGCGCTTGTGGAATTTCTCCCAGTGCGTCCGCGCATGAGCGATGCGCTGGCCCCACTTTTTCGCCAGCTCGTCCGTTTCCGGTGTCTCGCGGTAGGTCAGGCTCTCGCCCTTTGGGTCGGGTTGGTTTTGGTCGTCCATGGCTCAAACTTTCAAGAGGTACGTGTCATCGTCATGTTTGTAAGTCGGTTCCTCGGGATCGTCGGACTTTTGTTCAGCGTCCGGGTTGCGACGGCGGCGCATGATCCCGTAGCGGGTGGCGTCCCAGGCGTGGTCTTCGGCGTCGGTGTCCACGTCTTCCGGGTTGTCGTCCGATGGCGGCAGGCCGGGGATGGTCCTGATCCAGTGCTTGCAGGTTGAAAACACCTTCAGCTTGTCCTCGGCCAGCAGGCGGATGATTTCCTGAGCGCCGTTCACCCGTGAGCCTTTGGCATTCCAGGCCTCTTGCCACTTCACGCCCGACTCGCGGAATATCTGACCAATCGAGCGATCCGCGCCGATCTTGGAAAAGATGGCCGGGTCCGCCAGGTTCATGCGGTACTCGTAGCCCAGGCGCTCGTCGTGTTCTTCGATGGCCTTGATCTTCCTGGCCACCTTGGCCGCGTCTTCCCGGCTGCCCTCGTTGGCCTTCTCGCCAATGCCGTACAGCTCGCGCCAGATGTAGTGCACACCGTCCGGGTCCATGGCGAACCAGTAAACGGCATACGGCCGGGCATAGCCCCAGTCCATGGCCTTCCACACCTTCCAGTTGGCCGGGATGGCAAAGGGCTGCACCACATGCTTCTTGGCGTCCCAGACACCTTCCAGGAAGCTGCCCACATGGATGTCCCAGTCGCCTTCCAGCCAGGCCTTGCGTCGGTTGGGGTCCTTCAGGGCCTGCAGCGTGGCCAGGTAGTCCGGGTCATTGGCCAGCAGCACCTTGTTTTCGTAGATGCTGGAGCGGATCGCCACGCGGGGCTTCTCGCCGTCCTCGCGGATCACATGGCCGGATGCCACGCCACCCTCCCCCAGCTTGAAGCGCTCCTTCACCGCGCCATGGCCCTTGCCGAATGGGTTGCAGGTGGCGCGCACCATGCGCGGCATGCCGGGGAAACTTGACCGGCAAGTGGAGTGCATGGCCTCGTAAAAGCTCAGGTCACGCCAGTTGGTCAATTCCTCAAAGCCCAGCCAGGGGTATTCGTGGCCGTGGTAATTCCAGTAATCGTCCTCGCTCGCGCCGTAGCGGAAGAAAAGCATTTCGCCCGTTGGCCACTCCCAGTAATGCTCGGCCTTGTTGAATTTGGCCTCGGGGAAAAACTGGGTGAACCATCGGCGGCTCTTAGCCACCACGTCGGCCAGTTGCGGGTACGTCAGGCGGAAAAGCACGCCACGCCAGTGTTGGCCAAAGCCTTTGCCCGTGTGTTGGGCAAACGACATCAGCAGCGTGTCGGTCTTGCCACCGCCACGGGTGCCGTGCATCAGTGCCTCGTAGATCGGGCATGTCAGGAATTGAAACTGCGCGCCAGGCAGTGGGGCCCAGCGTGTCGTCAAGATTCGGCCCCCAACTTCTTCGCCAGCTCGGCATCCAAGACGCGCTCAAGCCGTGACAAATTGCGCATATAGGCAATCGCGTCCTTGTTCTCGTTCAGCTTGCTGCCTACCAGGGCGGCGGCCTGGATGAATCTCAAGTCGCCCAAAAGGCTTTTCAGTTGCGCGATGTCGTCATGCTTCATGCGCCGCCCTCCTGGCGCTTGGCCATCATCTTTTCCCAGTCGCCTTCATTCATCACGCCAGGAACAACCAGCACGCCCTTCGGCGCTTCGGGCACCAGGTCCTTGCCGTTGGCTCCGGTGATTTCGGATTTCTTGACCAGGTAGCCTTTCAGCTCGGCCAGGAAGCGCAGCGCGCCCAGCTTGTCGTGGGTCTTCAGCTTCAGGCTGCCACCGGTTGCGCTGGTGGACTCGCTTACCTCGGACACTGCAGCGGCTTGCTCGTCGGTCAGCTCGTCGCTGGATTTCAGCTTGACGCCCTGCGGTCCCCAGGCCATCAGGTCCCGCTGATTGGCGAATGCCACCTTCACGACTTCGGCCACGATCCGCTCGATGGTCACCTCGTTGGCGTCGGCCGCTTTGGCTCGCAGGTCCTGAATCCTCCCCTGAACCTCCCTATTGGCCGCCAGCTCGGATGCGCGTTTCCAGACGGTTTCATCTTTCCAGGCTTGGGATTTCGGGAATGCCTGGCGGTAGGCCTCGGCCTGAGACAGTCCGGCCGCAATGCCGGTGGCAAATGCCTCCTGTTTCGGTGTCAGTGGCTTGGTCATGCTTTGGCCCTTTCCCATGCGCGGCTGTGCCGGTCGTAAATCTCGGCGGCCTCGTCCACCACGTCGGGTGGGGTAATGGCGATGATCCGGTGGCCGGCCATCATCCCGGCCTGCAGTGAGCCACGGTCCAGGTCGGTGATGGTCTTGCGCCCGGCCAGGTCGTCCAGGGCATTGACCGATGCGCGCACGATCCGCATGTCCGGCTCGTCGCCTGTCCATCCCAGGTACGTTGCGCAGGCGCTGGCCACAAAGAACAGGACAGACCCATGGGCCAGCAACTTGTCGCGGTCCGCCCCCATGAGGGCGTGGATTTGGGCCTTCACCGCTTCAGAATTCCACTTGGCGCGGATCGCCTGCTTCATGAGCGGATGCATGCCCACGGGTTTGCGGCGCTTCTTCATGGCGTCACCCAGGGCGTCACGTTGACCTTGACCATGCCGCCGATGTCGTCCGACACGTCAAAGCTCACCCGAAACTTGCTGTCATCCACCTTGAGGGCGTCGGCCAGGCCATCCAGACCGGCCTTCATGCTGGCGATCATGTTGTCTGCGTCACGGTTGCGGCGGTCGGGCGGCACGAAAACCAGGTGCACATCGTTCTTGGGCGCACCCAGACCGATCCCGGCTTGCGCCATGGCTTGCCGGGTCAGTAGCCAACAGGCGTGGCGGTATTGCTTTTTCACGCGAGCGAGCGCGGCCCAGTGTTGGCGAGCGTTGGGGCTCAACTCTTTGGGCGGCCAGGGGAGTACGACTTGCATCATTGAATTGTTTTCTGGGTTGGGTCCTCTGGCGGACATTTGGTAAGCAGGTGCGGCTGCAGCGTCACCAGGTCGTGGCGGGTGCCGTTGTCAAGTTGCACGGTCACGCGCTGGAAATAGTCCTGCTTCGACTCGGCACCCCGGTGCTTGGTCACCGTGCCGATCCGGCCGGTGGGCGTCATCACGCGGGTGCCCACAGGCATGTCGTCCATGTCCAGCATTCGTTTCATGGCGTCAGCCTTTCCACGGTCACGGCCAGGGCGTCCAGCTCGTCCATCTTGCGGATGGCCCAGGCGCGTTTCTGGCCGTGCAGGCCCATGAGTGAACCGGTGTGGCATGACTGGCACAGGGCCACGGATGTGAACCATTGGCCTTGCTTGATTTCGTGGCAGTCGCTGGGGCCCGGCTCGTCGCAGACGGAACAGGGCAGCTCTTTGACGCGCTCGATGTGGCGTTTTTCTTTGGCGGTGGGGGTTTTCTTGTTCTTCGACTGCATCAACCCCAGCCCAAAATGATGTCTTCCAAAAGCCGGTCGGCGGTGTCGCGGTCCATCCCGGTCAGGATGAAGCGCAGCACTCCGTCGATGGCCGCCTGATAAAAAATCTCGAATTCGTCCTGGTCCATCGAGTCATAGGCGATGGACTGCGGCACTTGCGTCAGCTCGCCAGTGCGCGGATCAATGACCGGCTCGGCGTAGCCCGTCACCAGCTTCACGGCCACCAGGGCCTTCTCGGTGGTGTCGTAGGTCTCTGAGTTGTCGGCCACCAGCGCCAGCAATGCGAACAGCTTGCGGTGGTGCTTGCCGTGGCGCGGGCGCTTCCACTCCAGGCGCAGCCAGGTGCCGGGCAACATGGTGTCCAGGCGGCGCTTGAACTTCATCCAGGCGTCGTGATCCGCGGGCGTCGATCCGCGCAGGCCCTTGTCGGTCTTAATCAACATGGCGCGCATCACAGAACCCCAAACGGATGGACTTCGCGCTTGGCCTGCACGTAGGCTGATTGCGCTTCATCTTCCGTGGCAAAGAGCCCGAGATACTTGCGCTTCCCTTGGATGGCGATCTGCGCCACCCACTTTTCAAGGCGTGCATTCCAACTGACGCCAAGGAATCCACTCGTACTTCCCGGATGTGCGCGCCGTTGGTTCTGCCTGTTTTCTGCGGATGTGCAGGGGCGCAAATTGGCCCAGCGGTTATCTGTCCGGGTCCCGTTGATGTGGTCGATTTCTTCGCTTGGCCATTCGCCAGTCACGTAGAAGAAGGCCAGGCGGTGAGCCAAGAACCTTTCACCGTCGATTTTCAAAGCGACGTAGCCGTGATTGGTCAAGGTCCCAGCCTCGGCCCCGACAACAATCCGCTTGTTGGTCTTGGTTGCCCAGGTGAAAACACCCGTGTCCGGGCAGTAGTGCAGCACTTCGCGCAGGCGATCAGCAGAAAGTTTCTTCACGCCATCACCTCAAACAGGTCCATGGTCTGGGCTTGCGGTGCCTTCTCGATCTTGCGGCGGTGAACTGGGAAGACCAGGCCGCTCTTGCGCTGGGCCAGTGGCATCAGTCCGGCGCGCTGGGCGCACTTAGGACCCACGGGATAGGTGCCGATCAGGACGGCGGCCTGATCCATCGGGCGGCCACATAAAGCGCAATGCAACTTCACAGCAGGCACCTCGTCAGGCCGTGCATGGCTTCGGCGTAGCTGAGGGGTGTTTCGTCAATGCCAGGCGCACGGACTCCAAAACGGCGGCCCGGCCAGGATTCCCTGGAAAGCGCTCGATGGCTGCCAGCATCGCGCTCGCTTGCCTCTTGTCTGGATGCGTTGACAGCACCAGCCGCGCGCAGCACTCCACGCATTTGAACGAATACGCCCCACTGTGCTGACGTTGTTTCGATGATTCGCACTGCTGGCATGTCACACCTCGGCCTCGGGCGTCAGGTGCATGCGCAGGGCTTCGCGTGCAAAGCGCAGCGTGGTGGGGTTCACGCGGTCACCGGCATCGAAGCGGCCGACGATGCGGCGGGCCCATGCCTTGTGGTCCACGGTGCTGGTGGCCACGGCTTTGGCGCGAATTTCTCCCAGCTTGGACAGCTCCTGCTTCAAGCGCTCGGGGTCCGCCTTGGGCTCGGGCAGTCGTGGAAGCTCAGGCGCAGGGGCACGGCGGCACAGGTTGCGAAACTCGATCACGTTGGGGCAGCGCTCGGGCAGGTTTTCCAGCGCCCATGCGACGGCCTCCAGGTTTCGAGCGAATCCGGCCAGCTCATGATTCCAGGCGGCCTTCACGTCGTTGATCGGCACGCCCTCCCACTGGCGCACCCATGCCGCGCCGTATGTCGCGCCCAGGCGTTCAAAAAGTCGATCAATTGCTTTGGTCGGCAGACTCATGGCCAATCTCCAGGGTTGTTGTGTCAATCGTTTCCCCGGCGAATAACTCGCCTTCGGTCGGCCACTTGCGGCCGGTCATTTCCTCCCAGCGGCGGCGGCGGGCTTGCTCGTCGCGCTCGGCAAAGCTCATGGCTTGCGTGCCGGTAGCTTTCCCGGCCCGTCCAAACTCCACGGCCTTGTCGCACCATGTCCGCCAGGCGGCTTGCCAATCCTTGAACGTCGTGCCCTTGGCCGCGTGGTGGTTGCGGAATTTTTCAAGCTCGGCGGCCATGGACACGCGGCGCTGCTCGGCGTAAGTCACCCCGGTTTCGTTGGGGTAAAAGTCGGCAGGCAGTTGAGTGGCGCGTTTGGCGGGCTTGGGCGCTTGCGAAGCGCTCTCCCCAACTACGTGAGTAGTTGGTATTTCTTCTCTTTTCTTTTCTTCTCTAGGTAACGCACTGCTAACGGTCTCAGCGTTACCTTTGGCGTTACCCTTTGCGTTAGCTTTGTGGTTTGCGACTCGTTTTGCGGTCAGTGCACGGCTTTTCGCGGTGTTTCCGTTGTGCCGCTCGAAGTTGGGCAGGCTGATTCCGGTCTCGTTGATGCACAACCAGCCAACTGAATGCACTGCTTCGCAGAATCCGCTAACGCCGACGATGCGATCCAGCAACGCCGTGGTAACTCCGCAAGCGTTACCGTCTGTCGTTTGCTGGTCGAACCAGCGCCAGATGCGGAACAGCTTGCCGACTGTCAGATCAGCATCGTCCCAGCCCATCCTGGCCGTGATCGCCAGCACTTCGGATTTCTCCGGTGTGCAGGCTTCCAACTTCAACCATTCGCCCGCCATGACTTAGGCGCTCTCGGTTTGCGCCTTGCGCTTCTTGCCAACCTTTGGGCGGACCACGGGGGCCTGGCGTCCACGGAACCACTCAGGCCGCAGCGTGTAAAGCTGAAGCGCTCGAATGTCTGGGAGGCTTCCGCTCTTGCGGAATTGGCTTACAGCGGCATTGGTGACGCCCAAGATGCGGGCGAGCATCGTGGGTGATCCAGCGAGATTGATGGCTTCTTCAGTGTTCATGTGCGCTAGTTTACTTTACTTCACGCCTTTTGTGAAGTAGCCTACAGACTTAATCTGGCTTAATAAGCGCCATGAACCTCTCAGACCGAATCCGCGAAGCCGTTGCCAACTCTGGAAAGAGTCAGGCCCAGATCGCTGCCGAGACAAAGAAAAGTCCTGGCGCGGTCAGTCAGTGGCTGGATGGCCGAATCAAAGGCCTGCGTGCAGATACCGCCGAAGCACTGGAGCGCGCGACTGGTTACAGGGCGTCCTGGCTGGTGACGGGCAAAGGACCAAAGTTTGTCCTAGACAAAAGCAACGTTTCAGCCGCCCAAATTGGCACTAAGCAGATCCCCCTACTCAGCTATGTTTCGGCTGGGACCTGGAGGGGCGCAGTAGACGCATTCCAGCCGAACGATGCACATGACTGGCTGGTAACGGACTTGGAACTATCTGACAGCGCCTTTGCACTTGAAATCAAAGGGGACTCGATGCTCCCTGAATTCAAACCCGGTGACCGAGTGATCATTGACCCAGGCGTCAGCCCTCAGCCGGGTGATTTTGTCGTAGCCAAAAACGGCGACGAAGAAGCGATGTTCAAGAAATACCGGCCTCGCCAGGTGAATGAGCGCGGCCAGGTGGTGTTTGAGCTGGTGCCGCTGAACGAGGACTACCCCACGATCAGGTCAGATGTCACGCCAGTGATAATCCTTGGCACGATGGTCGAGCATCGGAAGTACAGGAGAAGGTAATGGACGGCAATTCGCCAAAATACAACCAGGAAATGAAGCGAAACGGCACCATTGTGCTGGCCGTTGTCATTGCAGCAAATTTTGGATATTGGGGCTGGCGCTGGGCCACGCATGAGACCTTTGAAAGCTGCCTTGTCCAAGCCGCCAAGTCTGCAAACGGGGTGGCTCGCGCATACGCTGATCTTCGAGACATCTGCGACGACAGGGAGCTTGAAAGATTGATTGAGAAATCCCCGCCTCCCAAACTATCGACCAAGTAAGCAACACAAAACAAACCCGCTTCGGCGGGTTTTTTTTCGCCCGAATGTCGGTGAAAACCCGCATTTAACTTCATTTGTTTAGCAGCCTACTTCACAAACAGTGTTTAGTCTGATAAAGTCACTCCTATCACAAGTTCAACCAAGACGACCAAGGCCAAGCGATACGTGGCCGAAGCTGACAGGAAGCAAAGGCGGGTCTAGGGGCGGTGCCCTGGCGTGTTGACTGTGATGAAACCCACAGGAGTGAACATGCACAACACACCCATTGACCTGCGGGACTTGAAGCGGCCTGGCCGCGTCGAAAAAGTCCTCGACTATCTGACCGCAATTGGCATCGGCCTCGCGCTGGCCGTGCTGCTGGTGGTGGAGCTGTCCAAATGACGGCCCGCATCACCATGCCCACGCGGCACGTCACCGATCCCAAGTTTCGCTACATCGACTCAGCACGCACTGACGTGCGCCGCACCTGGCGCAAGTTTCGTTTGTTGATGCGCCTGCGCGGGGCTGCAGCATGACCACCACAGTGTTTGTCGGTGTCGTATGTCTGTTCGTCGGCGCATTTGCTGGATTCCTGGCCGCTGCACTTTGCTGCAGCGGCGCGCGGGGGTGACCAGTGAACTGCTGCGACTACGACTGCACCCAGGGCCGGAACTGCCCTGCCCGTAAGTGCCCCCACTGCTACGGCATCGGCTACGACGCCAGCGGTTACCCATGCACTTGCACGACACCGGCCAGCGTGGCCAAGGTCGGCAAGCGCATGCACGGCCCCAAGCCCCTGCAAGGCTCGCAATGGCGCGGCCACCTCAAAGACCTGGCGCGTGTTGCCCTGGTGACCATCGCCGTGATGCTGGTCAGCGGGTTGACCGTGGCACTGATTCGATAACTCAACCAACCCAAACCCAGCATGACAACAGAAACAAACGTGATGGCAAGCCTCTACGGCTCCCTGGCAATTGCCCAAGGCGCTTTCTTGGCCATCGAAAAAAACCGCAGCGTCGAAATCACCATGAAAACGGGCGGCAAATACCGATTCCGATACGCCGACCTGGAGCAAATCCTGGCCAAGACGCGCCAAGCGCTGTCCGCCAATGGTCTGGCGCTCTTTCAATCACTGGAAACACAACCTAACAACGCCGTGTTGCGTTGTGAGTTGGTGCACAAGGATGGCGGCCGCGTTTCGAGTGAGGTGTCAATTCCACATCCTCACACAGTCCAAGACCCAAAATCATTTGGCGCGATGGTCAGCTATTACCGCCGCTACATGGTCACCGCCATGCTGGGCGTGGCCGCTGACGACGATCTGGACGAAGACGGGCAAGAAGGCAGCCAGTCTATCGGTCAAGCGACCAGCCCGCCCACCGGCCAAAAGCCAACGGTGACACAGCCACAGCGCCGCCCTGCGACGGCCAAGCCCGAGCAAACAGGCGAGCCCGCCACGCAAGGCGAAATCGCCTACATCAACAAGAAGATCACCGCCAAAGGCATCACTGTGGCCGAAGCCCGCAACCTGGCAGGCATGGATGTGGGCGACACGCTGGACGGCCTGACCAAAGAAGACTTTACGGCGCTGAAGGATGCACTGGCATGACCGGCCTGACATTCGATGAAGCCAGTCACACGTACCGATTCAACGGCAACGTGGTGCCAGGTGTCACCAGCATCCTGTCCCCGCTGACTGACTTCAGCCGCGTGCCGCCGCATGTGTTGGAAGCCGCCAGCAACTTTGGCAAAGCCGTGCACCTGGCCTGCGAGCTGGACGACTTGGGCGAGTTGGACGAGGCCGCGCTGGATTCTGCACTGGTGCCCTACCTGCAGGCCTGGCGCAAGTTCAGCGCCGAGCATGCGGTGAAGTGGGACCAGATCGAGCAGCCGATTTATCACCCCACGCTGCGCTATGCCGGAACGCCAGACCGCTTTGGCAAGGTGCGCGGCCAGATCGCGGTGGTGGACATCAAAAGCACAGCCGCCCTTTACCCAGCAGTGGGGCCCCAGCTTTCAGCCTACGCCCATGCGCTGATTCACCCACACGCCGACCGCATCGCCGTGCAGCTCAAGGCCGACGGCACTTATGTGGCCAAGCCCTACACCGACCCAACAGATTTTCCAGTGTTCGCCTCCCTTCTGACGCTGCGCAACTGGTGCGCGCGCCACTCCATCACCCCAAACCTTTAAGGACTGACCCATGAAAACCACCGACACCGTGACCTATGACGCAAGCGCCGCCATCGTGCTGGCCACCAAGGCACAGAACGCACTGACCAGCGCCAGCGATTTTGTGATCGACAGCCACACCATGTTTGAGCTGGCCAGCGATGACCTGAAGCAGGTCAAGGCCCTGCAAAAGGAAGTTGAAGAAAAGCGCACCGGCATCACCGGCCCGCTCAACCAGGCAGTGAAGGCGGTGAACGACCTGTTTCGCTCGCCCAAGGAATACCTGGACAAGGCCGAAGCCACGCTGAAGCGCGCCATCGTGACCTGGACCACTGAGCAAGAGCGCCTGGCCGCCATCGCACGCGCCGAAGCCGAAGCCGCCGCACGCGCCGAGCGTGAGCGCCTGGCCGCCCTGGAGCGTGAGCAACAAGAGGCCGCACGCAAAGCGCAGGAAGAAGCGCAAGCCGCTGCCGCTGCCGGTGACCAGGAAGCCGCACAGCGCGCCATGGCCGAAGCCGAAGCCGCCCAGCAACAGGCCGCCGTGACCGCCATGACCGCCCAGGTGGTGACCATGGCCCCAGTGGTCGAAGCCCCCGCCAAGGTGACCGGCATCAGTGGCCGCGTGACATACAGCGCCGAAGTCACCAATTTGCTGGAGCTGGTGCAAGCCGTCGCGGCCGGTACCGCACCGCTCGAAGCACTCCAGGCCGACACCAAATTCTTGGGCGCGCAGGCCCGTGCATTTAAGAAGGCTGGCCAGCTTTACCCCGGCGTCATGGCCGTGGCCGAGCGCAGCATCGCCGCCCGCGCAGCCTAACAGGTGGCCACATGAGACTGAACAAGATCACCGGACCGCGCCCAAGCATGCCGCTTCTCATGTGGCCTCTGGCCGAGTTTGAAACCACCTGGACCCGCGAACGCGGATTCCCGCAGCGTGTGGACACCGTGGTGTCTGCAGGCTTCTGGGACCTGGCCGAAGTCACCCGGCTTGAAGTTGGTGACCGACTGATTGACCACTGCATTTTGGAGCGTGCGCAATGACTCAAGCCACCTGGATTCTCAACGCTCTGAAACAAGGGCCAGTCACCGCAATCGACGCCCTCAACGGCTGCAACTGTTTTCGCCTGGCCGCCCGCATCAAAGACCTACGCGATGCAGGCCACGAAATCGAAACCGAAACCCGCACGCTGGCCAACAACAAGACCATCGCCGTGTACCACCTGAAAGAGAAAGAAACCGCAACATGCTGAATCAAGCCCAAATCATCGGGCACCTGGGCAAAGACCCCGAGGTGCGCTACCTGCCAGGCGGTGAAGCCGTCGCCAACTTTTCCATCGCCACGACTGAGAAGTGGAAGGACAAAAACACAGGCGAGCCGCGCGAAGAAACTGAATGGCACCGCATCAGCACCTTTGGCCGCCTGGCCGAAATTGTTGGGGATTACGTGAAGAAGGGTTCGCTGGTGTTCGTGCAGGGCAAGCTGAAAACCCGCAAATACACCGACGGCCAGGGAGTAGAGCGCTACAGCACCGAGATTCGCGCCGAGACCCTGAAGATGCTGGGCGGCCGCGACTCCAGCCAAGGCGAGCGCAGCGCACCGACTGCGCAGCGCCAGGCACGCCCCACCACTCCACGATCAGCGCCAGCGCCAGCCCCTTCTGGCTTTGACGACATGGACGACGACATCCCTTTCTGACCAGTAGCACCAACATGTTTAATCAAATCACTATTTTCAAACTCGCCTCTGAGCTGCCATCCATTCACGACATCGAGGAAAAGCTGGCGAGCGCGCAGTTCGTCCCAGTCGGCCCGACTCAAGACAAGTCCGTGGGCTTCATGCCGCCGCGTGAAGAACACGGCGCGATGGTCGAATCGGTCAATGGCCAGCACATCATCAAGGTGGCCATTGAAACCAAATCCGTGCCTTCCTCTGTGCTGAATGAAAAAGCGGACCAGGCTTGCAAACAGATCGAAGAACAGACTGGCCGAAAGCCAGGCAAGAAAGAGCGCCGCGACATCAAGGACGAAGTGCTTTTGTCCCTGCTACCTGCAGCATTCCCGAAGCGCTCGAACATCACTGTTTGGATCAATCCATCCAAGCGCCTGGTGTTGATCGGATCGGCATCCGCCACCAAGGTGGACACCGTGGCTTGGGTGCTGGTTGCTGCGCTGGGCATCAACCTGCAAATGCTGAACACCACCACCAGCCCGCAAGCGGCAATGACGCAGTGGCTACTGGCCGAATCCCCGGACGATTGGCCCGACAACTTGAACATCGAGCGCGAATGCCTGCTGAAGTCGATTGGTGAAGATGCCGCAAGCGTGCGATTCACGCGCCACCACCTGGCCAATGACGAAGTGCGAAAGCACGTCATTGAAGGAAAGCTGCCCACCGCCCTGGCGCTGAATTGGGATGGCCGCGTCACCTTTGTGATGACCGAATTTTTGCAGCTCAAGAAAGTGCAGTTTCTGGATGGTGTGATGGATGGCGGCGACGAGTACGAAGACCGCTTCGATGCAGACGTGGCTTTGTCCACCGGCATGCTGGACCCGCTGCTGGACGATGTGATTTATGCGCTGGGTGGCGAGTTCACTTTGCAGGAAGGCGGTGCAGCATGAGCCTAGCCATCGCCCAACAATCCATCACGGCCGCCGCTGAACACCACCGGCGCTTGTCCAACCAGTGCGCTGCCCTGGCGGGAATGATCCAGGCCATCAAGCCGCCAAAAGACGAGCCCATGCCCGTTGAAAGCCTGGCCAAAGCACTTCTGCCCCTGGGCCTGTGCATCGTGCACCGCGACCTGGTGCGCGACTGCCTGACCATCGTGGAGCAAACCGAAGACGCCGAAGGCTTGTCCGGCGACGAGCTGCGCAGGCTGGATCGCGGCCTTAATTCCGCTTTGAAAGGCGGTGCAGCATGAGCAACTACCGACAACTCGAACTCAAGGTGATCGAATGGGCTGAAGCCCGCAAGATCATCCCGAACAGCACGCCCGTGGCGCAGTCGCGCAAGACGCTGGAAGAAGCTGGCGAACTTCTTGAATCTGCGAGTCGCATGCAAGCCATGCGCGACACCGGCATCCAGCCCGAGGCCCCTTGCTACCTGGCCGAGGTCAAGAAGTACCGCGATGCTGCCGGTGACATCCTGGTGACGCTGATCAACGGCTGCGCCCTGGCCGACGTGGACCTGGTGCAGTGCCTGGCCGAGGCCTACGACGAAATCAAGGACCGCAAGGGCACGCTGATGCCCAATGGAATTTTTGTCAAAGAGAACGTGCTGGCCCTGCCAGTAAAGGGCGAAGCAACATGATCACATCACTGGCACTCATGTCCATTCACAAGTCGCCTTCCATCCCTTTGTCTGAGGTTTGCGAGCGCTATTTCAGTCTGTCCTACGAGGAAGCGCTGAAGAAAGCCGCGCGCAACGAGCTGCCGGTCCCGACTTTCCGACTGACCAACAGCCGCAAAGCCCCCATGATGGTCAGCGCCGAAGCGCTGGGGGACTGGATCGACAAGACGGAAGCAGAGGCAAAGGCTCTGTGGCAAAGGAGCCAGGTATGAGCGGTTACTACTGCGTCGTGTGCGGCAGGCTGCTGCCAGAGATTGACGGGGTGATCGTGCACGACGACGTGCCGCACCCTGGAAATATGGACTTTGCAGACGAGGGCAACCCGCAATGACCTACAACACCATGGCGCGCAGCACTGGCGCAGTGGCGCGTAGGCTTGAAAAAACCTTGCAGGCTTACAACCCGCAAGACGGTGAATGCGTTTCCCTGTCCGTGATGAAAGACGCCCTACCCGGACACCGCTGGGACTTGTATTTGCTTGGGCTAAATGCCAACAACAAAGCCGGGTCAGTCATGCGAACACAGCCGCTGATCGGTCGCACCCAGCACCGCAGTCGCGTGGTCGTACTGGTGTCGAGCCTGCGCGAGTGGCTGACGCACTACAACCCTGGAAAGCCTGAAACCGTCGAGGCAATGATTGGAGATTTGCGCCAAGCGGAGCGCCAGTACCGTGCCGGGTTGGCAAAGCTACGCGCAGAAATGGCGCTGAAAGAAGGCACCGCACCAGGGCGCAAACCAAGGCCAAAGCCTGCCAAGCAGGTCAAGCCGCCGAAGTTCCAGAACACAGAGTTGATGGGCGTGTGGCGGTAGCGCTTGATGCACTTTGGCCCCGCCATCTGGCCATTTACACCCCGGCCAGTGCATCAATGAAGGCGGTACCGGAAAAAATCCTAGTGTTTATGCGGCTTCCAGAGGGGTATGCGTCCAGTCCATCATCGGGGCGACGGACAGGCGCCAGCGTTGGGGTTCAGGAAAATGCATAGGGACGGATTATCCTTGGCTGGTGCCGGACTTGACCCAGGCCCGGGCAAGCGCCCGTTGGGACGGCGTATAAA
>JACCDH011839245.1_pt1 | contig 17228 bp, 14 predicted proteins | sample 7442481 | NCBI WGS metagenome assembly JACCDH01 (sample SAMN15323433, study PRJNA562643) | freshwater metagenome | isolation source: river surface water | place: USA:Blue River Watershed | collected 2017-08-15
GACGAATGGAAGAGTCGTACTCCACGTGGGAAGTGTTGATCGTGATACCACGCTCTCTTTCTTCCGGCGCATTGTCGATCTGATCGAAGTTGCGCGCTTCACCACCCCAGGTCTCAGCGCAAACCTTGGTCAGCGCCGCAGTCAGTGTGGTCTTGCCATGGTCCACGTGACCAATGGTGCCCACGTTCACGTGCGTCTTGTTTCTTTCAAACTTGCTCTTCGCCATTTTGATCGCCTCTAAAAAATTTCTGTTCGCCCTGCGGACACACTACTTAATATGCACGAGAGCTGATTGCCCAGATTATTAGAACCCTCAATCTCCTGCCGCGTGCTCAGTTGCAGTCATGCACTGAGTCACAAATCTGGTGCTCACATCCGGATTTGAACCGGAGACCTCTTCATTACCAATGAAGTGCTCTACCTCTGAGCTATGCGAGCCAGACACTAGTAACAAACAGCCCGAGCAACACCCAATCTTCGGTTGTCATAAGCAGCCCATGAAAAACCATGTGCCGCCTCTCAAGATCTGTTGACTTAACTCTGAAACTCATCTGATGCAAATCCACCCCAGCACTCCCAAACCAGCAGCCTCACGAAAACTGGAGCGGGTAGCGGGAATCGAACCCGCGTAACCAGCTTGGAAGGCTGGTGTTCTACCTCTGAACTATACCCGCCGAGACATGGTGCTGGATTAAAACGCTGTATGAATTTGGTGGAGGGGGGTGGATTCGAACCACCGAAGCTCGCGCGTCAGATTTACAGTCTGATCCCTTTAGCCACTCGGGAACCCCTCCTGCAAGAGCCCGGCTTCCCATCAAGGAATGTGGGCGTCTCAATCAGAGGCGGCATTCTAAGGGAGATGGATATCTTGTGCAATCGTCTGGCAGAGTTTTTCTAGCAGCGTCACTGATGGCGCCAGCTGTGCAAGCGAACTTCGGAGCATATCCATTTTCGCTTCAGAATCAAAAGGTTGGCTGACGAGCCAGAACTGCTCGTCTTGCCGCTCCTCCTCTCTTATAGTCACCGGGAAACCAAGTGCCTCAACCTGCTCCTTCACATTCACGGCATTGCGTTGCTCCGAAAACAGACCTAGTGCAATTCCATTTGCCAACTCACCCCTTGGAATCAGAAAGGTTTCAATCGCCACACTCTGCCCCGCCAGCGCTGCGCGAAGCTCCTCGAGACGCACCGATGCAGCCTCACGATTGTCAGATGGTGTCAGATACACTCGATAAACTGACGGCATTGGCTGCGTTCGCGCCTGCACCTCCAGCACAACATCAGGCGCGACAGCGGCGATCACCGAGTCCGCCAGCTGCCGTGTCTCCAAAGGCCCCAATTCCACACAGGATAGCGACTGCGCAGACTGGATTGCTTCCGCGGCGACCAGAGACTGAGGCTGATCGAGCGAGACGTCTACGTGGCCAGGGGCTTGCGCATAGGGAACAAGGCTCTCTGCGGGCACTTCCACGAGCAGCCCGATAGTGGCTGTCGTTGACTCCGGCGCAGACAAGGCATATGGCGGTGACTCCAACGGGGATTCGCTTCGACCAAGCTGAAGAAATACCCAAGCGGCAAACGTCACATTCGCAAACAGCAGGCCCAGAACCACCCCTCTCATGACACCACGCTCCGATATCCCCCGTCATGGCAATGCAATCTGCAGTCCATCAAGTACAAGGTCCTCAACATAATCATTAGGAAACCCGGCGAGATGCAAATGTTCTGACAACCCGCGCCCATCGCCCCCAGTCACAACCACTCTGGCGCTGCCCCCAAGTCGGGTCCGCGCCTCTTCCATGATCCATGCCGAAAGCATTCTGGAAACGCCTCGCCTGACGGCAGCTTCGGTATCTCGACCAGGCTCCCAAGCCGCTCCCCCTGGCTTATCGTAGCCAGGAAGCGTAGTTCCCCTGGCAAGGCTTTCCATCTGCAGACGCAAACCAGGGACGATATAGCCCCCATCATGCACACCGTCGTTACCGACTATATCCAGCGTCACCGCGCTTCCCGAGTCGACGATCAGCAAGTTGTCGGCAGGCCAGCGCTTGCGAGCGGCAAGCATGGCGAGCCAGCGATCCACCCCCAACCTCTCGGGAGCGTTATAGCCATTGACGACGCCGCCAAGCTCGCGGGAGGACACCGCGAATTCAGCGGAAAGGGAAAATTCCTGTTCGATGAACGCCGTCAACTGATGGTTTGCCACGTCAGCTCGAACCGACCCGACACGCGCTCGGACAAGGCGAAGTCCGGCACACCCATGCAGGATACCCTTACGCCATTCAGCATCCGCCCCCCGGCAAACCAGAAGGCCCGCGGGATCAACGACACGCCACTTCACTCTGGAGTTGCCGGCATCCACTTCGAGGATCATTTACAAGGCCCTGACAGACGGAGCGAGCTCACCACTCGAAACAAGCTTGGCACCGCTGTCTGTTTCCAATTGGAGGGCACCCCGGTTGTCTACACCGACGACTCGCCCCTCGATCCAGTCTGAGCTGATGCCAATACGCACAAACTGCCCCCTGAAAGCATCGATCGACTGCCACGGCCCTCTGAACGGCTCAAAACCATGACGCTCGAATTCGGCGATGCCCCGCTGCAATTCACGAACGAGATTCGCCACAATCAGATTGCGATCGGGCACGTCCGACGTGCCTTCGACCAGACCAGCCACAGGTTGATCCACCTGAGACTTGAGGGCGCCAGACACCCGGACATTGATCCCGATACCGATAACCACCTTGCAGGGACCGGCAACATCACCTGTCACCTCCAGCAGAATTCCTGCCACTTTTCGTGAGTCTCTCAGAATGTCGTTCGGCCACTTGAGCCGAAAACCGTGATAACCACTTGCGTTCAATGCGTCAACGACAATGACAGCCACAGCGAGACTCAGCCCCTCGAGTTCCGCAACCCCCTTGGCGAAGGTGATGAGCATGGAAAAATAAATATTCGATCCTGCGGGGCTCACCCACGTCCGCCCCCGACGCCCCCGCCCTCTCTCTTGGTGCTCAGCGACAAAAATTGCAGACGATCGACCATTTTGCGCAGCGGCAAGTGCGTCCTTGTTTGTGGAGAGAGTCGAGAAAGTGACATGCAAGTCCGATTTCCAGCGATCGGCCTCCCCGCCAAGATGAGAAAGAATCTGCTCGGCGTCCAGCAGACAGATCGCTGCCGGCAGCCGATAGCCCTTGCCTGTCACTGAGTGGATATCGACACCAACTCTTCGCAGTTTGTCGACTTGCTTCCATACTGCTGTTCTGCTGATGGAGAGCTCTCGACCAATCTGCTCACCTGAGTGAAACGCTCCGTCGGCGAGAATATTCAGCAACGGCCTCAATTCCATAAGCAAGCATCCGTAGAAGTGAGCAAAAATTTCAGAAGTCGGCCTGCTCTGAGGCGAGGCTGAACACAGGCGGCAAGGGATTGACCATCAGAAGAGGCGGCGAGCAATAGCTCACGGCGCCTCACTGAGCCTCATCCAGGCGATGAACATCTCGTCCCAAACCTGATCTCCCCACCTGACCTCCTGCGTGGGATCAGGATTGAGAGGATTCAAGGCGGAATTGTCGAACGCACCCTCGGCGACGATGACCGTCCCTGCAGGGAGAAGCTTCGGCTCGCGAAGTTTGTAGATCATTTGCCAATTGTGCTGGAAGTTCGGTACCGACAAGAGCTCTTCACTGGTTCCATCCGGATACTCTGCACGATATTTCACGCGCTTGCCACGATAGTGCATATGCGGGGCAATGTTGTAGAGATAAGAGTCAGAGACGATTTCCGCCCGCGCAACCACCACATGATCGGGCGCCCCCGGAGGTATCACGAATTCGCCATCCATGACGGCAGTTCTCGTCAATGGCAAAGCAGGGGGCGAGTCGTGGAAGTACAAACCGAGGCGGGTAACGTCGGTCACAGGCTTGCCGACGGTGGTGTAATGGAACTGCACCACAAAACGCATATCCTCTTCGAGCAGAATTCCTGTGTCCTTGTCGAACGTGACATATTCTCGCCCCGGAGCATACCCCCCGAAGTTGGTTCGACTGCCTCCACCACTCTGATTCTGCCGCTGTTGCCGCGTATCCTGAGTATAGGCAACCACATGGTGCAACACACTCTTGTCGCCTATGTCGAATTCATAGGCTCTGACCCAGCGGTCTCTGTCCAGACCGATTTCAACAGGAACAAACTTGTACCCCAACACGCCCGATGCCGGGATTTCCTGAGGAGGAAATTCCACTACCAAATCAGGCTCGCCCAGAGCCCACTCCGATTCCAGTGCGGGCAAGCTTGTCAGGGGGTCCGAATCTCCATCAAAGGCAGCCCCCTGATCGATCCACGACACAAGGATTGCCTTCTCCTCATCCGTGATGAAGTGAACGTCTTCGAAACGATCCAGAAAATAATCGTCAATCTGACCTGGCGGCATCCTCCTGGTCATCAAGGTTTCGCGAATCATCGGCGCCCAGCCCTGAACCATCTTGTGACTGTCCATGGCCCAGGGCGCAACTCCGCCATCGCGGTGACACCCAACGCATCGACGCTCGAGCACCGGCACCACCTGACGTGCATATGAAACCTCACTAAAGTCTTCGCTGGTATCAACCAGATACTGCACTTGCTCGCCGTGCTCCCAGGACGTATCGCCTATTGGCTCACCGCCAAGGCTGATGACCGACAGAACTTCGTCAAGGTAGTTTCGTGAATCCAGCGCGTTTGCCGCGCCGCCCGTCTCTCCGGCTCGACTGTCAATCGCGCCGCGATAAATGAGCGTCATGCTGGCGGGATCAATGACAAGCACCTCGCCGTAAGACCTTATGCCAAGAGACTTTGAAACCAATTGCGCTGAATCAAGGAGCACAGGGAAGCCGCCCGGCTCGCTGCCAAGCACCTCACTTACGACGGAGCGCCGATCCTCCGCTGCAGGGTCAATCAACAGGAAATCGACACCTCGATCCCGATACCGATCACGGAGTATCTCGAGTTTCTCCAAGGCAGGAGCAGCGCCCTCGCTTTGCGTGGCGTAGGAGTAGATGACGACGGCCTTGCTGAGGGAGTATCGCGACAACTGATGAAATGCGCCGTGCTGATCCAGCAGTGCAAAATCTCCTACCTGTCGATCAGTTGAAGATATTGCTCCTGCCGATACCAGCATCAGGCAATAGACAAGGATGTAACGAGCCACCTTCATGCGCAAACACACTCTCGAGCTCTCAGACGAGCGATTGCACAATTATAAGTCAGCACGCAAAGGTGGCCGGTTACAGAGGCGAAAGACATTGTGATTGTTTGTAACGCTCACATTCAATCACCAACATACCCTTCTCATCACTCCTTGGCTTCGTAATAGGTCCAATAACCCATGAACATTTCCTCCCAGCTCTGCAGTCCGAATCGCACTTCCGCATCGGGATCCGGATTTGCAGGATTGAAACTGGAGTTGTCGAAGGCTCCGGTAACGTGGACTCGGGTGCCTGCCGGCAGATATTTGTGCTCGGACAGCTGATATGTAGGCTGCCAGGCGTAGCTGTAGTTCGGTACATTCAGCAGCTCTTCCCGAGTCCCGTCCGGGTACTCGACGGAGAAGCGCATGTCCTTGCCACGGAAATGCATGTGAGCTCGCAAGCCATTAACGACGACAGGTTCCTTGAATACATAGCTCCCGCGGACTTCATGATTTGATGCATGTGGAGGGATGACGAAAAAGCCCGCCACGGTTCGTGTCAGGTTCTCGTGCGCCGGTGGTTCATCGTAGAAATACATTCCCAGCGTTGTCTGATCTGACGTTGCACGACCATTGGTCGTGAAGTGGAACTGCATGGAAAGCTTGTGGCCCGCTGGAATCAGCACACCGGTATCTTCCGGGAACACCATGGCTTCCACCTTGCCAGGGGCGTAACCCTCGAGGAATCGGCTTGCCACTGTCGAGGTCGGGTTGGACTCGCCACCATCGAAGGCTTCATTGGGCGCTGTCACATAGGTCAACAGGTGGTGCAACACTGTTTCATCACCGGGAATGAACTGGACAGCTCTCACCCATTTGTCTTCCGTGAAAGAGAGCGGGACGTCAACGTTGATATATTCGAGCACTCCCGTCGCAGGAATTTCCTGCCTCGGAGACTGAACGATGAAGTCAGGTTCCCCAAGCTGCCAGGACTTCACATCCGGATAACTCAGATTGCTCAGCGGGTCTTCCTGGAAAATCCCGCGCGGCGCTCCGGCATCGATCCAGTTCACAAGGGTCTGTAGGGATTCATCAGAGATATAGGCAGCATTGTTGAAGTGCCCGATGGAGGCATCCACCTGCATCGGAGGCATGCGCTTGGTCAACAGCACCTCGCGAATCATGGGCGACCACCCCTGCAGCATGAGATGACTGTCCATGGCGAATGGCCCGATTCCACCTTCTCTGTGGCAATTAGCACAGTTTTCGATGATCACAGGTGCCACCTCTGTCGCATAGTCCGGCACGTCAGCGGCGGCTACGGTCACAGCACCCATATCCAGCGCACATCCAGACGCCTCTTCAACCAGGGTGTCCGTGGCGGTGTTGGAAGTGGCGACCTGAACCTGGCGGGAAAGAGATTCACCGACATTGCCGCGATAAATCACCGACAGCGTCTGCGGATCGAGCACCAGAACCTCACCAGCCTTGGATACCTTCAATGTCTTGGCAACCAGCTGACTGTTATCCATGAGGATTGGCAGATCTATGGCGTTCTGCTCCGCGTAGGCTCGAACTGAATTCAAATCATCTCCAGACGAATCCATCAGGAAAAAAGCGACATTCGCGTCGGCCAGCTCGAATTTCAGCCCACTGAGCGCTGACAAGCCGGATTGACTTGCCTCGCAGGCAATCGAATGCGAGTAGATGACCAGCGCCTCAGCATATCCATAACGACTGAACTGGTGGAACTCGCCTGTATGGTCGAGCAGGGCAAAATCCCCTGCCCGCTCGGGTGCTGCCAGAGCGGGCTGGACACACAACAGCGCCAATGACATCAATAACGTTCCGAAATACTTCATTGCTCCCCCCAAAAAACCATTTAACTAAGTTCGGTTCGATCGGCACAAGACCGCCAGTTGAACCGGTGATTCCTCAAGCACCATGTATAAATGACCAGCGCATTCGGAATTCAGAGACGTAATACGGGTCAAAAGACCAGCAAAACGTGGGCGGCAGTCTACTTCACCAGCCCTGACCGATTCTGCATAATCGACGAACCGCTGATAATTCGCGGCCGATCCTTCAGCGCCAGGATTGTCATTTAACCGTCCTCATGGCGCCAGTGCTTTCAACAGTGAGACTTGGACATTTCCGATGAGACCGATACTCAAATCATTTATAGCAGGCACAGCTTTGGCTTGTTTGTTGTTTGCACGCCAGGGGCTGGCGCAATTGGAGAACCCCAACGTCATCCCCAACCCCTTCCAGCTCACCCCAGGAATCTGGGCCGAACTGCCAGACGGCAGAATCTGGGGAGCCACCAGTGCCGTCTATCACGCGGGGGAGGGCGAAATCTGGGTCGCAGAGCGCTGCGGGGGCAACGAGAATTGCCTCGACACTCCAGACCTTGACCCAGTATTGCTGATTGACGGCAATGGACGTGTGGTGAAGAGTTTCGGCGCAGGTTTGCTGGTCTGGCCTCACGGCATTTTTGTCGACACAGAAGGTAATGTGTGGATTGCAGACGGTAAAGGCGACCCTGCACGGAATAAAGGACATCAGGTACACAAGTTCAGTGCTGACGGAGAATTGTTGCTGAGCCTTGGACTCCCGGGAATTGCCGGGAGGGGCAATGGCGTCTTTGACCAACCCAACGATGTACTTGTCGCCTCAAACGGCGACATCTTTGTGGCAGACGGCCATACATCCGACGGCAACAACCGGATAGTCAAATTCAACAGCGCGGGTGAGTACCAGATGGAATGGGGTGGAAAAGGCACAGGTCCCGGCCAGTTTGATGTGCCGCACGATCTTGCCATGGACTCCAGAGGACGCCTGTTCGTTGCGGACAGAGGCAACAACCGGATTCAGATCTTTGACCAGGACGGCAACTGGCTGGACACATGGACGCAGTTCGGTCGCCCAAGCGGACTATACATCGACGCAATGGATACTCTCTATGTCGCTGACTCGGAGTCGAATTCCGGCCCCGGACGCAATTCAGGGTGGTACCGGGGCATAAGGGTCGGGAGCGCAATCTCGGGGTTCGTCTCAGCATTCATCCCAGATACGAACTCAGCCACTATCGACGGCAGCAGCGGAGCGGAGGGAATAACCGCAGACGACCGCGGCATTATATATGGCGCAGATGAGTCGCAGCGCGTGCTGCGCCGTTACTCAAGCAGCCCCTGATTTACGACGTTGCTTTCCTCCAGCACCTCTGAAGCGCTGGTTGGTTGGCACAACGGCGCGCGGCACTCAGGCGGTGACTTTCTTTTCACGTTCTGTGGCTGGGGCCTCATCAATACCCAGCTTCTGAAACAACCCGTTCATGACCCATAACACCCCCCCCGCCACGACAAACAGCAAGCCCCATTGCGCAAGTCCGACGTAGAAATCGGCATTCAACGCAGGCCAGCGAATATCGTATTGCATCAAGGCGTTGAAACGCTCGACCATCCAATGCCATGCACTGTGAGCCACCAGCGCAGAGAGCAGAATGATGCCAACCTGCTCTGACGGCAGCTTCCTGAAAAGCACCGCAAGCATGGGAACGACGATACAGAGAACCAGTAGTTGCCCAAGTTCGACACCAACGTTGAACGAAAGCAGTGCAGTGACCAGATAGCCCCCTGCAAACTGCAGACTTTCAGTCAGCAGGAATGAGAAGCCAAAGCCGTGAACCAGACCGAACCCGAAGGTGACCAGCCAGCGCGTCCGCTGATCGAAACCAATGATGTTCTCGAACGCCATGTAAACGATCGACAATGCAATGAGAGTCTCGATCAACGGCGGAAACCAGAGCACGGAAGGAACAACGCCCATAACGGAGCCAATGAGCGTGATGGAATGCGCTATCGTGAACGACGTGATCACTGGCACCAGTGAGCGAATGCTGCGCAATGGAATCACAAGACAAAGCAAGAACAGCAAATGATCGGTACCTTCCAGGATGTGCTCGAAACCAAGCACGACGAATCGCCAGGAGGCTTGAAACCAACTGGGATCCAGGTAAACAAGTCCCGGATTGCCTATAAAGCTGAAGGCTCGCTCATCGCCATCAGGCAGAACATAGCGAAATACTGTGTTCGTTTCGACGCCCAGCCCGGCGAGACGGGGATCTATTGAAAATCGAGATGATTCGGACTCGATTTTGTAAGTCACGAGCAGGTCAAGCATTCCCTGACGCCAGTAAAGATCCAGACTGTCATCCAACTTCGGCCGATTGATGTTTTCCAAAGCAAGGTCATAGGAGTTGAAGGATCTGTCGGAGGGAAGCGACACCCTCACTTTCCTAAGCGTGTAGTCGGTCAGCAGGTTGTTCTCTTCGAACAACTGCACAGATCCGATGATGTAAGTGTACGCGGCTGTCTCAAGAGCGTTGTCAGCTTCGGAAAAAATGAGTGAGCCTGGAATCCCCCGGGTGGGAAAATCGATTTCACCCAGGGCGTCCATCGGTACGCGCATCAGCACGGAAAGCTCCGAGCCTTCTGGCTTGATGAAGGCTTGAACTGCAACCCGCAGAGGAACGTCGTCAGCCAACGCCGGTCGGCTTGACGTCACACCCAGCACCACAGCCACCAGCGAACAGGACAGAAGGAAAGCAAATACAGCTTTCAGGTTATTGACCCAAGACATTTTCAAGCCCTTGTAATTATTAGATAAAAGAATCGCAAGAAGGAAAGTTTCAACACAATGATTGCCGAGCTTGAGGCCGTCGGCGAAAAATTTTTTCCGAGTATACTGTCCGGCAATAAGTGAGTATACTGCCCACCGGGCTAAAAAAAACAAAGCCTCAGTAGAGACTTACCCCCGGAGGAAGAAGAATGACAAGACATATCAAGTATGCGGCAGGAGCCACTTTCGCGGTTGCGCTGGCTGCCATCGGCGTGAGCCAGTCCCAGCTGCAGGAGCCCGCAGAAGCGGCAAGCTCCATGATCATGGCCCCCGCTTTCGAAGTGGATCCGTTCTGGCCGAAGCCGCTCCCGAATCAGTGGATTCTCGGTCGTACAATCGGTGTAGACGTCGACGCTCGTGACCACGTCTTCATTGTTCACCGCGACCAGGACTCCATGTTCGGCGGCGCCACGGAAATCGGCCTCAAGCTTGGCGTCAGTGAATGCTGCACCCCGGCACCGCCCATCATCGAATTCGATCCTGAAGGTAATGTTGTGAATGCATGGGGCGGCCCGGGCGAGGGCTTTGTCTGGCCGGCTTCCAACCACGGTATCGACGTTGCTCCCAATGGCAACGTCTGGATCGGCGGTAACGGTGGTGGCGACTCACACGTACTTGTATTCACAGGTGACGGACAGTTTGTTGCGCAATACGGCGAGCCGGGCAACGACACTGACAGCAACAGCACAACTCACTTCGCCCAAGTGGCGGAAGTGGCGATTGATGCAGAAGCCAATGAAGTGTTCCTGGCCGACGGATACCGCAACAAGCGCGTTGCCGTTCTCGACCTGAACACCGGCGCGTTCAAGCGTTACTGGGGTGCCTACGGTAATCGCCCGGTAGACGAACGAGTAGACTACACACCTGGCGCACCTCTGCCGCAACAGTTCCGTGGTCCCGTTCACTGCGCCATTCCTTCAAACGACGGCCTGCTCTACGTTTGTGACCGTGGCTCAGACCGAATTCAAGTATTCCGCAAGGACGGCACTTTCGTGAAGGAAGCGCAAGTTGCGCCTCAGACACTGAACCAAGGCTCCACTTGGGATATCGACTTCTCCAAGGATCCCGAGCAGAAGTACCTTTATCTTGCTGACGGTCAGAACTTCAAGGTTTACATCATTGAACGCGAAACTCTGGAAGTGCTGACAAGCTTTGGCCACGGCGGTCGAGGCCCAGGCCAGTTCTATGCTCCTCACAGCATCGCAACAGACGGCCAAGGCAACATCTATACTACCGAAACGTATGAAGGTAAGCGCGTACAGAAGTTCGTGTACCAAGGCCTGAAAGAGCAAGCACGTGGTCACCAAGGTGCGCCTTGGCCTGCAAGCGAGCTTTAATTGCTTAGTTAGTTAAGTTTGAGTTAACAAGCCACCGGTCAGCATAAGCTACTGGTGGCTTGTTCATTTTGGGCCTCTTTACAATTCTACTCAGCATCGTAACCTCGCAAAAACCTTAGATTTCTGGAGGAGTAACCATGAAAGCCATGTCATTGATCAGTGCCTTCACAAGTTTGCTGATCTCTTTCTCGTCAACAAGTCTTTTAGCAGCGGAAATTTCGATCGGATACGAGTACAAGCAAAATCCGCAAGTGGACTTCAGCAAAGCAACAAAGGGCCCACTGAAAATAGGCCAGTTTACCGACGCACGCTCTGTCTCAGATGCGCGAACTGTGGCGGGAGAATCAATTGCAGATCAGCCACTTGCCGATATTGTCAGCAATGCCCTCATTCAAGCCATGACTGCAGGCGGAGCAACACTTGTGCAAGAGGGTCAGTCGCTCACGCTTGATGGCGAAATAACGGAAGTGCTGGTGACTGAAAAAGATGAGGGAATGGAGGTTACCATCAGGACCCACGTGACATTACGGCGCGGCAGCCAGACTGCATTTGACACTGTTATTTTCGGCCGTTCTTCTGGTGCGACTCTTGAAGAGGCTGTCAGGGCCACTCTGGATCGACTTGTCAACTCATTGATATTGGATGACTATTTCCTCATGGAAGTGCTCTAGGGACTATAGCAACACTTCGGCGCTGAATTGCTTCGGCGCCGAGGTCGACTGCGAATTCCAAAACAATATTGAGCAATGCACTTCAGACCGGAATTGCGCTCAACCATAAGCCAAGCGAAGCATCTCCATGACGCCGCGCACCTGTATTGTCCAGAAGACGATCGCGGCCACAAGAATGCCAACACTGACAATAATCGATAATTTTTCCACTGATTTCTTGCTGTTACTCATTGGTACCTCTTTAGCCAAGTGCAGAACAAGAGAGCATGAGTCCGATCAGGGTTTTTGATAGAACTTGCAATCACGAGAAGCCAATCCAGCGTCCCGTCGCTGCCACAGTAAACCAGACAGCCAATGATGCCAACGCAACACACCTCACTGCGATTGGGGCAAGCTGAGAATGCGGAGCTGAATTGAGCAATGGTCGTTTGACCAAGAAAGCAAACAGCACACCGGCAAGCAAAGAGATCATTTTGGCCCAAAAAAATTGGTTGTAATACAACCGGAGCGCTACCGCTGCTGCCATGAACACGCCTGTGGCAATTACTGAAATAAGCGCCACTCGAAACCACCGATCCGCCTGATGAACAACAGTTTCGGAAGGCACGTCCTTAAGCAAGACGTTAAGCAATCGCAAGTCGGTAACGATAACGGACCCGCCAAGCACAACCAACGACATAAGATGCAAAGATTGAGCGATTGCATACACACCGCCATAGGTTTTCCCTATGGTTCCGAGCAAGGACGCTTCCATCCATTCAAAATAGCCCAAAAGTTCCATATTGCCTCCTTCCGCTTTGCCGCACTTAGGGCTATTCGGCCATGCAACCCGCCGCCCAGGCGATAAACTCGGATTGCACTCGATAGCAGTCATACCAATCGTATGCAATCAATCTCCCCGTTGTAATGACCCCGGCCCAGAGCGTCAAAGATAGAGTCACGGACACCCTAAGGGACTTGGGAGCGCGTTCCTGCTCATCCCAGGAAATGGCGGATTTCTTCATCTTGCTGTTGAAATACCATGCATTTATGCCTGCGAGCACAAGAAGCACGAATTTGATTCGAAACCATATACTCTGAGTGACGCGGACAGGGACAGCGAAGTAAAGAAGCAGTCCTGTGATAATCATGACCAGGAATCCAATCATCATCGGGGTGTGCAAACGAGCTGCTATCTTGGACGCCGGCACATTGGTCATGACCAAGCCCAGCATTCGGAAGTCAATGAAGAAGAGCATGCCAAGAAAAAGAGAGAGAGCCAGTACATGCGTGGATTCAATCCAGTTGTACATATAGTAGGACTCGTGAAGCGCAGTACTCCAAGACAGGCTCTCTATCCACTGCGCTAATTGAAGCAATTGCTGATTCATTGTTATCGATTCTCCCGGGTTATCAGCATCCGGTTGGAGGCGTACAGGTCTAGTTATCGTTATTTTGCGGCCGCAATCAAATCCATGGACCGGAGTGCGCAGTACTGGAGTCAGTCTTGAACATACATTGAAGGGAGCAAGTGGGCAATACGGGAAGCGCTAAGGCACGAAATTCAAAGATGAAGCACAGGCTTTAGATGTCGGCCGACATATAGATTGAGAACATACAGGAAATATATAACTCCGCCCATTTCCATGCCTTCTTCAACGGCTGTCCACAAGTTGTAAGCCAGTGTGTCCAATTCATCGTTATACAGATACGGTTCTGTTGCCAGCTCAACGCCTATTGCACCGCCTACGTAAATTGCACCTGCTAAGATAAACCCCCTGCTAGTTACACGAGGAAGCGACCGCAAGAACTTTGCAAACGTGAACAGCAAAACCAGCGCCAGCAGCCCACCTGGAACTGCCCATGAAGCGTCCATAACGCTATTGATTGCCTCGTGAAAACCAGCCACTTCATCAATGGATAGGAAAAAAAAACCAAGTGAAAGGCTAATCCACGAGTGCGCTTGCAGATCGGAAACACGCAACTTGATGAAACTTACAAAAGTCAAATAGAGAGCCGCAAGCAGCAAAACCATGGAAGAAAACCAGGTAGGCACGCTTTCCTCTTCATCTACATCAAAGAGCTCCCTTACTAGCCAGGGCAGTTCCATGATCTCGTAGTGGAACACAGTTAAGAAAACATGGACCAATAGCAGGATCGCACACGACCGAGCGAGCACTGAAACAAGACTTGCAATCGCGGGCACAACATCAAGACGAAAGGCGTCGGGCTTTTTCGATTTTTCCTTCAATATATTCACCATATCGCTGCGATCAGCACACATTGAATGTGTGCGATTCTACGCCCACGTCGAGTATCTATCCAATCGCATTGGAGTAGTGAAACGGTGCGAACACCACGATACCTGTTCATAGCTCAATGCTTGTTTTCTCAAGCAATTCAAAGCATTTCATATTGTGTCTCGCTAGAGCTCCTTGTTATCATTCGGGCTCGTTTTCTCACAATAAAATCCTCTGGAGAGTGATCTATGTCCTCGGTAATGATAGTCATCCTGGGTCTTGCCGGCTTTTCTTTCGGCTGGTTTGTATATTCGCGATTCATCGCGGAAAAGATCTACAGACTTGACCCAAACTTCGTGACGCCTGCCCACGAAATCAACGACGGAGTGGACTTCGTTCCGACCAATAAGTTCGTGTTGTGGGGCGCGCATTTCACGTCGGTGGCGGGCGCGTCACCAATCGTTGGACCAGCGATTGCGATCTATTGGGGCTGGGTTCCTGCCGTAATTTGGGTCACGTTGGGCTCCATCTTTTTCGCAGGCGTCCACGATATGGGCGCCCTATGGGCTAGCGCACGACACAAGGGCAGATCAATCGGTGCGTTGTCCGAGGACGTAGTGGGCAAAAGAACACGCACCTTGTTCATGATCGTAATCTTTTTGCTCTTGCTGATGGTCAACGCGGTTTTCGGCTCCATTATCGCAGCGGAGATGATCGAGTTTGACACGGCAGTTATTCCGTCCTGGATCGTGATTCCAATTGCTATTGCAATCGGCTTCCTCATCCGCAGAAACGTCAATCTTCTTCTCATTTCCATTATTGGCGTATCGATTCTCTACTTCAGCATCTGGGTGGGCTCCGAAGTCCCCCTTGCACTTCCTGAAACCGTCTTCGGGCTCAGTGACGACGCTGCCTGGATTCTCATTCTTTTCACGTATGCCGCCATTGCTTCGATGCTGCCCGTATGGATGCTTCTGCAGCCGCGCGACTACATCAACGGTGCACAACTGGTTGTTGGCTTGATCCTGTTGTATTTCGCAGTGATCTTTGCGATGCCTGAAGTGACCGCACCAGCTTTCAACGACATGATGCGCGAAGACACACCCAGCATGTTCCCGCTGCTGTTTATCACAGTAGCATGCGGGGCGCTCTCTGGATTCCACGGAATAGTGTCTTCTGGAACCACATCCAAACAACTTAACAAAGAGCCAGATGCACGCTTCGTAGGCTACCTTGGCGCGCTCGGCGAAGGCACACTTGCTCTGATTACTCTGGTTGTCGTCAGCAGTTCCATGTACGCGGCTTCTCCGGAACAGTGGCACGTGCTGTATGATCAGTTCAACAAAGGTGGCGCCTCCGCGTTTATTACAGGGGGAGGAAATCTGTTGGCGAACGCTTGGGGATTGCCCGTGGTCTTTGCCAACACCCTGCTGGCCACAATGGTAGTTCTATTTGCGAGCACAACCATGGATGCAGGTGTTCGTCTGCAGCGCTACATTATTCAAGAGTGGGGAGCCATCTATAATATAAAAGCGCTTGAAAGCAATGTGATTGCAACTTTGGTGGCCGTTGGGTGCTGCTTGGCGCTTGCGTTCGGTGCAGGCGGTCCGACAGGAAATGGCGGCAATATCATCTGGCCATTGTTCGGGGCGACAAATCAGATCCTGGCTAGCTTGACGCTGCTCGTAATTTCAATATTCCTGATCAAGCTGGGACGACCAGCACAGTACACATTAGTCCCGATGGCTCTAGTCATGATCATCGCTTCGTGGGGATGCGCAGTGCAATTGACCCGATTCTATGCGAACGAACAATGGCTGCTCGTTGTACTTAGCATTGCTGTATTGATTGCGAGCATCTTGGTAATTCTCGAGGCAATCTCTGTGTTCTCGAATCTCAAGAAGGCAGCGACAGCTACTGCGGACAAATAGCTCTACTCAGATAAGCAATTACACTAGAAAGGCTCCCGCCACAGTTGTGACGGGGGCCTTTTCACTTTGTGCGTGGACAGCAAATGAGGTTGAGAAATTGCTGAACACTTCAGCCACGTAAATTAGCAAGGGCTGCCAGCAAGTCACTGGCCTTGCGTAATGCCCCATGCTTCACTGAGCTCGGCAGTAAAGTCAGGCCAGATGAGCCCGTGATTCAGCAGATGTGGAGGTTATCTGCACAATACCCGCACTATGGCTATCTGCGAATACAGGCTTTCATGCAACCCGCAGCTGAACAGCTCGGTGAAGATCGGGCCTACCACGCGCACAGACTCACACGATGGCCAATCAAGAGTGGGCGTATGATTTTGTCTTTGATGCCTGCACCAATGGTCAGCAGCTCAAGTGCCTGACTTTTGCGGACAAGTGCACGCGCGAAATCCTGGCTATCAACGTAATGCGCTCCTTTCGCTCCAATCGGGTGATAGAAGTGCTTTCACTGCTGATCAGTGTTCAAGGTGACCCATAGACACTGCGAACAGTCAATTGGCCTAAATTTGTTTCGCGAGCACTGCTGCGCTGGGCGTTGCAGAATGAACTTGGCATTTCTCTGATCGATCCTGGCAATCCATGGCAGCAAGGAAAAGCAGAGTGCTTCAACGGTAAGTTACGAGATAAGTGCCTATTGATGGAATGGTTCAGAGTGCGCCAGAGAGCTAAGACAGTCATTGAGAGTCGGAGCGAGAGCATTAGAATCGTGTTCAACCGAATTCAAGTCTTGCCAACATGACCCCAAGTGAGTTCATACAGAAGTGCTATTTAACAATCGAAGCGGGGGCTGTAGTCCAGTTTTGAATGGTACGAAGAAGTCACACAGATCAATTTCATCAAAGACATGCGGGACGGCGGCTTTTTTTGCAGCGAAAATCGGGTGTACCGATTGATGCGCGAATCTCAGATTGCCTCAATGCGTGGCTACAAGCACCATCCTGGATTCAGGTGCGGACTGCCTAGTGCAGTGGCTACTAACACGCTCAATCGTGAGTTTGAATTCAACGCTCCGAACAAGGTCTGGGCCACAGACTTCACGTACATCCGCATTATCGCAAAAGTGTCACGATCAGATCGTATCGCCCAAAAGCACAAAACCCCAAGCAGAAGTTCTGCTTGGGGTTTGTGTATTTAGGAGCCTGACGATGTCCTACTCTCACATGGGGAGACCC